>Ga0209640_10004574_pt1 | contig 12112 bp, 11 predicted proteins | sample RifCSP10_1_FD_184018 | JGI IMG/M metagenome (GOLD analysis project Ga0209640, IMG submission 184018) | Soil microbial communities from Rifle, Colorado - Rifle CSP2_sed 10_1 (SPAdes) (version 2) | ecosystem: Environmental > Terrestrial > Deep subsurface > Rock core/Sediment | place: Rifle... | reverse complement strand
CAGGTACTTGTTAATTTTATCGGAATGTAATCTGTCTTTCAAAGCATACTCGGATTCTGTTGCTTCAATAAGTGCAGGCGCAGAATTCTTCCTTTTTAATTCGGTAATTTTATTGTTCAACTCTCTTCTTTCTTTCTGCCATTTCAGATCAATCGAATCATAAACTGCTTTTTCCCACGGTGTTGGAACTTCTATACCCGGACTTAAAAATTCATCCCACTTAACTTTATTTGAGTCGAACAATGCAGTAATGTTTGGTTCAAGCGGTTCTGTTCCCTGAGGATAAAAATCGTTATACGCAGACTCAGAAGTGTAATATTCGTCAGCCAATCCTGAAAATGAGTGCCCGAATTCATGTATAAAAAGATAATCTCTGAACTGGTTGTCTGAGGTGAATGTGCAGAAAGAATTATAAATTCCACCGCCGCCGTATCTATTATGATTAACCATTATATAGATTGCATCATACGGAACGTGTGAAGCAATATCCCTAACTGCTTTATTGTCTTCAGTCAGAAGATATCTTTCGGACCCAAGCGAGTTGAATGTAGAATTCAGAGCAGTATTATTATAAATATTTGAAGGCGGTTCATCTGCTCCGCTTTCCTCTGACGGAATATAAATTCCATGTATATTAAATTTGTTTTCGTATTTAGTATATGGCTCGTAACTGAAAAATACTTTGGAAAAATAATTTAAATCTTTTTCAAATTTCACTCTGTCATCGATAGAATATCCTTCACCGATAATTGCGATGTCTACTCTTTCGTGAGAATCGCCGTTAGTATCTGCACTATAAACTTTAACGGATCGCATTTTCATTTCTTCCCTGATAATTGAAATATCTTCAGGATTAATTTCCTTCCGGAATATTTCAAATAAATTATTTGTTTTAGCTCTTCTCTCAATTGCAAAAATTATTTGATTTTTTGGGTATGGTACTATCGTTGATTCGTGATATACGCGTTTAATTCCATCAATAGCAGCTTGACTGGTCTGGTATTCGCCAAAGTAACTGTCAAATCCTTTTGAAAAAATTAATTCGCCCGATCCTGCATCATAAATTTTCAGATAATATCTTCCGTTGTTAAAATTATCAATCAGATTGATACGGCTTTCCGCCCAGCTTCCATACTTAAATACCTGGTCTATAGTAATTGTTTCTTCAGAAGAATTACCAATGTGGTAATAATCGATTCTCATAGTTACATCGCTGAAGAATTTATCGAATCGTTCAAAAGTCTGGCTATAAGAAATATTAAGGAAGGAAATTGTTAGCATTAAAGAAAAAATCAGCACTTTCATATCATTCTCTCCTTGATTTATAAAACACCAATTTTATATTGTAAAGATATTGAACTTGCCTCAGATTTTCTTTATTTGATCAAAATAAATTCTTTTTCAAAAAAAAAGGATTCATTGATGAGATGTATTTTATATCTAATCAAAATGATTTAATTAATCTATCACTTCATCGAATTATTAAATAATTAGCAATTAAAGTATTTATATCATTTTAATGATTAAATAATGGGTTTTGTTGACCTATTTTTAAGGGCTTTTTAGCCAAAAAAATCTTAATTTTGTATGGTTAATTTTCAGACACACTAAGGAAATTTGAATCATACAAAACAAACAGATCCAATAAAAATTAATAAATGGTCAGGAGATTTTATGGTTCGTAAGAATGTATTAATCATGGGCGCAGCAGGACGTGATTTTCATAACTTTAATGTTTTTTTCAGAGATAATGACGAGTATAACGTAGTTGCATTCACTGCAACGCAAATACCAAACATAGAAGGAAGAGTATATCCAAAGCAGCTTGCAGGTAAACTGTATCCTGATGGAATAAAAATTTACGAGGAAAAAGATTTAGAAAAACTTATCAGAAAATTTGATGTTCACGAAGTTGTATTTTCTTATTCAGATGTTCAGTTCGATTATGTAATGACGAAAGCTTCAATTGTTAATGCTGCAGGAATTTCATTCAGACTGCTTGGGGCTGCAGAAACACAGGTCAAAAGTACAAAACCTGTAATTGCAGTTCTGGCTGTCAGAACAGGTTCAGGAAAATCTCAAACATCAAGAAAAATTGTTGAAGTTCTTACAGCAGCCGGAAAAAAAGTCGTTGCAATTCGTCATCCAATGCCGTATGGAAATCTTGTCAAGCAAAGAGTGCAAAGATTTGCAAAATATTCCGATCTTAAGAAGCATAAATGCACAATTGAAGAAATTGAAGAATACGAACCACATATTGCACGTGGTGGTATTATTTATTCAGGAGTTGATTATGAAGCAATTCTCAGGGAAGCGGAAAAAGAAGCCGATGTGATTCTATGGGATGGCGGCAATAATGATTTCTCATTTTATAGAGCTGATGTAACTTTCACAGTTGTTGATCCACACAGACCTGGACATGAACTTTACTATTATCCCGGTAACACTTCGTTAAGAATGGCCGATGCAGCAATCATTAATAAAATTGATACTGCAAATGGCGATGATGTTCTGGAAGTGATGGCTAATATAAAGATGGTTAATCCCGATGCAATAATAATCGAAGCAGCATCGCCTGTTACCGTTGACAAGCCGAAAGTTATCCGAGGCAAACGTGTGCTGGTTGTTGAAGACGGACCGACATTAACTCACGGCGAAATGAAATACGGCGCAGGCACTGTTGCGGCTCATAAGCTTGGCGCAAAAGAAATTGTAGATCCAAGACCTTACACGGTTAAATCCATAACCGAAACATTCAAAAAATATCCCGACATAGGAACTCTTCTGCCTGCTATGGGCTACGGAAAAGCTCAGATGAAAGATCTTGAAACTACAATTAATAACACAAAGTGCGATTCGGTTGTTATCGGAACACCGATTGACCTTGGAAGATATATTAAGATAAACAAACCACACACAAGAGTTGAATATAATCTCCAGGAAATAGGTGCGATTACAATAAAATCCGTTCTCAAAGAAAAAGGAATTATTTAGTATCGATTATTTTACAACGTCAATAAGAGACATTAAACATAATTGATTATCATCAACTCATAACTTAGTTTACTAAGAACGGTTAATAACATTTAGATTTTTTTAATAATCCGGAACCACAAATGAAAACTGTATTACATTTAATTTGCGTTTTCTTGTTAATATTGAATTCGAATTCTATACCACAGGATTTCAGCATCCTTGCCAACATGGTAATCGAAAAAGATTTTAATGGAATGGATGAATTATTTAAAGCCGGCATGGATATTAATACGAAGGATAAATCTTCCGGTGTAACTGTTCTGATGATTGCCTGTGCTTATCCGCATTATAATGATGTTGTAGAATTTCTGCTGAACCGCAATGCAGATGTAAATATAAAAAGTTACGAAGGAAAAACAGCTTTGATTTGGGCAGTTTCTGCATCAGTTGAAAATGTAAATTTATTATTATCAAAAGGTGCCGATGTACACGTCAGGACAAATGACGGGATGACTCCATTCATTCAATCTGTTTTATCAGTTCTTTCAAATAAAGTTACAACACAGGTTTGCGATACTTTATTAAAAGCTGGCGCCAATATTAATACAGCAATCACTGGCAGAAATGCACCGGGCTGGACAGCATTACACTTCGCTGCATTTGAAGGCAGCCTTGAACTCGTAAACTATTTAATTAGACATGGTGCAAATGTAAATAGTGTTTCAGATGACGGTTCAAGTGTGCTGTCGCTGGCTAAGTCAGGTAAATACGATGATATTGTTGCAGCCCTCAGAAAATCCGGAGCCAGAGATTAATCATTCTACCAAAATTTTTACCATTTTCTCTTAAGCCAGTACTTCAATATTTTTGTTTCTGAAATTTGAAAATAAATTTTTAAGGAGGACTATTTGAAAAAAATTTTCATCTTGGCAATTATCTTAACTTGTGTGAGTTCAGTTTATTCACAGTACAAAGGCTTCGGCTTTGGAATTATTCTTGGTGAACCGACTGGTATAAGTGCAAAACACTGGATCGACAGAAATACAGCAGTTGACGGAGCTATCGCCTGGTCTTACGTTGATGGAGGAGCATTTCACATCCATGGAGATTACCTCTTACATAATTTTAGTTTGATTTCGGTTGAAAAAGGAAAATTGCCTTTTTATTATGGTATCGGTGCCAGGATAAAAACGCTCGATGCTGTAACTTTAGGTGTTCGAGTTCCTTTAGGACTTTCTTACATTTTTTCTGATGTCCCTGTGGATTTATTTGTTGAACTTGCTCCCTTGCTTGATCTTATACCAAAAACAAATTTCCGTATTAATGCTGCGGTTGGCGGAAGATTTTACTTTGAATAGTTGAGTGGCTGATTTTAATCCGGTTAATTTCTCTTTAAATAAAAATTCAGTTCTTAATTTCTAACAAATAATAAACTAATGGAGGCTTAAATGTGTAAACATTTTTTGATGCTGTCGTTTCTTGCTTTCGTATTGTTAATTTCAACACCATCTATTGCTCAGGAAAATGAAGGTGAAATGGCTGCTGAACAGCAGGCATGGATGGAGTATATGACACCAGGACCAATGCATGAAATGTTGATGAAGGCTTCTGGTGAATGGAAATCAGTTTCGAAATTCTGGATGGATCCCAGTGGAGAACCCATGGTGAGTGAGGGTGCTGTAAAGTTTGAAATGATTCTTGGCGGAAGATATATGAAATCAACTCATACAGGTACAATGATGGGAATGCCGTTTGAAGGAATATTTTTACAGGGATATGATAATGCTACAAATGAATTTACCGCAATATGGATCGATAATATGGGAACCGGAACTTCGGTTGCAAAAGGTAAATATGATGAAGCATCCAAATCAATAATGTATGAAGGAACAATGGTTGACCCGATGTCAAAACAAGAATTAAAATATAAACAGTCAGTTAAATTCCTGGATGATAATCATCATCTTGTAGAAATGTTCATGGATAACAACGGAACTGAATTCAAAATGATGGAAACGGATATTACAAGATAATTTTCAACTGATTCTTGACTATAAATCAGCCGGACTACTTGTCCGGCTTTTTAGTATTTAGATTAGAATGTTTAGATTTGTTCTGTTAGTTATAAAAAAAATGCCTGATCAAATTAAAATCAAATCGCAATATAAATTTTACCCTTTAACAAAAGAAAGGTGGAATGACTTCACTGAGCTATTTGGTGAAAAGGGCGGCTGTGCAGGATGCTGGTGTATGTATTGGAGAGTCCGGCGCAAATTATATGAGCAGAATAAAGGTGAACGAAATAAAAGTGCTATTAAAAAAATTATAACTTCAGGAACCATTCCGGGAATTCTAGCTTATAAAAATTCAGAACCGGTTGGATGGTGTTCTGTTGCACCAAGGAATGATTTCCCCGTGCTTGAAAATTCACGAATCTTAAAAAGAATAGATGAAAATCCTGTCTGGTCTGTTGTCTGTTTTTTTATTAAAAAAGAATTTCGGGGCAGTGGAGTAAGTATTAATCTTCTGGAATCAGCCAAGAAATATGTTAAGGATAAAGGTGGCAAAATTATTGAGGGGTATCCCATCGAACCAAAACGAGCTAAATTTCCCGAAGCCTTTGCCTGGGTCGGATTGGCTTCAGCTTTCAGGAAATCTGGATTTAAAGAAATAGATAGACGATCTGAGACCAGACCCATAATGAGATTCATTCTTAAATAATAACAATAGTCTTTTCGGAGTAATAATGCCTGGGAAAAAATTTGAAAAAAATATTTTATGCATTGGGGCCGGATATGTTGGCGGTCCAACCATGGCAATGATGGCAGCGAAATGTCCTAAGTACAAAATCACGGTAGTCGATATCAGCATTGAAAAAATAAAAGCCTGGCAAACAGATGAATTGCCAATCTTCGAACCCGGATTACTGAAGGTGGTTCAATCATGTCGAAATAAGAATTTATTTTTCTCAACCGATATCGACAAGGGTATAAAAGAAGCTGAAATAATTTTTATATCTGTTAATACTCCGACAAAAACTTTCGGTGAAGGTGCAGGTAAAAGTTCAGATTTACAGTACTGGGAAAAAACTGCAAGAGACATTCTACGTGTTTCTAAATCTGATAAAATTATTGTTGAAAGAAGTACTCTGCCGGTTAAAACCGCTATTGCAATGGAAAGAATCCTAAGCACAAATGATAAAGGAATAAAATTCGAGGTTGTCTCCAATCCTGAATTTCTTGCTGAAGGAACTGCAATGAAAGACCTGGAAAATCCCGATCGTGTATTGATCGGTTCCAAAGAAACCGAAACAGGTTTAAAAGCAAGAAAAGAGATTGTTGAAATTTATGCAAACTGGATTCCGCGGGAAAGATTAATTACCAGCAACCTGATGAGTGCTGAATTATCAAAGCTGGTTGCAAATTCTTTCCTTGCCCAAAGAATATCATCAATCAACAGTATATCAGCGCTTTGCGAAAAAGTCGATGCAGATGTAAACGAAGTTGCACGAGCGATTGGAAAGGATCCCAGGATCGGTGATAAGTTCTTAAATACGAGTGTCGGTTTTGGCGGATCCTGTTTCAAGAAAGATATTTTAAATCTTGTTTATCTTTGTGAAACTTTTGGACTATATGAAGTTGCCGCGTTCTGGGAGAATATTGTTAAAATGAACGAGTACCAAACGAACAGATTTGTTCAGACTATTAACCAGGCAATGTTTAACACTTTAGCTAACAAAAGAATAGCACTTTTCGGATTTGCATTCAAAGCCAATACTAGCGACACAAGAGAATCACCGGCAATTTATGTTACACATAAATTAATGCAGGAACGGGCTCATCTTGTTATTTCAGATCCGAAAGCTTTGAAGAATGCAAAGAAAGATCTGGAAAGTTATGGCAGCGATATCATTTACGAGGAAGACCCTTACAAAGCGGCTAAAGGCGCACACGCAATTGCATTATTAACTGAATGGGATTTATACAAAGGCCTTGATTACAATAAAATTTATAAAGAAATGGAAAAGCCTGCATTTATTTTTGATGGAAGGAATATTCTTGACCATTATAAATTATTTGAATTAGGATTTAATATTTATCCGATTGGAAAGCCAAATTTAATTCACTTTAAAGAGAATTAATAGTATGATATTTGTACGTAAAATTATTTTCTGATAAGCCTGATCATCTCCTTTACAGCTTCATCGATCCCAACAATTATTGCCCGGGCAATCACCGCATGGCCTATACTGACTTCATCGATATCTTCTAGCTCTCTGAAAATTTTCATGTTTTGATAATTTAATCCGTGACCGGCATTAACACCCAACCCGAGTTTTTTTGCATGCTTTGCAGCACCACGAACACGCTCGAGTTCATCGAACTGCTCTTCCTCAATAACTGCATTTGCAAACACACCCGTATGAATTTCAATCAGATCTGCTTCAACATCTGCTGCAGCTTCAATCTGAGTTACATCAGGTTCAATGAACAATGAAACATTTATATCGGCATTGTGAAGTATTTTAATAGTGTCTTTGTACAGGGTTTCATTATCAATTACATTAATTCCGCCTTCGGTAGTTAATTCCTGTCTTTTTTCTGGAACCAGAGTTGCTAACTCAGGAACTACGTCACAAGCAATTCTAATTATTTCCTCAGTTGCAGCCATTTCAAAATCAAGTTTTGTTGTAACTAATTCTCTCAATAACCTAACATCTCGTTCGTTGATATGACGTCTGTCTTCCCTAAGATGAAAGACTATGCCGTCAACTCCGGCATGTTCTGCAATAAGTGCTGCTGTCACGGGATCCGGCTGATCTTCACCTCTTGCATTTCTTAATGTTGCAACGTGATCTATATTTAATGCAAATCTCATTTTTAACCTCAGAAAATATTACTTAATACATTAAATAAAGAATTAAGACCAAGTCCATAATCATTTGCACGATATCTCAGAGTACAAATTAAATCAATCGAAAACATTACACCCATATGTGTTATAACACAATAATAAAATGAACCTGTCCTTAATGCTAATACTCCTAAAGCTAGTCCGCCCAGAATGGCACCAAATGTTTCAAGTGCAGGTTTTCCATTATGTAAAATAACAAAAGGTATCATCTGAATAAATACAGCATAAAATCCGAATTTTTCTTTTAAACCAAATAAGAAAAACCCGCGCCAGATAAATTCCCATCCGAACATATACAACAACATACCAGATTCATAAATCAAAAATTTATCCCAGTTATTCCGCGTTGAAAGCAGGTGGGGATATTTGGAAGTGAATTCCGGCATAGATGAAGCATACCAGATGAGAGGAAACATTATTACTAAAAATATCGATGAATACTTTAACCCTGCTTTTGAATCACCAAATGTTAATCCATAATCGCTGAGTTTTTCTCTCAGTATAAATTTTATAATCAGTGCAGCAAGGATAAGGTAAGTAAAAAAATCCCCTGCAAACCAAAATAAATATTCAATCAGGTAAACATCTGGATTATTTTCAAGTGAAGGAAAAATATTGAACCTGAAGAATCTTCTTGAAGTGAAATACCATGAAATTGTTTGAAGAATTGCAGTACTCAGAAAGATAAATATAACTTTTTTATCCATCTCCCTGACGATTCTAACCAGCTCTTTTAACTCTTTTGTAAGCACGAATATTTCTTTATCAGTTAAAATTTACTTTTAGTATTATTGAATTGAACAACTAAATATATCATCAAAAGTCAATTTATCATAAGATTAAAAAACTTCAAATAATGCTTAAAAACTTAATTTTTGATTCTTGACAAAGATGGTTCACAACCTTATATTAGCACTCCCAATTTGAGAGTGCTAATTACAATTCATTAAATAATATGATTACATTTCAATAAATAAGGAGTCAATTATGAGTAAAATAAAACTTAATCCATTGGCAGACAGGGTTGTTGTAAAACCCGCAGAAGCCGAAGAAAAAACTAAAGGCGGTATCATTCTGCCCGACACAGCAAAAGAAAAACCTGTTGAAGGTACAATTGTGGCTGCAGGCCCGGGAAAAAATTCAGATACTGGTGAACTAATAAAAATGATAGTTAAGGTTGGAGACAAGGTACTTTACGGAAAGTACAGCGGTACAGAAGTTTCAATCGGTGGTGAAGAATATTTGATAATGCGAGAGAGCGACATCTTCGCAATTATTCCTTAATGGTCAATACACTATTTGGAAAGCAGAAATTATAAATTTTAATTTGAAAACAAATTCGAGGAAAAAAATATGGCTAAATTAATTGAATATAACAGTCCGGCACGGAACGGTTTAAAAGCAGGCGTTGATAAGCTTGCCGATGCTGTAAAAGTAACATTGGGTCCCAAAGGTCGTAATGTTATACTTGAGAAAAAATTTGGTGCGCCAACCATTACAAAAGATGGTGTTACTGTGGCTAAAGAAATTGAACTTGAGAATCCCATTGAAAATATGGGTGCACAGATGGTTCGTGAAGTTGCTTCAAAGACAAGTGATGTTGCCGGCGATGGAACAACCACAGCTACAGTTCTCGCCCAGGCAATTTACAGGGAAGGTTTAAAAAATGTTACAGCAGGTGCAAATCCAATGGATCTTAAAAGAGGAATTGACATCGCGGTAACAAAAGTTGTTGAATACCTGAAGTCTGTGAGCAAAGATGTTGAAGGGAGAAATGAAATTGCACAGGTTGGTTCAATATCTTCTAATAACGATGCTTCAATTGGAAAATTAATTGCAGATGCAATGGAAAAGGTCGGGAAAGATGGAGTAATTACAGTTGAAGAAGCAAAAGGTACTGACACTTCTCTTGAATGGGTTGAAGGTATGCTATTCGACCGCGGTTACTTGTCTCCTTATTTTGTTACAGATGCTGAATCAATGGAAGCTGTCCTTGAAGATCCGATGATCCTAATACATGATAAAAAAATATCTGCAATGAAAGATCTTTTGCCGATTCTCGAAAAAGTTGCTCAGCAAAACAGATCGATGTTAATAATCGCTGAGGACCTTGAAGGTGAAGCACTTGCAACTTTGGTGGTAAATAAAATTCGGGGCACTCTGAAAATCGCTGCTGTAAAAGCTCCGGGATTTGGTGACAGAAGAAAAGCTATGCTGGAAGATATTGCCGTACTGACAGGTGGTACTGTAATTTCTGAAGAACGAGGCTTTAAATTGGAAAACGCAACTGTTTCTTACCTCGGAACCGCAAAGAAAGTCGTGATTGATAAAGATAATTCGACTATTGTTGAAGGTGCCGGAAAATCTGAAGAGATTAAGAAGAGAATAAATGAAATAAAAGCTCAGATCGATAAAACCACCTCGGATTATGATAAAGAAAAATTACAGGAGAGGCTTGCAAAACTTTCCGGTGGTGTTGCCGTACTTAAAATCGGAGCTTCAACTGAAATCGAAATGAAAGAGAAGAAAGCACGGGTTGAAGATGCTTTGCATGCTACACGAGCTGCTGTTGAAGAAGGCATAGTTGCCGGAGGCGGCGTTGCTTTAGTGAGAGCAATTGATGTGTTAGATAAGGTTAAAGGTGAAAATCCTGATCAAAATACCGGAATAAAAATAATCCAAAAAGCTTTGGAAGAACCATTAAGACAAATCGTTAACAACGCCGGAATTGAAGGATCTGTTGTTCTTCAGAAAGTTAAAGAAGGTAAAGATGATTATGGATTTAATGCACAAACTGAAAAATATGAGAACCTGATTAAAGCAGGTGTTATCGATCCTACAAAAGTTACACGAACCGCTCTTGAGAATGCTGCCTCTGTAGCTTCATTATTAATTACTACTGAAGCAGTTGTGTTTGAGAAGAAGGAAAAAGAACCAGCAATGCCTCATATGCCTGGCGGCGGTATGGGTGATATGGGCGGTATGTATTAATCTTAAATCTATTAAGTTACTGTATAATAAGGCGGGCTTAATGTCCGCCTTTTTCATAAGCAACCTACTAATTCAATATACAAATCAATTGACTTTATTATTCGATATCCTGCGGGATTGTATTCACCGAAATTGTGTCAACTAATTCATTTTCATTAATAATTACTACTGTTAATTTGTTTCCGCTACATGCGGCTGTATCGATGTATAGAGCATTCCCTTTCTCGTCATATAATATTTCATCAAACCTTGTGTGACCAACAATCTGCAGTTTACCAAGATCAAGCAGTTTATCTCTTGTCCATAGAATTCCGTGCTCACCATTAAGATCACTTTCGACAACATCTTTGAGTTTATTTATGTCGCTTAACGGAAATTTGCCCAACTTCCTGGAATAATGAGCTGACACTCCAGCATGAGAAATAAAGCAATCATTCAGATTAAGTATTAATGGCGCATTAATTAAAAACCTTAGATGCTTATTCATTTCAGCATACCTGTTACTGTAAGAATTCAATGTAGACTCGGATCCATTGTATATCCAAGATCTTCCCAACGGACTTGAAGGATGTTTTATAAAATAATAAAACATGTAATCGTGATTACCAGCGGTAAATGAAATTCGGTTTTTCCTGACGAACTCCACTGTTTCAAAACTATATTTTCCCCTGTCAACCAAATCGCCAACGCAATAAACTGGAACGTCAGGGTAATTTTTTAAAATAAGTGCGTACAGCTTTGAAAGCGTATGAAAACAACCATGTAGATCCCCGATTACAGCAACCATAATTAAATGTGTCGGGTTTCCTTTGCATAACTTGTTAATTCGTCGTGAAACTTTGGGTGGGCAATTCGGATAAGTTCACGGGCTCTTTCTTTTAATGTTTTCCCGAAGAGTTGAGCGACTCCGTATTCAGTCACAACATAATGAACATCTCCGCGGGAAGTAACAACACCTGCACCAGGTTTTAGCTGAGGAACAATTCGTGAGACATTACCTTCTTTGGTGATCGACGGAAGTGCAATTATCGGTTTACCGCCTTCCGAATGTGCAGCACCTCTTATAAAGTCTACTTGACCGCCAATTCCGCTAAAAATTTTTGTTCCGATTGAGTCGGCACAAACCTGCCCGGTCAGATCCACTTCGATCGCCGCGTTGATCGAGATCATTTTTTCATTTTGGGCGATGACAAAGGGGTCATTTGTGTATTCGGTCGGATGAAATTCGACG
>Ga0209640_10004573_pt1 | contig 12115 bp, 10 predicted proteins | sample RifCSP10_1_FD_184018 | JGI IMG/M metagenome (GOLD analysis project Ga0209640, IMG submission 184018) | Soil microbial communities from Rifle, Colorado - Rifle CSP2_sed 10_1 (SPAdes) (version 2) | ecosystem: Environmental > Terrestrial > Deep subsurface > Rock core/Sediment | place: Rifle... | reverse complement strand
ACTCCAATGGCGGCAACCGGAGAAAGGCAGCCTATTTCCAGCGATTTAGGAGGAGAGAGAGTTCTCCAAGCGCAAGCGTAATTTGGCTACTCGCAAAGTGAGCGCCAAACGTGCGGAAATCTGCAATGGATTGCGGATCACGACGCCACTGCGGGGTAATGGCAGACTTGCTGGCGGAGGGAGTGGGATTCGAACCCACGATACCGTTGCCGGTATACACGCTTTCCAAGCGTGCGCCTTCAACCACTCGGCCATCCCTCCGCACGCGCCAACATAATTATGCGGCGCGCGGACGCAATGGCCGCGTCGCACATTCTTTACGTTTCGACCGCGAAGTTGCGGAATGACACCGTGCCGCCCTGGCCGAACCGGTCTTCCAGGTTGCTCGCGATGAACCCGGGGATCGGCGGATGGTCGTCGGCCTCGTCCTGGTCGTTGCGCAGATCGTCGAGCAGCGTGAACAGTCCGCCGCCGATCCGCAGATGCCGGATCTTCACGATCGGCGCGGTGCGCCCGATCGCCGCGCCGACCCGGTCCTGCTGCCAGATGCGCCGGCCGTCCACCCACCATTCGACGTGGTCGCGCGCGCCGTCATAGCGCACCTCGTAGGCGTGCCATTCGCCGGGCCTGGTCGGCGCCGGCTCGGGCGACAAGATCGAGTACGCCGGGTAGGCCCCATGCGCTTGGCGCGCGAACGGCAGCCGCTCATACAGCGGCACGATGCGGTCGTTGGACACGAAGAAATCGAAGATCATGCCGCTGTCCGGATCCATGTTCACCATGGCGCCTGCGGCCAGCCGCGGATCGCCGGGCGGCAGACCCCAGGGATTCGGTTCGGTGCCGAAGATCGCCACCGCCATCTCCACCCGCGCGGCGAAGCGTTCCGGAACGTCCATCGTGCGGCTCGACATCATCAGCGCCTTCACGTGGTTCGGGTGCGAGACCGTGAAGCGCGGCAGATCGATGGTGAGCGTGTTTGCCGGCGCGCCCGGGCAAATCACCTTGGACGCCGGGTCCCACATGTCGTAGGTCGGCGCGCGCCATTGCACCCAGCGCTGCGACGGCCAGCCGCCCGTGCTGAAATCGTCGTAGATCATGCCGCCTCCCGTGCCAGCACGGCCGCCAGCGCCGCGCGGAATTTGTCGCCGTCCTTGCCCCCGCCCTTGCCGGTCCAGATGCGCGAGCTATCGCCGAGCGCATAGTCGACATAGGCCTGCGGCAGCTGCGCGACCCGCAGCGGCTCGCCCGCCATCTCGGTGCGCTTCAGGATGATCGTAACCGCGCACTGATCGAGATACCACGGCCGCAGACCGCGCGCCGCACAGCCCATGATGTAAGCCGCCAGGCGCCGCATGAAGCGCACGCCGGGCTCGGTCGGGCGCACGAAGATGGCGCCGGTCAACAGCCGCTGGTTGAGCGGCAGATTGTCCGGGCGTGCGAACAGCGCCAGGTCGGCATCGGCGAACATCGCGGCGAGGCCGGTCACGTCGCCGCGCACCAGAGAATCCGCGTCCAGCATCAGGATCGGCCGGCGCACGGCTTCGAGCAGCGCCGCGGCGCGCGCGAATCGCATGTTGGCGAGATCGGCGCGGCTCGCCTGCGGCGCGTGCTCGGTGCTGACGGTGAGACGCGCGGTTTTCAGGGCGCCTTTGAGACGGGTGATCGCCGCGCCAAATCCTGCATCCGGGTTGACCACGTGGAGATGCACCTCGATGCCCGGCGATGCGATGGCGGCCGAAAGCGGGATGGCGCGCGCGTAGTCGTGGAAATAGCGCGCGTCGCACCCGGCATAGATCATGAAGCCGGCGCCATCGCGCGCCGGCATCTCGCCGGTGACCGGCGGCAGCGCGGCGAGCCGAGCAGCGAACGCCGCCGCATCCGCGATGTGATCGTAGTCCGCGTCCAGGAAGCACGCCGCGCCATATTCATAGTGCGGCGACAGCGCGGCGGCGCGGCGGAGGTGGCGCTCCGCGTCGGCCAGCCGCCCGCGATCGAACAACAGCCCCGCGAGCAGCGCGTGCGCCATCGGCGCATTCGGCGCGGCCGCGAGCGCCGCCTGAAGCCGTGCCGCCGCTGAATCCCGCTCGTCCCGGGCGTAGAGCACGACGCCGAGATTGCACAGCGCCTCGGCGTTGCCCGCATCCAGCGCGACCGCATTCTCGAACGCGGCAATGGCATCGGCCGTCCGCCCCTGGCTCTTGAGGGCGAGGCCCAGATTGTTGTGAAACTGCGCAATGCCCGGCGCGAGCGCAACGGCGCGCCGGATCAGCGCTTCTGCACGGACGAACGCCTCGGCTTGCGCCGCTGCGACGCCGGCCAGATTGAGCGCGTCGGGATGATCGGGCGCGGCTTCCAGCACGCGCGCGTAAAGCGCCGCCGCCTGATCGAGCCGTCCGGCCTGGTGGTGCGCCACCGCCTCGCGCAGCGCGGTATCGATATCCAAGCGCGGTCCCATGGGCCGATTATCAATTCTCCGCAAAAGCCGGGCAACGCATGTATTTATGCGAGTCGCGGATGCTGTTAGGCTGTGGTCCCAGGGGGTGACGGCGGATGATTGTCGGCCGCGTCATCGGCTGGATACTGATCATTGCGGCGCTGGCGGCGTTTGCCTACGGCGCCAGCGGCTTGGCGCGCGGCGAGGGCTTTACCATGCACGCCGCGGGCGAGCTGTGGTACCGGCTGCATCCCGACACGCTCAACATGCTGCAGGCCGGAATCCAGCGGAATGTCTGGCCGTATCTGTGGGATCCGTTGATCGTGACCGTGCTGCTGTGGCCGGCATGGCTGGTGCTGGTCGTGCCCGGCCTGCTGCTGGTATGGCTGTTCCGCCGCCGCAACGGCTATCGGCGGCGGCGGCGCTAGAGGTCAGCCGAACCGCACGTACTGGAAATCGATCGGCTGCCCGTTGATGCCGCGCGGCGGCGGGGCGATCCAGTTGGCCATCTTGCCCGGCTCGGTCACCGCACCCATGATCGAGTGCACGTAGGCGCGATCCGCGTCGTTGAGCAGCCAGCTTTTGGCGGCGGCTTTCCAATCGGTTTCCGAAACCACCCGGCCGTCCGGCGCGACATGCATGCCGGCGAACGCACCGATGCGGCGGTTGAATGCGCGGTGCGGCAGCTTCAGCTCGAAATCGATGCCGTATTTCTGGATCACCTTGTTCCAGCGGTTCACGCCGCGCTGGCAGTCGTTGATGTAGTCCTGGCGCAGGCGCTCGTTCACCGCGACCAGCGCCGGCTTCTCGACCTCCACGAACTTGTCGCCCTGGCGCTCCATGACCGGCCAGACCGCATCGCCCAGCGTGTGGTCGTCCTCGATTTCGGTTTCGTGGTAGCGGCCCTTCAGGCTCTGCGTGTAGTAGTTCGCCGCGTTGGTCGAGATTTCCTGGCCGAACAGGTCCAGCGACACGCTGTAATGGAAGTTGATGCCGCGCTGGATGGTCGCGAGGTCGATGCAGCCGAACTTGCGCACGTCGTCGGTCTTGTTGTCGCGCATGATCTGGCAGGCGCGCTCGACGATGCGCATCACGCCGGATTCGCCCACGAACATGTGGTGCGCCTCCTCGGTCAGCATGAACTGACAGGTGCGGGCGAGCGGATCGAAGCCGGATTCGGCGAGCGACGCGAGCTGGTACTTGCCGTCGCGGTCGGTGAAGAACGCGAACAGGAAGAACGACAGCCAGTCCGGCGTGCGCTCGTTGAACGCGCCCAGGATGCGCGGCTTGTCGGTGTCGCCGGAATGGCGATACAGCATCGCATCGGCCTCTTCGCGCCCGTCGCGGCCGAAATAGGCGTGCAGTAGATACACCATCGCCCAGCAGTGGCGCCCCTCCTCCACGTTCACCTGGAACAGGTTGCGCAGGTCATAGAGCGACGGCGCGGTCTTGCCGAGCCGGCGCTGCTGCTCGACCGATGCCGGCTCGGTGTCGCCCTGCGTGACGATGAGACGCCGCAGCGACGAGCGATATTCGCCCGGCACCTCGTTCCATACCGGCTGGCCCTTGTGCTCGCCGAAATGGATGGTGCGTCCAGGCTCCGGATTGGCCAGGAAAATGCCCCAGCGGTATTCCGGCATCTTCACGTAGCCGAAATTGGCCCAGCCGTCGGTCTCGGCGCTGATCGCGGTGCGCAGATACACATCGTAGTTATGCGTGCCTTCGGGCCCTAGATCCTTCCACCACTGCACGTAATGCGGCTGCCATTCCTCCAGCGCGCGCTGCAGGCGGCGATTTTCCGACAGGCCGACGTTGTTGGGGATGCGTTCCTGGTAATCGATCGCCATGGTCAGACTCTGTTCTTGTCGTATTGGCTCTTGCGGCCGGTGCCGTAGAGCTTGAGCGCGCCTTCCGGACCGGTTGCGTTCGGGCGTTGGAAGATCCAGTTCTGCCAGGCCGACAGCCGGCCGAAGATCTTGGTCTCCAGCGTTTCCGGCCCGGCGAAGCGCAAGCTCGCCTCCATGCCGGTGAGCCCGTCGGGCGAGAAGCTGGCACGCTCCTCGATCGCCAGCCGCACCTCGTCCTGCCAATCGATATCGTCGGGGGTGAAGGTGACCAGGCCCAGCGCATCGGCCTCCTCGGCCTTGATGTCGCGGCCGATCTCTTTTTGCAGCGCGTCGGCGCGGCTAGGCTCGGCCAACAGCCGGCTTTGCAGCCGCGTGAGCCCGTTCGGCATCGTCAACGGCCCGAAATTCATCGCGGTGAGCCGCACGCTCGCCTCCGGCAGGTTGGAGCCCTTGAGCGTGCCGTGCAGCATGTAGGTGCGATCGGCGGCAAGCGCCAATTCGAGCAGCGTGCCGGCGAAGCACGAGCCGGGCTCGATCAGCGCGATCAGCGAGCGCGAGGAGACATCGACCCGCTTCAGCGTGCGCTTGAGATACAGGGTGATCTCGCGCACCAGCCAATCTTTGGCATTGGCGATGAGCGCCTTGTCGGCGGCCTCGACGTTCGCGGCATCGCCCGTGGTCTTGAACACCCAGGTGCCGATCGTCTGCTCGTTCAGCCGCAAATGCATGATCGCATCGTCCAACTCGCGCGCCAGCGCCAGCGCCCAGAACTTGGCGCCCTGCGCGTGAATCGCGGCGGCATCCTGCGGCGGCGGGGACTCCGGGGCTTTGATCTGAATCAAAGCCGAGCCCGTCGCGCGGTCGAGCTCGATGATGACATGGTCGTAGGCGACGCTGTCGGCGCCCAATTTCCGATTGAGCGGGGTGAGCGCGATGCCCTTGGCGTCCGCCGGCCGGTCGCTCTTGGCGGCGAGCTCCGCCGCGCGCTTCTTCACCGCCTCGTCGAACTGCGAGCGCGGCACCAGCTCGTCGATCAGCCGCCAGTCGACGGCGCGGTTGCCGCGGATCCCCTCAGCCGTGGTGCAGAAGAAATCGGCGCGGTCGTGCCGCACCTTGCGCTTGTCCACCAGCCGCGTGAGCCCGCCGGTGCCCGGCAACACCGCCAAGAGCGGCAATTCGGGCAGCGACACGGTCGAGGAGCCGTCGTCGATCAGCATGATGTGCTCGCAGGCGAGCGCGAGCTCGTAGCCGCCGCCGGCCGCGGTGCCGTTGATCGCGCACAAATAATGCTGCTGCGAATTCTCGTAGGCGTCCTCGATGGAATTGCGCGTTTCGTTGGTGAACTTGCAGAAGTTCACCTTGTGGGCGTGGGTGGACAGGCCCAGCATGTTGATGTTGGCGCCGGAGCAGAACACCCGCGGCTTGGCCGAGGTGATCACCACGCAGGCGACCTCCGGATGCTCGAACCTGAGCCGTTGGATCGCGTCATACAGCTCGATGTCGACGCCGAGGTCGTAGGAATTGAGTTTCAGGGTATAGCCGGGCGCAAGGGTCGCGCTCTCCTGCACGTCCATCGCCAGCCGCGCCACGCGGCCGTCGATGGCCAATTTCCAATGGCGATAGCGCGCCGGATCGGTCGCGAAATCGACCCGCGCGCCCGCACCCGTCTTTTCGGCCAGTTGCGCCGTGGACATTGGTCCTCCGTCTGTTCTCCGATATATAGTGCCCGGATTGCCCAATGGCGACAGCTTTATCCGCAGCAATGCCACCTCTGGACGCGAAGATTGACGAGCCGAATTCGACTTCTGCTTCCGCCAGTCTGGCCGCGTGGCTGTGGCGGAACGCGACGCTCTATCCGGACAAGCCGTTCATCGTTTCGATCGACCAGGACAAGTCGGTCACCCATCGCCAGTTCTTCGCGCTGTGCGGCCGGATCGGCCGTTATCTGAAGGCGCGCGGCATCGGCGCGAACGATCGCGTGGCGCTGCTGTCCAACAACTCGATCGAGCACCTCGCGACCTATGTCGGCACGATGGCGTATGGCGCCACCGCCTGCACCATCCATGTCGAGATGAACGAGATCTATCTCGGCGACATTCTCGCGGGCGTCAATCCGAAGATCGCGCTCTACGAGGCAGGCGTCGGCGCGGAGAAATACGCCGGCAAGACCCCGGGCGACTGGCTGGCGCTGGGCGAGTGGCATGCGGACGGCGCGACCGGCTGGTTCGCCGAGCTCGCGCGGCTGCCGGACGGCGACTTCCCAACGCCGGTCAATCGGCTCAGCGACGATGCCTCGGTGGTCTACACATCGGGCACGGCGTCGAAGCCCAAGGGCGTGGTGCTCACCTTCGCCGAGCTGGTCGGCAACGCCGAGCCGACGGCGGATGCGTTCGGCATCGCGGCGACCGACCGGGTGCTGGACTTCCGGTCCTACAACTGGGTCTCGGCGCAGGTGCTGTCGTGCCTGGGCGTCCTGTGCAAGGGCGGGACGCTGCTGCTGGCGCGCAAATTCTCGCAGAGCCGGTATCTCGACTGGATCGCCACGCACCAGGCCACCATCGCGGCGGGCAATCCGACCACCATCAACATGATGATCAACCGCCCGGTGCCGCTCACCGCCAAAGACCTGCCGCATCTGCGCTACATCACCTCGTCCTCGGCGCCGCTGCTGGTCGAGGAATGGAAGCGGTTCGAGGCGCTGTACGGCATCCCGATCGCGCAGGGCTACGGCACCAGCGAGACCGGCTGGATCTGCGGCTCCAACGAAAAGACGCGGAAGTTCGGCACGGTCGGCCGGCCGCTGCCGTACCACAAGCTCGGCATCGTCGGCGGCGACGGCAAGCCGCTGCCCACCGGCGAGATCGGGCTGATCGAGCTGGGCGGCGACCCGGCGCGGCGCTACCGCTATCTCGCCGACGACGGCACGATCCGGATCAACGCCACCGGGCGCACCCAGACCGGCGACCTCGGGTTCCTGGACGACGAAGGCTATCTGCACATCACCGGGCGCGCCAAGGAGCTGATCATCCGCGGCGGGGTGAACATCGCGCCGGTCGAGATCGACAACATCCTGCTCGAGATGCCGGAGATCGCCGAGGCCGCAACCATCGGCGTGCCGGACAAGATCTACGGCGAGGCGGTGGTGGTCTACGTCGCGGCGCGCGCCGGGGTGACCTTGACGGTGGACGCGGTGGCGGCGCACTGCGCCAAGCGGCTCACCGAATTCAAGCGGCCATCGCAGATCGTGTTCCGCACCGCGCTGCCCAAGACCGAGCGCGGCAAGATGGACCGCGTCGCGCTGGTCGCGGAGTGGAAGAAGACCCACGCGGGCGGCTAGCGAGCAGTCCGATCACGGCGGCGGCGAGAGTTCTTCCAGCACCCGGCCCTTGGTCTCGTTGGCGAAGAACAAGACGGTGAGCGCGCCGATGGCGGCGACGATGCCGAACATCACGAACACGGCGTTGAGGCCCATCGGCTGCAGCACCCAGCCGACGGCGAGCGGGCCGACCATCGAGGCGGCGCGCTGCCACGCGGCCGCCACGCCGCCGCCCAGCGCCCGCATGTGGTTGGGGTAGTTTTCCGCCGTGTAGGTGGCGAGGCCGATGGCGAGCACGGCGGAGAACGCGAAGCTCAGCGCGATCAGCGTCAGTACGGTCTCCGCGCTGCGCTGGCCGCCGAACAGGAACGCCAGCAGCGGAATTGCGCTGAGGGCCAGGCAGGCCGCGAACATCGGCTTCCGTCCGACCCGGTCCAAGAGGAACAGCGCGGCCAGCGCGCCGAACAATCCCGCCGCCTGCAGGATGAAGCCGTATGTGAGCGCCTGCTCGACCGGCAGCTTGTAGACGAAGCGGAACAGGGACGGCGCCCAGACGGTCAGCCCATAGACGCAGAAATACGCGCACGTCCAAACGACCCAGAGCATGATCGTGCGCTTGGCGTAAATGCCCTTGAACAGATCGCCCAACGTGGGTTTGCGTTCCACGATCGGCGGGAGGTCCGCTGGGACCGGCGGCAGCGGGCCGGCTTCCTGCTCCGCGATCGTTTCGATCTCCTTCAAGGCTCTGTCCGCCTCGTCGAACCGGCCCTTGGACGCCAGCCAGCGCGGGCTTTCCACCAGCATCGCGCGCATCGGGATGGCGAGCAGCGCCGGGATCGCGCCGATATAGAACATCCACTGCCAGCCCCAGTTGGGCACGATATAGATGGCCGACGCCGCGGCCGCGATGATGCCGACGGTGAACAGGATCTGGATGCTGAGCGAGAACCTGGCGCGGCTCTCCGCCTTGGCGAACTCGTTCACATAGGCCGCCATGATCGGGATCTCGCCGCCCAGCCCGATGCCCTGGATGAAGCGGAACCAGCACATGGTGTCGTAGTCGGTGGCCTGCGCGCAGGCGAAGGCCATGACCGTGAAGATCAACAGCGTGATCAGCAAGGTCTGCACGCGGCCGATCTTCTCGGCAAGCCAGCCGGCGGCGATCGATCCGACGATCTGACCGGCAAAACCGATGCCGATCAGATAGCCGATCATCGGCGGGTTGAGCTTCCACATGCCGATCAGCGGCGGCAGCACGTAGGCGATGGTCAGGGAATCGAACGCATCGAAGAACCAGGCGGTGCAGATGATGATCCGCATCCGCGTATGCCAGGACGTATACGGCAGCCGTTCCAGCCGCGCATTGACGTGCCGGGCATCCATCGCGGTCGAGATGCTGGCCATGATGCCTCCCCCTTATCTATTTGCGCCATATTGCCACAGCGCACGCGCTGGCGCATGCTATGCGGCAAGAAAATGCGCACACAGGGGAGACGGACTCATGAAAACGTTGCTCGCGGCGACCGCCGCGCTTGTGCTCGTTAGCGTGCCGGCCATGGCGCAGAACCTCACCAAGGCGGTGATCAACATCTTCCCGACCGACAACGCGCTGTCGGTCTGGGTCGCCAAGGACAAGGGCCTGTTCGAGAAGGAAGGGCTCGACATCGAGGTGTTCAACACGCCGTCGTCCGGCGTGCAGATGCAGGGCCTAGCCGACGGCCGGTTCCAGTTCGCCGAGACCGCGCTCGACAACATCGTTGCGTATCAGGAAGGCCAGGGCACGGCGCAGCTTTCGCGCGCACCGGACTTCTTCGTGTTCATGGGCATCTCGCAGATCGAGCTGCCGTTCGTCACCGTGCCCGAGGTGAAGAGCTATGCCGACGTGAAGGGCAAGACCCTCAGCGTCGACTCGCTGTCGACCGGCTTTGCGTTCGTGCTGCGCAAGATGCTGGAGAAGAACGGGCTCGGCATGAACGATTACAAATTCGAGGCGGTCGGCGGCACGCCCCAGCGCTGGATCGCGCTCAAGGAGAAGAAGCAGGCCGGCTCGCTGCTGGCGCTCGCCTTCCTGCCCGAGGCTAAATCGCTCGGCTTCAACCACCTGGGCAACTCGCTCGACGTTCTCGGCCGCTACCAGGGCATCGTGACCGGGTCGAGCCGGTCCTGGGCGGCAAAGAACGAAAAGGCGATGGTCGGGTTCGTCCGCGCGCGCCTGGCCTCGATCGACTGGATCTATGATCCGAAGAACCGCGACGAGGCGGCGAAGATTCTGCGCAACCACATGCCCAACATTCCGGAAGCGGCCGCGCCGAAGCTGATCGGCGATCTGACCAGCCCGAAGCTCGGCTACTTCCGCAAGGGCGAGATCGACCCGGTCGGCACCAAGGTGGTGCTCGACCTGCGCAGCCAGTACGGCCAGCCGCAGAAGCAGCTCACCGACGCCTCGAAATACGTCTACACCAAGTATCTCGACGCGGCGCTGAAAAGCCGCATGTAGCCGCGCGTCGCGGCCAGACAAAAAGGGCGGCTGCGGCCGCCCTTTCCGTTTGCGCGCGGCGCGACTAGGCCGCGCCTCAGAGCGTTTCGAACGCTTGGCTCTTGGTGGATTCGCAGAACCCGTTGAACACCTCGTAGACCTTGGCGTAGCTCGGGCGGCTCTTCATGTTGCCGAGCCACCGCGCGATGTTCGGGTATGGCTGGAAATCGCAATGCACCACCTCGCCCGCGGTCACCAGCGCGGCGCCGAAGTAGTCCGCGATCGTGACCTCCTCGCCGCACAGATACTGCTTGCGCGGGCCGATCCATTGGTCGTTCAGCAGCTGCAGCCAGACCTTCGATTTTTCCTTGCCCCAGGCGATGACGCCGGCCTGCACCGCCTGGTTCTCGCGCTTGAGCTGCGGAAACACCTGCGGATAGACCAGCCCATAGCCGAAATCGCGGTAGAAGTTCGAATTGAACCAGTCGAGCGCCTCGTCCACCTTGGCGCGGGCGCGCAGATCCTTCGGATAGGCCGGTGAGCCGATCTTCTGCGCGAGATAGCGCAGGATCGACGCGCTCTCGGTCAGCCGGAAATCGCCGTCCTCGAGCACCGGCACCATGCGGTTGGGGTTGATCTTGGTGTAGGCCTCGCCGAAATGCTCGCCCTTCAGCAGGTCGACCGGAACGAGCTCGCAGTCGATCTTGTTGTCGGCGATGAACTGGAGCACCGGCCGGCTGGTCGTGGATATCGGATGCATGTAGAGCTTCATGAGCGCCTCTCCCCCGAACGATGGTCACGTTTCTTGATCGCACTATAGCGCCGCAACGCCACCGGCTCCACGACCGAACGGTTGCTTTTCCGACATACCTGAACCGCGTACCATAGCGCGCACGGAAGCTAACGGAGACCGCCCGTGTTCCTGCGCAATGCCTGGTATGTCGCCGCCTGGGACCATGAGGTCGGCCGCGCGCTGTTCCCGCGCACGCTGCTCAACACCAACGTCGTCCTGTTCCGCGGCGAGGACGGGCGCGTGGCGGCGCTGGAGGACCGCTGCTGCCACCGGAACGCGCCGCTGTCGGCCGGCAAGCTGATCGGCGACGAGGTGCAGTGCGGCTATCACGGGCTGCGCTTCGACCGCAGCGGGCGCTGCGTCGAGGTGCCGAGCCAGTCGCAGGTGCCGCCCGGCGCGCAGGTGCGCAGCTACCCGGTGGTGGAGCGCCACCGCTGGATCTGGCTGTGGATGGGCGATCCGGCGCGCGCGGACGACACGCTGATCCCGGACATCTATTGGCACGCCAGCCCGGGCTGGCGGCTCGCCGCCGGCGGATTGCTGCACGCGAAGTGCCAGTACCAGGCGCTGGTCGACATCCAGCTCGACCAGACGCATTCGAAATACGTGCACCCCACATCGTTCGCCAACGACGGCGCGATCCGCGCGCCGGCGCTGGCGCGCCGCGACGGCAACCGGCTGCACGGCGGGCGGGTGATGGCCAACAGCGACCCGCAGCCGTTCATGCGGCGGGCCGCCGACTACAAGCCCGAGCGGGCGGACGTGTGGATCAAATGGACCTACGAGCCGCCGTGCGCGGTGCTGTTCGATACCGGCATTGCCGAGCCCGGCGCCGGCGCGCTCGACGGCGACCGCCGCGCCGGCAACGGCATCACCATCTTCAACACCCACTTCTCCACGCCGGAGACCGAGCGCACCACGCATTATTTCTGGGCCTCGGCGCGCGACTACAAGCTCGACGACAAATCGCTCGACGCGCTGCAGGGCCGCATCCACGACATCTTCAGCGAGGACGTCGCGATGGTGGAGGCGCAGCAGCGCGGCAAGGAGGCGTTCCCCGACGCAGCCGTTATCGACGTGGGCTCCGACGCACCCACCATCCAGGCGCGCAAGCTGGTCGAGCGGCTGCTGGCGGACGAGCGCGGCTGATACACTCAAGGAATGTCGTCCCCGCGAACGCGGGGACCTACACTTGCTTGCTTTGGCTAGGCCCGACAGTGTGGATTCCCGCTTTCGCGGGAATGACATT
>Ga0209640_10004572_pt1 | contig 12115 bp, 12 predicted proteins | sample RifCSP10_1_FD_184018 | JGI IMG/M metagenome (GOLD analysis project Ga0209640, IMG submission 184018) | Soil microbial communities from Rifle, Colorado - Rifle CSP2_sed 10_1 (SPAdes) (version 2) | ecosystem: Environmental > Terrestrial > Deep subsurface > Rock core/Sediment | place: Rifle... | reverse complement strand
CTCCTTGGTGCTCTCTGGCTTGGTAACCGAAAGCATCAGCGGAGATCCCCGAATGGACAACCCCTCAACCAGGAATAACGTCCTGAGACTTCACAACTAAGCCCCGATCCCGTCAGAGCTTCGGCGGCACGTTGGCATTCAGCCGGAACAGATTCATCGGATCGTATTTCGCCTTCAGTGCGACGAGCCGCTGGAGGTTGGCGCCGTAGTTCTCGTGGTAACCGACTGTGGTCGTATCGGGACCCGCCTCGTTCGTGTAGAAGCCCCGCGTGAGCGGCTCCAGATCGCGCCAGACCTCGCGGATCCGTGCAACCTTCGCTTCGATCCCCCGGGAATCCGGCCAGGCCCCGACCAGAATCATCGAATACATCGCATCGCGGTTCGGAAAGGCCGTCGCGCCAGGAGCGACACGGCGGTATGCGCCGTCGCAAGGCGGGAAGAAGATCGAAAACAGCCCGGGCGCGCGCTGGAAAGCCTCGAGCACGACGTCGATTCCTGCATCGTCGATGCCGGTCATGAATCCGCTCTTCGCGTAGTAGTACTGGCCGTTCGCGAGCGGCTCATCGAAGCTCGACTGCAAGCGGACGTAAGGAATCGCCGCGATGTCGTCGAACACCGGCTTGCCGAACGCGCGCAGCGGCCTCAGCCACGCTTCGCCGTCGGCATGGTCGCCGGACCAGCAGGCCTCGATGTTGGCGATCGGCCCTTCCGGCATCCATAGCAGGCTGAATTCGAGATTTACGAGCTCGGGTGCGGCCGGTGCGATGTCACGAAATCGACGCATGACGTCGCGCGCCTGCGCCAGCGGCCAGGATAGATTGCCGCCCAGCACGACGGGATTCATCTCGTGAACGCGATACTCAATCGCGGTGACGACGCCGAAATTGCCGCCGCCGCCGCGCAGGCCCCAGAACAGGTCCGGGTTCTGGTCGTCGCTGGCTCGCAGGAAACGACCGTCGGCAGTGACGACGTCGAAGGATGCGACGTTATCGCAGGCGAGGCCGAAGCGCCGCCCGAGCCGGCCGAAACCGCCGCCCAGCGTGAGTCCCGCCGCGCCCGTGTGCGAGACCGTACCCGCCGTTGTCGCGAGCCCGAACGCGGCACACTCATGATCGAGCCGGCCGAGCAGCGAGCCGGCCTCCAGGTAGGCCCGCTTGAACGCCGGATCGACACGGACTCCCTGCATGGATTGCAGGTCAATCACAAGTCCGCCGTCGCAGGTCGACTTGCCGGAAAAGCTGTGACCGCCGGCGCGGACGGCCGTCAGCAGGCGGTGCTCGCGCGCGAAGTCGACAGCCTTGCGAACATCCGCGGCTCCCGTGCAGCAGGCGATCAGCGCGGGATGCTTGTCGAATGCCGCGTTCCAAACACGGCGTCTCGCGTCGTAGGCAGCATGGTCTTTGAGCAGCAACTCACCGCGCAGACTCGCGGCGAACGCCTCGATGGATGAGCCGCGCAGCAGCTGGTCGCTGCCGTCGAGGGACCTTGCCGGCAGATCAGCGACACCCTTCAGGACGGTAGACCAGCCGGAAAGCGGCCAAGCCGCGGCGAGCGTGAGGCCCGCGCCGACAAATTGACGTCGTTTCATGGCAACTCCCCCTTCAGGCCGGGAATTTACTCCCGGATGGCCACCAGGGCACGTCCGGCCGGCGCCCGGCAGCGTGACTCAGTCCCGCAAGCGCGCCATCAGGAATCAGCCGTCCTCGACATTGCCGGCCTCGGGATAGGTGACGGCCAGCACGAAAGCCGCCGCGACCGCGGCGAGAATCGCGAACCGGCGGCTCCCGGCCATTGCGACGGTCACGTCGGCGCGGCCGCCTTGTTCCGCGCCCCGTAGTGCGTCGCGGCACGTATGACGAGACCCACCGCGAGCGCTATCGCGACATCGCGCGCGGCGGTCCATGACGTCGTCAGTACGATCCCCGCGCAGAAGAGCAGGGAGGCGACGGCAATCCATTGCCCGCCGCGAATCGGCACCGGCGCCGGTCCCGCGCGGCGCCGCAACACGATCAGCGCGACGCTGGTCGAGCCGTAGGCCAGGATCCGCGAGATCACGAAGATCTTCACCAGGTACTCGAACGTGCCGGTGACCGCGAGCAGCCACGAGACGGCCGCGTAGACGATGATCGCAACATGCGGCGTGCGCCACCTCGGGTGCACGGCGGCGAACGCCGGCGGCAAGTCACCGCTCTCGCCCAGAGCGAACATGTTGCGCGGCGACACCAGGATGGCGACCGCGAGGCCGCCGGCGCAGGACACGACCGCGGTGGCCGACATCAGCGTGCCGCCGGCCGGACCGACGAAAGCTTTTGCGACGTCCACGAGCGGCAACGGGGAGGCAGCCGTATCGGGCAGCACGCCGAAGCTCGCCAGCATCAGCAACAGGTAGAGCGCGCAGGAAATTCCGAGCCCGGCGAGGATGCTGATGGCGAGGTCACGCTTCGGGTTTCGCATCTCGCCGGCGACGATCGCTGCGACCTCGAAACCGAAGCACGCGAACAGCGCAAGCAGCAGGCCGTCGGTCAGGCCACCGGGCTGTTTCGGACCGGTCGTCGGGATGTCGTTCCAGCCGGCAAACCACAATCCGGCGAGCGCGATCAGCGCAAGCGGCAGCATCTTGGCGATCGTGAGCAGGTTGCCGACCCAGGCGCCGCGGGTGACGCCGCGCACGTTGATCACGGTCAGCACCAGCGTGAACAAGGTCATGGCCACCGCCTTGGGCCAGCGCTCGGCGAGCACGGGCCACAGCGACGCCGCATAGTCGAGCATTACGAATGCGATCAGCGCATATGACGCGAAGCGCGACACCACGAACAGCCAGCCGACCGTGAAGCCGGTTAGTGGCCCGAAGGTGACGTGGGCGTAGTACTGCGGGCCGCCGGTGACGTCGAAACGGCTGGCGACTTCGGCCAGCGTGAGCGCCAGCAGGCCGACGACGACGAAGGCCGCGAAGATGACCGCGAGACTGTAGCGGCCCGATGAGATCGCCAGGCCGGCCGGCAGTGCGAAGACGCCGGCGCCGACGATGGAATTGACCGTCAGCGCGACGACGTCGAATCGCCCGAGGCCGCGCAGCAGCCCGGGCGATCCGACGTAGCCGGCTTTGGTCGAAGCCAGCGATCAGCCGGCGGCGGGTGCCGCGGCCTCGGCGGCCTTGCGTGCAGTGCCGGCGTCGACGACGGCGCGCCAGGTGCCATCCGCCTTGGTCCAGATGGTCACGAACTCGCCTTCCTCGGCCGGCGCTTCACCGGCACCATCCGGGTCGAAGCTGAACGTGCCGCGCTCGTAGGCGAGGTCGCCCGAAGCCGCGACCTGCACGTCGTTCGTGGTCCAGCTGATCGTTGCACCGGGCGACGCGGTGAACTCGGCTTCCATGCCAGCCTGCAGTTCGGCAGTACCCTTGCGGATGTCGCCGTCGAACAGCGCCACGCCATCGGCCGTGTAAATTCCGTTCACAATGCCCGCGGCGTCTTTCGCCTGTGCCAGTTGCATCCACGCAGCCGAACGGTCGCGTATGGCCTGCGCTTCCGCGACCACGTCGACCGCCGGTGCTTCCGGTGCCGGCTTCGCACAACCCGCGGCAAGCGCGCCACAGGCTGCTGCCACAAGCATCCACTTTTGTCCACGCATGAAACCCCCCAGGTTATTGATTATCGGGCTGAATCAAGCCGCGCGGCGCACGCGGCGCCGACCTCACGGGGCATTCATCTTAGACCTCCGTCCGGAAATGGGAAGCCCGGCGTGACAGTGGGTATACTCCGCCCGCCCAGAAGCAAGAACCACAGGGCCCCGAGCAGTGGTCTTCAATTCGCTCACGTTCATCGTGTTCTTCACAGTGGTGCTGCTGCTGCACCGGCTGCCGATCGCGTGGACAGCGAAGAAGATCAATCTGCTGGTCGCCAGCTACGTGTTCTATGCGGCGTGGAATCCGCCGTTCGTGATCCTGCTGTGGGCGTCGACGATCGTGGATTGGTTCATTGCGCGCGGCATCTATGCCGCGAGGGACAAGGGCAAGGCGCATCGTCGCGCGTGGCTGATGATTTCCGTCGGCGCGAATCTCGGCTTCCTCGGCTTCTTCAAGTACGGCGAGTTCCTGCTGCAGAACTGGCAGGCACTGATGTCATCGATCGGAATCGAGTATGTCGCGCCCGAATGGAACATCATCCTGCCGGTCGGCATCTCGTTCTACACGTTCCAGACGATGTCCTACACGCTCGACGTCTATCTCGGGCGCTCGAAGCCGCTGAACTCGTTCCTGAACTTCGCGCTGTTCGTGACGTTCTTCCCGCAGCTCGTCGCCGGTCCTATCGTGCGGCCGGGACAGCTCGTGCCGCAGTTCGCGGAGCCGAAACAGGCGGGCCGCAACATGATGCTATGGGGCTTCGGGCTGATCATCCTCGGCCTGTTCGAGAAGGTCGTGATCGCCGACAGCGGCCTCGCGCAGACCGCCGACGCCGTGTTTGGCGCGGGCAAACCGGTCGGCTTCGCGGACGCCTGGCTTGGCACGCTCGCATTCTCGGGGCAGATCTTCTGCGACTTCGCCGGCTATTCGACGATTGCGATCGGCACGGCGCTCTGCCTCGGGTTTGCGCTGCCCGACAACTTCCGCATGCCGTACGCCGCAATCGGTTTCTCCGATTTCTGGCGGCGCTGGCACATCTCGCTGTCCACCTGGCTCCGCGACTACCTGTACATCCCGCTCGGCGGCAATCGCGGCAGCGAGGTGCGTACCTACGTCAACCTGATGCTGACGATGCTGCTCGGCGGCCTCTGGCACGGCGCGAACTGGACCTTCGTGGTCTGGGGCGGCCTGCACGGGCTCTATCTCGCGGGCGAACGCTGGATCCGCAGCCACACCGGCGTCGCCGGCGACCCGGCCGGCGCGTGGAACCGGTTCATGCTGGCGCTCCTGACCTATGCCCTCGTCAACATCACCTGGGTGTTCTTCCGCGCAGAGACCTTCGAAGGCGCCGCCGGCATCCTGCGCGGCATGGCGGGGCTCACGGCGGAGCCGGTCGCCGTGCTGCCGACGGTCTTCATGATCAAGACCGGCGTGATCGTCGGCGGCATGGTCGCGGTCCAGTGGCTGATGCGTAAGCGCACGCTCGAGGAAGTCGTCGCGCGAACGCCGTGGTGGCTGACGGGCCTGGTCGCCGCCGCGATGCTGTTCGCGGTGATCGTCACGCAGGGTTCCGGCGAAGCTTTCATCTACTTCCAGTTCTAGGCGGCAACCATGACGCAAGTCCACGAACAGGATGAAGTGACGGTGCGGGAGATTCCGCCGGCGCGCTATGCGGCGATCGGCTGGATGGCGCTTGCCCTGGCGATAACGGCGGTCGCGGCCTGGGAGTGCAGGATGCGCTCGCTCGGCCTGCAGGCCGGAGACGTCGACGACAGCAAGTCGCACTGGGCGGTCGAGCGGCGCAAGGTCGCCGCAGGCGATCACGACGATGTCGTGATCATCGGTTCCTCGCGCATCCTCTTCGACACGGATCTCGCGGTCTGGGAGGAGATGACCGGGCGCAAGCCGATCCAGCTCGCGCTGCCCGGCACGAATCCACGCGCCTACCTGAGGGACCTGGCCAACGACAGCGATTTCAAGGGGCTGCTGATCGTCGGCGTCACGCCCGACATCTTCTTCACCGACTGGCCCGGCATTCCGATATTCGCCGGCCTGATCGAGTTCTGGAAGGACGAATCGCCGTCGCAGCGCTTCGGCCATCTCGTGTGGGTCGAGCTGCAGCAGCGCCTGGCCTTCCTCGACGACGCCTACCGGCTCGGTCCGCTGATCGACCGGGCCGCGCCTTTTGCCGATCGCGAGGGTGTGCGGGGGCCGATACGCGACGTCTGGAAGCTTGGAGAGGTCTTCGAAGACCGGCAGTACGCTTTGTGGCACCGCATCGAGACAGACGAGCGGCTGCGCGAGCACGCGCGCTGGGTCTGGGGGCCGTTCGACGGCGCGCCTCTCGACGAAGCCGTGATTGCGCGCGTCATCGATGAGGCGCAGCAGGATGTCGAGACAATCCGCGCGCGCGGCGGCGAAGTCGTGTTCGTCCGCTCGCCGTCGGCGGGGCTCTATTACGAGAGTGAGCAGCACCGCGCGCCGCGCCCGAAGACCTGGGAGCCGCTGCTGGCGAGGACCGGGGCTTTCGGCATCCATTTCGAGGACCACGAGGCCATGCGCAATCTCGACGTGCCTGAGTGGTCGCACCTGTCGCGCAGTTCGGCGACGCGTTTCACGCGCGCCTATGTCGAGCTTCTGGCCCGGGAAGTACCCTGGTTGCGCCCGTCCCAGCCTTCGGAGCCGTCCACATGAAAATCCTGGCAGCGGTCGATTTCTCGCCGGTGACGGAGGAAGTGCTCGCGACCCTCACGCGAATGGCAGCGACGCTGCCCACGCAGGTCTGGCTCGTCCACGTGGCGCCGCCGGAGCCGGCTTTCGTCGGCTACGACGCCGGTCCCGACGTTGTGCGCGGCCAGGTCGCCGCGGAACTGCGGACGCAGCACCAGCAGCTGCAGCAGCTGGCCGATCGCCTGCGTTTGCTGGGGGTCGACACGACCGCGCTGCAGTTGCAGGGCCCGACGGTCAACACGGTGATGGCGGAAGCGGACCGGCTGCAGGTGGCGTTGATCGTGCTCGGCAGCCACGGCCACGGCGCCGTTTACAATATGCTGGTCGGCAGCGTCGCGGAAGGCGTCGTCCGCGCGTCGAAAGTGCCGGTGCTGCTGGTGCCGCCGAAACGCTAGAAAAGGGGAGGCACACCTCACTCTTGTGAAAAAGGGGTGCGTCCCCGCGTGCGTCCCCTTTTTCCTTCTTCAGGTCAGCGGGATGTATTGCTGCAGCCGCTTGCGATAGCGCAGCCCGCCGCCTGAGCTCCCGCGATGGTCCGCGGCGCGCACGAACAGCTGGTGATTGCCGGGCTTCCAGCTCTCGCCGCCATCCAGGCTGACTTCCATCCGCGACTCGAAGCGGTCGGGCGCTACGGCAAAGCGCGTGAAACGCAGTTGCATGCTGCGGCCGTCGGCGAGCGGCGTCGGCGGGGTCGTGCGGATTTCGCCGCCGGCCGGCCCGGTCATCACCCACAGGTGCCCGTCGGCGCCGACCGAGGCCATCTCGATCGTCGAGTGGCGTTCGTTCACGTAGAACAGGATGCCGGAACTCTGCTTCAGTTCGGGAACGTCCGAGCGGCCCGCGAGCACGCGGTCCGGCACGATCCAGTCAAACCGGTAAGTCCCAGCCATGACGCCGGCGACTGCACCGTCCTCGCCATACTGAGTCGTCGTGACGTCCCACAGCCCGACGGCCTGGCGCAACTGCGCGACCGCAGCGGTGAACTGCGAGGGCGGGCTCTCACTCGCTTCGGCGAGCGGCAGAGCCAGCAGCGACAGGATGGCGGCCGCCTGGCGATGCCAGCGGGCAAGCCTTGAGGGTTGCGTCATCATCAGATCGTCTCCCCGGGAGGCTGGACACGGCGCCCGGCCGATCGATCTTAGATGCACGAAGTCGCCAAAAAGTGCCGTCTGGCCTTGCCAGGCACTCGTTTCGGCGCGGGTGACGGCCCCGCCGCCGGTGCACTGCACAATCGCGGGCGGGCTGAGGTGGGCGCATTGATGGACGATGCCGGTTTCGGCGTGAGACGCTAAGGCCATGACGAAATTCCGGAACATGGAAGCGCTGCTGGGTGCAACGCCGGTGATGCCGATCGTGACCATCGCTGCGGCGGATTTGGCGGCTGACCTGGCGCGCGCGCTCGTCCGCGGCGGCATCCACGCGATCGAGGTGACGATGCGCACGCCCGCGGCGCTTGCGGCGATGGAGGCGATTGCGCGTGCCGTGCCCGAGATCACCGTCGGCGCCGGCACCGTGCTGACGGCGGACGACATGCGGCGCGCCGCCGCCGCCGGCGCGACCTTCGCCATTTCGCCCGGCACCACACCGGAACTCCTCGCGGCTGGCTGCGAGGAGATCCTGCCTTACTTGCCCGGAGTCGCGACTGCGGGCGAGATTCAGGGCGCGATGGATTTCGGCTACGGCTGCTTCAAGTTCTTTCCGGCAGCCGGGGCGGGCGGCATCGCGGCGCTTCGGGCTTTCGCCGCGCCGTTCCCGCGGCTTCGCTTCTGCGCGACCGGCGGCATCACGCCGGAAACCGCGCAATCCTATCTCGACCTGCCGAACGTGTTGTCGATCGGCGGCTCGTGGATTGCGCCCGCGGAACTGATCGCGAAGAAAGACTGGAGCGCCATCGAAGCGCGTGCGCACGATGCCGCAAAGTGCTTCAAGCGCAAATCATCGCGCTGATCGGCACGATACCACTTGATATCGGGTCGCGAGACGCGGCATTGTTGGCATAGCCCGCCGCGCCACGGTCGGGTGAATCCAATCCCTTAACGGGTTAGTCCAGCACACAATCGCGGCGCGGCGGCCTCTCACGAGAGGCTCCGATGACTAGTCGCTCGAAGCAGCGCCGCCAGCTGAGCCGCTCCAAGATCGACTTGTTCGTCGAATGTCCGCGCTGCCTGTACCTCGACGTGGCGCGCGGCATCCGGCGTCCCAGCGGCCCGCCTTTCACGCTCAATAATGCGGTGGATTCGCTGCTGAAGGCCGAATTCGACCGTTATCGCGCGGCCGGGGAGCCGCATCCGTTGTTCGAGGAGGCAGGCCTCGATGCCGTGCCGTTCGCGCACCCCGAACTCGACCGCTGGCGGCACAACTTCACCGGCGTGCGCTGGCTCGATGAAGAGACCGGCTGGACGCTGTTCGGCGCGATCGACGACCTCTGGCAGGCGGGAACGGGCGAGCTGATTGTCGCGGATTACAAGGCGACGGCGCGTGCGGACCCGCCGTGCACTGAGAAGCTGTACCCGTCCTACCAGCGCCAGATGGACGTTTACCAGTTCCTGGTGCGCCGCCAGGGCTTCGAGGTCAGCGACCGGGGCTGGTTCGTCTACGCCAATGGCGATGCCCGCGCCGGCGTGTTCGAGGACCGGCTCCGGTTCACGACCACGATGGTGCCCTACGACGGCGACGATGCCTGGGTGCTCGACGAGTTCCGCCGCGCAGTGGCGATCGTCGAGGGTCCCGATATTCCGCGGGCCGGCGAGGACTGCGAGTACTGCGCGTACGTGGACCAGGCAGCCCGGGCCGGACCCTGAAACGCGTCAGTCCGCGCTCAGCAGGAAATGCAGCATGTTGTCGAGAAAGTTGATGTTGCCGGTCAGGCTCTCGTGGCGTTCGCAGACGAAAAACGCCCGATCGATCTCGACATTCGAGTATTCGTGACGCGGCACCGAGGGGTGGAGCTGCTGGCGTCCAAGCAGGGATGACTTCGTGACGCTGCCGTCGCCGGGCTCGAACATCAGCGCCTCGTAATCGACGCCCGGGACCTTCTCCAGGATCTGTTCCGGCCGCAGGCGCGCCACCGAATCGCCGTCCACTTCCTCGATCACGAGGCGGCGCGGGGTCGGCACGCAGTCGCCGCCGAACATCAGCGGTTCGATCAGCTCGATGTCGCCGGTCGGCACCATCAGCGACCACACGAAGCGCCGCCCGCGCTCGAGCCGCTTTTCGAACCAGCGCTCGAACACGTCCTGGTCGGGCCATACCCCGGGTTCCTGGCGCATCCGGCGCTGGACGCGAGGATCGAAAATGGACCATTGGAATCGCCGCCACAATTCGACATCGAACAGGTCGCGCTCGAGCGGCCGGCCGTCGATGGTCGTGATCCAGTCCACCAGCGGATGCGGGAAGAGCTGGAACAGGCCCGGCATGGTCGCGACGCCCTCGACCGGCAGGCGCGAGAGCGCGACGCGGTAGCCGTTCAGGAACTTGTGAATCGCGGTGACCGAGCCCTGGTTCGGCGTGCCGAGCATCACGATCCTGCGAAACTTGCCGACGCCCGCACCGGTGACCGGAAAGCTGTTGCCGTCGAGCACGTCCGCGGTGCCGTAGCGCTGGTAGTAGCGCGCCAGCAGGCCGCCCAGGCTGTGGGCGACGACGTCGACGCGGAGCCAGGGATCGCCATAGTCCTTTCGTATCTGCTCGATGAACGCATCGAGCTTGCGCACCGTGATCACATTGTCCTGGCGCCAGTCGTAGGTGAAGACGTACAGGCGCGCCTTCTGCTGGAACACCGGATCGCCGGGCCGGCTCAATTGGTAACCGCCGACCTCGCGTAGCGCCTCGAGGATGCGGCCGTAGAAGTCCTTGCCGACGGCCGCGTCGAACAGGCCGCTGGCGACGATGCCGTCATCCAGCGGTTCGAGCGCTACCGGATCGATGCGCATGGCGAGATCGAGATAGCGGCTGGTCAGCAGCTTGCGGGCGCTGCCCGGCCAGAGCTCCATGCCGTCGCTGCTGCGGGCGAGCCGCGAACCGAGCAGGCCCGGTATGAGGACAACCGGCACGGCATCGCGATCGGCCGCGTGCGCGGCATAAAGGCGCGACAGATCGGGCGTGCGAGTGGTCGCGCAGGCGACCAGCAGGGCGCACGGCAGGATCGCAAGACACACGAGTCGGCGATGCAAGGGCGAGTCTCCGGGTTCCGGTATGAGAGGTTACCATTGGGACACGGTGGCCGGAGCCGGGGAGTGGGCCAATGACCGACGGTATCGACAATCGCCTTGCGAACCGGATCCTCTGGGGACTCCTGTTCGGCGCGATCGCCGGCGGCGTGACGCTGCTAGCCGGCGGCATTTTCCCGGACCTTCTGCCCGCGGCCCGCCGATTTGCGACGCTGGTGCTCGATCCGCTCGGTCAGGTGTTCCTGCGGATGTTGTTCTTCGTCGTCATTCCGCTGGTGTTCGCCTCCCTGGCGATGGGCGTCGCGCAACTTGAGCGCCTGACGCAGCTCGGCCCGCTGGCGACCCGGACCTTCCTGTTGTTCTTCGTGAACATGTCGATCGCGGTCGCGCTCGGCATGGTCATGATGAATGTCGTCGAGCCCGGCTCTGCCATGGCGCCCGAGGCCCGCGAGAGCCTGCTGCTGGAATACGGCGGCGTGGCGCAGCAGCACATCGAGAGGCGCGCGGCACAGCCCGATGTGACGCCGATGACCGTGGTCGAAATGTTCATGCCGAGGAACCTGTTCGGCGCCTTCGTCGGCAACAACCGCGACATGCTGGGCGACGTGTTGCCGCTGATCCTGTTCGCGATCCTGGTGGGCGCCGCGGCCGTCGGCCTGCCGCGCGACCGGCGCGACCAGCTGCGCTCGGGGCTGGGGCTCATCAACGACCTGATGACCCGCATCGTGCACTTCGCGTTGTCCATCGCGCCGTACGCGGTGCCGGCGATGATCTACAGCGTCATCGTCAAGATCGGCTGGGACATCGTCATCGCGCTCGGCGCGTTCGTGCTCGGTTGCCTGGTCGTGATGATGCTGCACCTGTTCGGGACGATGTCGCTGTGGCTCCGGTTCCTGGCGAAACGAAACCCGCTCGAGGTCTGGCGCCTGCTGCGCCCGGTGCTGGTGACCGCGTTCTCGACCAGTTCGAGCGCGGCGACCCTGCCGACCGCGCTGACGGCGGCGCGCGAGGATCTCCGCGTGCGTGCGCCCGTCGCGGGCTTCGTGCTACCGCTCGGCACGACCATGAACATGGCGGGCACGGCGCTCTACGAGGGCTGTGTCGTGCTGTTCATCGCCCAGGTGTTCGGGGTCGACCTGGGATTCGGGCAGCAACTGACGTTACTGCTGCTCGCGGTGCTCTCGGCGGTCGCGGTGGCGGCGATTCCGGGCGGTTCATTGCCGCTGATTGCAGGGCTGCTCGCGGCTTTTGGCATTCCGCCGGAGGGCATCGGCATCATCCTGGGCGTGGACCGCATCCTCGACATGACGCGGACGATGGTCAACGTGGGATCGGACGTCGTGACGACGGTCGTGGTCGATCGGTACACGAAGCTCGATGAGGCGCAGGCCAAGGCGGCGTAGGCGGGATCACCGGCGGTCGATTTTCACATTTGCAGGTTAGGTATGACTGGCAAGTAGCCTAGTCAATGACTTGCAAGTCTGCCGGGTGATTATTCGGGCGAAATGACGTAAAACATCGCGTCATGTTCATACCCAATTGTAGTTAGGTGCCCAACTGGAGCTGCATGCACTTCCGATGACGCCACGCGAAT
>Ga0209640_10004571_pt1 | contig 12117 bp, 11 predicted proteins | sample RifCSP10_1_FD_184018 | JGI IMG/M metagenome (GOLD analysis project Ga0209640, IMG submission 184018) | Soil microbial communities from Rifle, Colorado - Rifle CSP2_sed 10_1 (SPAdes) (version 2) | ecosystem: Environmental > Terrestrial > Deep subsurface > Rock core/Sediment | place: Rifle... | reverse complement strand
GAATTTTGGAGCGGGCGACCGGGATCGAACCGGCGACGTCCAGCTTGGGAAGCTGGCATTCTACCGCTGAATTACGCCCGCCCAGGGTGAATTGACAAGAAAACTTATATTGCAATAATGCCCCCTTGTCAATGAAAGCCCGGCTCCCGGGGGGCGGAGGCCATCGCCGGGGCGCCGCGAAGCCTTCCGCAAAAAACTTAAGGCCGGTATTGACACGCGGTTAAAAGCGCCATAAACTTCGCACTTGTTGTTCGGTATTTGGCCTTCCGAGCGAAACTTGTGGAAAGGAAACAGGCCTTTGTCTTCTCACCCTGGAGACGCGATCAGTGATTAGAGCATTCCTGCCTGAGAGGAGCTCTCCCCTTAAGCAGCTCTCATGTTCTTCTCCTATCCGCGCCTGTTCGATGGGCGAGACCCGAAACATTCTCTAAATAGGAGGAAAATATGGGAAACAAACTATACGTGGGCGGTTTGCCCTATTCCGTGACGGAAGGACAGCTGGAGGAGATTTTCTCCAAGCATGGCACCGTCCAATCAGCCCGGGTGATCTCGGACAAGTTCACCGGCAGGTCCCGGGGATTCGGCTTCGTCGAGATGGGCTCCGATGCGGAAGCGCAAAAAGCGATCGAAGCCTTAAATGGGACCGAATTGGAGGGAAGAACCCTGGTCGTCAACGAGGCCAGGCCGCAGGAAAGAACCCAGGGCGGACCCGGCGGCGGCGGCGGCGGGCGCCGGCCCCGTAGCGGCGGCGGCGGTCGCGACCGCTGGTAATCCACTTTCCCAACGAATGACCTGATTCTACGCTTCCAGGTTATAGAAGCGCTTACCGGCACCGGAGAGGATCTTTCTCTTCGCCGACTCGGAGAGTTCTTTGCGAGCCTCAAAATCCCGGACGGCCTCCGCTAAATCCGGCTCATGGGGATAATCCGAGGGGTAGAGGAAAGGATCCTCTCCGACCCTGCCGATCGCACAAGAAATCGCTTCTCGAAACCCGGCTTTCGGGGCTGGCTTGCTAACTCTTGCGATCGTAAGCCCTGGAGTGGGGGGAACCCAGGATGCTGATCTTTTCCGCCTTTTCAACGTAACGGACGAAAGTATACTTGTTCTCCTGTGAATCCAGAGGAGCAGGCGGTACGTCTCCCACACCCGGCTCAACCTTGGCGACAATAAAATGGAGCTCCGCACTCCTTAGCGCCTGAAGAAACTTCTCTTCAAAGTCTTCCGCGGTGGTTGCGGTGGTTGCGTTGACGAAGCCTGCCCCCTTAGCCACAGCCGCCAAATCAGTCACCCCGGCCGTTGCCGTCGGCGCCCCGCGCGAAGACTCATAACAGCTATTATCAAAAACAACATGAATCAGGTTCCCGGGATTTCGGTTCGCCATCGTAGCCAGGCTGCCGAGGTTCAAAAGCAGAGACCCATCTCCGTCGAAAATCACCACCTTGCGGTGCGGCAGGGCCAAGGCCAAGCCAAGGCCGACGGACGACGTCAGTCCCAAATTTTGCAGATGGTAATTCCCAGGATGGGGACGAAGGGCGTGCCATTCGTGCCGGACCCCGCCCAGATTGGTCACCACCAGTTCGTCCTGAAAGTAGGGGGCGATCGCCTTAAGACAATCATAGCGCTTCATGAACTTACCTCAGGGCCTCTTTATTCAGCAGAAGCGCCACCGGTCTCCTGGAGGATCGAGCGAGGGTATGGGCGTCGAGAACCGCACGGCGGATCTCCTCCGAGCGGCCTAGCCTATCGTACACGATATGGAGAGCCTGCAGGACCGGCTCGGTCAGCATCCCCACGGTGCCATGACTGGGATTTTCCTCGCCCAGACCGCCGCTATGACCGATGAGCATCAAGACAGGGATCCCGGGATGGAGGCAGACGGTCGCCAGGGCGTTCGCCGACAGCAGGAATCCAGCGTTCATCATCACCATAGCAGGCCGTTTGCCGCCCAGGTAGGCCCCGGCGCATATCCCGATTCCCTCCTCTTCCCGTGTCACCGGCACATGGAGAATTCCCCTTTCCTCCGCCAGGGCCATGACCAACTCATGAAGATTCGCCTCCGTGAGCGTGGCGACGAAATCGACGCCGGCCTCCTTGAGCGCGCTTACGATTTCTGCGGCGATTTTCGGCTGCATGGATCCACCTGACGCTGATACCGGGCGCGCGCCCGCTCCGTTCGTGCTCAGAGATACGAGTACCTTCGATTACTTCGAAAGAGCTTGGGTTGTCAAGCCGCGGCAGTCTTGACAGAGAACAGCTACGCCATATAGTGAGGAGGTGACTTCTGGTCGCCGGTCAAATATCGATGCGGAGAGGATGCTGAAAGTTAGCGAGGAGCATGTTTGGGTCGGCGTTGACGACCGACATGTCTATCTAGGTCTCACTAACTACGGACAAACCGAGCTCGGGCAGATCCTCTCCGTGGAGCTCCCAGAAGTAGGCGATGAGCTGGAAAAGGGAGAGCCATTCGTGGAACTGGAATCCGTCTCTACGGTCTCGGAATTGATCGCGCCGGTGTCAGGGACGATTCTCGCGGTCAACAGCGATCTGGAGTATCATCCCTCCATCATCAATGAAGAGCCGTACAGCGAGGGTTGGTTGGTCGAAGTGAAGCTGAAAGACGCCGCGGAGATTGGTTCCCTGATGGATATGGATGAATATTATCACTTCGTCTTCAAAGGCCAGCCGCGGTAAGCTTCTTCTTGCCGCTGTTTTCTTTCTGTCCTGTGCGCTGCTCTCCGGGTTTGCTCTGACCGCGCCAGGGGCGCGGGCCCAAGGCAGACAGGTCGATCCCGCCCATGCCCGGCAGAGAATGGTCGAACAGGACCTGCGCGGGCGCGGCATCAGGAACCTAAGAGTCCTTCAGGCGATGAGCCAGGTGCCGCGCCACCTCTTTGTCCCGGAGGGATTGCGAGCATTCGCTTACGAGGACCGCCCCCTCTCCATCGGCGAAGAACAAACCATCTCCCAACCCTATATGGTTGCGCTCATGACCGAGCTATTGCAGCTCCAAGGAAACGAGAAGGTGCTGGAGGTCGGCACAGGCTCCGGCTATCAAGCCGCCGTCCTCAGCCATCTGGCAAAGGAGGTCTACACGATTGAAATTCTCCCCGCTTTGGCCGAAAAGGCGCGGGAAAATCTCCTCCGGCTCGGTTACGCCCAGGTCCGGGTCAAGGCCGGCGACGGATTCTTTGGCTGGGAGGAGAAGGGGCCTTTTGACGCGATCTTGATCACCGCTTCAGCGCCGAGAGTTCCCGAGCCGCTGTGGCAGCAACTGAGCGAAAGAGGGCGTCTGGTCATGCCGCTGGGCGCGGAAGGTCAACCGCAAAAATTGGTCCGTGTAAGAAAAATCGACGGGCGCCTTCGCATCGAGGAGGTCACCGACGTGCTTTTCGTTCCCATGAAGGGGGCGATTGAGAAAGCCCGCCCGTGACCGGTTTGTTTCGATCTCGCTTTGACTCGGTGTCGGCGAAGCGGTAGATAATCTCTCCGGGTCGGACCAGGTTGAGTTCTTCGCGGGCGATCCTCTCCAGGTACCGATCATCATGGCGGAGGCGGTAGATGCGTTCCCGCAGGATTTCGTTCTCCTTCTGCAGGACGAAGTTCCTCTCCTCCAGCCGCGTCTTCTCTTGCCCCAGACGCCAGAGGTGGAGCGCCCCTCTTTCGCCAAAGACCGTAAAGAGGGATAGGGTAACGAGAAGGGCGGAAACAAAATAAACAAGCCCGCGCTTCGGTCTCTTAGATCGAGCCATAGATGAAAGTTGGCACGAAGAATTATTTATAGCACACTTTATCCTTCTCTGCTCCTTGTCGGTCGGTGCTCCTCTTGAAGGCGAGGCGCACCGCAGGACAAGGATCGAGGACCGAGAGCAAAAAATTTATTGGAGGTGAGAGATGAAGATTCAACGAGTACGCGCCCGAGAGGTTCTCGACTCGCGCGGCCAGCCCACGGTGGAGGCGGACGTGGCGCTAAAAGGCGTCCTGGGCCGGGCCACGGTGCCCTCCGGGGCCTCAACCGGGGAACACGAAGCCGTCGAGCTGCGGGACGGGGGCGAGCGCTTCGGCGGCAAAGGAGTTGAGCGGGCCGTGGCCAACGTCAATCGCATCCTGGCGCCGCGCCTGCGCGGCAGGGATGCCAAAGATCAAAAAGGCATCGACCGGCTGATGATCGAGCTGGACGGCACCTCGAACAAGAGCAAGCTAGGCGCCAATGCGATCCTGGCTGTTTCCCTCGCGGTTGCGAAGGCCCAAGCGCAAGCCGAAAAGCTGCCGCTCTACCGCTACTTGGGCGGTACCCGTGCCAAGACCCTGCCGGTCCCGCAATTGAACGTGGTGAACGGGGGAGTCCACGCGGACAACAACGTGGATGTTCAGGAGTTCATGGTCATCCCTTGCGGCATGGAGAACTTCGCCGCGGCGCTAAGGGCAGCAGCCGAGATCTTTCAAGCCCTGAAAAAGGTCTTGCAGAAGCGCGGTTACTCCACCAGCGTGGGAGACGAAGGGGGATACGCTCCGCGACTGAAGGGCAACGAAGAGGCGATCGAACTCGTTCTGGAAGCCGTCGCCCAGGCAGGCTACCGCCCCGGGACCCAGGTGGCCCTGGGGCTGGACGTGGCTGCGAGCGAGCTCTGGAAGGACGGCTATTACGTATTCAAGAAATCCGACGGGACCCGAAAAGGCGCAGACGAGATGCTCCGTCTCTACGAAAATTGGGTGCGACAGTATCCGATCATCTCGATTGAAGACCCGCTGGCCGAAGACGATTGGAAGGGCTGGAGAACGCTGACGGAGGCGCTGGGAAACAAAGTGCAGATCGTCGGCGACGACATTTTCGTCACCAATAAAGACAGGCTCCAGCGGGGGATAGAGTTGGGGGTGGCCAACTCGATCCTGATCAAGGTCAACCAGATCGGCACGCTGACCGAAACTCTGGAGACGATGGAACTCGCGAAAAAGTCCGGTTACACGACGGTGATCTCGCACCGCTCGGGCGAGACCGAGGACGCCACTATCGCCGATCTCGCCGTTGCGACCAACGCCGGACAGATCAAGACCGGGGCTCCCTGCCGGGGCGAGAGGACCGCGAAATACAACCAGCTTTTGCGGATCGAGGAGGAGCTTGGGAAAAGGGCCGTCTACGCCGGCAAGAAGGCCTTCAGGTTAATGTCCTGACCCTTCCTTCTTCCTAATTGAAATGCGAACTTCACGCTGGAGCAGGTTCAAGCCGCTTTGCGTCTTGCTCTCTTGGTTGACTCTAACCTGATCCTGCACCCCAGCGCGGACAAAATGTCCATGACGGTCCCGATTCTTGGATTCCTTCCCTTTGAAAGCGCTTTATAAAGGCTTTCCCGATTGAGGCCCGTAGATTCAGCGATGTGGGTAAAGCCATAGGCCCGCGCGACGTCTCGAAGCCCCAAAAGCAAATTGTCTGATGATCAATCAGTGGCATCTGCCTTTACGGCGTCGGGGAAATAGACAACGCTCCGCGGTCATGCTATCGGTGACGTGAAAAAACTCCCCGTTAAGTTTGCTGCAAAGGGTAGTGGAGAAGTTGAGCGATGCGCTCAGAGAAGGACGACGGCCCAAGAGCACAAGCTCTACGAGCAGCTGCGCACCCTCAGGCAGAAGGCGTCAACCCCCTAAGAGGAGGAAGCGATTATGGCAAATGGCATCATGCGCATTCCAGCACCCATCAACGAGCCGATTCACGCTTACGCGCCGGGGGCGGCCGAACGCACCGCCCTCAAGCACCGGCTGCAGCAGATGCTTGGCGAACAGGTTGAGATTCCTGTGATTATCGGTGGCAAGACGCTCTACACAGGGGTGACCACGTCGGTGGTCTGTCCCCACGACCACGGCCACGTCCTGGCCATAGCCCACCAGGCTGGCGCCGCCGAGGTGCAGCAGGCGGTCCTGGCTGCCCGTGCGGCGTGGCAGACCTGGTCCGAGATGGCCTGGGAGGCCCGCGCGGCGGTGTTTCTCAAGGCGGCCGAGCTGCTGGCAGGGCCGTGGCGCGACACGCTCAACGCGGCCACCATGCTCAACCAATCAAAAACAGTGTTCCAGGCGGAGATTGACTCGGCCTGCGAGCTGATCGACTTCTGGCGCTTCAATCCCTACTACATGTGGCAGATGTACGCTGAGCAGCCGAGCTCGATGCGGGGCATCTGGGATTACGCCGAGTACCGGCCACTGGAAGGGTTTATTTTTGCCGTTACCCCGTTCAACTTTACTTCTATTGCCGGGAACCTGCCGACCGCACCCGCCCTCATGGGCAACACGGTGCTGTGGAAACCCGCCTCGTCAGCACTCCTGCCGGCCTATTACCTCATGCAACTGCTCGCAGAGGCCGGTCTGCCACCGGGTGTGATCAACTTCCTGCCTGGCCGTGGAGGCCAGGTGGGCAACCCGGTGCTGGCGTACCCTGAGATGGCTGGGGTCCACTTTACCGGGTCAACCGCAGTGTGGCAGGGGATGTGGCAACACATTGGGGCAAACATTGCGCACTACAAGTCGTATCCCCGCATTGTAGGGGAGACGGGCGGCAAGGATTTTGTGTTTGCGCACCCCTCAGCCGACCTCCCGAGTCTGGTGACCGGCCTGGTGCGGGGCGCTTTCGAGTTCCAGGGGCAGAAATGCTCGGCTGCCTCACGGGCGTATATCCCACGTTCGCTGTGGCCAGCAGTGCGGGGGGCGCTGGAGCACGCTATCAGCCGTATTCGCATGGGCTCGCCACTCGATTTCCGCAACTTCATGAGCGCGGTGATCGACGGGCCGGCCTTTGACAACATCATGAGCTATATCGGGTATGCCAGGGGCACAGACGGCTTCGAGCTCGTCTGCGGCGGCCACGGCGACAAATCCGTGGGCTACTTCATCGAGCCGACGGTCATTGTGTCACGGGACCCGGTCTCCACCCTGATGCGCGAAGAGATCTTTGGCCCTGTGTTGACGGTGTACGTGTACGAGGACACCCGCCTAGACGAGGCGCTGCACCTCTGCGATACCGGCAGTCCTTACGCTCTGACTGGCTCGATCTTCGCCCGTGACCGGGCCGCCATTGTCACCATGAGTGCGGCTCTGCGCCACGCCGCCGGGAATTTTTACATTAACGACAAGCCCACCGGCGCTGTTGTCGGCCAACAGCCCTTCGGCGGCTCGCGGGCCTCAGGGAGCAACGACAAGGCCGGCTCGATACTCAATCTGCTGCGCTGGACCTCACAGCGGACAGTGAAGGAAAATTTTGTGCCGCCGACGGATTTCCCCTATCCCCACATGGACGAGGAGTAAGCGTGCGATACGTCTGCCAGCGGCTCAACATTGGTGAATACTGTCTGGTGATCAGTCAGTGGCAACTGCTTTTATGGCCTCTGGGAGATAGACAGCGCTCCGAGATCATGCTGTGGGTTATGTGAAGAGACTACCGACCCTTTAAATCGACCTAATACAAGATACAAGACGCGACCCCGATTCTCGTTTTGCAACTTATTCGCGGCACATCGGGCAATAGAAAAGCTGCCTGCTCCTTTTTCCCCATTAGGCCGCTTGTAAGCCGTAACCATATACGTTACGCTTAGTGGGTGATTACAGGCTTCAAACACAAAGGTTTGGAGCGGTTCTTCGCCACTGGGAGCAAAGCTGGAATTCAGCCCCAGCACGCTGCACGCCTGCGGTTGATTCTAGGTCGGTTGAACGGTTCCACCAATCCGAAGGATATGAATCTTCCTGGTTTAGAGCTGCATGAATTGCGGGGTGATCGAAAGGGTACTTGGTCGGTGAAAGTGAGTGGTAACTGGCGCGTGACGTTTGCCTTTGTTGGGAAAGACGCCGAAAACGTGAATTACGAGGACTACCATTGAGGTGAAATATGTTGATGCACAATCCCCCCCATCCTGGTGAAATACTCAAGAAGTTGTGCCTGGAGCCTTTGGGTTTGAGTGTAACCGAAGCGGCTAAGGCCTTGGGCGTGAGCCGCAAGACATTGTCAAGCATCCTGAATGGCCGTGCGGGGATTAGCCCTGAGATGGCCGTTCGCCTGTCGATGGCGTTCGACACCACAGCCGAAAGCTGGCTGAATCAGCAGGTTCAGTACGACCTCTGGCAGGCGGAGCGGCGTCGAAAGAAGCTGCGCGTGGCTCGATTGTCGGCAGCTTAGAGCTGCTTTAGATTTCTAAGCTTCTCCTGATAAATCATCGTCAGAAATAAGCTGTAAAAGGCTCATGAGTGTGCTCAAGTGTGCTGTCTCAGAAATCATTTGAATTAGGGTGTCATTCTGAGCCGGAGGCCAAGAAAGGTCTGGACGAAAAGGCCGCGCGGGAAGTCGGCATGAAAGAGAAGGCCGAGGAATTCAGGAAAAGCGGAGCGAAGATTTACCACGAAGTCCCGGCGGAGGGGACCAGCGCCGATCGCCCGCCGGGCTCAGGGCGTCGGCCAAAGACTAGCCGAATCGCTTGCGCTGTGAAACAAAACCGCCCTTGACAAGAGGCCTACCTGGGGCCAAATCCTCAAGGAAGTAAACGAAAGCGCGGATGGGCCTTTTTCAACGGCCTGTCGGGATGAAGGCGTCACCACTTGAGGGTCTCCTTTAACCTGGCCACAAGCGAGGGCGGAAGTTCGAAGAGCCCCGAAACTATTTTCTTCACCTCCTCGCCGCTCACCGGGTCGATGCTCAGGCGAGATTTCTCGGCGGCGGACAGAAATTCCGGGTCCTTCAGTGTTTCCACGAAGGCACGGCGAAGAACTTCCATCCTGTCCTTCGGAGTACCGGGAGGAAGAACGTAGGGTCGGAAAATTGCGCTCATGTCCTGGATGCCCACTTCTATGAGCCGGCGCCCCTCCTGGGTCTTGGCAAAGCTCACCGCCAGAGGAATTTTTGGCAGCTCAGGATGGGGCCGGGCAGTCGCCTGGAGCACGATCGCCACGTCGCCCGAATCGAGAACCTTACGCCAGGTGGCCTTGATGGAGTCCCATCCCATACAGACACCGAAGACCTCGCCACCCTCCACCGCCAACCTCACTTCCGATGTCCCTTTATAACCGGACACCAAATGGATAGGCAGTCCAATGCCGGCCTGGAGGATCTTCGGCACGTCATCCGTAGCGTTGCCGGGGGCGATCCCACCCAGCTTGACAGGTGTCTTTGCCGCCAGCCACTGCTCGATGTTTGAAAGTCCAGTTTTTTTGCTTAACGCGCAGATGCTGGTTTCCCTGACCGGCACTCCCAGGTATTCGAACTTGCGCGCGTCGAACTCGATGCCCTCGCGGCCCAGCGCCTGGCCCAGAAGCAGGCCGCCGAGAAAATGGCCGATGGTAAGACCGTCCGGTTTGGCCACTCGATAAAGGAAATTGGCCGCCCTCAAGCTGCCGGCGCCCGTCATGTTCTCGACGATCACCGTGGGGTTGCCCGGAATATGTTTACCCATCTGGCGCGCGATGGCCCGAGCATAGGTGTCAAACCCGCCCCCTGCCGCCGATCCCACCACGATACGGACCGTCTTGCCCCTGTAAAAATCCTCCTGGGCGAGCCCAGGTGCAACCCATGTGGCAAGCAAAAGCCCAACCCCAACCGTTACGCTTAAGCACAAAAATCGCTTCTTCACGGCATTCCCCTTTTCACGAATTTGACTCGGTCTGCCGAACTACCCGCCTCATAACCCATAGAAGGACGGCTTGTCAACGCAAGCGCGTGGCGCTTTTCAACGTTCGCCCGTCGTGGTAACTGTGGCTGGCATGACTTTCGCCAAAGAGATCCTGTGTCCCCGCTGTGACAGGCGCTTCCCGTGCGGCAAAATTCTGAATCTTTGCTCGTGTGGCTCCCCGCTTCTAGTTCAGTACGACCTTGAAAAGCTCACGCACGCCGTTAAGCCGTCAGACCTGGAGCGCCGACCCCCAACGCTCTGGCGGTACCGGGAATTCCTACCGGTCAGCGATGACCGGAATATCGTCTCTTTGGTTGAGGGCTTTACGCCTTTGATCGAGGCCAAGGAGCTCACGCGCGATCTCAGGCTAAAAAAAGTCTGGATCAAGGACGAATCGAGAAATCCGACGGGTTCTTTCAAAGACCGCGGCCTTTGCATCGCCGTCTCCATGGCCAAAGAATTCGGCATCAAGCGACTCGCCATCCCTTCAGCCGGAAATGCCGGAGGCTCACTATCCGCCTACGCCGCCCGTGCTGGAATTGAAGCCCACGTCTTCATGCCCAAGGACACGCCCAGAGCCAATATCATCGAAGTTGAAAAATACGGCGCGCATCTCACGCTCGTGGAAGGACTGATCAGCGACTGCGGAAGAATCATCGCCGAAGGAAAAGAAAAAGAAGGCTGGTTTGATGTCTCCACACTCAAGGAGCCCTACCGGGTGGAGGGGAAGAAGACCATAGGCTTCGAGATCGCCGAGCAGCTTGGGTGGCGCCTCCCGGACGTCATCATCTATCCCACGGGAGGCGGTACCGGACATATCGGCATGTGGAAAGGGTTCGCGGAATTGGAAGCGGTCGGCTGGATCAAAGGCAAAAGGCCGCGCATAGTCACGGTTCAGGCCAGCGGGTGCGCGCCGATCGTCCGGGCTTTTGACGAGCGCAAAGAGAAGGCCGAGCCCTGGAGCGATGCCCGCACGATCGCTTCGGGCTTGAGAGTGCCTCAAGCGGTTGCGGATTTTCTGATACTGCGGGTTCTCCGTGAAAGCAACGGCACTGCTCTCAGTGTCAGCGACGAGGAAATGCTGGCCGAGATTGCCCGAACCGGCAAGCTGGAAGGCCTTTTTTTCTGCCCCGAGGGAGCCGCGACGGTCGCGGCGCTTCGTCGGCTCGTCGAGAAACGATGGATTCAGCCCGATGCGGAAGTCGTGATCTTCAACACGGCCTCAGGGTTCAAGTATTTGGACGTTTTCGGATCTCTATTCAATCTGAGTTCAGGAGGTGAAGTCCATGCGTCGAAGAATATTGTGCCTTAACTTGCTGGTTGTGGTGTGGGGGCTGTTTGCAGCCGACAAGCTGCTCGCGGCGGAAGAAAACTTTTATCAGGGGAAAACCCTACGCTTCGTTGTCGGATTTTCTCCGGGCGGAGGCTTTGACGCTTTTACCCGGCTGATCGGCCGCCATATCGGCAAGCACATTCCGGGAAACCCGACTGTCGTCGTCGAGAACATGACCGGAGCGGGCAGCCTGGTCGCGGCCAATTACATTTACAACAAAGCCAAGCCGGATGGCCTGACGGTCGGGACTTTCAACGGCGGGCTCGTCGTCCAGCAGATCCTAGGCCGCAAGGGAGTCGAATTCGACGCCAGAAAGTCCGAGTGGCTCGGCGTGCCGGTGCAGGCCAGCTCGGTGTGCGCCCTCCGAAAGGGAAGCGGGATTGGCAGCTTGGAACAATGGTTCGCCGCCAAAGAACCGGTCAAACTGGGAGGCAGCGCGCCTGGAGCCGTGAGCACCGACGATTTGCCGAGAATCCTTAAGGCCGCGCTCAACCTTCCTCTCGTTGTCGTCGACGGCTACAAAGGCACGGCTGATATCCGTCTAGCCGTGGAATCGGGAGAAGTGGCCGGAGTCTGTAACACCTGGGAATCCTTCAAAGCGACCTGGCCGAGAGAGATCCAGTCCGGGGCCATCAAGATGCTAATCCAGATGCTACCGAAAAAACATCCGGAGCTTACGGAGGTGCCCAACGCCATTGACTACGCAAAGAGCGAAGAGGGCCGTAAAATGATCCGGGCCGCCTACGACATGAACGCCATTCTGTGGATCTACGCGTTGCCACCGGCTATGCCGAAAGATCGCCTTCAGCAGCTCCGGAGCGCTTTTATGAACACGATGCGGGACCCTGCCTACCTGGCCGAAGCCAAAAAAGCGAATATAGACACCGATCCGCTGGGCGGCGAAGAGGTCGAAAAGATTGTCGCCAGGTTATTTGCATTGGAGTCCGACTTCGTCCAACGATTGAAGACCATACTAATCCCCAGCGGGTAAAACCGCATGTTTGGCGTTTCCCGGTGCTTGACAGGTTGACGAGTCTCAAGTCACCGATGTCTCTCGCAGCCAATAGGGGCGCAGAACTGAGGAGGTTAAGGTGATCGGTTGGAGAGCGCGAATCGGGCATGTCGCCCCATCCAGGGGTGATGTTTTTG
>Ga0209640_10004570_pt1 | contig 12120 bp, 9 predicted proteins | sample RifCSP10_1_FD_184018 | JGI IMG/M metagenome (GOLD analysis project Ga0209640, IMG submission 184018) | Soil microbial communities from Rifle, Colorado - Rifle CSP2_sed 10_1 (SPAdes) (version 2) | ecosystem: Environmental > Terrestrial > Deep subsurface > Rock core/Sediment | place: Rifle... | reverse complement strand
CCCTCAGCAGGCGCGCTGTATCCGCTTGAGGTCTTCTTCTTCAGCGCGCACGTTGATGGGTTACAGACCGGGCTTTATCACTACAATCCGGCGCGGAACGATCTTCGCTTCGTTCGGGAGGGGGACGAGAGGGCGCGGCTTTCTGAGGCTTTGGTGCAATCCTACCTCGCGGCTGCGTCGTCGGTGATTTTCTTCATCACGGCGATGTTTGAGCGCACGACCTCGAAGTATGCCGATCGCGGCTACCGGTTCGTGATGATGGAAGCCGGCCATCTGGCTCAGAATATGAATCTGGTCGCGACGGCGCTTGGGCTCGGCAGCGTCAACATCGGAGGATTTTTTGACCGGCAAGTGGACGCGCTGCTCGGGCTCGATGGGCTGACGCATTCGGCGGTGTATCTGGTCTGTGTCGGCAAGAGTGTCATTTCGGCCGGGCAGGAGAGCGAAGAGGAGCGGCACGCGAGCGGGCGAAGTTAGTTGCCAGATTGAAGAAGGGAATCGGGCAGAGTCATCCTCTGCGGCGAAAGAGGTCACACGGTGTAGTTTCGGGCAACCCCAACGGGTTCTGCCCCACAGCCCAAGGTTGGTGTACTCGGCTACCTTGGGAAACGTAGCGCCGGGACCCGCCGCAACCCCGACGGGGTTGTGCCGCACGCCCGGATGTGAGGACCCCAAGTGTAGCCTTCAGAGAGGTGGAGTGATCCGGCGCCGCGTAACGAGGTAGAAAGACAATCGCGCGCGTGTCTGATCGTGTGCTTGACATGTCCGGGCTGCGGAGTTCTTCGGAGCTGTCATAGCCCGGATGCTTGCGAGCGCGGTGGCTCATCTGCGCAACCTGCCAGTCTTCCTCGGCTTTGTTGATCCACTCAAGCGTGGTCGGCTTCATACATAACCTTCCCGCGCTCGATGATGTCACGCATGAAGCTGTCGCCGATATTGATCCGCTCTTCCACCTGCTCAGATGTGCGGACAAGCAAATCCATGGGCAACACCCCGACGGTGCGAACGACGTGGTCGAGAATCACAGCCGCCTGGCGGAACGGACTTCCCTCGAACGGCATCACCACCAACAGATCAACATCGGAGTCTGCGCCGGGCGTGCCGTAGGCATAGGACCCGAACATAACTATTCTCTCCGGATGAAACTCGCGCGCAATAGCCTCGCACACGAGTTTGATCTGTCTGCGCCGCTGACTTCGATTGGGGAGTCGGGAGGCGCCCGGATGAATGGTCGTGGTCGGTTTTCGTTTCGCCTGACTACGCATCAGCCCAAGACCTTCGGATTAACGGCTGAAGTATAAAGCGGGCCTCGCTGCCCGGCAATCAGCCTTGAAAGTTCCATTTGAGTTTAGGATCTCGGTGCAGTTGAGATTTGTGCGCGGCTCCCGGCGGGGTAGAATGAGGGACGATGCCGACCATCCAAGAGCGGGGCCATATCGCTTCTATTTTTACTCGCATGACTGCGGAGAACCGAGACACGCGCACGCCGACCGGGAGAAACGCAGCGCAAAGTTTTGGCTTGACCCCGACCCGTCGTTGGCGGCAAATCATGGTTACAGCCGCAGAGAGTTGCGCGACATCGAGCGCGTAGTGCGCGAGAATCTGGAGTTGTTGAGAAATGAATGGGACGAATTCTGCAGTGGTTACGTTGGCTAGAGTCTTGAATGTAGAGGTCACGGACGACACGCTCTCGGTTGATCTCGAAGATGGCCGTAGTGTGGCCGTCCCCATCGGCTGGTATCCGCGTCTGGCCCATGGCACGCCCGAGGAGCGAGCTAACCGTCAGATCAGCGGCGCCGGTTATGGAGTGCACTGGCCCGACCTCGATGAGGACATCGGCGTCGAGGGACTGCTGTTGGGCAAACGGTCGTCGGAGAGCGCCAGTTCATTTGAGCGCTGGTTGCAACGTCGAAGAGAAAAGCTGCCGCAAGATGCTGCGTGATAGGGAATAGTGGTTCACATTATCCGCTCGCGCGCGACGTATCGAGCTTGATTCAGTTGAACCACCTTGTGATGGCATCATAATACGTCACGCTGATCCGGTCTATCTCTTCAGCCGTGATCCTATCCTTCAAAACAGCTTTGAGGATGATCCCAAGTAGCTGTAGCGGAGTCACGGATAATTCGCTAAGCGCGATCACTTTCGGTATGGGTTCTATGCTCTGTCCAGGCGACTTGGTAACACGGCTCGGCGGTTTTCGCTTCGGATTGTCTGGCGGCATAACTTCAGGTAATGTGTTGACTCGTGTAAATTGAGGGACTGGGCCGCGCTTACTCCGGCAAGGGCGAACGGGCCCAGCCCCAAGTGCAATCGGCATAGTCGCCGAAAGGCCCGCCACTTTCTGTCTGTCGGGCGTTTCACATTATGCCGCTAATTAGTTGATTGAGTCAACATAGTTTGCGGGCGTATAGTGAAGGTCGATCCAGAGGACTTAATCACCCAAACGACTGCGGCTCAACTCCGCGGAGTCTCGGCGCAAGCGATAATCAATCTTGTTCGGCGGCGCAGGCTCACGTCGGTTGTTATCGACGGGCATACGTTCGTCTATCGCTCTGAAGTTATGAAGTTCAAGCCCGCTCCGGCGGGAAGGCCGAAGGGTACGCGGTTGGCAAAGAAACGAACCCGCAAACCAGCTTAGTGCACCGCCCAGGGATGGAACACATGGCGAGCGCCGATTGTCGTGCATATAATGGGGCGAGTCGGGCCGGGATGCCAAACCAGATTCGCCGTGATTGTCTTGTTTAATGAAGTCCTGAACCGCTTCTTTGCAGCAAAAGCCGGCTCTTATGCGCATTATATGACGGGCGCAGAATTACAGAGTTGGGCGTTCCAGAAGAAGCGAACCGACCGCCGGAGAAGTGAGTGAAGAATAGCGACCTTCCAGTCGCGAACGAGCCACTTGTTCACGCACCGCGGCCGAACGAAGAGGTAACCGCGTTCGCAGGTACATTAAGTGTCGAGGCCAAGGGCCGGAAGATCGAAGGCGAGGGTCGGCTCTTCTTCCGATGGCTCCCCTCTCCCTGTCTGCGTTTTGAGATCGCCCAACCCGGGGCCTTTTCGGACATCGACCTCACAGAGGCTACACTGGAGGCGCCAGCGGCCGGAATTGCGGCACTTCCTGCGGGCGTCCTCTCAATCTCTCAGAAAGCGAACCCCGCCGACACGTCCGTGGCGGGGGTCATCCTGGATGAATTCTCGTTAAGAGGCGACGGGACTGAGATGACGACAGTCGCGTTTGACGTACCCAACTTTCACCGCATCGCACATGGGAGCCGTCGCTCTACGAGCCGATTGACGCTCGAAGCCGGAGACTGGCTCGTCGATATCGACGCGACGGCCGATGTAGATCAACGTCTCCAAGCTCTTTGCTCGGTAGGTGGATTCGTGGTCACTCACGCTGGACTGCTACGGAGAACAAGCGGAGAGTCGTTTTCCTTTGCCGACACTAGCACGGTTCGCAGCGCTCTCTCCACGTGGCTATCCTTCAGCCGCGGGCTGTGGTGTTCGCCCATCTTTTGGCACTCAAAGCCCTACGGCTGGACCCATTACTCATGTCCGCGCCTGTCGAGATGGCGCGCCGTCCAGTCATGGTTTCCGCTTCTCTACTGCGACCGAGTGCCGAGTACATTCCCGAGAATGGTCGAGATTCTCGCAGACCCAATCTGGAAGGACCCGTTCGAACTCGCGATCTATTGGTATGTTCACGCGAATGAGTGTGCCGGCGGAGTTGAAGGCTCTCTGGTGCTGATTCAGACCGCGTTCGAAATGCTGGCGTGGACATATCTCGTCAAAGAGAAGCGAATTCTTACGAAGGGAACTTGGCAGCGGCTTAAGGGTGCTGTTGCTAGGATTGAGCAACTCCTCACGAAAATGGGGATACCGACCGATCTTCCGGTGAAGGAGTGCCCAGAGCTGCGTGCCTGGGCAAAGTCAGCCGGACACGATAGAAGCGGCCCAGATGCGCTTGTCGGAATCCGAAACGCCTTCGTCCATTCGGATACGAAGAACCTGAAGAAGGCGCTGGCGGTTCCCACCGCTGCGAAACGAGAAGCCTGGCAGCTCGCGCTGCTATACCTCGAGAGCATCATACTCACGCTCCTAGACTATGATGGCTCCATCTATTCCAGAATCCGGAGCGGGTATCCAAGCGAAGTCAAGGTCGAGAGGCCGTGGCTGCCCGTCTAATCGAATCACTAGGGGACGATGCAATGAAGAAAGAGACCACTACGCGGGGCAACCGGAGCCACGCGGCAGCGGCGGCTTGGAAGACTAGGAAGAGCGCGGTCTACAGAGCGAAGAAGTCTGAAGCCGCGAGCAAAGCAGCTCTCTCGATCTGGGCCGCTGACCATGGCTGTAGCGTCGTATTCTTCGAGGGAAAGAGCGGTGCCCCTCGCACGGGAATCGTTGATGCCTTGTTGACTCGCATCGCGCCCAGGCGACCAGATACTATTCAGATGCGTTTGATCCAACTGAAGTCCGGATCAGCCGGACTAACTAAAGGCGCAGGAAGTGAAGCGGCTGAAGACAGCCGTCGAAAACATAGAAGCGAGTTGGTACTTCGTAGGCTTTGACGGTGAGGATCTTCATTGGTCCGGGGACGCGCAGCCATTCGACTAACTCCGGCGACGCCCGACTCTCGGTGCAGCGGCGCGGGGCAGAGGTCTTCAAATGAATCCGTCTCGATGCGCGCGCCCGCTGATCGTATCGTTATGTGCCAAAAAGGAGGTATACATGCCAACTCCCGAACCAATTTCAGACGTGCTTGTGAAGAAGGGTATTGATGAAGGAGTCTCTGCGGCAAAGCATCTTCTAGGAAGGCTTTGCGGCCCGGCAGTCGATGAATGGGGTTTACTCCTTCAGGATCGTGCTCGCGTACATCGGCTGAAGAATCAACTAAGAATGCTAGGCAAGGTTCAGGACATGTTGCTGAAGGCAGGAACGGAAGTGCGTGCCGTTCCGCTACGTACGTTGCTCCCGCTTCTTGAGGGCGCTGCACTCGAAGACGACGAAAATCTGTCCGACAAATGGGCAGGTCTCCTTGCAAGCGCGGCCAGTTCAGGCGAAGCTGAATCGACTCATCCTAGCTTTCCACGGATACTCAGTGAGGTGTCACCACGCGAGGCCCTTATTCTAGACAGGCTTCATCAGGCTGGTGGAGAGACAGACTGGAATTGTTTTCGTGAAGGACTCGCGAGAGACTTCAGTACTTCGGTCGAGTCAATCAATCAATCATACGGCAATCTGTTTCGGCTTGGTCTCTGTCGAATCAAAGGCGGCACGCTAGGGCCCGTCATAGAACTTGGCCCATTCGGTCGCTTATTTCTGGCTGCAGCATATGGTCCTGCTCCGCCAGGCACATAACACGCGGGTCGGTTACCCGCAGCGTTCTCCAGTAAAGACTGCGGGGACAAGTCCCTCTTCCAGACCTTTGAATTAGCTGAGATTGAGCGGGCGATTGCATTTTGGCGACTGTCGATGTGGCCAAACGTCAGTTCGCAAGTGCTTGATGAGCGCCCTTCTCCCATCGCGCTCAGACGCTGATTCACATCGCCATCTTGCGCCGAGATATCACGACCCAGATAGCCCAAACCCAGTTGCGTTGTAACCCTGGCGGGCATATAACCGTCTTTGTCATTCAGCGCATAATCATCATCAGATCGAAGTTTCACTCACAGGAGACACCCCAATGAAAGCCAAACTGCTCGCGTTAGGTCTGCTGCTTCTGCTGACCGCCTCCGCCGCCGCACTCGGCCGCGAGGCGAAGCTGGTCCGCTATCCCCACTATCACCAGGGCCGCATCGTCTTCACTTACCTCGCCGATATCTGGACCGCCGACGAGAACGGCCAGAACCTCCGGCGCATCACCGTCCACAAAGCCCGCGACGTCTATCCGCGATTCTCGCCCGACGGCAAGTGGATCGCCTTCTCGAGTGACCGAAACGGCAACATGGACGTCTTCATCATCCCGTCCGCGGGCGGGACGCCGAAACAGCTCACGTTTCACTCGGCCGACGACACCGTGCAAGGCTGGACGCCGGACTCGCGGGCGGTCCTGTTCGCCTCTCAGCGCGGCGAGGATTTCATGGGCAAGCTCTACACCGTCAGCATCGACGGCGGCATGCCTCGCAACACCGGCGCCGACATGGGAGTCTGGGCGACCTATTCCCCGGACGGCCGCAAGCTCGCCATCAATCGCAAGGGCCAGACTTACTGGCGCAAGTACTATCGCGGCTCGTATCAGACCGACATCACGGTCATGGACGTCGCGGCAAAGAAGTTCACCGACATAACTGACTTCGAAGGGTTGGATTCGTGGCCGATGTGGAGCCGCGACGGCAACGTCTACTTCGTGAGCGACCGTGAAGGCAACGGGCTGACCAACATCTGGCGCGTGCCCGAAACCGGAGGCAAGGCTGAGCGCGTCACGTCGTTCAAGACCGGCGACGTGCGCTGGCCCGCCATGAGCGCGGACGGCAAGACCATCGTCTTCGAACACGACTTCGGCCTCTGGAAGCTCGACGTCGCCACGCGCAAGGCCTCCGAGATCAAGCTCGACATCACGAGCGACAGTCAGGAGAACCTCGCCGAGTTGCGCGACTTCAACTCGCAGGCCGACGATTACGACCTCGCGCCTTCGGGCCGCCGCATAGTCTTCTCGATCCACGGCGAGATATTCACCGCACCGGTCGAAGAAGGCGATCTGCGCCAGATCACCGACGGGCCGGCTCGAGACAAGGACCCCGAGTACTCGCCCGACGGCAAGTCGATCGCTTTCGTCTCGGACCGCAGCGGCCGCGAAGAGATTTACGTCGCGGCGGCGGACGGCACGGGCGAGCCGCAAAAGATCACCGATCATGACACGCTTAAGTTCTCGCTCGCGTGGTCGCCTAACTCGAAGGAGATTGCTTTTACGGCGTCCGACAATAAGCTCCGCAAGTACGTGCTGGAAACGAAGCAGACCTCGGAGATGACCTCGTCGAAGTACGGCAACCTCAGCGCGCCCGTTTGGTCGCCCGATGGCAAGTGGATCGCTTTCGCGAAGGCCGATCAGACGCGGACCAACGACGTCTATTTGATCCCGTCGGCGGGCGGCGAAGAGCGGAAGGTCACGTTCGACTCCTACACCGACGTGAACCCGCAGTTCTCGCCGGATGGCCGCAAGCTCTACTTCATTCGCAGCGAGGGGGGCGGGGGTGGCTTCGGCGGCGGCGCTCAGGCCTCGTCCCAGATCTACTCGATGGCGCTCGAACGCGAAGAGCGCGATCCGAATGATCCCGAGGAGCGGCCCGAAGCCGATCAAGAAGGCGACGCAGGAGCGCGCAGGCTCGGTCCGCCTCAGCGAAACCAGCCGCCCAAGGAGATCAACATCGATTGGTCGGGCTTGAAGCGGCGCACGCGACAGCTCACCCGCATGCCGTTTGCGATATTCAACTACGCGGTCACGCCCGACAGCCGCACGATAGTCTTCGCGACGACCGAGCCCGCAGGTCAGCGAAACGTACCGGTGGTCTATGCGATTTCGGAAGACGGCAGGAGGCTGAATCGAGTCACGTCAGGCGCGGTGCCCACCGGAGAAGGCGGAGGTCCTCCTGGCGGCGGGGGCGGCTTTGGCGGCGGCATCTCGACGTTCCGATTCTCGCGCGATGGGCGAACGCTCTTCTTCCGTGAAGGCAACGGCGTCTACTCGGTCGGCATGCCTGCTGCGGCTGCGGCGGGTGGCGCGGGTGCCGGAGCGGGAGGAGGAGGCGGTTTTGCCGCGGCGCTTGGGGCTGCGGGAGGCGGCGGCGGCGCGCGTCGGCAGATTCGCTTCACTGCAAAGGTGAGAATAGAGAAACCGGTGGAGTGGGCCGAGATGTTCGACGACGCGTGGCGGACGATGAAGTACCGCTTCTACGATCCGCAGATGCACGGCAAGGACTGGGACGCCGCGCGCGCCAAGTACCAGCCGCTCGTCGAGTACGTGGGCGACCGACAAGAGCTGCTCAACATCATCAACGAGATGATCGGGGAGTTGAACGCTTCGCACACGGGAGCCGCGCCGGGCGGAGGCGGCGGGCAGGGTCAGGAGGGCCGCGTGCAGACGAGCCACCTCGGACTCGATCTGGACGCGGACGAGCAGGCCGGGCGCTACAAGGTTACTCACGTCTACGAGAACGGACCCGCGGACAAGGATTGGGTCAAGGTCACTGCCGGGGACTACCTGATCGCGATCAACGGCAAGCCGGTGAAGGCCGGCGACAACTACTGGCCGCTGCTGAGCAACCGGCTCAACCGCAAGGTCGAAGTCACGTTCAACAACAAACCGGCCGAAGAGGGCGCGTGGAAGAGTCGCATCGAGCCGATCGCAGCCGGCGCGTTCAACGGGCTCCGCTACGAGCGATGGGTGAAGCAGCGAGGCGAGATCGTCGCCAAGCTGTCGAACGGCCGCATCGGGTACTTGCACATCCAGTCGATGAATCAGCCTTCGCTTCGCAAGTTCGAAAAGGAAATCCGTGAGAACCGCGACAAGGAGGCTCTGATCATCGACCAGCGATGGAACGGCGGCGGCAACATCGAGCAGGAGCTGCTGGCGATACTCGTGCAGCGGCAGTATCAGGTATGGCAACCGCGCGGGACCGAGCCTTCGGGCCGGCCGTTCGCGGGTTACTTCGGGCCGAAGGTCGTGCTGCAGAACTGGCGCTCGGCATCGAACGCCGAGATGTTCCCCGCCGGCTTCAAGGCGCTGGGGCTTGGCAAGACGATTGGCACGCCGACGATGGGCGCGGTGATCGGGACCGGGAGCTACTCGTTGATCGACGGCGCGACGGTTCGCACGCCCGGAGTGGGGGTGTTTCTCGCCGATCAGAAGCACACGAACATGGAGAACTTCGGGGTGAGGCCGGACATACTGGTCGAGAACACACCTGAAGACAATCTCGCGGGCCGCGACCGCCAGTTGGAAACGGCCGTTCAGGAGTTGTTGAAGGAGATAGGCCCGAAGGTTCAACAGGCGAAGAAGGATTAACTTCGGCGATCATGTGCCGAAAAACAGACACGGCCCAGACGGACTCAACGCGTCCCCCCGATGCGTGATCCGTCTGAGCCGTGGGTTGTCTTTCGCCTTCAAAGTGTCGAGCGATGTCGAAGGGCGCTGCTTCGTGTGAACCGAGTTGCGAGTAGGCGCCCATTCCACAGCACCTCCAAGCTTGGCTCACCGACTCTGACCAATCTCCCTCCCACCAGGCTCTCGCTAAGTGGCGAGGTTTGACGTATCCGCGAAGTCTCCTTGTTGGAGGGACGTTCGGTGATCTTCTCGGTTCATCACCTTGCGTCTTTGCGGTCGTCATGCGTAAATGATCTCCGACGGGCAAAGGCAACCAGCACGACGGCATCGGCTTATCACATCCGGCTCAACTCATCATTCGGAGGCTCACAACTATGAAGCAGAGAGTAAAGAAGGGGATCATCTATCTCGTGGTCGGGTTTGTCGTGCTGTTTTGTTTGCGCTTGGGGTACGGCTATCTGGCGCCGGCCCAGATCGATGCGGGGACCGCCCTGAACGAAGGGCTCGCTACCACCATTGGGGGCCGGACGGCGGGGTTCTCTAAAGACAACTACGCGAGCGAGAAACTGAAAATCGCGAAGGGCGACAGCCAGGCCTATAGCATCGATCAGAAGTACGAGAAGGTCGCGTCGGTTTTCTCAACGACTCGCGCATTCGACGAAGACGAGAAACGAGTGCGCGGCCTAACGACCAAACACAACGCGCTTATTCAGTTCGAACAGTCTTCCGGTTTGAGCGGAAGCAAGCGGGTCAACCTGGCCATCGGTGTTCCTCCCGACCACTTCGATCCGATGGTCTCAGAGTTGAAAGAGATCGGCGAGCTCGCGTCGATCCGCATCGACAAAACAGACAAGACCAACGAGTACAAGGAGCTCAAGGCGAAGCGTTTGTCGCTGGAAAAGACTCGCGACGCGCTCGCGGCTCTCAAGAGCAAGGGCGGCCAGATCGAAGAGTTCACCAACCTCGAAAACCGAATCCTGGAAATCGAAGAGGAGATCCAAACAACGGGCGTGAAGCTCGGCGACTACGACGCGGAGAATGAATTCTGCACAGTCCGGCTGACGCTCGAAGAGAAGGGCGCTGCGCGGGCGGGAATCTCGTTCCTTCACCGAGTTCGAGTAGCGCTCGCGTGGACGATCAGGTACTACCTCATGGCGCTGGGGCTGCTCTTCTTCGGGACGCTGTTCGTCCTCGTCGCAGTCGTCCTGTTGCAGAGGCTGAATCTGATTCCCCCGGCGGCTGGTCAGAGTAGACCCGAGGCGGCGGGGTGACATCGTGGTGCGAGTGTGGAGTCATTCAGCTTCGCGGGAGTGAACGGAGCACTGTGCGGGTTAGCGCAGCTTCGCGTACACTTCCGCCAACGGCAAGCTGCAAGCGACGGATTCAAGAGTCACAACCTGGGACTCGCCGTCGTACTGCCTGTAGCTCCACGAGCCGTCGCTTTGGCGAACGTACTGCTCGATTCTATATGGCGCCTGACTCACGAGCAGGTACTCGCGAAGCGACTCGATACGCTGGTAGTGCTCCCACTTCTTGCCGCGATCGTATACCTCCGTGGATTTCGAGAGCACTTCGATGATTACAACCGGGTTGAGGAGCGTGTCTTCTTCCGCATCCTCAAACTGCTCCTCGGCGCAGGCGACTGAGACATCCGGGTAGGTGTACTTTCCGATGCTCGCAATCTTAACTCGCATGTCGCCGTTGTAGACGCTGCAAGGCCGTTCCAGAAGCTGATTGCCTAGAATGCGATTGAGATTGCCGGCAACGAGGTTGTGGCGCCTGTTGCCCCCCGCCATCGCGAATACTTGGCCCGCGAAGTACTCGCTCTTGAACTCGGAGTTGCGTTCAAGCGCGAGATACTCTTCGCGGCTGAGCAAGTCATTGGGTTTCGACACCATTCAACTACTCCCGCCTTGCTGTCCACAGCGCCCGACACTTGAGGGGGTGCGGTTGCGGTCGGGTCTTGCACCCGCCGCAGCATAGTAACACTCTTCGTTCTGACATCTCCACGACTATTGAGCGCCGCGGCTCGCGCGTTGTAGCATTCTCGCCCGATGAGCAGCAAGTCCAGACCGAAAAGAGAGGCCGAGCACGATGAGCAGAAAGCGCACGGGAGCCGTACTTAATCGAAGAGGGTTCGTCAAAGCAATGGCCGCTGCGGGAATCGCAGCTCCACTGTCGCCTGTGGTAGCCGCCCAGCAGCCGCGGCAACCGCAAACACCGCAGCGCGTCACCAAGGAAATGCTCCACGCCGCCGAGCAGTTGATCGGCATCGAGTTGAACGACGCCCAAGAGACGATGGCATTGCAAGGCGTCAACGGAAACCTCGCAAGCTACGAAGCGCTGCGCAAGATCGACGTGCCGCTCGACACCGAGCCCGCCATCGCGTTTCATCCTGCGTTGCGGGGAAAGAGACTCAACGCGAAGCCGGAATCCAAACGGCCCGCCGCGAAGTCGCGCAAACCGGCCGGTAAGCCGATCAAACCTCACAGGGTCGAACCTCCCAAGTTCAAATCGGTCGAGGACCTCGCTTTCTGCACTGCGGTAGAGCTGGCGGAACTTGTGCGGACGAAGAAAGTCTCCTCCATCGAGATGACCCGGATGTACCTTGCGCGATTGAAGCGCTACGGCCCGAAGCTCAACTGCATCGTCACCCTCACTGAAGACCTCGCGCTCAAGCAAGCCGAGCAGGCCGACCGTGAAATCCGGCGCGGCAAGTACCGCGGCCCGCTGCACGGAATCCCGTGGGGCGCCAAAGACCTGTTTGCGACGAAAGGCATCCGCACGACGTGGGGCGCCGAGCCTTTCCGCGATCAGATGATCGACTACGACGCGACGGTCGTCGAGCGGTTACGCGATGCAGGCTCGGTATTGGTCGCGAAGCTGTCGATGGGCGCGCTCGCGCAGGGGCCGCGCTGGTTCGGCGGCGTAACTCGCAGCCCGTGGGAGCCCGACAACGACCGACAGGGATCGAGCGGGTCATCCGCGGGACCCGCGGCGGCAACGGCTGCGGGACTCGTTGGGTTCTCGATCGGCACGGAGACGCTGGGGTCTATCGTGTCGCCCTCGTCGAGGT
>Ga0209640_10004567_pt1 | contig 12121 bp, 7 predicted proteins | sample RifCSP10_1_FD_184018 | JGI IMG/M metagenome (GOLD analysis project Ga0209640, IMG submission 184018) | Soil microbial communities from Rifle, Colorado - Rifle CSP2_sed 10_1 (SPAdes) (version 2) | ecosystem: Environmental > Terrestrial > Deep subsurface > Rock core/Sediment | place: Rifle... | reverse complement strand
GTTGTTGTATTTGGCGTCGACCTCATCCAGCAACGCCCGTCTTTTTTTACTAAATTCTTCCCTTGAGATCGCAACATCGGAATATTGGCGCGACAACTCCACAAGTTGTTTGTTTTCTTCCTGTATGTCCATGTCAACGCCTTAACTCACGCACCAGCCTGAATCCGGTAATGGCATCCGGCGATCCATCGTGTGACCGTTGGTTTTCCACATTGCACAGGTTGATTGGGTCGGTGTGTGCGCCTCCGGCTGCGTACAAATCCGTATTGTTCTTAAGCACCCATTCCTGCGCATTTCCCACATAGTTAACCAGTCCCCATTTATTATTTTTCCCGGTGGTGATCTCTTCCAGGCTTTCACCTTTTTTGATACCGCGTGACTCCAGGCTGCAATTGCGGTTGGCGTCCAATTCGCTGTTATTTGCCTTGGCCGCGGACAACCACTCCGTAGTCCGAGGAATACGGTAACGATAACCGGTATTTTTACTCAGCCATTGCGCATAGGATTTAGCCTGTTCGTAGCTTATATTGGTTACCGGCAGGTTATCATTTTTTACGTTTTGTGTTTTGCAACTACCGGTCTGTTTGCAAAAGTCATTCATCTGCTCGACCGATATTTCATACTGGCCAATCGCATAGGGACTTGCGTTGTCAGTGGCGGGGATAACCACCATACGCGGGCCGTAACCGCCGGCAGACAACCGGTCGCGGCAGCTGCCTTTTATCCCCCGCGCACCCAGGCCCGCCATAGTCACATTGCAGGGATCCACCGGTTTGATCCTGATTGCGGCGAACGCGCGTTCACCCGGAAAGAGACTCAGTGCGAAATCTTTCAAGTCTTCCGCCCGGTTGGAATCCGTTTGGCCTATTTTTTCAATACAAACCGCCATTGAACTGATAACCTGGCGGCTTTGTTGCTGGAACTTACCAACATCAATGGATCGGGCCTGCCGTATCGCGATTTCCAGATCGCGGGTATTGATATCATTCGTGCAACGCAGTTGTTGCTTGACGTTATTCATAGCCAGCGTGAATACATCCTTTTGTTCGCCGGTTTTTACCGGCTCGGATTTGCTCGGCGGGCGGGTTGTCTTGGCTGCCTGCTGGCGGGCTTTTTCCTGCTCAAGCTCCTGTTTCTCTTTTGCCAGCCGTTGTTGTTCGTGAAGAACGGCAATCGCGCTATTTAACGCCTTGCGTTCGTTGTCCAGGCGATCTTCATAACCACGATAGCGCCCGGCGTTTTCCAGTAAACCTTGCGCGGTGGTAAATTGGTTTTTCCTGCGCTGTTGGGAAATTTGCGTCAAGTACAGAGCTACAATTTCCATCTCGGTTTGAATTAACCACGGGTCCTCCAGACCGGCCAACTGCCTGCCGGACTGGATCTGTTGCCAGACCTCCGATTCCCACAGCGCGGTAAACACCGGCTCCGCCAGCAATTTTCCCAGCCGCTCCTTGAATAGATCGATCTTGATTTGTTGTTCGAGCTGCGCTTTGAGTTGCGCGGGAGTAACGCCTTTTTCATAAAAATACTGCATATACACGCCGGCGCCGATCGCCACAATGACAATCACCGCGAACCACTTTTTCAGCTTCGAGCTTTTCTCCTGGGTGAAATCCCATAAAAATTCATAGATCGAACCGGTACGTTCGTCACGGCTAAATGCCAGGGTCTGCTTTAACGCTTTCCACTGCTGCGGGGTCAAGGACTTGATGCGTTTGGGCCGGAGTTTTTGCTCCATGGCCTGATCAGCCGGGATACGCTTATAGGGGTGCTCCCCGCCATACATTTCGTAGACAATACAGCCCAGTGCGAATATATCATCCTGGGTCGTTGGCGTTGCGCCGCGCAGCATTTCGGGACTGGCATAGGCCGGGGTCAAAGCGCCCAGCGTGGCTGGATCAAAAATTGATTTGTCATCTTGGTGAGCCAGCACGTCAGCCTGGGCTACGGCGCGCGCGATACCAAAGTCAAACACCTTGGTAACACCGCTGTTGGTGACAAAGACATTACCGGGCTTTAAGTCCGCATGAACCACATATTCCTTATGCGCATGTTCCAGCGCCGCGCAAATATCTTTGAGTATCCTGTCCGCCTGCTCCTTCGCCAAGCCCACGCCTCTATTTTCCCGGAGCAGTTTATCCAGCGGTGTACCTTCCATGTATTCCATGGTCATAAACACCGTATCACCATCCCGGTCGAAGTCATGCACGTTCACAATATTCGGGTGGGCAATGCGCTGGGATTTTCCAGCTTCCCGCTGCAATGCAATGAATGCGTCCGGATGCTGACGGAAGTCTTCACTCAAAATCTTAACGGCGATGTAAGGATTCCTGTCCTTGGCTTCGACCTTACGTTTGTCGATTGCTTTATACACCACACCCATGCCACCGACACCCAGGGTCTCATCCAGCACAAAACGGTTTTTTATTGTGATCTTTTGAATAGGCCGGGCTTGGGGTATGGCGGGCGTTTCGCCTTTGGGCGCGGCAAACGGCAAGCCCCGCGCCGGGGGTTGCTCCGGCTGTTTCGCGGCGCGGAAAAAATCTTCACTCCGGGCACGGGACTGATTGCCCGCGCCGGGGGCGGCTTTGCCGGCGGATTTTGGCGTTAACGACTCTGGTTTTATTCGCGTCGCGTCATTCGGGTAATTAACACGCGTAACACTGGGATCCGGTTTGCCGGCGCCGGCCTTCTCATAACTCAGCGGCGCGGGTTTAGCGGTCGGCTGTATCCGGGTCTTATCCGGTGGTGCTGCATCTTTTTTTGCATCTTTAATGCGGGTACGGTCAGGATCATTTTTCAAATCCGGCGATTCATCATTGGACTTCGTCACTGCTGGTACCTGCTTATTATGGATTTTCGAAAATAGGTAATAAGTTATAAGCGTTAAGCATGTATTGCTTTTCCGTCCGCACGCACGACGACGGCGGACACATTATCATTGGCATTGTTGGCCAGCGCGCTGTCGATTAACCCCTCTGCGCATAGCTGCGGGTCCGCGTGTTGTAACTTCGCGGTTATTTCATCGTCGCGCACACTGTTGTATAAACCGTCGCTGCACAATAAAAAGGTATCCTCCGGTTTTACATCAAATACACAATTATCCAGATACAAATCGGCGCACGCGCCGACAGCGCGGGTAATAACATTGGATTGAGGATGCTTGCGGGCCTCTTCCGGCAAGAGGATCCCTTCGTCAATCAGTTCTTCCACACGGCTGTGATCCTTGGATAGCCGCTGGAGTTTGCCGCCGCGGTACTGATACAAACGTGAATCACCAGCCCATAGGCAGACACCGACCTGCCCCCGGATAATCAGCGCGACCACCGTGCTGCCGAGCATGCGTCCCTCGATAATCATCATGGAATGTTGCTGAATACGGCGGTTTACCTCCCGCAATTCATTGTCAACGCTTTCCACAAACTGACTAAGCCGGCTCATCGATGGCAGGTTTCCCAGGGAGTGGACAATCATCTGACTCGCCACTTCGCCCGCTTCGTACCCGCCCATGCCGTCCGCGACGGCCCAAATACCCAATTCATTTTTACCGAAAACGGAATCTTCATTGATTTTGCGCACCATGCCCACATGGGTTTTGGCCGCTGAGCGCCACCACAGGTTCTGCTCGCCGTTGGCTGTTTGCTTTAATTTGTGATTAACCGGCGCGGGTAACATGATCAGAGTACAAGCTCTTCGGATTCCATGGCATCCGCCGCCAATTGAAAGGGCATATTCCAGTTCCATCGTTTCCAGTCACCCTGCAACATGCCGGCGGCGCCTCCCAGGCTGGGCAAGCCCTGGCTGATTAAAAATGACGGTTGCACCTGATCAGAGCCCTTACTATGCCACAAACTATAACTTGGAAACTGCCGCGACATTAGCCAATCCAGCAGCACCGAATTAGTGGATGAAGGAAGCTGCTCTTCAAAATCCATAACCAGCGCCAGATTGCCCTGGGCGGCGCTTTCAGCCAACGCCAGGGACTGATCTTTACGGTAGTAATAAGGACGGTTTTCGAACGGATGGTGCTGCAGTTTTTCCATCAGGGTATCGGCGTTATATTCGTTTTGCAGCGCGTCAAGGGCGATTTCCTCGATGGCTTCGAACCAATTGGCTTGCGCTGAAATGATATCCACCAGATTGCTCTCGTTCTGCAATCTATTAACCACGCAAAACGGGAAATAACGTCCCACACTATCGACGCTTGGCATCATCACGCCAACCCAGGCGTTGCCATCCACACAGCCGCGTGACAGGGCGAAGCGCCAGATCGGACCCGTCAAATAGGTATTCAGCCAGTCATCGGTCAATTGCTCCTGGCTCGACGCGATAAACCCCTGCAGCCACTCATCCCAATAGTTGAGAAATGCCGATGGCAGGTTCCGGCTGATAAAATCCCCGTGAGCGGGCAACTTGCCATAGATCCCGCACATGTTATTGCTGTCGGTCATAGTTGTTCCGGGAAATTAAAGTTACTCAAAATATTGGTATCAAATGGATTTGTCACGCTGTCTGCCTTTATCTGGAACTGCGCCTGTTTACCTTCCAGCTCAAGCAACAGGTCATAAATATTGGCCGCAGTGGTTTTACGCGGCCTGGCGTCCTGTAACAACCGGAACCAGCCCCAGGGTCCCTCGTATTCCTTCAGTGCGTGCTTGTCATCCAGGCCGATAAATCGCATGCGCACAAAGTCTGTTTCGTCAGTTCCGGGCCAGGCTATATCCTGCCAGAACTTGGGACCGTGACTGTACGCGACTTGCTGTCCGCCAAAATTCAACTCGAAACGGGCCACGGATTTATCCATCGAGACCGGCCTGATCTGGAAGCGGATACTGGGGGCTTCAGGATTGGCTCGGAAGAATATCTTGCGAATGGATTCCGCGCGCTGCAATTCACCGACGGCCGCGCTGGAAAAATACATGCTGCGTTTATCAATATTTATGGTTCGCCATTTGTTGCGCACATCGATAAACGGATTGATATGTTCAGCAACAAACGTATCCAGTGTGCCGCCGGTTTTGAAAAAATCACTGAAGTCGGTCAGCGTTAGCTCCTGTTGTGATTTCGCCGACATGGGGAAACGATTCGCCAGCGCATGCTGGTATTTGCTGGCAACCAGGCTGCGCCATTCACTGTTAATGTGTTGCTTGGCTGAGTTCAACGTGACTTTCCAGGATTCATCGGCAATCGAGTATAGCCAGTTGTTCACCGGTTCCGGCGCCTTGGCCGCGATTGCCCGTAATTTACGGATCGAGTCCGCGTCGCCGCTTTGAAACCGCGCTTTCGCGGCGTTATAGGCCGCTTTAGAGGAATCCGCCGAGATGCTCAGTTCATAAAGGTAGGTCCGCACGTCGTCCACGGACTGCAGTATTTTCCCAATCGGCGCCGGCTGCTGGGGTGTTTGCCAGCTCAGCTTGTTGAGCTCCTTAAAGGCGACATCCACCTGGTTACCCTGCAATTTGGCGGCAGCCAGGCTGGAAGCGGATTTTATCAGGGATTTACCGGAGTTCTCCCCGGGAATTTCCAGCAAGGCGTGCAAATTAAATCCGGTGTGGTTGGATGTGGTCTTCAGGATATTGACGATGGGCGAATACACCGGGTCGGCGAAAACCGCCAGTACATCGACCCCCTGCTGCAGGCTGGTAAATTCGGCGACTTTAATAGAGGACAACGCGCTTCGCCAGCGTGTGGTGTATTCTTTCAAATAAAAGTCGTTTACTTCTTTTGAAATACCTTTGAGATCCTCCCGTCTGAAATCCACGTTAGCGGTATCACCCAGCACCCAATTATCTTTCAGGATGGCGGAGATAACCGATGATTCGGCGCTTAGGTCAACATCATCATAGCCATCTTTGGTGAACAGCACCGGCAGCATCAACGCGGCTTGATTGGTGCTGGCGAAGCCGTTATTCAATACGTCGCCAAACAGGTTATTAAGGTCCACTTTACGCGCATAGGTGGGACTGGTGCGCACCCGGCTATAGATTCGCTGCGAGGGTGGCACCTTTAATAACTCCCTGCGGCTTTGCGCAATCAGTTGTATATCCAGTTCGGTAGCATCCAGTGGCTGCGCCAACAGGGATTTGAGATGGCTGGACAATTGACTCTTTATCGAGGCCTGTCCATGCAGGGACGTCTCCCAGCGCGCCTCAAACCATTCAGCAATCTGCTCCGGCGCCAGATGTTGAACTTCCTCAAACATATAGTAGAAGCGGAAGGTTTCATATAACTCGCCCTTTTTATCCGGCTGTTGGATGAGTTGCTGGATTTCATTGGCGAGATAACGCTGGATGCGCGGCAAGAACAATAACTGAAGTTGCAGGTGATAGGCGTGTTTGGCCGCTTTATCCACGGACGGATCGTACATTCCCACCCGCACCAGCCAGGGATGTTCCTCCTGCTCGTAAACCTGGCTGGTATCGCGCAAGGCATTGAGCGCCGGTAAGGTGGTAAGGATATCCGACCTCGCACTGGCGACTTTGACCTGTTCCTGGTTAAAACGGTCAACACCGGCCTCAATTTGCGCCAGCAGGGATTTGTTGCTCATGATGCTGGACGTCCAGGCGCCCACCAGGGCCACAATCGCCGCGGTCAACGCCGCATATCCGCCGCGCCGCATCCAGAGCATGGCCCGCTCGAATTTCTGGTTAATACCGGCGATTTCCGCTTCCGGAAAAATAATGTCTTTGAACAACTGATTGATAAAGTAACTTTTACCCTGATCCACCGGGAGTTGCGCACTCTCGCGCGGCAGGCCCATCGTGGCCGTGATAATACTCATCATGCGGTCGATCGGGGTGCCATCCTGAGTGCCGCTGGATAAATAAGCCCCGCGAAGATAGGGCTGCATGTGATAACGGCTGGCGGTAAACACCTGTTTCAGGAAATTGGTAAGTATCGGCTTTAAAATTTCCATTTGCTGTGGAAACGCCTCGATTGCGCCGCGCCGGTTGGGATCCCGTTCCTGATGTATGCGCCATAACAACCTGTCATTGAGGCGGTCGATCAGCAAATTATATTCACTGGCGAACCAGTCAATGTCCGCGGACGCGGTGGCGGCCTGCAGGTCGCGAAACGTCACGCCCCAGACCTGTTCGCGTTCCACACGGCTCAAATCTTCAAAATATTCACTGAAGCCGGACACCAGGTCGCATTTTGTGAACATCACGTACAGCGGAAAGCGCATTCCCAGTTCTTCCATGAGTTCATCGATACGGGCGCGGATCGTGCGCGCGTGCTGGATGCGTTGTTCTTCCGTCTGGATCAATAAATCCGCGATGCTGATGGCGATAATGGCGCCGTTAATCGGACGGCGCGGCCGGTTTTTCTTTAACAGGTCTAGAAAGCCGTGCCATGCCGCGCTGTCCACCACGCGATGACTGTCCTGCGTGGTATAACGCCCCGCGGTATCAATCAGCACGGCGTCATTGGTAAACCACCAGTCACAATTGCGCGTGCCACCAACGCCTTTCAGCGCGCCTTTACCCACTTTGTCGGCCAATGGGAACTCCAGTCCGGAATTCACCAGCGCCGTGGTCTTTCCTGAACCGGGCGGACCGATAATGATATACCAGGGCAATTCATAAACCGCCTTGTTGCCATATTTGCCTTTGAATTTGAGTTTTTTCAATGCCTGCATGGCTTGCGTGAACCGCTCACGCAACACCGTTAATTCTTCCTGGCTTTGGTTCGGTTGCAGGTCAGCACTTTGTTTCTGGGATTCCTCGATGCCCTCGATCAATTCCTTGTTCTGTTTGTTGCGTTGCACCTGGGCGCGCAGGTTATTCAAGCCCCACAGCAGCAACAAGATGATAATGGCGATCAGGCGGGAAACTTCCGGGGCCAGCGGAGCGTAGCCCGACGCGCCAAAATGCACATGCTTACCGCCAAACCAGATGATAAACGCGAGCGCAATCAGGCCAATGAAACTGATGACCCGTTTGTCCTTGAAAAATCCGATTATTCGTTTCATGCAATTATCCAGTTCATATCGCTACAACGTTTTGTCATAATTTAACGATTACCGTCATATACTCAGTATTGTTGTTAAACGCGTCAGGGAGTGGCCGGCTTGGTGGTGTTCTTATTAGTGTTCTTATAAGTATTAGTGGCCTGCTCGGCGGATACCACAATATCCGTCAGGCGTTGTTCGGCGTGCGCGGACGAGCTATACATCCACACCCGGAAGCCGAAATAAATCAGCATTAACAGCGCAACGACTGAACTGGCAACCACCCAGAACGGAACGTAATCCGTCAACCGGTTGCGGTTGACAACCCGGCTGTGCCAGGTGGGCGAGAGCTCCCGTTCAAACTGCCCGCGGTAACCGCGGATGGTCTGAAACAGTTCATCACGGATATTTTCAATGTGATCCCTGCCATTGTGCAGGACATCGTATTTGCCCTTGAAACCGAGGCTCAAGCATAGATACAGCAATTCCAGCATGTGGAGATTTTCCGCGGGCATTTCCTTCATGCGGTCCAGTATCATAAAGAACTTTTCACCGCCTCCGGTTTCATTGTGAAAGGTATTCAGCAAGGAGCGCTGGGGCCAGGCGCTTTCACTGCCCCAGGGTGTCTTTAACACGGCTTCGTCCAGTCCCGCGCACAGCACATACCGCGCCGCCAGTACAATCTCGGGCCGTTCGCCGTCGTTTTTAGCGCGCGATTCAAATTCCTTGATTTCGCCACATAAGCGCTGGAACAACCCGTTCACATCATTGTGCGAAAACGTGGTGCGGAGTTTGCCTAACAATACCAGCAAGGTGGATGCGGCGTTTACCAGCGGATTGATACCGCGGTAAGTCTGGATATGGCCGGCGCCGAGTGAAACTTGCGTTTGATTGTCCCGATAGGCGGCCGCAGTTGATGGCGGCTGGGTATAATCCTGCCGCCCCGGCGTTGGTATGTTGCGCCTGCCGGGTGTCGGCCTTAGCGTGGTCCGGTCGCCACTATTCCGTTGTGGCATGCCACGCATAATAGTTTTATCGCCATCCGGGTCGTCAAAATCTTTCATATCAATTTTTCCTTACAGTCATTATTCCCGGACGGCCCATAACTCCAGTTCCAGGTTGGGGTATTCACCGCCAACGTGAACGGCAAATCCGCCTGATTGTTGCAGCTCGCGCCAGAATTCGCTATTGCGGTTCAGTTCAAAATAGGCAAACCCGGAATGATACGGAATTTGCCGGGGCGCAACCGGCAACGCGGATAACTGGATTCCCGACATACTGACATTGACCAATTGCCGGATGCGTTCCACCGGCGCGATGGTGGTTTGCGCCGGGAAACGCCCCCGCACCGCGTCGCTGGGCATATCCGCTTTGACTGCCAGCACGAACTGGGCGGTATCGAGCAGGGTACGGTCGGTAATCTGGGCGACACGGATACCGTATTTGCGCAGCTTCAACGGCAATGCAATAGCACGTTGCTCGAACACCATGCTTAAACATTGACGCAGCCCGCTCATTACCGGGCCAAAACTGACCTGCAATTCATCGTGCACATAGTTGGGCATTACCGGCGGCCGTTTATTGGGCGCGGTAAACGTGGAAAATTCGCCGAGCAATTGCAGCAGCTGGTTAAATAGTTGTTGCGGATGAATACCCTGCTGCAGGCTAAACTGCTGAATCAACGGTTCGCAGCGATTAATCAATTGCAGCATCATGTAATCCGCAACCTGGGCGGTACCGGCGCGGTGTGAATCCACCATGCGTCCGGCGGTGGCTTCACCCCGTTGATGCAGCATGCCCGCAAGTTCGTTGACAAATCCTGTCAACACCCTGGATGCCTTGAATGAAACACAAGGCGGCACATAGTCGTTATCCAGAATGATGTTCTTGTCTTCGCGTGTTTCGAAAATCCGCACCAGGCCAACACAGGCATAGCCGCTGAGGTCGTCCGTTTCCAGCAATAAACGCAGGCGCAATTTACCGATCAGGATTTTTTCGATGTCGCCCGTTTCGGAACTGGAATCGCGGCATTCGTGATCCTGCGCTTCGTACCGGACCAGGCCCTGCCCGCCTTCGGAAATCAAAACATCGCGGGAACCCGGCCGCCTGACCGGCAAGCCGAGGTAAACAACCGTGTTATGCGTGTTTTCAGGAACTTCCATTACCGGCGGCGGCTCGTCACTCTCGGGAATATTGAACGGCGTGCCGTCCGGGAAAACCCCCTTGGCGTTTAACAAGGAAATCTTGCCGATCTTGAGCAGTTGCGGATCGACGGTATATTCCAGCAGCCCCCAGGGCGATCCCGCCAATGCATTGCAACGGCTGTCGATATAACGCTCGAGGTAACGCTCCTGTTGCTGAAAATGTTGAGGGCTCAAAAACATCCCCTCGGACCACACAACTTTGTTATCTATTGCCATTTTGTTATCTCGTTATCAAGTGAACTATTTATACTTATTACCGCGAGTTATTGTGTGTCAATGTCAATACTAAAAACGGTTCTCTTACTCCTGCCAATACTGGGGCCTGATAAGACTCAGGGAGTGATACGACAGGCGCACATCCTGCGTGGTTGTCAGATACGCATCGACAGGGATCACCACCCGGAAATCCGCATCCTTGTATTGTACAAACTCGGCGAACAAACCCACATACGCCGTGCCCTTCTTTAATTTAAATTTATCCAGGCGCGTCGTGCCCGGTAGTAAAGGCTTTAAGGTATGCACCTTGATAAAATCATCGGCCAGCGTTTTTTTGTCATCAAAATAAAGATCGCGAAACCGGGCGTTTTCAAATTTTTCCTTACCCGCTAATTCATAAATGCGTATCACCAGCGGTGAGGGTTGATTATTGTTACTGTCATCCGGATTGGTATCCGGCTCCACGGTAAACTTCACTTCCACGTCGGTATCCCAATTGAAGAACTTGCCGACCGGCTGTGCGACGTATTCCTTGAACGTGCTCTGGCATGCGGCCAGCATCACCACAACCACCAGCAACAGACCACGTTGAATATGGCGGACGAGTAATTGACGAACGCTGGTTGATCGTAACTGTTGTAATGGCACGGCTCCCCATCCCTCCATAGTGTTATCTGAGTTTTATTAGACTGTAATGCAATCAATGTCATGCGGGCTTCAGTCGCCGCCCGTCTTAAATGTCCTGGTCTGTCATTCGCCGCGCTTGAAACGCAGGTTGTTTAAATTCACTGATCCTGCTTAGCCTGTTTCCGCGCAATCGATAATTCCAGCAATTGCGATTCGTAGGCTTTCACAAATTCTTCGCCGAACAAATGCTGGAAAGAACTATCCAGATCCTGCACCTGCTCATTAAAAAATTCGTTGTAGGCTTCCCAATAGCGCTGTTTCTTGCTTCCCGAAAAAATACCGCTGCCGCTTTGGGTATCAAATCTTCTCGTCAGTTCGGCGGGATCAAACTTGTGCAATAAGGATTTAAACGCGGCGCGCATCCCCGCCAGAACCGCCACCTGATGATCCATAATGGTATCAAAACTTTCATTCACCGATGCAATGGGAGGCAGATAGCCCTTGCCTTGGCGCACAAACAAATGTTGCAGCGCGTCATCCACATCCACGGAAAACTTGATGGGATTATTGTCCCGCGGCTGGACCGTGGTAACACCAAGCCGTAATTCGTTCTTGATCGTGCTCCTGGCGCGCAATACTTTTAGCAAGCCTTCGACCGTATAACGCACGAACCGGCCTACCACGAGGTTGAGTTGCGCCAATTGCTCCGGCGAGAACATATTTCGATCGAGTCCCATCGCCGCAATCAGGTCGTTATCCACGGCTTGCGCTGCCAGACCGGCAGCGCCGGAAGGCATGACGTCCGTGGATGGCGCTTTAATTCGTGGTTCCGCTTTGGGAGTAACTACCGCGGCGGTTCCGGAGGTGCCGCGTACAGCACGCTGCCGTGGTTTGTTGTTACCCGGCATATTAACCGCTGCTTTATCCATTTCTGGCTTGGATTTTCTGGCAACCACCGCAGGACCTTCATTATTAAAATCATCATTCGCCGGGGTCCTGACAGCGGAATTGCCATGATAGCCGAATTCGGTCCGGTCCCAATCCTCAGGAATTGTTTCCATGCCGCCGGTTTTAAGCGGATTAAACGCTTTGGGTGGCGTGAACCCCTGCTCGGAGAGTGGCG
>Ga0209640_10004566_pt1 | contig 12121 bp, 10 predicted proteins | sample RifCSP10_1_FD_184018 | JGI IMG/M metagenome (GOLD analysis project Ga0209640, IMG submission 184018) | Soil microbial communities from Rifle, Colorado - Rifle CSP2_sed 10_1 (SPAdes) (version 2) | ecosystem: Environmental > Terrestrial > Deep subsurface > Rock core/Sediment | place: Rifle... | reverse complement strand
CGGACCAGGATTCAGAGACGTCGGCGGCCGACCTCATCCGATCTGATGATGGCCTCGGCCCCGGAGGGCATGTTGCAGCCGATGGTCTAGTCGGAACCCACCGATCGGCCGGTTGCTGGAACGGGCACTCCCGCTGACCCTGAGTGAGCCCACTGAGTCAGACGGGCGAATGGCAGACGTAGGGGTGCTGTTGTGCCCCTCTGACCAAGGAGGAGGAACCTCCACATGACCGACATCCTGATGCGTCCGCTCGTTCGGCTGCAGATTGCTGCGGCCGAGCTGCGGGAGCGCGAGGATGGCCAGACGACGACCGAGTACGCGATTCTGCTCGGCTTCCTCGCGATCGCCATCATCATCGCGCTCTTCTTCCTCAGGAACGTCCTTCGCGACCTGTTCTCCGACGCGGCGAGCAGCGTCTCGACGGCGCCTGGTCCGTAAAGGGCGCAGGCATGGTCGTCTGACGTTCTGACGGCCACGGCAGCAACTGTGCGCCGGCCCGGTTACCCCCTCGACCGGGCCGGCGCATACGCTTTCGAGGCTCACGGCGGTGAGCTCGAAGACCACCCTTTCGGAATCGACCAGTTGGCGGCACAATGCGAAGAACGTCCAAACGCCGAGCCGTCGACCAGGGGAGGGAGACAGAGGCTCATGCAAGTACCGCATCGTTCCGATAGGAGCCTTGGAGGACTCGTGAAGACACGCGATCTCACCGGCACGCGACGTCGCCAGGACCCCGAAAGCGGCCAGGCGATGGTCGAGTTCGCGCTCATCCTTTTCCCGCTGCTCCTGCTCGTCGGGGGGATCATCTGGTTCGGCATCGGGCTGAACTTCTGGCTCGACGAGCAGCGGATCGCCAACCAGGGCGCACGCTGGGCCGCTGTGAACAATTGGCCGCCGGACTGTCCGCGCGGGTCTGCTGCATGCCCGAGCCCGAACACGCTTCAAGAGACTCTCGTGCGGCAGGCGCTGACAAGCGGCCTCCAGGACTCGGTGTCCGTTACGGTCTGCTACCCGAGCGGGACGCCCGCCAAGATTGGTGACCCGGTGAAAGTGCGGCTGGAGACGCCGTTCACGTTTGTCCCGATCCTCGGGATCGGGACGATCACACTCGGCGCCGACGCGACGATGCGTCTCGAGCAGCTACCCACACTGATCTCAGGCGCAGGATCATGCTGAGTATCGCTCGACGCACACGCGGACCCCAGGACGAGCGCGGCCAGGTCGTCGTTTTCTTCGCGCTTCTGATCCCCGTCCTCTTCGCACTTGGCGCGATCGTCCTCGACGTCGGGAACTGGTACGTCCACAAGCGCCACCTGCAGACTCAGGTGGACGCCGCTGCGCTCGCACCCGCGCCTGAGTTCACCGGTTGCTTCGACCCAGTGGCATGGACTGCCGCAGATGCGGCGATCGCCAGTCACGCACTCGGATTCGCGGGTGACACCCTGCGCCCAGGCGTGGTCGGCTCGAACAGCTCGACAACGACGAACCTCCAGGTGCAGGAGCCGAACGACGTCCGAATCGCACTCAACAGTTCAAGGTACTGGCAGACGAGCGATGGACTGATTCCCGGGACGAATGGGTATGGGCTCGACAAGACACTGGACTCGGATGCCGACACCGATGGCGGTTTCTGCGACGAGAAGTACATCGATGTCAAGGCGACGGACGATGACGCCCCTCTGCTCTGGGGCTTGCTCCCGCTGAACCCTAGTCCGAAGTCTCATGCCAAGGCCGCAATTTTCCAGGAGGACGCGGCAGAATCGATCCTTCCGTTTGCGGTTCCCGAGGTCGTGCCCGGGGGCGTCTGGGCGATCTTCGTCGACGAGGGTTCCGGGCAGATCGTTGGCGGGCCCACCAAACTGGGCGCCAAAGCAGACCCCTCACTCAGCGAGTTCAGCGTCTACGCGGGGGCCGCTGCGCAGTTCGGCACCGGCGATGGGAAGGAAGACGTCGGCGTCATCATCATGCTCTCCAGGGCCGACGTCACGAACCCCGACCTGTCCGGCACGGTCGCGGACATCTGCGGCCGAGTAGGCGTCCGCTGCTATTCGGGCGGGAGCACCGGGAGCGGGGTCGCTCTCATCAACATCTACAAGAGCGGTGGGCCCACGCCGGCGGTGCGACAGACCGACGTCTTCGGCTGCAACACCGGAGTCAACCTGTCAGGCCCCTACTTCTCCCGGACCGGGGACTGTACGGTCTTCGTAAGTGCGGAGATCGACTTTGGTTCCGAAGTCAACCCGCGCGCCACGTTGCACGACAACGCGAGCTGCGGTGGCGGTGGCACTGCCATGAACCTGAGCGGAGGGAGGTGGGAAGCATCTGCGACGCTGCCGGATCCGAGCAAGTTCACTGGGCAGGTTCCGTTCTCGATCTCGTGGAGAGCCCAAGGCTCCGGCCCGGCCAAGTGCTTCGGCCGCCTGGTTGCCCGTCCCTACGTCGCTAACGGCAAGTCCGGGCCGATCGATTACCTCTCGCTGTCCGCCACCGGTTCTGGCCTACCCCCTGGCGCCAATCCGTACTCCATTCCCAAAGACGCCGGGACGGTGACCTATGAGGTCACTGTAGGCCTGCGCCCCCCTCTCATCCAGTCCACCCTCAGCGACAAAGCGGTGCTCATCCGGTATGCGACTGAGGACGATCCGAGCCTCACGCAGTCGATCGACTGCGACGTCGACAACTACCCGTACCCGGCTCCCTACGACAACATGCCGGCAGACGTCGCGGAGATCGCCTACGGCTGCGTCACGCCGTACAAGGTCAATCCGACACTCGACTGCTCCGCATATGGCTTCGGCGACCTCCCCCCGGATGCGCCGCCCACGACTACCTTCGAGAATGCACCGGACTGCGCTCAGTCCAAGAATGGCCAGGTTTCGTCTTTGCGGAAAGGTCTCGTCGCGCGCCTAAACGAGCCGACGTGCCAGCCCAACAACTGGCCGGATCCTCCGATCACGCAGCCCAAGATCGAACAGCTCGTCGCCAACTTCGGCAGTGATCCGCGCCTCGTCACACTCGTCGTGACTGAGTTCGCTGCGTTCGCAGGGACGGGCAGCGAGATCATCCCGATCAGATACTTCGCGGGCTTCTACATCACGGGGAAGGATGTCTCAGCGCAAAGCCCCAGATGCGACGACGAAGACCCGCATCCGCTTTATGGATTGGGGTACAAGGAAAAACTCGACGACGGCGACGTGTGGGGCTATTTCGTCGTTCAGGTCGTGTACGGGTCAAGCGGCCGTGCGGGCAAGGATCCGTGTGACTTCACCTCGCAACCCAGGAACTGCATTCTCACGCTCGTCGAATGATCCGCCGTCGCGACGCCGAACTCATGTAATCCCTCGAACGTGCCGAAATAGGAGCAGCAAAGAGAGGAAGCCATGTCCAATACGTTGACCAGCAAAGTCTCGGGCAGGATGTCGTCTCGCGGGTGGGCCATCGCCCTCGGGATCGGCGCGATCGTGCTCGCCGCGATCCTGCTCGTCGTCTACCTCGACCGCTACCGCGCTCGCGTCGGCGGCGAGAACGCCCCCACGCCAGTGCTGGTGGCGAAGCAGTACATCCCGGCGGGAACCCCGGGGACGCTCGTCGCGAGCGGCCCCATGTACGCGCCGACGACGCTCCCGCGCAAGGAGGTCGAGGTCGGAGCGATCGCCGACCCGCAATACTTGAGCGGGCGAGCTGCCTCCGCGGAGATCTTCCCCGGCCAGCAGTTCACGGCGACGGACTTCGCTACGACGGACACCGCGTCGGTCGACTCGCAGATCACCGGCGAGCAGCGTGCGCTCTCGATCTCGATCGACAACGTCCACGGGAGCCTCTCGCAGCTTCAGGCCGGGGACTCGATCGACCTCTACGTCGCGTTGGGTGCACGCGCGGGCGGCCAATCCATCGTGAAGCTCTTCCGGCCCAACGTGAAAGTGCTCGCCGTGCCCTCCCAGACGGGGCCTAGCGGCGGCTCGAACCTCGTCCTTCGTGTCGACACGAAGGACGCAGCAGACTTCGCGTACGCGGCGGACAACACGCAGATGTACTTCGTGATCCGGCCGGTCGTCGGCGCCAAGCCCACCGTCAAGGAAACGGCGACGATCACCTCGGTCCTGAGGTAGATCGAAACACGCTGATGCCTAGCCGCCCGGTCAAAGCACTCCTCGCCGTCGAGCCTGGCGTCGACGTCGAGAACGTGCAGGACTCCCTGCCCGGCGACGAGGAATTCAACGTCGTCGGGGTGGTGTCCGGCCCCGAGGATGCCTTGAAGTGGCTGCGAAACGGCGCCGCAGACCTGCTCCTCGTCGCCTGCGCCGGCTACTCGGACCGCGCCTTGCTGCTCCTGGACGCGGTGGCCCGCCAGAACCCCGACCTGAACGTCATGGTGCTGGGGCACGGGTCGCCCAACGGCTTCCTCAGGCGCGCGTTCGAGGCCGGGGCAGACGACATCGTCATGCTCCCTGCGACCCCAGAGCAGGTCCGCTTCGAGGTGCACAAACTGCTCGCACGGAAGCAGGGTGCCGCGACTCCGGCGTCGATCGAGAACTCGCGTCTCGTCTGCGTCCTCGGCCCCAAGGGCGGCACCGGCAAGACGCTGACGTCCACGAACCTCGCCGTCTGCCTGGCACAGCGGGGCGAGCGCGTGGTGCTCATCGACCTCGACCTCCAGTTCGGCGACGTGGCCCTGTGCCTGGGCCTGCCGCCCGAGAAGACCGTGTACGACCTCGCCCAATCGCCCGGGGCGCTCGACTTCGACAAGCTCGAGGCGTTCCTCGCCTCGCACTCCTCCGGTGTCCGCACGCTGATCGCCCCGCGGCGCCCGGATCAGGCAAGCGCGGTGGGGGCGGAGCTTCTCCGCGAGATCTACTCGCTCCTGCGGGCGAACTTCGACTGGGTCATCGTGGACACGCCCCCGGGGTTCACGGCCGAGGTGATCACGTCGATCGACAACTCGACCGAGATCGTCATGGTCGGAATGCTCGACTCGCTCTCCCTGAAGAACACGAAGCTCGGGCTCGAGACGCTCGAGCTCATGAAGTACGACCCCGACCGGATCTTCCTCCTCCTGAACCGAGCCCACTCGAGAGTCGGGATCAGCCAGTCGGACGTCGAAGCCGTCCTCGGGCGCACGCCGGACATCTTCATCCCGTCCGACCGCGAGATCCCGCGAACGGTGAACGAAGGGATCCCGATCGTCGTCGCACGGCCCCAGTCAGAGCCGGCGGAGGCGTTCGGGCGATTGACCGAGCTGCTCGCCGGCGAAGTCGTGGCGGGCGAGGAGCTCGTCCCTGCGCTCGTCGCGGGCGAAAGCGGCTCCAAGCGCCGGCTCTTCGGAAGAAAGGCCTAATCCATGGAACTCCACGAGCGAATCTCTAGCCAGCGGGGCCCGGCGCGAGAGCAGGAGCCCTTCGCCGAGCTCAAGAACCGCATCCACATGACGGTGATCTCAGAGCTCGGCCCGCAGCTCTTCAACGTCTCGGTCGACCCGAGTGAGCTTCGCGACCGGGTGACCGCCGACATCCGGCGCCACCTGAACGACGAGCCCGGGCTCGCCCGCGAGGACCGCGAGCGGCTGACGGCCGAGATCCTCGACGACATCCTCGGCTACGGGCCCCTCGAGCGCCTGATCGCGGACGACTCGATCACCGAGATCATGTGCAACGGCCCCGACGACGTCTGGATCGAGCGCGGCGGGAAGCTGTACGAGACGACGGTTCGGTTCACGGACGAGTCTCACCTGCGCCGCATCATCAACAAGATCGTGTCGCAGATCGGCCGCCGCATCGACGAGTCCTCGCCGATGGTCGATGCGCGCCTGCCGGACGGCAGCCGCGTCAACGCGATCATCCCGCCGCTGTCGCTCTCGGGCCCGCTGATGACGATCCGGAAGTTCAGCCGCCGGCGCCTGTCGCTGGAGGACATGATCAACATCGGCTCGCTCTCGGAGGAGTCCGTCGACTTCCTCTCCCGCTGCATCGAGGCGCAGCTCAACATGCTCATCTCGGGCGGCACCGGCTCGGGCAAGACGACCCTCCTGAACGCGCTCTCGGCGTCGATCCCGAACAACGAGCGCATCGTGACGATCGAGGATGCGGCCGAGCTCCAGCTCCACCAGCGCCACGTGCTCAGGCTCGAGGCGCGGCCGCCGAACATCGAGGGCGAAGGACACATCCCGATCCGCGACCTCGTCCGGAACTCGCTGCGCATGCGGCCCGACCGGATCATCGTCGGCGAGGTTCGCGGAGCCGAGGCCCTCGACATGCTCCAGGCGATGAACACGGGCCACGACGGCTCGCTGTCGACGGTGCACTCGAACTCGCCGCGTGACGGTCTCCACCGCATCGAGACGATGGTGATGATGGCGGGCTACGACCTGCCGCTGCGAGCGATTCGGCAGCACATCTCGGCCGCGATCGACCTGCTCGTGCACATCGATCGCCTCGAGGACGGGTCACGTCGTGTGGTGCAGGTCACCGAGGTGCTCCGGATGGAGTCGGACGTCATCCAGCTCCAGGACATCTTCGAGTTCGAGATCGAGTCGGTCGCACCCGATCGGACGATCACGGGCGCACTCCGGCCGACCGGCCTTCGCCCCGTCTTCCTCGACAAGTTCCGCAAGCGCGGCATCGAGCTCCCGCAGAGCATGTTCGGGGAGCGCGTCGCCTCGCTCGAGGAGCGAAGAGGCGCCACGGCGTGAGGCTCGCTGTCCGAATCGCAGTTACGAGCGCGGCACTCGCCGCGCTCGTTGCTCCAACCCTCGCGCTCGGACAGGGGGGCGCGCCGACGCTGACGCAGTCTCCTGGCGCTGGCTTCCCCGATCGCGCGTACCTCCTCCAGCTCCCCGATAGCCGCGCGCTCAACGCTTCGAAGGTCGCGGTGACAGAGAACGGCGGCCCGGTGGTCGGGCTCGCAGTGACGCCACCCGGAGGCTCGAAGAGCGGGGCGATCCTGCTCATCGACGCGTCGAACAGCATGAAGGGCGCTCCGATCCAAGGCGCGATGACCGCATCGCGTGCGTTCCTCGCAGAGCGCAAGAAGGACCTGCCCGTGGCCGTCGTCGTCTTCGGCCCTGACGACGAGGTCCTCACCGACTTCACCACGGACAAGGCGGAGCTCGCGGCCGCGGTTGCCGAGACACCGCCCACCGCGGAGGGCACGCACATCTACGACGCGCTCATCCGCGTCTCCGCCCTCGCCGACGCGCAGGGCCTCGAGCGGACGACGATCGTTCTCCTCTCCGACGGGACCGACATCGGCAGCGACGCGTCTCGCGCCGACGCGCTCCAGGCCGCGGCGGACGGGAACATTCGCGTGATCTCCGTCGGGCTCAGCTCGCCGCAGTACGACCCGGAGACGCTGAAGAGCCTGGCGAACCGCACGGGCGGCACGTACGTCGAGACCGCCACCCCGGCCGAGCTGCAGCCGGTCTTCCAGGAGATCGGCCAGCAGCTCTCGAGCGAGTACGAAGTCACCTATCGGTCCGTCCTCCCGCCCCAGCGTGAGGCGACGGTGGTCGCCAGAGTCGCCGGCTACGCGCCGGCGAGCGCGACGTACACGACGCCGGCGCTCGACCTCACTGCGCGCGGGACGTTCGAGCGAAACTGGATCGACGAGGTGATCGTCTCCCCGTGGCTCATGGTCTTCATCCTGGTCGCCACGCTGGCGCTCATCGCGTTCGCGATTCTCACAGCCGTCGATGTCCGCAACCGCTCGCTCAGGCGGCGCATGGCGCAGTACGTGACCGTGCCGACGGAGGAGGAGTCGCGCCTGCGCCGAGCCGAGGTCGCCGCAATGCTCGCCGACACGGCGCAACGAACCGTCGGCGGGCAGCGCTGGTGGCAGCGCTTCGAGACGGACGTCGAGCTCGGCGGGTTCCGCCTCTCGGCGCTCGCGATCGCGGGCTGGACGATCGTCGGCGGAATCCTGGCATCCCTCGCTGCCGCCATCCTCCTCCAGTCGCTGTGGGGCTTGCTCGTCGGCCTGGCAGCGCCGTTCGTGACGCGGTTCATGGTGTCACGTCGCGTGAGCAAGAAGCGCAAGGACTTCTCCGAGCAGCTTCCCGACAACCTCGACGTGCTCGCAGGCGCCATGCGAACGGGGCACTCCACGATGGGGGCGCTGAGCGTCATGGTCGACAGCGCGGACGAGCCCTCGAAGTCCGAGTTCCGCCGCGTCCTCCAGGACGAGCAGCTCGGCGTGCCGCTCGACGATGCCCTGATGGTGATGGCGCGGCGCATGGAGAGCCAGGACGCCGAGCAGATCGCGCTGGTCATGCGACTTCAGCGCGAGGCGGGCGGGAACACGGCCGAAGTGCTCGACCGGGTCGCCGAGGTGATCCGGGGCCGGATGGAGCTCAGACGGCTCGTGGACGTGTTGACGGCTCAGGCCCGGATATCTCGGTGGATCCTGACCGGCCTCCCGATCTTCGTGCTCGTGGCGCTGCTCTTCACCGGCGGGGACTTCCTCGATCCGATGCTCAACTCATTGGTGGGGCGAATCGCGCTGGTCTTTGCAGCCGTCATGGTCATGATCGGATCGTTCTGGATCAAGCAACTCGCGAAACTGGACGTGTGACATGGGCATAGGGCTGATGGCAGTCGCCGGCGTGCTGCTCCTCGGAGCGGGAATCGCGGTCCTGGTCGTCAACCTCGGCCGATCGCGCGGGGCGCCCGGGACGATCGACCAGATCCAGACGTACGGCTATGTCGCCGAGGCCGCCGGCGGCTCGGAGGTCGAGTCCCCGGCAAGGCGCCCCCTCGACTCCCTTGCAGGCCGGCTCGGGGACCTCCTCGGACGAAGAACCACGAGGTTCGGCGAGGCGAGGATCCGCGAGAAGCTCGTCTCGGCGGGCATGTACGGCACGACGCCGCGCAAGATCCTGGGCTACCAGGTCCTCTGCGCGATCGCGTTCTCACTCCTGACCTTGTGGCTCGTCCCCGCCATGGGTGGATCGATCGTGCTCGCGATCGCGGTGGCCATCGGGGTGGCAGCTGCGGGCTGGTATGCCCCCGTCTACTACGTCGAGCTCAAGCGGCGTAGACGGATGGAGCGAATCGACAAGCAGCTTCCGGACATGATCGACTTGCTCGTCGTCACGATCGAAGCGGGTCTCGGCATCCTCGCCTCGATGCGCGTCGCCTCCCAGACCATGTCCGATCCACTGGGGCAGGAGCTTCGCCTCACGCTCCAGGAGCAGCGCATGGGCCTCTCGGTGAACCAGGCGATCGAGAGCCTCGGTCGCCGCACCGACGCGCCGAACATGCGGATCTTCGTACGCGCGCTGACCCAGGGCGAGCGGCTCGGCGTCTCGATCGGCTCGACGATGCGCAATCTCTCGCTGGAAATGCGCAAGCGGCGGCGGGCCGCGGCCGAGGAGCGCGCTCAGAAGATGCCGATCAAGATGCTCTTCCCGCTGATCTTCTGCATCTTCCCGGCGCTCTTCGTCGTGATTCTCACGCCGATGATCATCAACATCGTCGACGCGCTGGCGTAGCGGCATGGCGACACTGACGCTCCGCCGAGAAGACGGTCGGATCGTCTGCGAGCGCGTCGTCGTCGCGGATCGCGCGCACCGGCGAATGCGCGGGCTCCTGGGTCGCAAGTATCTCCGCTCGGGCGAAGGGATGGTGCTGCGCCCCGGCTGGAGCATCCACACCGCCTTCATGCGCTTCCCGATCGACGCCGTGTTCCTCGACGCCGACCAGGTGGTCATCAAGATCGAGCCCGAGGTGGGGCGATGGCGCACGGTCTCGTGTCGCGGGGCGCGCGAGGTGGTCGAGCTCGCGGCCGGGGAGTGCCGTCGCCGTGGGCTCGAGGTCGGAGACCGCGTGGCGTGGGCGTCGCGCAGCGCGATGGACGCCCGCGCCGAGCCAGGGGCCGGCCCCTGGGACGACGAAGACTCGGAGCCCCGAGGTCGAGTGCTGGTCGCGAGCCGCGATCCGCGCTTCATCAGGCTGGCGCGCTTCCTGCTCGAGGGGCGGGACCTCGACGTCGAGGAGCTCACGACGCCCGAGCGACTGCCCGACGCCGTGCTCGAGCCGAATCTCGATCTCGCGGTGCTCGACGGCGGAAGCGCCGTCGCCGACGCCTTGCGAACAGCGAATGCGGCTCGGGCGAGGCGGCCGGAGGTGCCGATCGTGATCGCGGCGGACACGGGTGGTAAGAGCCCGTCCGGTGTCCGAGTCTTCGACCGCTGGAACGAGACGGAGGAGCTCCTCCTCGACGTCGAGCGTCTTCTGGCGGAGCGACTCGCGGCCGCAACGCCCACCGGGCGGGACTGACATATGCCGCGAGATTCGTACAGTGTGTCGGAGGGAGGAGGAGCGATTCCGAGCGTGAACCAGTCGGAGTCCATCGAGGAAGAGCGCACATGACGTCCGAGGCAGGCACGCACGTCGGCTCTGGGGGGCCGCTCCCTCTCGCGAGGGCGCTGCGACCAGGACCCGCTACCCGCACCGAGCGCGAGGAGCGGCTCGATCGGTTGCACGCGTACTTCCTCGAAGGCTGCCCCGACGAGCTCAGGCCCGTGTTCGAGTCAGTGCTCGTCGACGCACGCCAGGTGCGGGACGGTTACGGCGATCTCGACGTCGGCGATGGGCTGGCCTCGGTCTGGTACGCGGCCAACGTGATCATCGAGCTGGGCGCCGCGCTCGAGCTGGATGAAGCGGACGTGCGTGGCGCGGCCGCAGCGGTCGCCGAAGCGTGCGCCCTCCCACTCTCTGCGGCGCGGTATGTGCTGTTCAGCGAGACGGTCGGGAACCCCCGTCTGCTCGAGCTTCCTCCGCTCGTCGCAATCGAGATCCAGCTCGGCCTCTTGCTCGGCTTCGACGTGCTCGCGGACGTTTCGCTCTGGACACGGGGCTCGAACGGGCTGGAGTGCGTTGTCAGCCTCGGATCCGTGGACAGGCCCAGCCGGCGCGTTCGCGCGGAGGCGAAGGCGACGCTCCGCCAGCGCTCGCGTCTCTCGTTGCTCGGCGGGTCGCAGCTGCGCTCGTCGCCCGTCCTCCGCTTCGGCGAGGCCTACGCGGCGATCGTCGGCCGCCTCGGCTCCGTCGACCCGAACGTCACCGACGCCTACCTCGTCGAGGCGGCAAATGCGCTCGGCCCGGTCATCGAGCGCGAGCGGCTGCTCGAGCACTCCGCCGAGCGAGAGCGCACGCTGGTCGCGTCGGCCGAGCGTCGCTTGACGCGCCTCGGCTTCGACCTGCATGACGGCCCGATCCAGGACGTCCTCGCGCTCGCCGCAGACGTTCGCCTCCTTCAGCGGCAGGTGTACCCATTCGTGCTGGAGGACTACCGCGAGCAAGCGCACGGGCGATTCGACGATCTCTCGTCGCGCCTCGTCGAGCTCGACCGCCAGCTTCGCGAGCTCGCGCACTCGCTCGAGACGAAGAGCGTCATCAGCCGCCCGCTCGGGGAGATCCTGCACCGCGAGGTAGACGGCTTCGCCGAGCGAACGGGTATTCGCGCCGAGCTCGAGATCCGGGGCGATCCTGACTCGTTGTCCTCGGCTCAGCGGATCACGGTGTTCCGGGCGATCCAGGAGGCGCTGGCGAACGTCCGCGAGCACGCGGGAGCGACGACTGTGTCGGTGCGTGTTCGTGCGCGACGCAGCGCGATCGAGCTTCAGATCGTGGACGACGGGATGGGCTTCGAGGTCGAGCGAGCGCTCGCGAAGGCGGCGCAGCGCGGCCGGCTCGGCCTCGTCGGGATAGGTGAGCGCGTTCGGATGGTGGGCGGCACGTTCGAGCTCGAGAGCGCGCCGGGCGGGCCGACGACGCTCAAGCTCACGCTCCCGCGCTGGGAACCACTCACACCCCCGTAGAGCCACCGGGTCGTCAGCCCTGGGGGTCTGGCTGAAGCCAGACCCCCAGTGACGCTGTGCTCCGGGGCTGGCTTCGTACCCGGGGATCTCGCTTCAGCGAGACCCGGGCGCCCGTGTGTGTTCCGGGGTCTGGCTTCAGCGAGACCCGGGCGCCCGTGTGTGTTCCGGGGTCTGGCTTCAGCCAGACCCCGGAACACCCCCGTAGAGCCACCGGGTCGTCAGCCCCGGGGGTCTGGCTTCAGCCAGACCCCCAGTGACGCTGTGCTCCGGGGCTGGCTTCGTACCCGGGGATCTCGCTTCAGCCAGACC
>Ga0209640_10004565_pt1 | contig 12122 bp, 7 predicted proteins | sample RifCSP10_1_FD_184018 | JGI IMG/M metagenome (GOLD analysis project Ga0209640, IMG submission 184018) | Soil microbial communities from Rifle, Colorado - Rifle CSP2_sed 10_1 (SPAdes) (version 2) | ecosystem: Environmental > Terrestrial > Deep subsurface > Rock core/Sediment | place: Rifle... | reverse complement strand
ATTTCGTCCTGCTGGGGGCTGCCTGTCCGGTATCTGATCGGCGTGGTGGGCGACGTCCCGCTCGCATCCTGCCGGTCCCGCGAGCCGTAAAGGCTCGCGCCGCACGCGGTCATGATCACCTCGATCGCCTTCTCGGTCTCAGCCGCCCCTGTTCTGATCCTGCTCGTCGTCCTGCTGATGATGCTGGCGGAGTCGTTCGTATCGCGACGTCATGAGCGAAGGCTGCGCGCACGTGGCGCTGTCGAGCCGCCCGGCGATGTCTACGCCACGATGCGGTGGGCGTATCCCGCCGCGTTTATCGCGATGGCCGTCGAAGGCACATTCTTCGGACTGCCGCCGGCGCCTGTCGCTCTCGCGGGCGCTGTCCTCATGGCGGCGGCGAAGGCGCTGAAGTGGTGGGCGATGGCATCGCTCGGCGAGCGCTGGACCTTTCGCGTACTGATCGTCCCGGGTGCTGCGCTCGTGACACATGGGCCGTATGCGATCGGGAACCATCCCAACTACCTCGCGGTGGGGGGGGAGCTGGTGGCGATGGCATTAATGGCTGGCGCGCGTGTCACCGGACCGCTCGCAACACTGCTGTTCAGTTGGCTGATGTGGCGGCGCATACGGGTGGAAGATCGAGCCCTTCGGTACTAGCCTTGCAGCTGAGCAAGGCGCTGTGCGGCGACTGAGCAGGCGCGAACCGTGACATATACTTACGGCATTCCGATGCTCGACGAATATGGCCGGGAAACAGCGCCCGCGCGCGTATTGACGAGGCAGCGTCTGCTGGCCGTCTGCGCCGCGATGCTGGTCGCCGTCACGACATCCTCGTCCGGCCAGACACCCCCTCTCGACAACTCACCCGCCGCCGTCGCGGCGCGGGCCTTCAACGCCGGCCAGTTCGAGAAAGTGGACGCGACGCTGCAGTCCGCGACGGACGAACGCTCGATCGTGCTGCGCGCGAAGGCCGCCATTGCGCGCGGCCGGTACGCCGACGCCGAGAAGCTGCTCACCGGCGTGATGGCATCCAGTCCGGCGCGCGACGCCGCGCTCGAGCTGGGCCAGCTGTACCTGTATCTGGGGCGGCGTGTTGAGGGCGTCCGGCTGCTTCAGACGGTGCTGACGCGTGGCCCCCAGAACTCGCCGGCGGATCTGCTGCGACTGGGCCTCGCGGCCCGCGCGCTTGGCCGCTTTCAGGACGCCAATGCGTTCCTGCGCAACGCCGCGGGGCAGGCGCCGGGAGACCCGGTCATCAACACTGCCTGGGGCGAGTTGTTTCTCGAAAAGTACAACAACGCCGACGCGGTCCGATCGTTTCAGGCCGCGCTGATGGCGGATGAAGCGTACGTGCCCGCGCGCCTCGGGCTTGCGCAGGCCACCCTCGATCAGAATCCTCCTGCCGCCAAGTCCGCGGCCGAAGCCGCGCTCAAGGTCAACCCGAATTACGTCCCGGCCCATCTCCTGATCGCCGAGCTCGCGCTCGACGATCGGCAGCGCGACGAGGCTCGCGCGTCGATTCGCACGGCACTGGAGGTGAACCCGAACAGCCTCGAAGCTCGATCGCTGGAGGCGGCGATTGCACTGCTCGAGGCGAAAACCGCCGACTTCGAGGCCGGCGTCGCGGGCGTGCTCAAGATCAATCCGACCTACGGCGACGTGTACCGCATGGCGGGCGATCACCTGGCGCGCAATTACCGGTTCGACGAGGCCGTGCCGCTGACGCGCCGCGCGCTGGAGCTCGACCCGGCGAGCACGCGCGCGTACGCCGATCTCGGGTCGCATCTGCTGCGCACGGGCGACGAAGCGGGGGCGCGCCGGTCGCTCGAAACGGCGTTCAAGGCGGATCCGTACGACGTGGTGGTGTTCAACGCGCTCGCGATGCTCGATACGGTCGACAAGTTCGAGACCATTCGCGACGGCGATCTGATCGTGCGTCTCCATCCGGACGAAGCGGCGGTGATGAGGGAGCAGGTGGTGCCCTGGGCGCGGCAGGCGCTCGACACGCTGTCCAAGCAGTACCAGTTCAAGCCGGCCGGTCCGATCCTCGTCGAGATGTTTCCGAAGCACGACGACTTTGCCGTGCGCACGATCGGGCTGCCCGGATTCCTTTACGCTCTGGGCGCCTGCTTCGGCCGGGTCGTGACGCTCGACTCGCCGCGGGCGCGCCCGCCGGGCACCTTCAGCTGGGCCGCCACGCTCTGGCACGAGATGGCGCACGTCATCAGCCTGCAGATGTCGAACAACCGCGTGCCGCGGTGGATTTCGGAAGGCATCTCGCAGTTCGAGGAGCGCCGCGCCCGTCCCGAATGGGGACGCGAGTCGGAGCTGCCGTTTGCGCAGGCGCTGGATGCCGGCAAGCTCCCCAAGCTGCGCGACCTCAACGAAGGGGTGAGCGACCCGCGGATGGCTTCGGTCGCCTACCAGCAGGCGTCGCTCGTCATCGAACACCTCATCGCGACATACGGCGAACCGGCGCTGTGGCGGATGCTTCGCGCGTTCGGCAAGGGCCTCGAGATCGACGCGGCGTTCAAGGAAGCGTTCAACGCCACCCTCGACGACGTGCAGGGCAGCTTCGACGCGGCGATGAAGAAGCAGTACGCGCCGATGATCGCGGCGCTGAAGCGGCCGGAAGTGCCCGACGAGCCGACGATCGATCAGTTGAAGCAGCTGGCCACCGACAATCCCGGCAGCTTCGCGGTCCAGATGCGCCTTGGCCAGGCCCTGTACGAAGCGGGGAACGCCGCGGCCGCGATCGAAGCACTCGAACGCGCGGCCAAGCTGCTGCCGCAGGCCAACGGCGACGCGAACCCGAACGCGATGATTGCGCAGATTGCCACGAAGCAGGGCGACACGGCGCGCGCCATCCGCGCGCTCGAGGCGGTGGTCAAAGTGGATTCGTCCGACGTGGAGGCGGCGCGCACCCTGGCGCCGCTCGTCGCGAAGCTTGGGGACCAGGCCCGCACCGCCGCGGCCTACGGCATCGTCGCCGAGCTCGACCCCTTCGACGTGCAGGCGCAAACCGTTGTCGGCCGCTACGCGATGCAGCAGAAGGATGCGCCGCGCGCCATCCGCGCCTTCCGTTCGGCGCTCGCGAGCGGCCCGCCGGACCGTGCGGCGGCGCACGTGGAACTCGCCGAAGCGCACTTCATGGCCGGCCAGCTGGGCGACGCCAAGCGCGAAACGCTGGCGGCCCTCGAGATCGCGCCCTCGTTCGAGCGCGCGCAGGATCTGCTGCTGAAGATCATCTCGGCGCAGCCGGCCGGGGCCGGGGGCGCCCCGTGACGCGGCCCGCCGCGCTCGTAGTGGCGGGCCTGATCGCGGGCTTGCTGCTCATCGAGCCGGCCCGCCTTTCCCAGGCCATCGCGCAGATTCCTGCGCTGCAGGACGAACGGTTCGCGGGACTGCAATGGACCTTCGTGCGCGTCCGCTACAGCGCGCTGACCCTTGACAACCGTTACCGCCTCGACTACTGGGGCGAGCCGTGGGCGATCGACGCGCCCGCCGCCGAACAGAACCTCTCCCGCCGCCTCCGGACCGCCACCGCGATCGAGGTCAACGACCCGATTGTCCTCACGCTCGACGATCCGAAGTTATGGGACCAGGGATGGCTGTACATCGTCGAGCCGGGGAACATGCATCTCCGAGACGAGGAAGTCGGCATCCTGCGCGAGTTCCTGCTGCGCGGCGGCACCCTCACGCTCGATGATTTTCACGGCCCGTACGAGTGGGACAACTTTGCGAAGGAAATGCGGCGGGTCTTCCCCGATCGGCCGATCGTCGACCTCGAGCCGCCGCATCCAATCTACTCGTGCTTCTACGCCATCAACGCCTATCCGCAGACGCCTGGTCTCGGCTCGTTCTTCGCCGGCCGCACGTGGGAGAAGGGCGGCTTCGTCGCGCGCCTGCGCGCTATTCTCGATGACCGCGGCCGGCCGATGGTCCTGGCCAACTGGAACACGGACATGGGCGACGGCGTCGAGTGGTCCAACGCGGAGGAGTATCCCGGGTACCTGAAGTACACCGCCGACGCCTACCGCATGTTCATCAACGAGATCATCTATTCCCTCACGCATTGACCACAACCATCACGAACTTCACCGAACGCGTCCAGCAGGGACGTGAACAGATCCTCACCGAGCTCCGCAAGGTCATCGTCGGGCAGGACGAGGTGGTGGACCAGGTGCTCATTGCCCTGTTCACGGGCGGCCACTGCCTGATCACCGGCGTGCCGGGCCTGGCGAAGACGCTGCTGATCAAGACGCTCGCGGCGATCCTCGACCTTCGGTTCAAGCGCATCCAGTTCACGCCGGATCTCATGCCCTCGGACATCACCGGCACCGAGGTGCTCGACGAGCAGCATGGCGCGCGCATGCTCCGCTTCGTGCCCGGGCCGATCTTTGCGCAGATCATCCTGGCCGACGAGATCAACCGGACGCCGCCGAAGACGCAGGCCGCCCTGCTCGAAGCGATGCAGGAGTACCACGTCACGGCCGCGGGCAAGACGTATCAGCTCGAGCGGCCGTTCTTCGTCCTCGCGACACAGAATCCGATCGAGCTCGAGGGCACGTATCCGCTGCCAGAGGCGCAGCTCGATCGCTTCATGTTCAACATCGTCGTGCCGTACCTGCCGGAAGACCATGAAGTGCGCGTGGTGACTGAAACGACGGGTGTCGAGACGCCCGCGACGAAACGCGTGCTGAGCGGATCCGACATCCTCGAGTTCCAGCAGGTCGTCCGCCAGGTGATCGTGAGCGACGAGATTGCGCGCTACGCCGTGCGGCTGGCGGCCTCGTCCCGGCCCGGACAGCCGGGCACGCCGGAGCTCGTGGACAAGTACGTGAAGTGGGGCGCCGGCCTTCGCGCCTCGCAGTCGATGATCCTCGGCGGCAAGGCGCGGGCGCTCATTCACGGGCGGCATCACGTGTCGATCAAGGACATCCAGGCGCTGGCGGCGCCGATCATGCGCCACCGGATCGTGACGAACTTCTACGCCGAATCGGAGCACCTGAACGCGGACGCCATCGTGACCCGGCTCCTCGAGGCCGTGCCGGTGCCGAAGAGCGGGCTGGCCGTATGAACGCGCAGGCGGCGGGGCGGCCGGGCGAACTGCGGTTCCTCGATCCGGCGGTCCTGGCGCGTCTGGGCACCCTGGAGCTCAAGGCCCGCGCCGTCGTGGAGGGGCTGCTGTCCGGCCTGCACCGCAGCCCCTACAAGGGCTTCAGCGTCGAGTTCGCGGAATACCGCCAGTACCTGCCGGGCGACGATCTCTCCACGATCGACTGGAAGGTCTATGCCCGGACGGACCGCCATTACGTCAAGAAATTCGAGGAAGAGACCAACGTCGACTGCCACCTGCTGCTCGACGTCAGCGGGTCGATGGGGTACGGGTCACGCGGTGTGACGAAGCTGGAATACGGCGGCCTCCTCGCCTCGTCGCTGGCGTTTCTCATGAACCGGCAGCGCGACGCCGTCGGCCTCACGACCTTCGACGACGCGATCGTGACGATGCTGCCGCCGAGCGCGCGGCCGAGCCACCTGCGGTCGATCCTCGTCACGCTCGACCAGACGACGCTCGGGCACCGGACGGATGTCTCGAAACCCCTTCATCTGATGGCCGACGGCATCGGCAAGCGGGGACTCGTCGTCCTGATCTCTGATCTGCTCGACGAGCCCGATCGCGTGGTCGATGGCCTGCGGCACTTCCGGTTCCGCGGCAGCGAGGTCATCGTCTTTCACCTGCTGGATCCCGCGGAGCTGACGTTTCCCTTCGAGCGGGCCGCCCGGTTCCGCGACATCGAGCTGGGTGACGAAGTGATGGCGGTGCCGTCGGTCGTGCGGCAGGAGTACCTGGACGCCCTGCAGGCCGCCGTTGAACGCTACAAGCGTGAGCTCGGGTCGGAAGGCATCGATTACCGGCTGATCGACACGTCGACGCCGCTCGAGTTCGCGTTGATCTCCTACCTGTCGACCCGCGGGAGGCGGCGGTAATGCCGGCGTTCCTCTCGCCGCTGTTTCTGATCGGCGTCGCGGCGGCCGCGATCCCGATTGCGATCCATCTTTTCTACCGGCGCACGGAACCCGTCATCGACTTTGCCGCGATGCGGTACCTGCGCGGCGCGCCGGTCGAGCACTCGCGGCGGCGCAGGCTGCGTGAGCTCGTGCTGCTGGCGCTGCGCGTCACAGCGCTGGTCCTGCTCGCGCTCGCGTTCGCGCGCCCGTACTTCTCGGATGCCGTGGCCGCCGGAAGCGGCCCCGCCACGATGGTGCTGATCGATACCTCCGCCAGCCTCTCGGCGCCGGGACGATTCGAGGAGGCGCGGGAGCGCGCACGACGGGCCATCCAGGACGCGCCGGCCACGCACGCGGTTGGCCTCGCCGCCTTTGCCCAGGCGGCGGATGTGATTGCCCCCGTGTCGCAGGATCGCGCTGGAGCGCTCGCTGCGCTGGCGCAGGTGAAGCCGGGCGCGGGCGCCACGCGGTATCGGGCGGCGCTGCAGGGGGCGGCCGGCGCATTCCACGGGCGATCCGGGCGCATCGTGGTCGTCACCGACCTGCAACAGAGCGGCTGGGATGCGGCGAGCGACGGCGGTATCCCGGAGGCCATCGGCGTCGAGGTGGAGGACGTTGGCGCGCCGGAGGCGAACCTGGCCGTGATGTCGCTGCGGGTTGAAGGGGCCGACGCCGTTGCTGTCATTCAGAGTTTTTCGTCGCGCCCCGCGACAGACCAGGTGATTTTTGCGGTGGATGCCCGGCGCATGGGCGCCGTGCCGGTCACGCTGGGACCGGGAGCAAGTGCTGAAGCGCGCGTGCCGCTCGACGGGGTCGCGTCGGGCGCTGTGTCCGCGACGATTACCGACGGCGGCGGGTACGCCGCCGACAACGTGCGGTACGCGGTGCTCGATGCCGCGGATGCGGTGTCGCTGATGGCGGTGACGGCCACCGGACATCCGTCCGAAGCCTTGTATCTCGAGCGGGCCCTGGCTGTCGCAGAAGGCACACGGGGTTTCCGCTTCCGTTCGGTGAGTGGTACCTCATTCTCCGCGCTCGCGCCGGAGGCGCTCCAGCAGGTCGGAGTCATTGCCGTGCTCGGGACGCGCGGCATCGCGCAGCGCGGCCGCGAGCGGCTGGCGGAGTTCGTTCGTGGCGGAGGCGGGCTTCTCGTCGCGGCTGGCCCGGACGTCGACCCGGCCATCCTGAAGGAGGCGCTCGGACGCGTCGTGCAGACCTCGTGGGCCCTGCGGCCGGCGGCGGCGTCCGGGGCGACGCTGTCGTTCGCACCGGACGACAGCCGCCACCCCGTGTTCCGCGTGTTCGGCGGCGCAGGAACACTGGGCAATGTCGGCTTCTCGCGCGCGGTCCGGATCATCATCCCGCCTGCCGGCGCCAGCGTGATCGCGCGGTACTCGGACGGCAGCCCGGCGCTCGTCGAGGAACGAACCACCGGCGGCCGGGTCATGGTCTTCGGCTCCGATTTGAATTATCGGTGGAACGACTTTCCGCTGCAGCCGGCGTTCGTCCCATTCATCCACGAGACGGTCCGGTATCTCGCGTCACCGCGCACATCGCGGACTGAGTACCTCGTCGGGGAAATTCCTGGCGTGCCCGGCGTTGTAAACATCGCTGGTGGGGGGCGGACCCTGTCGGGTCCGCCGGGCGAGCCTGACAAGGCTCGCCCCACAAGTCGTCCGGTCGCGATCAACGTCGATCCCCGCGAGTCGGATCCCACGCGGATGGCGGCCGAGACATTCCAGGCCGGCATCTCGAGACTCAACGCCGCCGCCGCGCAGGACGCGGAGACCGACGCGCAGCAGCAGGAAGACCGTCAGTTCCTCTGGTGGTATGGGCTGCTGATCATGGTGGTGAGCCTGGCCGCGGAAGGCGTCATCGGACGGAGGCTGGGATGACGGACCCGTCGCGGGACATTGCGGCGCTCCTCAGGCAGGTCAGGAACCGCTGGCGCCTGCTGATGGTGTTGCGCGCGTTCACGCTCGCGGATGCCGCCGCGGCGCTCGTGCTCGGCCTCGCCCTCGTGGCGCATCGCCTGCTCGACCCGCAGGGCCTTGCGCTCATCGCCCTGTGGGCGCTCGCGATTGCCGCCGCATGCGCGTGTGTCGCAACCGTCATCCCTTCGATGCGCCGCGTGCCGCGCGATCCGCAGGTCGCGCGGTTCATCGAGGAGCGCTGTCCCGAGCTCGAGGACGTGCTGGCGACGGCAATCGGCGAGGAGGTCACTGGATCGGCCCCGATGGCCGCCGCCGTGGCAGACGACGCGGCGCGGCGTATCCAGGCGATAGACCGCGATCGCATCATCAGCGGCAGTGCCGTGCGAAAGGCCGCCCTTCTTTCGGGCGCGGCGGCCCTGGCGCTGGTCATGCTGGCCACGTTCTCAGCGGCACCAGCCGGCGACGCGATGCGGCTCGCCGCCATCTATCTGTTCCCGGAACGGCTCGCGCTCGAAGTCGTACCCGGCGACGTGAAAGTGCGCGCAGGAGATCCGCTGCGTGTGATGGCGACGATCTCCGGCTCGGCGGCGGTGGTGCCGGTGCTGAAGACAGGCGACGGTACGGAAACGCTGATGGAAGCGGGCCCTGATGGTTTTGCCTTCGAGTTCGAACGGGTAGAGGAGGACTTTCAGTACGTCGTGACAGCCGCGGGCACGGCGTCGCCTGAATTCAGCGTGACGGTGATTCGGCCGCCGCACGTGGAGCGCATCGACCTTCGCTACGAGTATCCGGCGGCATTCCGCATGGCGCCGCGGCAGGAAGAAGACGGCGGAGACATTTACGGACCGGCCGGCACGCGGGTGCACGTCACCGTGCACGTCGACAAGCCGGTCACGAGAGCCGCGCTCAGCGTCACCGGCGGATCCCCGATCGCGCTGGCGCAGGCCGGCGAAACGCTCCAGGGCGTTCTCGTCATCGCCGATGATGGGTCCTACCGCGTGGCGCTCGCCGACGCCGACGGGCTGAACAATCCTGGCGACACCGAATACTTCATCCGCACGCTGCAGGACAGCCCGCCCAACGTGCGCATCGTCCGTCCCGCCAGCGATCGGCAGGTCACGCCGGTAGAGGAAGTCTCGATCGAGGCCAAGGCCGACGACGACTTCGGCGTCGCCACCCTCGACCTGGTCTACACGATTGGCGCGGGAGCGGAGAAGGTCGTGCCGTTCGACCGCGAAGGTGAGCCCACGGCTGTCTCGGGGCGCCGCACGGTGTACCTCGAAGATCTGCCCGTGAAGCCAGGCGATTTCGTCGCGTATTACGCCCGCGCGCGCGACGTGAGCCGCGGCAAGAGGTCCACCGAGGCGCGAAGCGACATCTTCTTCCTCGAAGTCACGCCGTTCGAGGAGGAGTTCGTCTCCTCGCAGAGCCAGGGCGCGGGCTCCGGAGGCGACGAGGAGACGCTCGAAGATCTGATCCAGCAGCAGAAGGACGTCGTGACGGCCACCTGGAATCTCGACCGCCGCAGCCGCCAGGCGGGCGGCCGCTCCGACGATGACATCCGCGCGGTGGGGCGTGCGCAACGCGATTTGCGCACGCGATCGATGGCCACCCTGGCGCAGATGCGGCGGGCCGCGGATCTCAGGCGCCGGAACACGATTGGCGGACGCGGTGCCGTTGCCGCGGGTCCGGACCTGATGATCGAGGCGATCGCCCGGGCGGTCGAAGCCATGGAACGGGCGCGCCAGCAGCTCGATGCCCTCAAGACGGCCGACGCCCTGCCGCAGGAAATGAACGCGCTCAACGAGCTGCTGCGCGCGCAGGCGGAAGTCCGCCGCCGTCAGGTGCAGCAGCAGGCGAACGGCCAGGGAGGCCGCGGCGCAAACAGAGCACAGCAGGACATCTCGTCCCTCTTCGACCGGGAGCTCGCGAAGCAGCAGCAGACGAACTACGAGACGCCGGGGCGTCCCGAAACGGGCGACAACCGGCAGCAGGAGGACGCCGCGCTGGAGAAGATTCAGGAGCTCGCGCGCCGGCAGGACGGGTTGAACAAGAGCCAGCAGGAGCTGGCACAGAATCGCGAGGCGACGTCTGCGGAGGAGCTGAAGCGTCAGCTCGAACGCCTGACGCGCGAGCAGAGCGAGCTGCGCCGCGAAGCCGAAGAGCTGGCGCGCCAGCTTCAGCAGGGAAGCCAGGCGAACCAGGGGAAACAGAATCAGGGCCAGCAGAGCCAGGGTCAGCAGAGCGGGCGGGGCTCGCAGCGCGGCCAGGGTCAGAGTCAGGGTCGCGGCCAGAGCCGGCCTCGGGACCAGCAGGGCGAGCAGGCGGGGCAAGGTGGGCAGGGCGAGCGTCAGCAGGCGCCTGCGCGCCGAAGCCTTGGCGAAGGCGTGAGCCGCGAGCTCCAGCAGATCTCCGAAGACATGCAGGGCGCAGCGAGCGAGCTGCGGCGCGACAACCCGGGCGAGGCAAGCGCACGCGGCAGCCGCGCCGCCGAGCGGCTTCGGGACCTCGAGCAGCGGCTGCGGAGCGCGCAACCGGACGATCGCCGCCGGGCGTTGGGCGAGCTCCAGCTCGAGTCGCGGCAGCTCGCCGATGCGCAGCGCCGCCTCACAGGAGAGGCAGGCGCGCGTGGCGGGACGGATCCGGCCGATCGGGCGCGGCGGCAGGCGGCGGAGCAGGAACGCCTCGCCGACCGGACCGAACGGCTCGAAGAGGCCGTGAAGCAGTTGGCTGGAGCCTCACAGGGCGCTGAGGCGCGCGAGCGCAACGCGCTGAACGAGGCTGTCCGCGAACTTGAACAGCAGCGCCCGTCGCAGCAGATGCGCAAAGCCGCCCGCGCAGGGCAGCCAGGCGCCTCCGGTGAACAAATCGCGCGTGCGCTCGATCGTGTCGGCGATCGGCTGGGCGCCGCAGGCGGCCAGAGCGAGGACTCTCAGCGGCTCACCGAGGAGCTCTCGCGGATCCGCGAACTTCGCGAGGAACTGGCGCAACTGGATCGGCAGCTCGAGCAGCTGCGCGAGCAGGCGGGCGAGAAGGGCGGGACGGGACGAGGCCGCGCCAATGAGGCGGGTCCTGGCGCCCAGGGCGGCGGCGTGCGAAACGGTGACGTGCAGCGTGACGTGCAGACGCCGTGGCAAAGCGCGCGCGAACTCCTCGGCGAGCTGCAGCGCGAGCACCGCCTCGAGAGCCTCGCTCGCGAAAGCGACGGCTTTAGTCCGGGCCGTTCGGCTCCTGGCACCGAGGCGTGGAAGCAGGACTTCGCGAAGTGGGACGAGCTGAAGGTGCAGGTCGGCGCGGCGCTCGAGCGTGCCGAACGCACCGCCGCCGACCGCCTGCGCGACCAGCAGGCGAACGATCGGCTGAACGCGGGCGCAACGCAGGCGGTGCCCGAGGCGTACCGCCGGATGGTCGAGAAGTATTACCGGGCGCTCGCCAAATAACATGCAATTCGCCATCGCGCTTCCCTGGTGGACGCTTCTTCTCATCGCAGGCGCGGTGTGCGTGGTGGCATGGGCGTGCTACGCGGGCGCGATCGTCGCGCTGCCGCGCCGGCAGCGCGCGGTCCTCGCCGCGCTTCGTGGGCTGACGCTGCTGCTGCTCGCCGCGTGTCTGCTGCGCCCGGTCCGCGTCATGCCGCCGGATTCCTCATCGGATGCCGTGGTGCCGGTGCTCGTGGACGTGTCACGCAGCATGGGGCTCGCGGACATGGACGGCCGCACACGCATCGACGCCGCCCGCGACCTGCTCGACGGCCAGGTCCGTCCTGCGCTGGCGCGCCGCTTCGTCCCCGAACTGTGGACCTTTGGCGACGCGCTTGAACTGCAGGCGGACGCGTCCGCAATCACCGCACACGCGGCGCGCAGCGATCTCTCAGGCGCGTTGCGCTCGCTCCGCGATCGCTACCGCGAACGCAAGGTTGCGGCAATCGTCGTCATGTCCGACGGGGGAGACACGGGAGCCCAGGATGCCGCCGCCTCGGTGGACGCCGGTTCTGTCCCGGTGTACGCGATTGGCGTCGGCGCGCCGCGCGTCGCATCCGATCTCGAAGTGCTGGACGTGTCCGCCGGCGAGATGGCGGTGACCGATTCATCGGTCGACATTACCGTCGCTGCAATAAGCCGTGGCGGTTCGGCGCCCTTCGACCTTCGCCTGCTCGAGAACGGCCGTCCGATAGACATTCGGCGGGTCGTTCCC
>Ga0209640_10004564_pt1 | contig 12124 bp, 9 predicted proteins | sample RifCSP10_1_FD_184018 | JGI IMG/M metagenome (GOLD analysis project Ga0209640, IMG submission 184018) | Soil microbial communities from Rifle, Colorado - Rifle CSP2_sed 10_1 (SPAdes) (version 2) | ecosystem: Environmental > Terrestrial > Deep subsurface > Rock core/Sediment | place: Rifle... | reverse complement strand
TTCGCCGACTGGTGGCCGATCGCGACGCGCTCGCTGTCGCGCGACGGTGCCACGCGCTGCCGGTTCGAGGCGCGCGTGGGCGGGGTCGTCGACGAGGAGGCGCCCGACGGCACGCGCCATGTCTGGGGCGAGGTACAGGCCGTCGAACCCGGCCGGCGCATCCGCTTCAGCTGGCACCCGGGGCGGGACCCCGGGTCGGCGCAGTGGGTCGAGGTGGAGTTTCTGCCGGCCGCCGGCGGCAGTCGCGTCACACTGACACACGGCGGGTGGGAAGCGCTGCGGGAAATCGGCCCGCTGTTGCGGCAGGAGTGTCTGCCCGGCTGGCGCCACGTACTGGGCGTGAGCTACGCGGGTTTTGCTGTCCGCCGCGACTGATTCCGGTTGCGCCTGGTCCCGATCCGACTGCGAATGTGAAACTGACGCCCGGAACCTACTGCCTGAGCACCCAGTCGATGACCGCCGCCTGGATGGTCTCGCCGACGCCGTTCTGGACGCCGGCGTGATTGACAAAGATGACGACCGCATAGGTCTTGCCGGAATCGCCGCTGACGTAGCCCGCGATCGAACTGACGTCTCGCAGCGTACCGGTCTTCATCCGGATCCGGCTCGGATCGTCGACGTTGCGGAAGCGTTCCTCCAGCGTGCCGTCGAGCCCGCCGAGCGAGAGTGACGTCAGGAATTCCGGCGCAAAACGGCTGCGCCAGGCGCCGACCAGCATCTGCGCCATGCTGTCGCCGGAAATGCGCGCCTCGCGCGAGAGCCCCGAGCCGTTGCCGATGACCAGTTCCGGGAATTCCAGGCCGCGGCTCCCGAGCCAGTCCCGGATCGCGGCTTCCCCGGCCGCCGTCGTCGCGGGCGTGCCGCTCTTCTCGGCCGCGATTGCAAGGACCAGCGCGCGCGCCATCATGTTGCTCGAGTACTTGTTGGTGACGCGGACGATCTCGGCGAGCGGCTGCGATTCCTGCGTCAGCAGCAGGCGGGCGGAGGGCGGCGTCGGCGCGCGCAGCATGCCGCCCTTGAACTCGCCGCCGAGCTGGCGCCAGAGCGTGACGAAAGTGCCATAGGCGTACTGCGCGGGCTCCATGACCGCGAGGCGCTGGGTCTGCGGCCCGCAGCTGGTCGCGAGCCGGCCGGTCACGATCACGCGGCCCGGATCGGTCGGCGCGATCGTGTAGCCCACCCGGCGGTTGCGCCCGACGCAGCGGCCCGTCGCGAGTGTGACCCGGTTGTCGACGACCAGTCCCTCCGGAAAAGGCTGGATGCCGATTTCGATGCCTTCACCGTCGTCGGATGGCCGGATCGTGAAATCCGACGACTGCCAGTTCACCAGCATCGCGTCCGGCAGCACGTTGTAGGTGCGCCAGAACTTGCCGTCGAAATCCTCAGGACGTTCGTGGTTCGGGGTGAAACGCGTCTGGTCGACGACGATGTCGCCTTCGATCGCCCGCAGTCCCGTCTGTCGCAGGTCGCTGACGAATCGCCACCAGCGCTCGATCGTCAGCAGCGGATCGCCGCCGCCCTGCAGGTAGAGATTTCCCTTCAGCACGCCCTTGACCACCGGCGCATCGGCCCAGGCGCGGGTTTTCCAGGTATAAGCGGGTCCGAGCAGGTCGAGCGCCGCCCAGGTCGGCAGCAGCTTCATCGTGGACGCTGGCGGCCGCGGCAGGTCGGCGTTGAGCTCGACCAGGCTCTCGCCGTTCGCGACATCGCGCACGATGACGCTGACATCGCTATCGGGCACCAACTGCTGGTTCAGCACCGCGCGCGGCCGCGCCGGCAGGTCGTTCGCCAGGACCGGCGCAACGGCGAGCGACAGGCCGATCAGCATGCCCGGGATACGGAATGTCATTTGATGCAATACTAATGTGCGTGGCTGCAACTTGCAGGGATCGCGGCAGTCTGAGCGCTGCAAGAAATGGCTTTCCCGGAGCACCGATGAACCGACCGATGCGGTGGTGGTGGGCGTTTGCGCTGCTTGGCTCGCTGGCCGGATGCGGCGGCCAGGTCCCGTCCGCGGTTGATTCGCAGGCTTCCGCCGCTCCTGCGGCCGAACCATCCGCGGCCCCCGCCGCGGCGCAGCCGGCAGCAGCGATGGTGGGCGGACTGCCGGATTTTGCGCCGCTGGTGGACGCCTATGGCCCGGCCGTCGTCAACGTGACGACGGTGGCGCAACGCCAGGCCGCCGCGCAGGGCGTGCCCGATCTGTCGCCCGACGATCCGCTGTATGAATTCTTCCGCCGCTTCGGCTTTGGCGGTCCGCACCTGCAGCCGCCGCCGGCGCGCGGCGAGGGCTCGGGGTTCGTTATCAGCGCCGACGGCTACATCCTGACCAATGCACACGTGGTCGACCAGGCCCGCGAAGTGACGGTGCGCACGACCGACCGGCGCGAGTACCGCGCGAAAGTGGTCGGAATGGATGTGCGCACCGACGTCGCGGTGCTGAAGATCGACGCGGCCAGGCTGCCGGTCGTGCGCATCGGGGTCCCCGCGAGCCTCAGGGCCGGCGAATGGGTCATTGCGATCGGCTCGCCATTCGGTTTCGACAATTCGGTTACCGCCGGCATCGTCAGCGCGACGGCGCGCTCGCTGCCCGGCGATGCCTACACGCCCTTCATCCAGACCGATGTCGCGGTCAATCCCGGCAATTCCGGCGGGCCGCTGTTCAATCTGCGCGGCGAGGTGATCGGCATCAATTCGCAGATCTACAGCCGCACCGGCGGCTACCAGGGCGTTTCGTTCGCGATCCCGATCGACGTCGCGATGAACGTCAAGGACCAGCTCGTCGCCAGTGGCCGCGTGCAGCGCGGCCGCATCGGCGTGACCATCCAGGACGTCAACCAGGCGCTTGCCGATTCCTTCCGCCTGTCGCGTCCGCGTGGCGCACTCGTCAGCCTGGTCGAGGAAGACGGTCCGGCCGACAAGGCGGGACTCAAGGCGGGGGACGTGATCCTCGAAGTCGACGGCCGGGTCATCGAGCGTTCGGGCGAACTGCCGGCCGTGATCGCCGGGATCAAGCCGGGAACCTCGGCGACGCTGACGATCTGGCGCGAGAAGTCCGAACGCAAGATCCGCATCAAGGTCGGCGAACTCGAGGACGAGCCTGCCGTCGCATCGCGCGGTCCGACGGGCGATGCCGACACCGGGAAGCTCGGCCTGGCCGTGCGGCCGTTGACCGGCAGCGAGCGCCAGCAGTTGCGCACGATCGGGCGGCTCGTCGTGGAAGGGTCGGACGGACCCGCGGCGATGGCCGGGGTCGAGGCCGGGGACGTGCTGATCGCGGTCAACGGCGAGCCGGTGGCGACCGTCAGTGAGTTCCGCACGGCAGTGGATGCCTCGGACGGGACCGTCGCGCTCCTGATCCAGCGCGGCAATGCGCAGATCTTCGTGCCGGTACGGATCGATTCCTGATGCGATCGATACCCGCTGCCGCGCTGTCCTTGGCTCTGCTCGCGGTGACGACGGCGAACTCCGCGGAACCGTCCCGCGCCGCCGGCTCCGTGTTTCGCGACTGCGACGACTGTCCGGAGATGCTCGTGATGCCGGCCGGCCGATTCGTGATGGGCACACCGGAGGCTGCACCGGCATCGGGCGCGCAGGCGGCTGAAGCGGACGCCGTCGTGATCGACCTGCCGCACCCGTTCGCACTCGGCCGCTTTGAGGTGACGCGCGCCCAGTTCGGGCGCTTCATCGCCGACAGCGGGCATGAGCCGCGGCCCGGCTGCCGCAATTGGGAACCGGCGCTCTCGCGTTTCACCGAAGACGCGCGCCGCGGCTGGCAGAATCCCGCCTTGCCGGCAGCCGCCCTGGATGAACACCCGGTCACCTGCGTCTCGTTCGCCGATGCCCAGGCTTACGCGCAGTGGCTGGCGCGCGAAACCGGCGAACGCTATCGGCTGCCGTCCGAAGCGGAGTGGGAGTACGCGGCGCGCGCTGGCAGCACGACGTTGCGCCCCTGGGGCGACAGCCCGGAAGCCGGCTGCGATCACGCCAATACCTACGACCTGGGCGCAGCTGCGGGTTTTCGCCTGGGATGGCCGGATTCCGGCTGTCGCGACGGCTTCGCTGATCTCGCGCCGGTGGGCCAGTTCAGTGCCAACGCATTCGGATTGCACGACGTCATCGGCAATGTGCGGGAATGGGTGCAGGACTGCGCGACCGGGAGTTATGCCGGCCGGCCGCGCGACGCGCGGGCCTGGGAGTGGCTCGGCGGCTGCCATCATCGGGTGCAGCGCGGCGGCAGCTGGCTGACGCCGCCGGCGGAGAGCCGAAGCGCCTATCGCAACGATGCGCCCGCGGGCGAGCACACCGACGACACGGGATTCCGCATTGCGAGGGACCTGGATTTGCGCGGCGCCGGCGGGGAGGACCGCTGATGCGCCGGCTGTTCCTCGCGGCACTGATAGCGTGCGCACCGGCGGCAATGCCGCAGACACCGGCGCCCGCCAGCGCGGCGCGGGACTGCGACGTCTGCCCTGAAATGGCGGTCGTGCCGCCCGGCCAGTTCGCGATGGGCTCCGCGCCCGATGCCGCGGAACTCGGCCGGACGACCGGCGAGTCGCCGGCCGTCAGCCTGTCATTCACCCGGCCGTTCCTGATTTCGCGACGCGAGATCACGGTCGGCGAATTCCGCCGCTATGTCGAGGCGACCGGCACTGCGCCCGCTCCGGGTTGCCGGGTCTGGCTGGGCGGACAATGGGTGCAGGAGCGGGACCGCGGCTGGCGGGATCCGGGTTTTGCGCTGCCGCCGCGCGACGACGAACCCGTGGTCTGCGTCAACTGGGATGATGCGCGCGCATACGCGGAATGGCTGTCGCAGCAGAGCGGCAAGGGTTACCGGCTGCCGTCCGAAGCAGAATGGGAATACGCGGCGCGCGGCGGCACGTCCTATCCGCGCTACTGGGGCGAGCGCGATTCACGGGAAGATCTGGTGTTGTCGCTCGCCTGCGATTACGCCAACGTGTATGACTCGTCCGCGGTCGACGCGCAGCGCTTTCCGTGGCCGAATGCCCGTTGCAGCGACCGTGCGGCCAGCCTGGCGCCGACCGGGCAATACAAGCCGAACGCTTTCGGCGTCTTCGACTTCATCGGCAATGCGCGCGAGTGGGTCATGGACTGTTACACCGCAAGCTACCTCGGCCGGCCCGGCGACGGGCGCGCGTGGACCTGGCAGGGGGGTTGCGAGCGCAAGGGCGTGCGCGGCGGTTCCTGGGCCAGCCGGCCGCGCGATGCGCGCGCGCCCGCGCGCGGCGCCGAACTGACCGGTCATCGCCAGTCCGACCTCGGCTTTCGCGTCGCCCGCGACTACGAGTAGCGCGCGATAACGACGATACGCCCGCCCGGGCCCGGCCTGACCGGTCGCGATGCCCGCGCGATTCGCGTCACAGGCGGATGCGGCGCCACGCGCCGTGCCGCCACCGAAGCCAGAGCGATACCCCGATCGCCAGCACGTAGACGAGCAGTGCCGCCCAGCCGCCGACCGCGCCGAGGCCGAGGCCCGGCGCATCCTCGATCCAGCCGCGGCCCGGCGAAAACGTCAGCAGGTGTGTCAGCGGCAGGAACAGCAGCGTCCCGCAGGCAAATACGATCAGCGCCGGTACGCGCGCATCGCCGGCGCCGCGCAGGCAGAACGCGCTCGAGAAATTGACCCCGTCGAAGAACTGGTAGGCGGCGGCCAGCCACAGGATCGATGAACAGAGCGCGATGACCTCGCCGGCCCGCGGATCGGCGGCGTTGACGAACAGCGGCACGAGCCAGGGACCAACGAGCGCAATGACGACGCCGATCCCGCCCATGAAGCAGGCGACGACCGTAATGATGCGGTTGCCGAGCTGCTCGGCCCAGTCGCGGTCGCCCGCGCCGATCGCCTGGCCGACCAGCGTCGTGCCCGCGAGTGCAAGCCCGATGCCCGGCATGTAGGCGAGCGACGTCAGGATCGTCACGATCTGCGTCGCGGCGCCGTCCACGATGCTCATACGCACCTGCATCAGCTGGAAGATCGCCGCGGCGCCGATGTCGGCCGAGGCGGTCATCGCCATCGGCAGTCCGAGGGCAATCAGCGTGGCGATGCGGCCGGCCTTCGGCCGCCAGGTCAGCCGCGGCTGGAAGCGCGCGGGCTCCAGTCGCAGGATCATCGCGATCGCGAGTGCGACGCCCGTGAGTTCCGCGATGTTCGTTGCCCACGCGGCGCCCGCGATGCCGTAGCCGAGCCGGAAGATCAGCAGTTCGTTCAGCACGACGTTCGAGACGGCGACGACGAGCCCGATCGCGAGGGGAACGTGCGTGCGCCCGATGCCGTTGAAGTAGGCGACCGCGGCCCACAGCGCCGCCGCCAGAGGCCCGCCGAGCATGCGCGGCCCCCAGTAGTCGAGCGCGAGCGCCTCGACTTCCACCGGCAGGCCGAAGGCATGGAACATCGACGGCCCGATCGCGATGGTCAGCAGGAAAGCGGGCAGCGTCAGCAGCGAGGCCCACAGGCCCATCCAGACCATCTGGCTCGTGCGCCGGTAGCGGCCGGCGCCATAGGCCTGCGCGACGAGCGTCTGCACTCCCATGGCCACGCCGCCGATCAGGAACATCGCGAGCAGCGCGAGCCAGTGCACGGCCGAGATCGCGGCCGTCGCCGCGGTCGACAGCCGCCCGATGAACCAGGTATCGGTCAGGTTCAGCACCGCCTGCAGCGTGCTGTTCAGGATCAGCGGCAGCGCGAGCGCGGCGACCGCTCGCATGTCGATGTGGCGGCGACCCGCGGCGTCGAGACGCAGGGCGGGCAGCGCGTTCTCGCGCATTCCGGACGAATCCGCGGCCGTCATGACCGTGCCGGGTCCAGCGTTTCGCGCCAGGGACGGCCGCCGCGGCCGGCGAGCCAGGCGTGGATCTCGGCAGCCGCGGCGAGCGCGATTGCCTCCGGCGTGCGCGCGCCGATGTCGAGGCCGAGCGGCGCGCGCAATCGCTGCCGCAGGTCCGCGGCGAGCGCACCGAGGTCGGCCAGCAGCCGCTCGCGCCGCGCCGCGGGCCCGAGCAGGCCGACATAGGCGATGCCGGGGCAGGCCGCGAGCGCGCGCAGGTATTCGAGATCGGCCGGCAGGTGATGGCTCATGACGATGGCGGCCTCAACCTGCGAGAGTTCGATCGCCCCGCCAAGCTGAGCCGCCGGCACACAGCACACCTGGCAATGCGGGAAGCGGCCGGCGGTCGCGAGCGCGGGACGGTGATCGCAGACCGTGACGGCGAGGCCGAGCGCGATGGCCTGCCTCGCGAGCGGCACAGCGTCGGCGCCGGCGCCGCACACCAGCAGATGCGGCGGCAGGGTCAGGGGCATGACGAGCACGCGCCTCGACGCGCCGTCAATTCCGCAGTCGAGCAACTGCGGTCGCGCTTCGGCTACGGCGGCAGCGCGGGCGTCGCGGATCTCCCGCGGTTCCGCCCACGGGGCATTGCCGCCGCCGGTCCACCAGCCGCGACCGGCCGCTGCGCCATCGACGATCAGGCCAAGTGCTTCCGTGCGTCGCTGTTCGATGCAGGCGGCAACCTGCGCCAACGGCTGCCAGTCTTCCGCCGGCCCGACGCGCTGCAGCAGAATCTGCATGGCGCCCTCGCAGCCGCTGCCGATGCCGAACAGCAGGTCGTCCTCGCCGCGCATGTCATAGCTCGCCAGGTGCGCGGCGCCGGTCGCAAGCACTTGGCGCGCATGCTCGACCAGGTCCACCTCGAGACATCCGCCCGACAGCAGGCCGTGCAGACGCGCGCTGGCCGTGATCAGCATTTGCGAGCCGGTCTTGCTGTAAGTCGAACCCTCGGTGCCGACGACGGTGGCCAGGACGAAGGCATGGCCTTGCGCCTGCAGTTCGCGGAAATCGCGCAGGAGCGGCGCGAGGGGTGCTTCCAGGGGATGGCCCATAAGACCCAAGCCTATCATCGGCTAGAATGCCGGCCCCAGCCGCGCGATCAATCGCGTGCAGTCCAGCCCGAGGTTAGAACGTGACCGTAGCCGCGGCACCCGCAGTCATCCGCACGGAATGCGTGATCGTCGGTGCCGGTCCCGTGGGCCTGTTCGCCGTGTTCGAACTCGGCCTGCTCGGCATGAAATGCGAGATCATCGACTCGCTCGCGCATCCGGGCGGCCAGTGCGCCGAGTTGTATCCCGACAAGCCGATCTACGACATTCCGGCGCTGCCGGTCTGCGGTGCGCGGGAACTGGTCGATCGCCTGCTCGAGCAGATCAAGCCGTTCAACACGGGTTTCCATCTCGGGCAGGAGGTCACGGAGCTCCACCCGCGTGGCGGCGGGCGGTTCGAGGTGGCGACTTCTGCAGGCACGCATTTCGATGCCGGCAGCGTGATCATCGCGGCCGGTCTCGGCTCGTTCCAGCCGCGCCGGCTGATGGTGCCGGATGCCGAGAAGTTCGAGGGCACGCAGGTTCACTACCGGGTCCGGCGCGCGGAGGAATTCCACGGCCAGGACCTGCTGATCGCCGGCGGCGGTGACAGCGCGCTGGACTGGGTGCTGGAGTTCTGCGGCAAGGCGCGTTCGGTCACGCTCGTGCACCGCCGCGCGGAGTTCCGCGCGCAGCCGCTGTCCGTGGCCCGCATGAGGGAGCATGCGGCGGCCGGCCGGCTGCGACACCTCGAGGGCACGATCCAGTCGCTCGCGACCGAGGACGGCCGGCTGGCCGGCGCGATCGTCCAGGGCAAGGACAAATCGACGGCCGAAGTCCGCTGCCAGCAAGTGATCGCCTGCTTCGGGCTGCACCCGAAACTCGGACCGATCGCGAACTGGGGCCTCGCGCTCGAAAAGAAAGCGCTCGAGGTCGACACCGAAAAATTCCAGACGAGCGTCCCGGGAATCTTCGCGATCGGCGACATCAACACGTATCCCGGCAAGAAGAAGCTGATCCTGTCGGGTTTCCACGAGGCGGCGCTGGCCGCGTTCGGCGTGCAGCACCACGTCTATCCGGAGAAGCGGCAGTTCCTGCAGTACACGACCACCAGCCCGATCATGCGCGAGCGGCTCGGCGTCGCGCCGCCCGACTGAGCGAATCGCGCGTCATGGACCAGCGCCTCGCCGACCTGCTGAAGCTCCTCGATCTCGAGCGCATCGAGGACAACCTGTTCCGCGGCCAGAGCCGCGACGTCGGCGCGCCCCAGGTATTCGGCGGGCAGGTGCTGGGTCAGGCCCTGGTCGCAGCATCCCGCACCGTGGACGGGCGCGGCGTGCATTCGCTGCACGCCTATTTCCTGCGCCGCGGCGACCTCAATGCGCCGATCATCTTCGAGGTGGATCGCAGCCGCGACGGCGGCAGCTTCACCAGCCGCCGCGTGGTGGCGATCCAGCACGGCCAGCAGATCCTGACCATGTCGGCGTCGTTCCAGACCGCCGAGTCGGGCCTCGATCACCAGTCGACGATGCCCCAGACGCCGGCGCCGGAGACGCTGCGCGACCTCGGCGAGATCAACGCGGAACTGGTCGGCAAGGTGCCGGAGAAGGTGCAGTGCTTCTTCCGCCAGCAGCGGCCTTTCGAGTTCCGCGCGGTGAATCCGCCGGATTTCCTCAATCCGGTGAAGCGGCTCGCCGAGAAGCGCGTCTGGTTCCGGGTGATGGGCCCGCTGCCGGACGACCAGGCACTGCACCGCTGCCTGCTGACCTACGTGTCGGACTACCACCTGCTCGACACGGCGACGCTGCCGCACGGCGTTTCTTTCCTGGAGCTGCAGATGGCGTCCATCGACCACGCGATCTGGTTCCACCGCGACCTGCGGGTCGACGACTGGCTGCTGTACGTGACCGAGAGCCCGAGCGCCTCCGGTGCGCGCGGTTTTGCCCGGGGCGCGATCTACTCGCGCGACGGCGTGCTGGTCGCGAGCGTCGCGCAGGAAGGCCTGATCCGGCAGCACAGCCGCTGGACCAGCCCGGCCGGCCAGCAGAAATGAGCCCGCCGCGTCAGCGGTAGAGTCTCTTCCAGACGAAGTAGACGGGAATCCCGAGCAGCGAGATCGCCACGTTGAGGAGCGCGATCTTCGGCGTGTGGATCAGCGCATTGCCGAGCACGAGCAGGACCGCGGCGACGTACAGGACCAGGACCCAGGGGTAGCCGAAAGCCCGGTAGGGCCGCTCGACATCGGGCCGCGTGCGGCGCAGCCGCCAGACGCCGATGACCGCCAGCGCATAGAAGGGCATGAGCCCCAGCACGAAGGTCGCTGCGAGCTGCTCGAAGGTGCGCACCGACACGTAGGTGCAGGCGATTCCCGTCGCCACCATGATCGCGACGTGCGGCGTCGCGAAGCGCGGATGGACACGTCCGGTCGCCGCGAAGAAGTTGCGGTCGCGGCCCATCGCGAAGAACAGCCGCGGCTCGGACATCGTCACGCCGGCCAGCGCCCCGAAGGTCGAGACCATCACGAGGCCGGAGATGAGCGAGGAGGCGCCCGCGCCCAGCACCCGGCCCGCGGCATCGGCGGCGACCAGCGGCGAGTTCTGGATGGCGTCCAGCGGCAGGATGTAGAGGTAGGCCACGTTGACGGCCAGATACACGAGCATGACGCCGCCGACACCCAGCATCAGCGCGCGCGGCACGTTGCGCTGCGCGCTCTTCACTTCGCCCGCGAGGTTGCAGAACGACGAGGCGCCCTCATAGGCCCACAGCACGGCCACGAGCGCGAGCAGGAAGCCGGGCAGCGTGGCCGGCGCCCAGGAGATCTCGGTGGCGAACGAGCCGGTTGCCGGATCGCCAAGCGTCATCACGAAGATCGCGAGCGACACGAGCGCGACGACCTTCACGAAGGTGAAGGCGTTCTGGATGCCGGCGCCCAGCAGGACCGACCGGTAGTTCGCCGAGGCCAGCAGGATGATCAGGCTGATCGCCACGCCGCGGCGGCTGACGTCCGTCATCGGCACGAACTTGCCGAGGTATTCGGCGAAGACCATTGAGATCGCGGCCCAGCCCGCGGGATTGATCAGCAGGAAGGTCCAGCCGTAGACGAAGGCCGCCAGCTCCCCGAATGCCTCGCGGATGAATGCGTAGAGGCCGCCCGAGCGCGGATACATCGCGCCGAGCTCGGACAGGAGCAATGCGAAGCACAGGGTCAGCAGGCCGCCGGCCACCCAGACCAGCAGCATGCCGCCGGCGCTGCCGGTTTGCGTTGCCACTTCCGCCGGCACGCGGAAGATGCCGCTGCCGATCGTGACGCCGGCGACGGTTGCGACCGCGGCCGCCAGGTTCAGCCGGCGTGGCAGTTGATCGGGCGTCGGCTCGCTCATGGCATCACGCGCCATCATCCAGGACTTTGCCCGGGTTCATGATGCCTTTTGGATCGATCGCGCGCTTGATGCGTCGCATCAGGTCGAGCGAGGCGGGGTCTTCGTAGCGCGCGAGTTCGCCGACCTTGAGCTGGCCGATGCCGTGCTCGGCGCTGATGCTGCCGCCGTGGCTGGCGACCAGGTCGTGGATTGCGCGGCGGATGGGATCGCCGGCCGCCAGGAGCGCACTGCCATCGTCTCCCGCGGCGGCGCTGACATTGAAGTGGAGATTGCCGTCGCCGAGGTGCCCATAGGCGATGAGGCGCGCGCCGGGCGCCAGCCGTTCGATCACCGCGCGTCCCTCATCAACGAATCCCGGCAGCCGGGCAGGCTCCACCGAGATGTCGTGCTTCAGGCCGGGGCCTTCGCCGCGCTGGCCCTCGGGAATGCTTTCGCGCAGCCGCCACAGGCCTTCGCGCTGCGCCTCCGAGGCGGCCGTGACCGCATCGGCGGCGGCGCCGCGCTCGATCGCGGCTGCGAGCGCCGACTCGAAACGCGCCGCAAGATCCGAGTCCGACTGCGGCAGCGTGATCTCGACCAGCGCGTACCAGGGATGCGCGCGGTCGAACGGATCGCGCGTCGCGGGCACGTGACGGCAGACGAGTTCCAGCGCGATGCGCGGAATGAGCTCGTAGGTCGTGACGGCATCGCCGAGCCCCTCGCGCAGTTTGCCGAGCAGCGCCAGCGCGGCCGCCGGCGATTCGAGGGCGACCATCGCGCTCGCCACGGCCGCCGGTCGCGGGTAGAGCCGCAGGCTGGCCGCGGTCACGACGCCGAGCGTGCCTTCGGCGCCGATGAACAGTTGCTTGACGTCGTAGCCGGTGTTGTCCTT
>Ga0209640_10004563_pt1 | contig 12125 bp, 10 predicted proteins | sample RifCSP10_1_FD_184018 | JGI IMG/M metagenome (GOLD analysis project Ga0209640, IMG submission 184018) | Soil microbial communities from Rifle, Colorado - Rifle CSP2_sed 10_1 (SPAdes) (version 2) | ecosystem: Environmental > Terrestrial > Deep subsurface > Rock core/Sediment | place: Rifle... | reverse complement strand
GCGCTGCGGCTGAATATGCGGGACAATAAATTGGTAAGCATCATGGGTGCGGCAGGCGCGAAAATCACGGCGGTTATTATATGGGCAACGCCATGTGGGCAACGCTATTGACGCCGGAATTACTTAAAGTTGATAATATAACCGATTATTTTCTAAGGCAAACCCGGCAACTGCGCGGAATGACCATGAACAATTTTACCGGAGACCCGTGATGGCATTATTCGGATCGGTTTCAGGCAAACAAGTCGACGAGTTCGCCAAGACCCTCGCGCAGGAACTCGCCAAGCGCTATCCGCCGGCACTCGATAAAGGCGGCGAACGGCGCATTTCGCAGAAGCGCATGACGACGATACTCGAGGACACGTTCAACCGTGCGGCGAAATTCAAAAAACAGCACCGGCTGGGCGTCTACAAGAAAGCCCGTTTGGGTAACACTTTTCGCTGGGAGCTGGAGGAAATGGGCTACAGCGAGAAATTCGTCGAACTCGCGACCGAAGGCCTGATCGTCTATATCACGCGGACGTAGCGGCTATTGCTCGGGCGGCGGCGTGTAGCCGGGAATCTTCGCCAGATCGACTTCATCGATCTGGTTCGGTTCCATACACTGCTGGGCGTATTTCAGGTAGACCTTCTCCCACATGAACACGTCGAACAGATCCGGGTCGATGTGCCCGGCGAGCTTGAACTTGCCGAGTATGGTCAGCGAATCCGACAGCGTCTTGCCTTTCTTGTAAGGCCGGTCCCGGGCGGTCAGCGCCTCGAAGATATCGGCAATCCCCATCACCCGCGCCTGCACCGACATCTGATCCCGGGTAAGGCCCCGCGGATAGCCCTTGCCGTCCATGCGCTCGTGATGGCCGCCCGCAAATTCCGGCACATTCGTGAGGTGCTTCGGCCACGGTAAGGCCTCGAGCATCTGGATGGTGACCTCGATGTGATGGTTGATGATCTGGCGCTCGGCGGCGGTCAGCGTGCCGGCGCGTATCGTCAGGTTCTCGAGCTCGTCTGCGCTCAGAAAGTCGGCCGGTTTGCCCTCCACGTCACGCCAGCGATACTTGGCCGAGATCTGTTTCACCCGCTCCTGGTCCTCGGGCTGCATCGCCTCTCCCCCGACATTGCAGAACCGCAGGAACTCGCGGTCCTCGTTGATCTCGCGCAGCCTCAGCTCAAATTCGTGCTCGAGCCTGTTAAGCGCCTGCAGGTCGCCTTTCTCCAGCGCCGCGAGCTTCGCGTTGAGCATTGCGACCTCGGCGTCGCGCTTGATGACCTCGAAGCGCGTGTCGACAATGCTGATGCGGTCGAATATCGTCGCCAGTTTGGTTGCCTTGTCGACCACGTGTACCGGCGTGGTGACCTTGCCGCAGTCGTGCAGCAGCCCGGCGATCTTGAGCTCGTAGCGATCCTTGTCGGTCAGCGTAAAGTCCTTGAGCGGGCCGACCTTGACGTTATTGACTCCCTCCGCCAGCAGCATGGTCAGGAGCGGCACGCGCTCGCAATGGCCGCTGGTATAGGGCGACTTGTCATCGATCGCGGCGTTGATCAGATTGATCAGGGCCTCGAACAGGTTCTGCAGGTGAATGATCAACAGCCGGTTGGTGAGCGCAATCGCGGCCTGTGACGCGAGCGATTCGGCAAGATGCTGGTCGGCAATCGAAAACGGGACCACCGCACGCGTGACGGTATCCTTGGCGTTGATCAGCTGCAGCACACCGATGATCTCGTTTTCGTGGTTCTTCATCGGCACCGTCAGGAACGACTGCGAGCGGTAGCCGGTTTTCTTGTCGAAGTTCTTGGTGCCGGAAAAATCGAACCCCTCCTGGCTGTAGGCGTCGGCAATATTGACCGACTCGTCGTGGTGCACGGCGTAGCACGCGACCATGGAGTTTACCGGCTTGCCGTCCTTGAACAGGCTGATGGGATAAAACGGGATCTCGACGCCCGTAGTGCCGCCCATCGCTATCTTGAGCGTGTCATTGCGCATGATCTCGAATTTGAGCGCACGCCCGTCCGTCACCCGATACAACGTGCCGCCATCGGCACGGGTAATGTTCTTCGCCGCAATCAGAATCGCTTCCAGCAACCGGTTGATGTCGGTTTCTTTGGAGAGCGCAACTCCGATCTCGTGGAGCTGCTCCAGGCGCTCGAACTGGCTGCCGGGGTCCGGCGGAGGCCGCGTTTGATCGATTGCAACGAGGTTCATTTGATACAGACTGCGCGCACCTGATGGATATCGGTGATGCCCGACAACACTTTCTCGATGCCGTCCTGCTTCAGCGTGCGCATGCCGCTTTCGAGCCCGGTGGCGAGCATTTCCGCAACGCGCGCGTGCTCCTGGATGTTCTTCTTGATCTGGTCGGTGCCCATCAGCAGTTCGTGCAGGCCGACGCGGCCTTTATAGCCGGTGCCGCCGCAAACGTCACAGCCGGCGGAAGTGCAAAGCGTGATCTCTCCTTTGTCGTTGCCGAAATCCTTGATCCACTCCTGAAACTTGGCTTGCTTCGAGCCCTTGGGGTCTTGCTTCCATGATTCGGTGTAAGCGAGCTCCATCACATACTCATCCAGCAGCGCGTGCAACTCCGCCTCGGTCGCAATGTGTGACTGCTTGCACTTGCCGCACAGCCGCTTGGCAAGGCGCTGCGCCAGGATGCCGAGCAGCGCGTCCGAGAAGTTGAACGGGTCCATTCCCATATCGAGAAGCCGAATAATCGATTCCGGCGCCGAGTTGGTGTGCAGCGTCGCGAACACCAGGTGGCCGGTGAGCGAGGCCTCGATGCCCATCCCCACGGTCTCCTTGTCGCGCATCTCGCCAACCATGATGATGTCGGGGTCCGCGCGCAGGAACGCTCTCATCGCCACCGCGAATGTCAGTCCCGCCTTCGGGTTCATCTGCACCTGGCGCAGCCCCCGCTGCGTGATCTCGACCGGGTCCTCGGCGGTCCAGATTTTCGTGTCCGGCTGATTCAGGTAACCGAGCACCGAGTGCAGCGTGGTGGTTTTCCCGGATCCGGTCGGTCCGCACACGAAGAACAGTCCGTACGGCTTTCCGATCGCCTCCTTGCACAGTTCCAGGTTGTGCTTCGACAGCCCAAGCTTGTCGAGCGGAATCGGCTCGCCGCCGGCGAGAATACGCATCACGATATCCTCGACCCCGCCTTGCGACGGCAGCGTCGCCACCCGCAGCTCGATGTCGAGCGGACCGAAGCGCTTGAATTTGATCTTGCCGTCCTGCGGCTTGCGGCGTTCCGAGATGTCGAGGTCGCACATGATCTTCAGGCGCGCCGCGATCGCGCTGCGGTAGGCATGAGGCACCGAAATATACGGGAACAATGAGCCGTCCTTGCGAAAGCGGACCTCGGTCTTGCCTTTGCCGGGATAAGGCTCGATGTGAATATCGGATGCGCCTTGCTGGTACGCGTCGATGATGATCTTGTTGACGAGCTTGACGACCTCGTTGTCCGAGGCCGCGGACGCGACGTCTTCCATCGTTTCTTCGAGGCTCTCATCCTGCATGTCCGAGATCAAATCACCGATCGAGGTACTGTCGTCGATGCCGCCCCCCCCGAATACCTGGTCGAGCGTGGCCTTGAACTCACGGGCGCCGCAGACTCTGTAAGCGATCTTGCTTTTCGGATAGACGTTGTTGACCACCCGAGAACCCGAGAGTTTTTCCGGGTCGGGAGTGAGCACGACAATACCCTCTTTCGTGTCGTCGATCGGCACCCAGTCGCTCGCCTCGGCAAACTCGCGGCTCATGTTCTTGAGCAGGTCGAAGGGCTTGACGCGATCGGGTTTGAACGGCTCGTAGGGCACGCCGAAACAGGCAGCCAGCGCCTCGCCAATCGCGCCCGGCTTGACCTGGAACTCATCCATCAGCACGACTTCAACATCAAGGTTCTTGCGCCGCGCCGAGCGCATCGCAAGTTCGAGTTCCTCCGCCGAGAGCACGGCATTGGAAACCAGGTGGTCGTACTTGCCTTTGAGCGCCAGCACCGGCGTCTGGCGCTGCCGGAACGCAACCGCCAGCGCCTCGCACAGGTGCACCATCCCCTCTTCCAGCAGCGGCGGAAACGGCTGACCGGTCCTGGAGTTGATGATCTCCACCACGCCGATCAGTTCCTTGCTCTGGGCATCGACGACCGGGGACGCCAGCATCTGCTTGGTGCGGTAGCCGGTCTTCGCGTCAACCTGCTTCAGGAACGTGAGCTTCTGACTGTAGGATTTCAGTTCCTTCTCGTCGTAGACGTCGCGGATATTGAACGTCTTCTTATGCACCGCGACAAAGCCGGCGATACTCTGTTCGGCGATCGGCAGCTTCAGGTCCTTGAACGAGGTGAGACCGGTCTTTACTTTCGAAATGATCGAGGTCTTGTCCTCGCTGACGAGATAAATCGTGAGCCGGTCGGCGTTGAACAGGTTGCAGATCTCCTGGCTCAATTCCAGTATGATCTCGTCGATATTGCTCGCCGCGTGGAACTTGTTGGTGACCGACTGCAGGTTTTTCGAGAAATTCAGCTTCTCGGCAAGATTATCCTGTGACGCCGGTTTATTTCCTAATACGGTACTCATGGCGGTTCAATCCCTCATTTGGCACTACAACCTGCGCCGACCAATCCCGAATCAATCACCCGCTGCCTACAGATCGAAAACCTGGTTGTTCTCCAGCATGCGGGGCTTCCAGGCGCCCGCGCATTCCTGGATTTCCCGCATTGTCACTTCGATCTCGCCCGGTTTCAAGTGGGTAATATAAACCTCTGCCTGGAGCTTGAATTTCGCGAGTTCTTCCGCCAGCATGCTCGGGCACAAGTGCTTCGATGCGATGGCAAGGTCCTTTTCCCGGTTGCAAAACGCGGTTTCTATGACCAGATAGCGCAGATTGTCGATCCGGTTGACCGCGTGCCACAACGGGTCGTTGGTCGTAGTGTCGCCACTGAACGCGAGGCTCGCGCGGCCCGAGTCGATGCGATAGCCGACCGCCGGCACCACGTGGTTGGCGGGCAGCGGCGTCAGCATGCGGCCGTTGATATCGGTGGTCTTGCCGAGCGCAACCGCCTGGTAACGCATGAAAGGTTCCGCCGCGTCGGGTATCTGGGTGAAGTCAGGCCACAGCTTCCAGTTGAACAGATGCTGGCGCAGGATTTCCAGCGTCGGTTCGATCGCATGCACGGTGATGGGCTTCCCGCGTATCCAGCCCACGGTGTCGACCAGCATCGGGATCGAGGTCACGTGGTCGAGATGCGAATGCGTCACGAACACATGATCGATGCGGCAGAGCTCATCGATGGTCAGGTCCCCCACGCCGGTGCCGGCATCGATCAGGATGTCGTGGTCGAGCAGCATCGAAGTGGTGCGCAAGTCGCGGCCGATGCCGCCGCTGCAGCCGAGTATCCTGAGCTTCATCGTCTATTTGGTGTCCCAAGTCCAGGCGCCATCCCATTCCATGCCGGGCGGGTTCTCGCGCTTGTACGGAATGCGCTTGACATACATTTCATACAGGTAGGCATGATAGTTCCCCAGCGCCATTTTCTGCAGATTCAATAGCGCCTGCTCGGCCTGGTCCCAGGCTTGCGCGCGATAAAGTCCTATAAACTCGGCATACCGCTCGGCCTCGTCGAGTTTGGCCTGCTCGACCTGCCCCTGCAATCCGAGCGGCTCGAAAATCTTGACCGGCTTGTCCTTGCCCTTGACCCGCACCAGGTCAAGTTCGCAGAACACGGCATCGGACACTGCGTTCCTGGTATCTTCACCGACGATCATATTAACGCCGTACTGCTTGGTGATGCTTTCCAGCCGTGACGCAAGATTCACGGCATCCCCCATCACCGTATAGGCGAGCCGGATGCGGCTTCCCATGTTGCCGACGCTCATGCGGCCGGAATTGACGCCGACGCCGATGCGGATTTCAGGCCAGCCGCGAGCCTTGAATTCGGGGGTCATCTTCTCCAGCGCTGCGTGCATTTCGAGGCCTGCCAGGAGGCCGTTCCTCGCATGGCCGGGATCGGGCAGCGGCGCACCCCAGAATGCCATGATGCAGTCGCCCATGTATTTGTCGATGGTGCCGCGGTGCTGATAAATGACCTCGGTGAGCGGCGTCAGGAATTCGTTCATCAGCTGCGACAGCTGCTTCGGATCGAGGCCCTCGGAAATGGTCGTAAACCCGCGCACGTCGCTGAACAGCACGCTCATGTCGCGCGATTCGCCTTCCATCGAGAAGTGCTCCGGGTTCTTTGCCATCTCGTCGACGAGTTCCGGCGGCACATACTGGCCGAACAGGCCGGTGATCTGGCGCTTGCCGCGGGTTTCGACGAAATAACCGTAGGTCATGTTGAACGCAAACAGCAGCGCGATCATGGTCAGCCCGGAGGCCAGTGGCAACACCAGGTTGCCGTACTGGAACACCATCAAGTTGCCCGCGACCGCGCTGGTCGCCACCAGCACCGTCACCAGCAATGACTTGAGCGGGTTAAGCAGCGGCAGCAGCAGTGCCATGATGAGACCGGCGAGCAGCAGTACCGTGAACTCGAACGCGAGCACGTACGCCGGGCTTTGCCTGATCGTGCCGTCGAGCATGCCCGCGATCATGTTGGCGTGAACTTCGACGCCCGGGTAGATGCTGCCGACCGGCGTCGCGCGCAGATCGAGCAGGCCGGGCGCAGTGGTGCCGACCAGCACGATCTTGCCTTTCAAATCGGCAAGATCGACGCGCGCATTGATCACGTCGACCGCCGGCACATACTGGAAGCTGCGCTCGCCACCGCGATAAGGAATCAACGACGTCACCCCGCCGCCGTCTACCGGGATGCGCAGCGGTCCGATTTTAAGCCACTCCAGACCGGAATCGTCCGCTGCCGCGACTTCGTCCCCCCCGTAACGGGGAACGATATCGGGGCTGCCGATTAACTTGCGCGCCATTGCCAGCGACAACGATTCGTAATAAGCCCCGTTCGATTCGATCAACATCGGCACGCGGCGCAATATGCCGTCGCCATCCGGTTCGATGGAAAAATGACCGGCGCTTGCCGCCGCCTTTTGCAGTTCGGGAAGATTGGCGGTATGGCCGGCGAAATGGTAGAAACTGACGTTTTTCCCGCTAAATGTCCCTGCGGGGAATACCGGCGCCGGCAGCTGGCCCTTGGTAGTCTGCACGTCTTGCGTAAACGCATATCCGAGCACGACGGCGCGATTGCGCATGCTGTTCGCGAACATCGCGTCGTAATCGAGTTTCGGCTGCAGCTGCTTCAGGGCGGACCGGAACTGGCTGACGTCGCGCAGCTCATTCTGCGCGAGCTGCTCCAGCACCTTGACGCCGGAGCTTTCGTCGCGCTCCGCAAACACCACGTCGAAGCCGACAATCGCGATCTGGTAGTGGTCGAACAGCTTGTCGAGCAGCAACGCCATGCGGTCCCGCGGCCACGGCCACCGGCCTTCGCCGCCCTTTTCCCGTTCCGCCAGACTTTTTTCGTCGAGGTCGACGACCACGATGCGGCGATCGACGCCGCCCGGCATCGTCAGTAACGTCTGCATATCGTAGAAAATGCTGTCGAGGCGCCGCATCAAGGGCAGCTCGAATAATTTGGCCGCCTGCAGCAGGAAAACCACCATCACCGCGAGGCTCAAAGCGATGCGAACAATATGCTTTTTCATATCGCCCCCTCGGGCGCTGCACGCCATACACGCTGGCTGCGACTGCTGCGCATCGCGCGGCGCGCTTCACCCGCATGAGGTTGCCCCGTGACCACGGCCACGGGATAGTTTCTTATCACCGCGTGGCCGTCCTTGCAGAAGAACTCCATCGTCACACCCGCACCAGGATCACCGAAATGTTGTCGCGGCCGCCGCTGTCGTTGGCCAACTGCACCAGTTGCCGCGCCGCCAGTGGCAGGTTCGATTGTAGCGCGCCCAAGGCGTCGTGGATGCCTTGATCCGGAATCATATCGCTCAGACCGTCGGAACACAGCAGGTAGATGTCGCCGGGCTCCACCTCATAAGTGTGGATTTCGGTCTCCACCTCCGGGTCAACGCCGACCGCGCGCGTCACCAGATTCCGGTTTCTCGAATAACGCGCCTGCTCCCGGGTGATCAGGCCGCCGTCGATTTGTTCCTGCAACAGCGAATGATCGCGCGTAATCTGCTCGAACCGGCCCGTGCGCAGGCGATACAGCCGTGAATCGCCGACATGGCCAACGGTCATGCGCTGGTCGTAAAACAGCGCCATCACCAGGGTCGTACCCATGCCTGCGTATTGGGGCTGGCTCCTGGCGGCCTCATAAATCGCGGCATTGGCCTTCGCCGAATTCTCCTTGATCAGCTTGACTGCCAGCGGCTCGCCCGCTACGCCGATCCCGTGCGGCGAGTGCGCCTCGAGCGCGCGCTTCATTTCGGCGGTCAGCATCGCCACCGCCATGCCGCTCGCAACCTCGCCCGCATTGTAGCCGCCCATGCCGTCGGCAAGTACCGCCAGGCCGATCTCGGGATGGGCGGCGATGCTGTCCTCGTTATGCGGGCGCACCATGCCGGCATCGGTCGCGGTGGCAATTTCGAGCACGACGGCAGGGTTGGCGGTCACGATGATTACCGTAAGCTGTCGATCATGCCGCCCATTGCGGCTGCGCATGCCTCGATCGCCTGCGCCATTTCGTCGCCGGTCTGATAGCGCTCGGCGGGGTGCTTCGCCAGCGCCTTGTTGATGATGCCGACCACGCACGGCGGCAGTTTCGGGTTGTAAGTCAGGATGTCGATGTGCGGCTCGTTGGCAATCTTGAACACCAGCTGCGGCATCGAGTCGCCCTGGAACGGCAAATAGCCTGAAACCAACTGGTAGAACGTTACACCGAGCGAAAACAGATCCGAGCGGCCTTCGATCGTTTTGCCGGCGAGCTGCTCGGGCGACATGTAGCTTGGGGTTCCGAACACCACGCCGGTCTTCGTCCTGGACAAATCGGTAATATGCGCAATGCCGAAGTCGGTGACTTTGACGGTGTCGCTCGCGGGCTCGTACATGATGTTGGAAGGCTTGATATCGCGGTGCACGACGCGGTTCGCATGAGCATGGTGCAACGCCGCGGCGACGCGCGCCACGATGCGCATCACCCGCGGCAGCGGCAGCAGGTTGTCGGGATTGATGCACGACGTCAGGTCCGCGCCTTTCAGGAACTCCATCGCGATGTAGGCAAGGTCGTGATCTTCGCCGGCGTCAAAGATCGTCACCACGTGCGGATGGTTGAGGCGGCCGGCGGTTTCAGCCTCGCGGACGAATCGCTCCTTGACCTCCCGCAGCTCGCCGGCCTCGAATTCCCGCGACAGCGCGAGGATTTTGATCGCGACCACGCGGCCGATCTTCGGATCGCTGCCGAGATACACGACGCCCGTTGCACCCCTACCAAGTTCCTTCTCGATCTGGTAACGGCCGAGCGTACGCGTCTCGCCGCCGCTGGGCGTGATCACGGAGACGTCCGCCCTGCTCTGTTCGGTGACGAGGTGACGCCTGAGGGTCAGCGCAACCATCAATCCGGGACACCAATCGAACCCCAAAAACCCGGATTCTTCATGCCTCCTCCTGTGTTCTTCTATTTTTTTCCATTGGGTCAACGTCGAAAACTGAATTATCTTACGATAGTTTTCGACAAGTATATGAAAAGGCCGCGCAATGCGCGACCCTTATTCCCGAAGATTCGTGCTTTAGGCTTAACCGCCGAGCATGCTGCCAGCCTTGATGCCCCCTGCCTGGGCCAGTTCTCCGCCGCTCACCTTCTTGCCATCCTCGAACTTGGCCTTCAGCACTTCGATCGAGCCGCCCTGGGCCGTGATTTTGAAGCTTTGAGCGGTAACGTCAGTGACTTCGCCCATCTTCCCGGGCACGTCGGCAAAACGCCGGAAAATGACCTTGCGGGCGTCAAAAATCTGTAACTTCTTGCCGTTGAGCGTCGTCCATGCGCCCGGCGCCGGATTGCACCCCCGGATCAGGTTGTAGACATGATCGATGGGCTTGGCCCAGTCTATCCTCGCCTCTCCGGCGCGGCACCAGCCCTCGTAGCTCGCCTGCGACTCATCCTGTACCGTCTCCTGATATTTTCCCTTCACCACGAGATCGGCGGCCTCAAGCATGGCCTGGACGCCCAGCGGGAACAGGCGATCGAAGTAGACTGTGCCCAGCGTGTCGTCGGGGCCGATCGGCGTCTTTTTCTGCAGGATCACCGCGCCTTCGTCCAGCCCGTCCGAGGGACGGAAAATGGTCAGGCCGGTCTCCGTATCGCCTTTGATGATCGGCCAGTTGATCGAACTCGGGCCGCGGTACTTCGGCAGCAGCGACGGGTGATACTGAATGGTACCGTGCCTGGGTATGTTGACGAATTCCTGCGGCGCGAACTGCAGCACGAAAGCCATGATGCCGAGGTCGGCGTTGGCGTCTTGCATGGCCTGCGCAGCTTCCGGCGCCCGTAACGACTTGAACTGGTGAACCTTCAGCCCCCTTTCCTGCGCCGCGAGACGTAACGCATCCGGCCGCGCGCCTTCTTTCTCAGGCGCGCAGAACACGGCTACAACTTCGTCGCTGCGCGGGAGAAAGGCTTCCAGCACCGCTTTTCCGAAGTCCTGCTGACCGATGATTGCGATTTTCATGAGTCTATCCTTATGGTCCCCTTCTTCAGCAGCGATCTGAACGCGCCGCCTCTTTCCAACTTGTCGATTTGCTCGTCGCTATAGCCAAGCACTTCCCCCAAGATCTCCTCGGTATGCTCGCCGAGCAGCGGCGAGCGCCTGATCTCGGCCGGCGAATCCGAAAGCTTGATCGGCATGCCGACGTTCCACCATTTGCCGCGCTGCGGGTGGTCGAGTTCGACATACATCTCGCGCAGCCTGACGTGCTCGTCGTTGGCGAGATCTTCCGTGGACATGATGGGGCCGCAGGGCACGTTGATCTCATTGAGTATGCCCATGAGATCGTGCTTAACATGCTTCAGCGCGAATTCGCCGATGATCTCCCACATGTCATTCTGGTTCCTGCGACGGTCTTCGATGGTGGCGAACTTGGGATCGGTAGCCAGGTCGGGCATGCCGACCTCGGGCCCGATCCGCTTGGCAAGCGCATCCCATACGGCCTCCTGGACAACGATGTAGATAAAGTCGTTGGTTCCCCCCGGGTTGCAGCGGATCGCATTGCCCAACTGGCCGCCACCGGAGTCATTGCCGGCGCGCGGCACCGCCCCCATGCCCTTGTGCGTAGCCACGGAGTACTCCGGCAACTTGCCGCGAGTCAGGCGCTGGTGATCGCGCCACTTGACCCGGCACAGGTTCATGATGCCGTCCATCATGGCGACCTCGACGTATTGCCCCTGTCCGGTGCGATCGCGCTGGCGCAGCGCGGCGAGTAGCCCGATCGCCAGGTGCAGACCTGTTCCGGAATCCCCGATCTGCGCGCCGGTCACGAAGGGCCGGCCATTGGGAACACCGGTGGTGCTCATGGCGCCGCCCATTGCCTGCGCCACGTTTTCATAGGCTTTGAAGTCGGCATAAGGTCCCGAAGACCCGAAGCCCTTGATGGAACCCATCACGATGCGCGGGTTGATTTCGTGCACTTTCTCCCAGGTAAATCCGAAACGGTCGAGCACCCCGGGACCGAAGTTCTCCATCAGGATGTCGCATTTCCTCAGCAGATCGACGAACACCGTTTTGCCGTCGGGCGATTTCATATTGACCGTAATCGAGCGCTTGTTGCAGTTGAGCATCGTAAAATAAAGGCTGTCCGCATTCGGCACATCCCGCAGCTGGCCCCGCGTCGCATCGCCGTTCGGCGGCTCCAGCTTGATCACGTCCGCTCCCATCCACGCCAGCAGCTGCGAACACGTTGGCCCCGCCTGCACGTGAGTCATGTCGAGAATCCGTACGCCCTTCAGTGCTTCCATGGTCTTTCCCTCGATGCAGTTTCCCGGCGGACCGTGAACGGCGCTTGCGTCCGTTCGTCGGGACGCCCGATTGAGCGGCGCGCCCCGAAGTCCATTCTAATTCCCTGCCCTCTTCGCGTCCGCTCGAATCGCTATTTCTTTTTTGCGCTTTGCGGATTCAGGCTCGTGATGCGACCGCTTTCGGTGCCGGCGGTTTCATCGATGACGGCATTGATGAGCGTGGGCTTG
>Ga0209640_10004562_pt1 | contig 12125 bp, 9 predicted proteins | sample RifCSP10_1_FD_184018 | JGI IMG/M metagenome (GOLD analysis project Ga0209640, IMG submission 184018) | Soil microbial communities from Rifle, Colorado - Rifle CSP2_sed 10_1 (SPAdes) (version 2) | ecosystem: Environmental > Terrestrial > Deep subsurface > Rock core/Sediment | place: Rifle... | reverse complement strand
CTTCGGCTCCTGCGCGCGACCGCGCGCGACCAGCGCCTCGACCACCGACGCCCCGGCCTCTGCGGTCGTGGCCATGGCGCCGAGCCCCGCCAGCCAGAGCTGGCGCAACTCGGGGACCGCGGTCTCGGGCGCGGCGGGCTTCCGGCGCGGCGCCGTACGGGGCCGCGGCGTACGCTTCGTGGACTTCTTCATCTCGAATCTCCTTTCGCGCGTCGATCGCGCTTCCTGCCGCTTCGCGCCTCTCCAACTGGTGCGCCCGACTCGAGTCGGGCGAGCGAGGTCTCGAGCTCCTCGAGCCGGGACCGGAGGCGCTCCATCTCTTCGCGCGCCTGCCGCACCGGCCCGAGGCGGTCGATCGAGGCCTGGACGAATCGATCGACGCGTTGGTGCATCTGCTCGACTCCGGTCTCGACGGCCCGCTGGCCGGCGCGCACCAGCTCGTGCAGAAGGTCGGTCGGCAGGAGCGAGGTACCGCGCCGGCCTTCGTCGAGGATGATCTGGGTCAGGGTCTGCGCGGTCACGTCGGTGCCGCTGGCGTTGTCGAGGACGCGCACCTCCTGGCCGGTCCTGATCCACTCGGCGACCTCGTCGAGCGAGACGTAGCGGCTCTCCTCGGTGTCGTAGAGCTTCCGGCTCTCGTAGCGCTTGATCATTCGGACCATGGGGGCGCGGCCTTTCCGACGCTTATGCCGCATCGCGGCAAGACACTTATACCGCACTGCGGCAAGAAGGTCAAGCCACGCCCCGCCGCGGCTCCGCGCCACCGCGCGCGCGGCCGCACGGCATTGAGACACTGCGCACGAGTGGCTACAATGCGCCCACCGGCCTCGAGGGAGGCGGAAAGGACGCGCTGGGATGCCGCACATCATCACCGAGCCCTGCATCGGGACCAAAGACCTCTCGTGCGTCGACGTCTGCCCTGTCGACTGCATCTACGGCAAGGGCGAGGACTGGGAGATGCTCTACATCCACCCCGAGGAGTGCATCGACTGCGGGCTGTGCATCGACGCCTGTCCGGTACAGGCGATCTTTCCCCAGGAAGAGGTGCCCGAGAAGTGGAAGGCGTTCATCGCCAAGAACTACGAGCAGTTCAATCTCACCCCACCCTGAGCCGAGCGGGCGCCCGCGCGTCGCGGGGGTCGCGTTTCCGCGTCGAACAGGTCGTGCCCCGGCGTCCGCCGCGCCGGCCTTCTGCAGCTCGCGAGCTCTCGGCCGCGGGAATGGCCCGCCCGTTCCTCCTGTTTGAAAATATGATCTGGTCGCGCTCAGATCTCAGGCCGGATCGAGCGCTCGGGGCTTTCGCTGCCCGGAGGAGGGTCGGCGCTTGGATTTCAAGGACTACTACGAGACCCTGGGCGTTCCTCGCGGCGCCGGCGCCGACGAGATCCAGAAGGCCTACCGCAAGCTCGCCCGCAAGTTCCACCCGGACGTCTCCAAGGAGAGCGATGCCGAGGCGCGCTTCAAGGAGATCGCCGAGGCCTACGAGGTCCTGAAGGACCCCGAGAAGCGCGACAAGTACGACCGCTTCGGACAGGCCTGGAAGGCCCGCCAGACGGGCGCCGCCCCGCCTCCGGGCTTCGAGGAGTTCAGCTTCGACTTCGGCGGCTTCCCAGGCGGCGCGCCGTTCGGCGGCGGCTCGGGTTTCTCCAACTTCTTCGAGATGCTGTTCGGCCAGGCCACGGCGGAGCGCGGCGAAGGGTGGGCTTCCTGGGCCAACGAAGGCCGGGGCGGCTGGGCCCGCCCGGGGGCCAACCGCGAAGCGCAGATCGTGCTCGGCCTGGAGGAGGCGGCGCGGGGCGGCGTGCGCGAGCTCGAGCTCGGCGACCCGGCGACCGGGAGCGGACGCCGGATCCGGGTCAATCTGCCGCGCGGCGTCCTCCCCGGCCAGAGCGTGCGCGTCCAGGGTCAGGGCGGAGCCGGCCGCGGCTCCGCTCCGGCCGGCGACCTTCTGCTGCGCGTCGTGCTCGCACCGCACGCCCGCTTCCGGCTCGAAGGACGGGACTTGCACGCCACGGTCGACGTCTCACCGTGGGAGGCCGCTCTCGGCGGTGAGGCCGACCTCCCGACCCTCGACGGCCGCGTGCGGGTGCGCATCCCCGCCGGCACCTCGTCGGGGAAGAGGATTCGCGTGCGCGGCCGGGGTTATCCCGGCAGCAAGCACCAGGCCGCCGGCGACCTGATCGCCGAGCTGCGCGTCGTCCTGCCCGACGCGCTCACGCCGCGCGAGCGGGAGCTCTTCGAGCAGCTGCGCGCGGCTTCGGAGTTCCGGCCCCGCGGCGCCGGCAACGACTGACCACTCGAAGCCCCGGCGGGCTTCAGCGAGGACATCCATGGACCTCAATCGACTGACCCAGAGATCGCAGGCGGCGGTCGCCGAGGCACAGGCGGAAGCGGTGCGCCGCGGCCACCACGAGGTCGACGTCGAGCACCTCCTGCTGGCGCTGCTGACGGTGCGCGACGGACTCGTGCCTCGCCTCCTCCAGCGCATGGACCTCGATCCCTCCGCCCTGGCAGCGGACACCGAGCGCGAGCTCGGCCGCCGCCCGAGCGTCGCCGGGCCCGGCGCCGAGCCGGGCAAGGTCTTCGTCACGCAGCGGCTCCAGCGCCTGGTGGTCGCCGCCGACGCGGAGGCGCGACGGCTGAAGGACGAGTACGTCTCGGTGGAGCACCTGCTGCTCGCCATCCTCGACGAGAGCCCCACCGGGCCGGCCGCGAGGAGCCTCAAGACCTTCGGCGTCACCCGCGATCGCTTCCTCGCCGCCCTCACCGCGGTGCGCGGAAGTCAGCGCGTGACCTCCGCCGATCCCGAAGCCACCTACGAAGCGCTGGAGAAATACGGCGTCGACCTCGTCCGCCAGGCGCGCGCCGGCAAGCTCGACCCGGTGATCGGCCGCGACGCGGAGATCCGCAGGGTGGTGCGCATCCTGTCGCGCAAGACGAAGAACAATCCGGTACTGATCGGCGAACCCGGAGTCGGCAAGACGGCGATCGTCGAGGGCCTCGCCCAGCGCATCATGAAGGGGGACGTTCCGGAGTGGCTCAAGGAACGCGCCATCTTCTCGCTCGACATGGGTGCGCTCGTCGCCGGCGCCAAGTACCGGGGCGAATTCGAGGAGCGCCTGAAGGCGGTGCTCAACGAGGTCAAGCAGAGCGCCGGCCGCACCCTGCTCTTCATCGACGAGCTCCACACCATCGTCGGCGCGGGCAAGACCGAGGGCTCCACCGACGCCGGCAACCTGCTCAAGCCGATGCTCGCCCGCGGCGAGCTGCATTGCATCGGCGCCACGACGCTCGACGAGTACCGCAAGCACGTCGAGAAGGACGCCGCGCTCGAACGCCGCTTCCAGCCGGTGCAGGTCGATCCTCCCAGCGTCGAGGACACGATCTCCATCCTGCGCGGTCTCAAGGAGCGCTTCGAGGTGCACCACGGCGTGCGCATCCAGGACAACGCCCTCGTCGCCGCGGCGACCCTGTCGAACCGCTACATCTCGGACCGCTTCCTGCCCGACAAGGCGATCGACCTCATGGACGAGGCGAGCGCCATGATCCGCACCGAGATCGACTCGCTGCCGCAGGCGCTCGACGAGGTCTCGCGCAAGGTGCTGCGGCTCGAGATCGAGGAAGCCGCCTTGAAGAAAGAGAAGGACAAGGCTTCCAAGGAACGCCTCGAGGAGCTGCGCCAGGAGCTCGCCGACTCGAAGGACGAACTGCATGCATTGAAGGAGAAATGGGAGGCCGAGCGCCGCGCGATCGCCGACGTGCGGCGGCTCCGCGAGGAGCTGGAGCGAGCCCGGCTGCAAGTCGAGGAGGCCGAGCGCGCCTACGACCTCAACCGCGCCGCCGAGCTCCGTCACGGCCTCATCCCTTCACTGGAAAGCAAGGTGCGGGAAGCCGAAGAGAAGATCGCCGCGGGCGCCGCGGGCGAGAGTCGCCTGCTGAGAGAGGAAGTCACCGAGGCCGAGATCGCCGAGGTGGTCTCGAAGTGGACCGGGATCCCGGTGGCCAAGCTCGTCGAAGGCGAGCGCGAGAAGCTCCTCCACCTCGACGAGATCCTCCACCGTCGCGTGGTCGGCCAGGACGAGGCGGTGCAGGCGGTGGCCGACGCGGTGATCCGTGCCCGTTCCGGAATCAAGGACCCGCGACGGCCGATCGGCAGCTTCCTCTTCCTCGGCCCCACCGGCGTCGGCAAGACCGAGCTCTCGAAGGCCCTCGCCGAGGCGCTCTTCGACTCCGAGGACAACCTGGTCCGCGTCGACATGTCGGAGTATATGGAGAAGCACGCCGTGTCGCGCCTGATCGGGGCCCCACCCGGTTACGTGGGGTACGAGGAGGGCGGCCAGCTCACGGAAGCGATCCGGCGCAAGCCCTACTCGGTGATCCTGTTCGACGAGGTCGAGAAGGCGCATCCCGACGTCTTCCACGTGCTGCTCCAGCTGCTCGACGACGGGCGCCTCACCGACGCGCAAGGCCGGACCGTCGACTTCAAGAACACGATCGTCATCCTGACCTCGAACATCGGCTCGCCGCGTTTGCTCGAGGGCGTGACCGACCGCGGCGAAATCCGCGAGGACGTCCGTGCCGAGGTGTTCGCGGAGCTGCGCGCGCACTTCCGCCCGGAGTTCCTCAACCGCCTGGACGACGTCGTGCTCTTCCGCCCGCTGACGCTCGCCGAGATCGAGCGCATCGTCGACCTACTGACCGCGGACCTCAGGAAGCGCCTCGAGGAGCGCGGCGTGCGCCTCGAGCTCGCGCCCGAAGCGCGGACGCTGGTGGCGCGGGAGGGCTTCGACCCGGTCTACGGCGCGCGGCCGCTGAAGCGCTTCCTGCAACGCCATCTCGAGAGCCGCGTCGGGCGTGCCCTGATCGCGGGCGAAGCGCCGGAGGGCGCGCTCGTCGAGGTCGGAGTGCGCGGCGGCGAGCTCGCGGTCACGATCCGCGTTCCAGTCACGGAGCCGACTTCGGCCTGAGTCAGCGGACGGCGAGCGAGCGCGACCCGAGTTCGGCGATCCAGAACAGAACCGGCGACTGCGGTCGCACTCCGCCTCACCGGCGAACCGTCCACTCGTGGAGACACCCGCGTCCCCTGTGGAGAGCAGCCACGCGCTTGGTCCGCTTCTTGCTCTTCCACTCGATGATGGGACAAGGAGGCACTCGATGGACATCAAACTCAGAATCGCCCGCATCGCGCTCGCGTCGGCGCTGCCGTGGCTCACTGCCGCGCCGGCCTTCGCCGCGGCGAAACCGCCGTCCGACATCGCCCGCGCCACCTACACGGCGAAGCTCGTCGACGCGTCGGTCGTCGTCCCCTACCTGACCTCGCTGCCGGTCACCGTCAAGCTCAACCGGTTGACGAGCGTCACCGAGGCGCTGCAACTCGACCGCCTGCTCGCCGAGCGCGGCGCCTCGGCGCTGCACGACGCGCTCTCCGAGCAGACGCTCGGACAGATCGAAATCGACGGCGGGATCGGCGACCCGATTCGTTTCGCACGCCGCTTCCGCGATCGCGACGGCGAGCACCTGGTTCTGGTCGCGCAACGCCCGACCAGCGCCGAGAGCACGTCGGGAGCCTGGCCGGCGCAGCGCTATCCGTACCTGATCGTGACCCTGGACCTCACGGCCGAGGGGCTGGGATCCGGTGAGCTCATCGCCGCCGCGCGCTTCCGCACCCGGAAGGACGGGCGCGTCGAGCTCGACAATCCGGGATTCCTCGCCTCACGCCTGCTCGCGGTGCGCGAGCTCGGCTCCTGAAACCAGCGCTCGATCTCACTGCCCCCGCCAGCGGAGCCTGCCCGCTGCGCGGGGGCTACTGGCGTCCGTACAGCAGCTCGATCCCCACGCCGATGAGGTAGGAGCCGCGCCGCGACTCGTCGATCTTCTCGCGCGGCCAGCCGTAGCCGAAGATCAACTCTCCGAAGAGCCAGTCGCGTGCCCCGATCGGGTGCCGGAAGATCCCGCGCAGACCGTATTCGTTGAGCGGCACCTCTTCGTCGGTCTCGCCGCGCACGAAGGCCTCGTAGGCGATCGCCCGACCGCGCGCCAGGTTCTGGTAGAGGATGAAGGTGACCCGCCAGTCCACTCCCTCGGTCGACTCCGAGTAGGTGCCGATGTTGCCCCAGCGCAACAGCAGGTTCGGCGTCAGCACGCGGTCGAAGTCGAGCGCCGTGGTGGCGCCCAAGCCATCGCGGGTGGTCCAGAACAGCGTCTCGCGGAAGTGCCAGAGCGTCCGGTCGCCGAGATACCAGTTCTGTCGGTGGCGCGCCTGCAGGAAGAGCTCCGGCGACGCACCCAGTTTGCCGCCCAACCGGAAGTCGGACCGCTTGCGATACGAACCCGGGAGGCCGTAGCCGAGTCCGAGCACCCAGCGGTCGTCGCGCTCGAGCGCCGGGAACTGGCTCCGCAGCGCGAAACCCTCGTTGCGATCGCGGACGAAATCCTCCTCGTCGTCGCGCCCGACGAAGGCCTCGAGCCGCCTCTCCATCGTCGGCAGCTTGACCCGGAGGTTGACCTTGGACTTGAGCTTCGTGCCGTAGTAGTGCGAGTCGAGCGCCGAGAGCTCGACGCGCCCCGAGGTCCGCCGCGCCGCCCCGACATCACCGTGGTCTCCGAACAGACCGTCGAACCAGAGCGCCGCGCTGCAGCTGGTTTCGAACAGCCGGCGACGCGTGGCGTCGATCTTCTGCTCGCCGGTGGGGACCGGCTCGATGCACGGCGCGCTCACGCGCCGCTTCCGCTTCTCCGGGGGTTGCAGATCGACCGTCACCGTCACGCCCTCCGCGGCCGGGACCTCGACCGCCGTGGGCTCCGCGGCGCCGGCCTCCGGCATCGCCGCCGGAACCGACGCGACCGTCTCCCCGGATTGCGCACCGGCCTCCGGAGGCGCCGCCGAAGGCACCTCGGCCGTCTCTCCGGGCTCCACCGCCGGGGCGGCGCGCGCGGCGGGCGGGGGCACGGGGCGACGGCTCGTGCCGGCGCAACCGCCGATCACGATGGTCAGCGTCGCGGCGACCGACATCGCAACGGATCTCATGCGCGAACCGGCGCGGAGACTATCAACGCGGTAGGCTGAGGCGCTGCGATGCCCGACACACCGCTGCCGCCGGGCCAGGCCCTGACCCGCAAGTTCCCGGTGGTCGGCGAGTCGGCTCCCGCCCCGGGGGGTCTCGACCTCGACTCCTGGCAGCTGACCGTCGACGGCCGGGTCGCGTCGCCGGTCACCCTCGACTGGAGCCGGTACCTCGCGCTCCCGCACGCCGAGCGTCGCGTCGACATCCACTGCGTCACCGGCTGGTCGCGGCTCGGCGTCAGCATCGCCGGCGTGCCGCTCTCGACCCTCCTCGACGCCGTTCGGCCGCTCCCTTCCGCACGCTTCGTCCGCTTCGCGTCCCACTCCGACCGAGCCCACGACACCTCGCTGCCGATCGAGCTCGCGCGCTCCGACACCTGGCTGGTCCACGCCGTGGACGGCGCACCGCTGACCGTCGAGCACGGCTTTCCGCTGCGCACCGTGACCCCGGCGCGATACTTCTACAAGAGCCTCAAGTGGGTGCGGCGCATCGAGCTCATGGACGAGGATCGGCTCGGCTACTGGGAGCGCGAGAGCGCCTACCACAACGTCGGCGATCCCTGGCCGGGCGACCAGCGCTTTACCAGCGGCTCGCTCGAGCCGCAGGAGCTGGAGCGCCTGCGCTCCGGCCGCGATCTCTCGCGCTGGCGGCTGCCGCGCCGCGTCGTGATCGGCGCCGCCCTGCCGGGCTGGGATCCACGCGACCGCGACCTGCGCGGCCTGCAACTCAAGCATTGCGACCTGCGGGACGCGCGCCTCGAGGGTGCAGACCTGCGGCGTGCCAACCTCTCGCTCTCCGATCTGCGCGACGCTCGCCTCGCCGGCTGCGACCTGCGCGAGGCCGACCTCGAGGGCGCGAACCTCGCCGGCGCCGACCTCGCGCGCAGCGACCTGCGCGGCGCCGCGCTCTCGGCGACGAGGTTCTTCGAGGAGCGCGAAGGTTCGCCACGGCGCGAGGCGCGGGTCGACGGCCTGCGGATCGACGGCGCCTCGGGCCTGCTCGAGGATCAGGAGAGCTTCCTGCGCCAGCGCGGCGTCGAGCTCGCCTGAGCGCCATCGCCCGCCGCCGCGCGTGCTCGATCGCGGCTCGCGCCTGAACCGAGTCCGAACTGTCGGCGCGCGCGCCGAGCTCAGAGCTCGACCTGGCCGCCGAGCTCGACCACGCGGTTCGGCGGCAGGCCGAAGAACGAGCCTGCCGAACGGGCGTTGCGCGCCATGAGGATGAAGATCGCCTTGCGCCAGGTCGCCAGCCCCGGTCGGCGACCGAGCAGGAGTGTCTCGCGGCCCAGGTAGTAGCTCAGCGGTTTGCCGTCGCCGGGCAGGCCTCGTTCCGCAGCGGCGGCGAGCGCCTCGGGCACGCGCGGCGACTCCATGAACCCGAAGCGCGCCACGACCTCGAAGAATCCGTCGCCGAGCTCGCGAACCGTGGTGCGCTCGCGCGTCGCAACGTGGGGGCGAGGCGCGGTCTCGACGGTCAGCAACACGACGCGTTCGTGCAACATCTGGTTGTGCTTGACGTGGTGGAGCAGCACCACCGGAGCGCCGCCGCTGCGCGACGACATGAACACGGCGGTGCCGGGAACGCGGGCGAGAGGTTGCCGGCGCAGGCTGGTGAGGAAGAGCTCGATCGGCAGTGCGTTCGTCCCGACGCGCTCGGTGAGCAGCCTGCGGCCCGCCTTCCAGGTCGACATGAGGACGAACAGCGCCGCGGCGAGGGTGAGCGGAAACCAGCCCCCGCTCCCGAACTTGGTCAGGTTCGCCGCCAGATAGGGCAGCTCGATCGCCAGGAAGAGCGACGCGAGGCCCCACGTCGCCCAGCGCGGCCAGCTCCACAGGCTCCGCGCCACGGCGGCGAACAGGAGCGTGGTGATCGCCATCGTGGTCACCACCGCGATGCCGTACGCCGCCGCGAGATTGGAGGTGGAGCGGAAGCCGAGCACCAGCGCCACGCAGCCGACCAGCAGCGTGACGTTGACCGCCGGCACGAAGATCTGTCCCCGCGCCAGCTCCGAGGTCTGGACGACGCGCAGCCGCGGCGCGAAGCCGAGCTGCACGGACTGCTGCGCGAGCGAAAATGCCCCGGAGATCAGCGCCTGCGAGGCGATGATCGCTGCCGCCGTCGCCACCACGAGCAGCGGGATGCGCAGCAGCTCGGGCGACATCTCGTAGAACGGATTGTCGATCCGTCGTGAGCCGGCACCGAGCAGCAGCGCGCCCTGCCCGAAGTAGTTGAGCAGGAGCGCCGGGAAGGCCACCGTCATCCACGCCCAACGGATCGGCCGCCGGCCGAAGTGGCCCATGTCGGCGTACAGCGCCTCCGCCCCGGTGACGCAGAGCACCACCGAGCCGAGCAACAGGAAGCCGTGGAAGCCGTGCTCCCAGAAGAAGCGCACCGCGTGGTGCGGCGAGATGGCGGCGAGCACGCCGGGCACGCGGGCGATCCACGGCAGCCCCAAGGCGGCGAGGGTGGCGAACCAGACCAGCATCGCGGGGCCGAAGACGCGCCCGATCGACGCCGTGCCGCGGCGCTGCACGAGGAAGAGGCCGATCAGGATCACGAGCGCCGCCGGAATGACCGCGCCGCGCACCGTCGGAAAGGCCACCTCGATGCCTTCCAGCGCACCCAACACCGAGATCACCGGCGTGATCAGACCGTCGGCGAAAAGCAGTGTGGCGCCGAAGATGCCGAGCACGATCAGCGCGCGCCGCCGCTTCCTGCCCGGTTCGCCGGGCCGCACCGGGTTCTCACCCTCGGGGCCGGTGAGCAGGGAGAGCAGGGAGAGGATGCCTCCTTCGCCGTGGTTGTCGGCGCGCAGCACGAAGCCGATGTACTTCACGACCACGATCAGCGTCAGCGACCAGAAGATCAGGGACAGCACGCCGAGCACCGCCGGCTCGCTGACCTCGACGGCGTGTTCCGAGGCGAAGCACTCCTTGAGTGTGTAGAGCGGCGACGTTCCGATGTCGCCGTAGACCACACCGAGCGCGCCGAGACCGAGGCGCGCGAGGTCGCGCGGGCCGCGCACTTCCGGGGCGTGCGACGCGGCGCCGCCCGTCACAGCTCGATCTGGGCGCCCAGTTCCACGACGCGGTTCGGCGGCAATCCGAAGAAGGCGTTGGCGGGCCGCGAGTTGCGGTTCAGGTATGCGAAGAGGTGCTTGCGCCAGCGCGCCATCGCCGAAGGACCCGTGGTGAGGAGCGTCTCGCGTCCGAGGAAGAAGCTGGTCTCTTTCGGCCGCAGGTCGAGGCCGGCGGGCTCGCAGAGCTTCAGCACGTCGGGGACGTTCGGCGACTCCATGAAGCCGTAGTGCGCGGCGACCGCCCAGAAGCCGTGGCCGAGCTCGCGCACCTCCACCCGGCTGCGGCGCGACACCATCGGCACACCCTCGGTCACCACGGTGAGCAAGACCACCCTCTGGTGCAGCGCCTTGTTGTGCTTGAAGTGGTGCAGCAGCGCCGGCGGCGCGATGCCGAGGCTCGAAGCCATGAACACCGCCGTGCCCGCCACCCGGTGCGGCGGGTGCAGCCCGAGATCTTCCAGGAAGCCGTCGAGCGGCAGGCTCTCGCGCTGCAGGCGCTCCTGGAGCTCCGCGCGGCCGCGCTTCCAGGTCGTCATCACCACGAACAGCACCGAGCCGAAGGCGATCGGCACCCAGCCGCCGTGCGCGATCTTGGGCAAGTTGGCGGTGAAGAATGGGATCTCGACGGACAAGAAGAGCATCGCCATCGGCGCCGCCGCGAGCCAGCCCCAGTGCCAGCGCCGCCTCGCCACGGCGGTGAGCAGGACGGTCGTGCAGATCATGGTGCCCATGACCGAAATGCCGTAGGCGGCGGCGAGGTTCGACGAGCGCCGGAAGGCGACCACCAAAGCGATGCAGGTGACCATGAGCAGGGTGTTGATCTCGGGCACGTAGATCTGTCCGCGCGCGGAGCCGGAGGTGTGAACGATCGTCAAGCGCGGCAGGAAGCCGAGCTGCACCGCCTGCTGGGCGAGCGAGAAGGCGCCCGAGATCATGGCCTGCGACGCGATCACCGCCGCCGCGGTGGCGAGGGCGACCAGCGGATAGAGCAGCGCCGGCGGCGAGAGCGAGAAGAACGGGTTCTCCACGGCGCGGCCGCCTGCCGCCACGAGCAACGCCCCTTGCCCGAAGTAGTTGAGCAGCAGCGAAGGCAGCACGAGCGCGTACCAGGTGAGACGGATGGGCTTCTTCCCGAAATGGCCGAGGTCGGCGAACAGCGCCTCCCCTCCCGTCACGCAGAGCACGACCGCGCCGAGGACCAGGAAACCGTGCCGGCCGTTGGCGAGGAAGAACTGCAGGGCATGGCCCGGCGAGATCGCGGCGAGAACCTCCGGGTGCGCCGCGATGGCGCGCCCGCCGAGCGCGGCGATGGCGAAGAACCAGACCAGCATCACGGGGCCGAAGAGCACGCCGATGCCGGTGGTGCCGCGCCGCTGCAGCACGAAGAGCGCGATCAAGATCCCGACCGCGAGCGGCGGGACCGCGGGCCGAAAGAGCTCGGTCGCCACGTCGAGGCCTTCGAGAGCGCCGAGCACCGAGATCGCCGGCGTGATCATGCCTTCGCCGAGCAGCAGCGAGGCGCCGATCAGACCGAGCCCGATCAAGACGAGGTGCCTGCGGCGGCCAGATTCACCGGGCCGCGGATGGCTGCGCTGCTCGGTCACCAGCGCCAGCAGGGCCAGGATCCCGCCGTCGCCGTGGTTGTCGGCGCGCAGGACGAACGACGCGTACTTGACCACGATCACCAGCACCAGCGCCCAGAAGACCAGCGACAGGATGCCGAGCACGTTCTCGACCGTGGGCGCGACGCCGTGGCCGGGAGCGAAGCACTCCTTGATGGCGTAGAGCGGCGAAGTGCCGATGTCGCCATAGACGACCCCCGCGGCACCGAGCGAGAGCGCCACGAGGTCGGCCCGCGTGCGGGCGATCGGGGCGCGCGAGGTCTCGGAGCTCCGGAGCTGCTCGGCGGCGGGCATGCGGGAGGCGAGAGACTAGCACCCGCCGCCGGCGACGGCCCCGGCGCGGTCAGCCGTCGGCGGCGC
>Ga0209640_10004561_pt1 | contig 12126 bp, 10 predicted proteins | sample RifCSP10_1_FD_184018 | JGI IMG/M metagenome (GOLD analysis project Ga0209640, IMG submission 184018) | Soil microbial communities from Rifle, Colorado - Rifle CSP2_sed 10_1 (SPAdes) (version 2) | ecosystem: Environmental > Terrestrial > Deep subsurface > Rock core/Sediment | place: Rifle... | reverse complement strand
CGCGAAAAATCGACGAGCGGAGGCGTACTTAGCCAGTACGTTGTAGCGAGACGATTAAGCGCAACGAAGCATATGAGTCTTTTTCAGCGGCCTGCTAGACCCGCCAACCTTTCTGCGAGATGTCGATGCCGTTGCCCTCCGGATCATGGACGCGATATTCCGCGAAAGGAATTCTCGCCGGCCGCGCTGCGCCGCGCCGTACGCCGGCCTGCTCCGCCCGGGCTTGCATCTCTTCATTGCTCTTCACATGAAATCCGAAATGATTGAGTCCGATCGGTTCTTCCTTGCGCTGATACAGGAGCGCGAGGTTAAAGTAACCGTCTGAAAGAAAGATTGACGAACGATCGCTCTTCTCCACTTCCTTCATGTCGAAAACCCGGCAATAGAAATCCGCCATGCGCTGCGGATTCGGCGTGTAGAGTGCGATGTGGCGGATCGGCACCGGGCGCTTCTCATAGGCGACGTCGAAGGCTCTTCTGCAAATGCCGACGGTGTTGCCATCGGGATCACGCACTTGGTATTCCGCTCCTGTGATCGATTCCACTTGCGCCAGATCGGATTCGGCCATGTCGACCCGCCCCAACTTGTTCCGCAACGATTCGACGCGAACCGTGTCGAAACTTAGATGCCGCAGACCTTGCTTCTGCGGCTCCGGCTCGGGAACCAAGGCGAGGTTAAAAACTCCGTCCGAAAGAAACATTGCGCCTCTCGCTTCGTCGATCTTGTCGAGCTCGAAAACTTCGCGATAAAAACCACACAGACGTGCGGGATCTTCCGCGGCGATCACCAATTGGCGTAGCTGCGCCATAAACGATCCTCCCTGGTCGACTTAGCTCACTCTAGCACAGGTCTCAACTCGCATTACAGAACTAACGAACTGGCGACCTGGGAAATGGAATTTGCTGCGAGCCCCGGGATTTTAACCGGCAAGAGCAGGCTGAATACGCTGCCCACGCCGTACTCGCTCGCGACGCGAATTTCACCGCCGAGGGCGGCGGCGAGTTTTTTGCACAGTCCGAGCCCCAATCCCGTGCCGCCATAGTGGCGCGTCGAGGAGCCCTCGAGTTGGCGAAAATCTTCGAATATCACTTCCTGGTCCTCTCTTTTTATGCCGATGCCGGTATCGGCCACTGCTATTTCCAAAAGCTCCTGGCCGGCCTCCTGGTATTCCCGCAGCGATAATTCGATGCGTCCCTTCTCGGTAAACTTGAGCGCATTGGTCAAAAGCTGCACCAGAATTTGCTGTAACTTTTGTCCATCGCTTTCGATGGTGTCGACGGCCGACTCCAGATGAATGCCGAATTCAATCGGCCGCTCGCGAATCAGCCGCTGGGTCATCATCTCAAGAGCGGACAGGATCTCTGTAAGCTTGACGATCTCCAATTGCGGTGAATTTCCATCCGCCTCCATGCGTGAAAAATTCATCAGGTTGTCCATCAGGCTCGACAACTCCTGGCCGTTGTTGACGAGGCGATCCAGGATCTCGCGCGGGTTGCCGTTGAACAGCGGATCTCGTAACACCTCACCGTAACCGATAATGGTGCTCACCGGCGTGCGCAGCTCGTGGCAGATATTGGCCACGAAATCTTTTTTGATGCGGTCCATCTCGATCAAGCGTTTGTTGCTCTCCTCGGCCTTGCGCCGCGCCGCCACCGATTCCTCGTAGAGCCTGCCGTTTTCCAGCGATAGCGCCAACTGATCGGTGAGTGTTCCCAAGAGTCGAAAATCTTCCGCGCTGTACTCGCGCCCTGATCGCTTAGCGCCGAAGGATACCATGCCGCGAACCTCGCGCTGGTAAACCAGGGGCATGAAAAGCTCCGCTTTGCACTTCCCGAAAACCGCCAGCAAGCTTTCCTTGTGTTCCTTATAGCGCGGGTTGCTGGACACTTCGTCGCGCGAAATGACCCGGAAAACCACACCATCAAGAAATTGGGCAATCGTGTTGAATTGCTCGGCGACCGTATGCCCCAGTCCGGTCATCGAATCGGTTGCGGCTGTTATGAATTCACTGGCGTTCTTCGAGCGGTATAAGACGCAGGCATCAACGATGCCCATGGGTCGGGCAATCCGCTCGATGAAACCCTGGGCTAACGCCGGAGCATCGTCCAACGTGCGAAGAAATAGACTCGTTTCGGCTTGAAGCTTGGCGGGATCGTAGTCCTGACGGTAGATGTACCAATCGACGATGCTCTCCAGCCAGCGCAGCAGGGGATTGAAAATGGCAACCACCAGGACGGAGAAAAAGATCGGCACAAGCGGATTTTTGGCGTAATCGCTGATCCACGGCGCGAGCAGATATGCGACCAGAGCGTAGATCGCGACCAACATCCCCAGCAGCGCGATCCGGCTCAGACCGATTCTCAAGGCGTTGCCCAGATCAAAAAGGCTGTATTTCAACAACGCATAGGCGACGGATACCGGGAAAAATACCGCCGGAATCAAGGCGAAATTGTAGGCAATTTGAAACTGATACAGGCTTGTCAAAACCGTCATCAACGCGGGTAACAGAAATCCCAAAAGTGCACCGACAAACATCACCCGCAGACGCGAACGATCAAGGTCGGATTGGCTTCGACGCAAAGCGTTTCCTGTGATCCAAAGAAAACTTGCGGCGCCGATGAAAATATAGATGTAACCGGCGCGAAAATGATCGATCCAAGTGTCAAGGGGGCCAAAATAAGTGAGACTTTGCATTGCTCCGAGGGCCAGTCCGATGCCGTAGATAATTGCGATGAAGCGCGGCCTGACTCCGGTATTGGAGCTCCCGCTGCTGAGCAAGAGAGCCAAGTGAATGCCCGCGCTCGGCGTGAGCGCTAGCGCAAAGATGCGCAGCTCCTTCGGCAGAGACGCGGCGGTCATGAAGTCGAAGGTCGTCTGGAACCAAACAAAAACCGCCAAAACCATAAAGCACAGCGGCAATGCTACAGGCGAAGAGGCGCGGTAGAAGTAAGGCGCGACGCCGATGACTAAGAACGCAAAACCAATGACGTTGTAAACGCCGAAGCTGAAGAGCCAATCGCTGAACGTAAAGGACATCGTGGCGATCGTATATTCGCGAAGCCGCGCGTCGCGCATCACTTGATAGCGAAGCGCGCTGCCCACGGGCATGCGCCGGACCAGCTCGTACATCTCCGCACGCTCACGTAAGGGCCGGTCGGCCACGCTGACGACGCGATCGAGAGACTGGAGTCCGGCATTGGCGCCGGTCCAGCCGGGCAAGGAATAGGGACCCACCGTGAGGTTTTCATGAACGAAAAACCCCGGAAAGGGTTGGTTGATCCAGCGGCTGGAAGAAAGGAAAGATTCACCAATAAGAAGGAGACCGAACAAGCCGGTTAAAAGAAGCAGCAAGAACCTCTGCCAGGTTGGATGACCCATCGGATCCCTCCTCACGGACCTCTGTCAACCCGGCTCTATCAAGGCCCGCTAAACGCTGTCAAGCCGAGGATCGGGACAAAAGTGAAAGCAAACATGAGAGGGCCACGTCGCGGCACCGGCCCTGAGACCGCGCCGCAAGCGGCACGCCGACGAGCGCGAGGTAAGGACGACGATGAGGGACTCAGATCTTGGCGATGGTTTCGCTCGGTAAAACGATACGAGTTTGCCGCCCGAGAATTTCCAGCAATACAGCGACGCGTTCGCTGCCTTTGAGCTTCTGTTCGAAAATAGCGTCCAAGCCCGAGAACGGCCCTTCGTTGATGCGCACGACGTCGCCGGGCTTGGCGCTAACCGGATCGATCTCTGCGATGCCGCCGGGACAGCGTTCGCGCAGAGTCTGAATAATATTCTCACTTACCTCCGCGATACGGCTTCCGAACGTGAGAAAATCCTTAACCCCAGGCGAATACCGAGCCGCTTTACCGGAGACCACCATGTCGAGGCGGCAAAACACATACCCAGGAAAGAGCGGCGCCAATACCCAATGAAAGCGACTGCCGATTCGCCGTCGAGCGCGCATCCATGGCAAGAAAACTTCGAGGTTAAAGTCGGTGAGGCGCTTTTCCACGTCCTTTTCCCGGTTCACTTTGGTGCGGATCGCGTACCATCTCATTCCCGGTTCGATTTGCAACGATTCTTGTCGCATGACCATGGGTATTTTCCGTCTGTGATTTACACGCGCACCGTGCGACCGATTCTAACAGACGGAAACCCGGATGATAACCGCACGCAGATTCTTCCATCGTGAAACTCTCCTATCATAAACCGGAATTACCTTGACATCGGCGGAAAATTGCGGTGCAATGTAGCCAGCAGCTGTGAAGTGAAGAACAGGTTTTTAACAGAGTCTAACGATAGAAGCGGCGCTTGGCTGTCCGACCAGCAAAAGTCAAGGGAGGTCGAATGCAAGCCGTAAAACACTTCCGGTTCGTAACCCCGTCCGATCCCCCTGGACCTTTCGGTGCTCGTCTTTTTGCTTACACAAGGTGATGCACGACTCCAAAATAACGCTCTCGCCAGTCTTGCGTCAGTTAATTACGTTTAGCCAACCACCGCAATTGTCCGTGCGTTTGACCGCGCCGCTTAGGCGCGGGTTCGCATCAAACATAAACGGTAGGAATAGGATCAAGGGAGGCTGCTGGAATGGACCATAAGACGGAATTCGAACAGCTCATCAAAAAGGATCGCGACGCGCAGCAAACGCGATCCTGGCGAGGTAATCTGCTAGGCTACCTGGACCAGGTCAAAGCCGATCCAACGATCACGAAGCTTGCTCATGCCCGAATGTACGACGTCGTTATGAGCGCCGGCGTTCGCGACATCCACGAAAAACACGATCCTCGCGTCAAGAGACTCTACAAAGACGAAGCCATCAGGCTCTATGACTTCTTTGCCGAAGAGTTTTTCGGCATCGAGAAGACGGTTTCTCAGATCGTGCGCTTTTTTCACGCCGCCTCGCTGAAGGGCGAGGAGAGCCGCCAAGTGCTCTATCTGATGGGCCCGGTCGGTTCGGGCAAAAGCTCGCTGGTCGAAAAGCTGCATCGCGGTCTGGAGGAAAGCGAGCCAGTTTACGCTATCGAGGGCTGTCCAATGTTCGAAGAGCCCTTGCATTTGATTCCGCGCCACCTGCGCAAGGAATTCGAAAAAATGCTCGGCGTGCACATCGAGGGAGATCTTTGCCCGGTTTGCCGCTACAAACTGATCCAGGAATATGCCGGCAAGTACGAGGAGTTTCCGGTCTGCACGGTGCAATTCTCCAAGCGGTCGCGCGTTGGCATCGGCGTCGTGCCGCCGGTCGATCCCAACAACCAGGATACTTCGGTGCTGATCGGCAGCGAGGATATTTCCAAGCTGGATCTTTATTCAGAGGGTGACCCGCGCGTGCTCGAATTGAACGGCGCGCTCAACATCGGCAACCGCGGCGTTGTCGAGTTCATCGAAGTTTTTAAGAATGAGATCGAGTACCTCCATTGCATGATCACGGCGACGCAGGAAAAAGTCGTGCCGGCGCCCGGTCGGCATGGTCTGGTGTACGTCGACACGGTGATCGTCGCCCACTCCAACGAAGCGGAGTGGCAGAAATTCAAAGCGGACCACACGAACGAAGCCATTCTCGACCGTATCGTCGTCGTGCGCGTGCCGTACAACCTGAGACTGTCCGAAGAAGTCAAAATTTATCAGAAGATCATTCGCAACTCGGATTTTCGCGCTCACGTGGCGCCCCATACCCTGGAAGTGGCGTCCATGTTCGCGATCCTGTCGCGGCTAGAACCGACCAACAAATGCGACCTCATGACCAAGCTGAAGCTTTACAACGGCGAGGAAGTCGTCGAAAAGGGCCGGACCAAGAAAGTCGACATCCAGGAACTGAGAGACAGCAGCAAACGCGAGGGCATGTCCGGCATTTCCACGCGTTTTATCATGAAGGCCTTGGACAACGCGCTTTCCGACAACGCCGCGGGCAATTGCATCAACGCGATCAACGTGCGCGAGGCGTTGATCAATATGGTTAAGGAAGCCGATGTTCCCGACGACACGCGAAAACAGTATCTCGAGTTCCTACAAGACACGCTCCATAAGGAGTATTTGGAAATTCTGGAAAAGGAAATTACCCGGGCTTTCGTTTATTCCTATCAAGAACAAGCGGAAGCCCTGTTCCAAAATTATCTCGATCACGCCGAGGCTTACGTCAACAAGAGCAAAGTGAAAGACCGCAACACGAAAGAAGAACTGACGCCAGACGAGGGCTTCATGAAATCGATCGAGGAGCAGATCGCGATCATCGGCTCCGCCGCCGATGGCTTTCGTCAGGAAGTGATCGCCTACCTGTGGGCGGCCAACCGGCGCGGCGAGAAGATCGATTTCCGCAGCTACGAACCTTTGAAAGAAGCGATCGAGAAGAAGCTGATCACGTCGGTGCGCGATCTAAGCCGCGTGATTACCAAGGCGCGCATGCGTGATGAAGAGCAGTCGGAAAAATATGACGCCATGGTCAAAAACCTGCTCGAACACGGCTACTGCCCGAGTTGTGTCGACGTCGTGCTCAAGTATGCCGCCAATAACTTGTGGAAGGACTAAGAATTTTTAACCGCATCGGGGGCCGAGTTGTCTACCATCTTTCGCCCGTTCAATCCGTCTTCGGGACAACGTAGCGATCGCAGCGCCGGGGACCGGCTGCGCCATCGTCAGAAAGTTCGCGAAGCGATTCGCCACAACATTGCCGATATCATCGCCGAGGAATCGATCATCGGCAAAGATAGAAATCGCATCATCAAAGTGCCGATTCGAGGCGTGAAGGAGTACCGTTTCATTTACGGTGAGAACGCGCCGGGAGTCGGCGAAGGCGGCGACGGCGATCCTAAACCGGGCGACGTCCTGGGCCAAGGTCAAGACGGCAAGTCGGGCCAGCAGGCAGGCGACCGTCCCGGTGTCGACTACTATGAAACCGACGTGAGTCTCGACGAACTGGTCGACATGATGTTCGAAGATCTCGAATTGCCCGACATTGAGCGCAAGCGTCTGCGCCAAATCGAAATCGAAAGACTTTTCCGCCAAAAGGGATTTCGCCGCAAAGGCATTCGCGTGCGTCTCGACAAGAAGCGCACCGCTCGGTCGCGCGTGAAACGCAAAAAAGCGGCGTTGCGACAACAGCCGGCCGCATCACCGTCGCGGCGCTTTCCGTTTCACCGGGACGACCTGCGCTATCATCACACGGTCACCGATACGCGCAACGAATCCAACGCGGTCGTGCTCTGCATCATGGATACCTCGGGCTCCATGGATACCATGAAAAAATATCTGGCGCGCAGTTTTTTCTTTCTGCTGTACCAATTTCTCTGCACGCGCTACCAAAACGTTGAAATTGTCTTTATCGCGCACCACACCGAGGCACGCGAGGTGAGCGAAGAGGAGTTCTTTCACAAAGGCGAATCCGGAGGCACCTTTATCTCATCGGGTTACAACAAGGCGCTGGAGATCATCGAGGAGCGCTATCACCCCGCCTTCTGGAACGTCTACGTCTTCCATTGCTCCGACGGCGATAACTTCGAATCGGACAATGAGGCCGCACTCAAGGCGGCGCAAGAGCTCGCCCGCACGGCCAACCTGTTCGGCTACGGAGAGATCAAACCGCTCGGAGCCGGCTATTACGGCAGCAGCATGATCACATTTTTTTCGCAAATCCAGGAATCGAACTTCCAGACCGTGCAAATCCAAAAGAAAGAAGATATTTGGGCTTCCTTTAAAACCCTCCTAAGCAAGGACCGCGCGCGCGAAGACGCGGCGTAGCCACACCATGGCAGCCGATTACACCCTCGGTGATCTCGAGCGCTGGAACGACCAGATCGTCGCGCTCGTCGAGCGCTTTGGCCTGGATCCTTATCCCCAGGAATTTGAGATCTGCGACCACGAAGACATGTTGTCTTACATGGTCTATTCCGGCATGCCCTCGCACTACCCGCACTGGTCCCACGGCAAGAGCTTTGAAAAACTGAAGACTCTGTATGAATATGGCGTCAGTGGCCTGCCCTACGAGATGGTGATCAACTCCAATCCTTCGATTGCCTACCTCATGCGCGACAACAGTCTTGCCCTAAGTATTTTGACCATGGCCCATGTCTACGGCCACAACGATTTTTTCAAGAACAATTTTACTTTTCGCTCCACCCGAGCCGAGTTCACCATCGAAACATTCAAAAGTCACGCGAATCGGGTGCGTCAGTACATTGAGGATCCTAGTATCGGCCTTGAAAAGGTCGAAGCCGTGCTCGACGCCGCCCATGCTCTCTCACTGCAATGCCGGCGCAATCTCGCTATCAAAAAGCCGTCGGTGAACGAGGAACGGCAGATGAAGATGGAGGAATTCGAGCCGCCGGCAGACCCGTTTCGCGCAATTCACCGTCGCGCGGAGCCGCAGTCACCCGATCTCGACAAGGTGCCGCTCTATCCGGACGAAGATCTGCTGATTTTTATCCGCGACCACAATCCACAGCTTGCGGAGTGGGAAAAGGATCTGCTGACGATCGTACACAACCAGGCGCAATATTTCATGCCGCAGATCGAAACCAAAATCATGAACGAAGGTTGGGCGAGCTTCTGGCACAAACGCATCGTTGAAGCCCTGGACCTGCCCCAGGGCCTGCATTTGGAATTCATCGTGCGCCACACGCAAGTGCTCCGTCCGTCACCCGGCAGCCTCAACCCGTATCACGTCGGCATGAAAGTTTGGGAGGACATCGAAAAGCGCTGGAATCACCCGACACGCGAAGAGATTGAAGAGTTTGGCCCGCGCAAGAAAAGCGGCTTGGAGAAAATCTTCGAAGTTCGCGAAGTCGAGCGCGACGCCTCCTTCCTGCGCCGTTATTTGACCGAGGAACTCATTCGTGAGCTGAATCTATTCGAGTATAAAACTCGCGGCAACGATCAGGTGGTCAGCCGCGTCGCCGACGAGGAGAACTGGCGCCAGATCAAAGAGACCTTGATCCAGAATGTCGGCACCGCGACCATTCCGGTCATTAAAGTCGAAGATTCCGACTACCTCAACAACCGCACGCTGATGCTGAGGCATCACCACGATGGGCGCGATCTCCAGCTCGAATATGCCGAGAAAACCCTGAAGTACGTACAGCAACTCTGGCGCCACGACGTGGTGATGGAAACCATGATCGACAATCGCAACACCCTGCTCACCTTCTCTGCCGGAAAATTCGTCATCAAAAAAGCCGCCTGACCGGCGCCTAATTCCCGCCAAGGTTGCTAAAACGCTTTCCGCGTGCAACTACTGAGCGCGGACGGTTTTCATTCATGGCATCACCGAAAGACATCGTGGCCATCGGCCGCTGTTTGTCCAACCGGCTGGACGCCGCCGCCATCGGCGAAAAGTCCTTCGCCGGAGTCATCGGTGATGCGCCTTCGCTTTACTCGAAGAGCCCGCGATTGTGGAATGCCGCCTTCCGACATCTGCAGATAGACACGGTTTATCTGCCCTTCGATGTCGCTGCTGCGAATCTCGGCAACTTGCTCACCGCTTTCAAACATTGCGAGTCTTTCTTGGGCGCAAATGTCACCGTACCGCACAAAGTTCGCGTCATGGATTTTCTTGACGAGATCGATGGCGGCGCAGCGCGGATTAAAGCCGTCAACACGATCGTCCGAGCCTCGGACGGAAAACTAGTCGGCTACAACACCGACGGCGAAGGATTTGTCCAGAGCATTTTGCAGTGCCAACCTGACCGCGCGAAAGCTTTTCTACCGAAGCTCAACGGAATGACTGTTCTGCTCCTGGGCGCCGGCGGTGCGGCACGCGCCGTTGCCTTCCACGTCGCCGACTTACTTGCAGACGGTCGGCTGCTCATTTGCAATCGCACGCCCGAACCGGCGCAGTCGTTAGCGGCCGAAATTCAGAAAGTCGCGCGGGCCGCAACGGCAATTGCCGATGAAGATCTGCCAACGTGGGCGCCGAAGGCCGGGCTCATCGTCAATAGCACGACCAAGGGCCAAGGCGGCATCCGCAGATTACCGAACGGTATGGCGACCTTCATGGAGCCTTACTCCGCTCTCGGCCCCGCGAATCCGCCGGCATTGGCGGAAGCGGATGCCGGCAATGCCGACTCCGAACGCACATGGTCAGACGCGGCCAGCGCAGACACTGAAGCGAACATCCGGACATCGATGCAGCTAGCCCAATCGATCCCGCCGCATGTCCGCTTCTACGATTTGGTTTACCATCCGGAAGAAACGGTTTTCCTTCGCCACGGTAGATTGACCGGCCATCCGACGATGAACGGCAAAAGCATGATCATTAATCAAGCGCTCCTCGCGTTCTGTCAACGAATCTGCAACACCGCGCTCCAAGCGCGAGGCATCGACACACCGCAAACTTATAAAGAAATTTTACAAGTCATGTACCAGGCTTGGTAGTCCGCTCGGCTCCGTGCCGCGCATGCCGTGTTTCGAAGCTATTTACCGCAGAGAGCCAGGGTGGAGAGCCGCAACGAGTTCGAATGACTCGCGCAACGGCCCACGGTCGTTAGGAGTGGGAGACCTTTCATTCTTACAAAGCGACATGTGAGTTCTGGCGATCCTACACTCTCGTGTGTTTTTCCTCGGTGTTTGAATCCTCTGCGCTAGGGACATTTGACGATCACGCCGCACTCCTCGCAGCGGTACGTGGCGGCGCCGCCAGGCGCCGATTCTATTTCTTCGAACTCATAGTTCCGCTTGCCGGAGCTTTCAAAACATTCGGGACAAGGGCTATCGCCCAGTTCCTCGGCGTCGAGCGTCAAGTGGCACTGGCGGCAGCGCCGTGTGCGCTTTCTGGATGGCAATAGCTCGAGCGTGGTGTGTTGACAAGCAGTCATGTAGCCGCAACGCTGGCCCGATTATCCCGGTAGTCTGGTGATCGAGAGAATATCTTCCGCGCGCACACGAACCACGCCGTCTTCTGACTCCAATGCCAGGTTTCCTGCCTCATCCTTTTCCGTGATGTGGCCTTCCATCGGGTTAGGAAACCGTCCGGTTTCCGGACGAAGCGTCACCTTGACCCGGTGACCGACGGCCAATACTTTCAAAGCATTAGCTAAGGATTCAAATATCGCCATGCTGCCTCCGCAAGTTTCTCATTTCAGAACCGCTATGACCAGCGCCGTGATCGCCAGAACCCCTACCACCGCGCTGGTGAAAGCCAAAATTTTTAGAGCTTTTTGAACCTTTTCGAGCACGGATTCAATAATTCGCAACTGATCATCCATTTTCTTGTTGACGGCGCTCTGCAGTTCTATGGCCTGCCTGAGCGCCTCGAGTTGTTTGGCGGTATTGGCATCTCCCTTACGAACTGTTTCGACCAACTTGCGAATCTTATCCACCCCGTCGCTGACAACGGGAGCAATTACGGTCAATTCCGCCAGCAGTTTGGCGATTTGTAAAATCGGCAGGGCCATTCATTTCTCCTCGAAACGGTATATCTCAATGATCGCCGGCGAGGACGACGGCGATCATTTCATCGCAGTCAGAATAGCAAACCGCCGCCGAGGAAAACATACGAAGTCTTAGAAGGCACTAACGGGCAAGTTCACGGAGTGCGTTGAGAGGGCGATCGGAATCAACAACGACGTCTAAGAGAGCACTGCCTGATAGCTACGATCTAAAAACCGAACGGCCGATATTCGCCTTCATCTTACTTTCGCAGAACCAGCAGGTCGAGCGTGTCGATGACCGGAGTCGCGTTGCTCTGGCCGGCGCCGGCTTCTTCAAGCGCCGCCTGGCGCGGCCAGAATTCGTCGTCCGTGAGCAGAGCCAATGTCGTGTCGGCGCGAAGGCCGTCCGCGCGGCAAGCTCCTGGATGCTAGAACAGGTTTGCTGAACTACCGGGCGCACCGTCTCGAATACAAATCCAAAAGAACTGAAGTTCTCCACCGTCTCGGAAAGCGTTGGAAATTACTCGCAGATAAGCTTCGCTTCCGGAAAATAATCGAAGAGAGTTATCTCTCCGAGCCGGTCAGCAAAAGCGCCTCGTAAAACGACACATCCATCAGGTCGAAGGACGCGGAAAAGCTCGTTGTCGCAAGCAGCGCGATCGACCACATGGTGATAGACATTGGACAACAGGGCAGCGTCAAACGCATTCGCTTTGAAGGAAAGCTGTTCGGCGGGTCCGCCGACGTACGACGCGTTGGCATGCCGGCCATCGGT
>Ga0209640_10004560_pt1 | contig 12128 bp, 13 predicted proteins | sample RifCSP10_1_FD_184018 | JGI IMG/M metagenome (GOLD analysis project Ga0209640, IMG submission 184018) | Soil microbial communities from Rifle, Colorado - Rifle CSP2_sed 10_1 (SPAdes) (version 2) | ecosystem: Environmental > Terrestrial > Deep subsurface > Rock core/Sediment | place: Rifle... | reverse complement strand
CCGCCGACGAGCTGCGCCGCTCGGGAGAGGCGGTCGGCCCGCTGTGCGGCGTGCCGGTCGGCATCAAGGACATCATCGACACCGGCGACATGCCGACCGAGAACGGCTGCGCGCTTCACAAGGGCCGCACGCCGCGAAACGACGCAGTGGTGGTGGCGAAACTGCGCGCCGCCGGCGCGGTGATCCTCGGCAAGACGGTGACCACCGAATGCGCCTATTTCCATCCCGGCAAGACGCGCAACCCGCACAACCCGGAACATACGCCCGGCGGATCGTCGAGCGGCTCCGCGGCGGCGGTCGCCGCGGGCATGGTGCCGCTCGCCCTCGGCACGCAGACCAACGGTTCGGTGATCCGGCCCGCCGCGTTCTGCGGCGTGTACGGCTTCAAGCCGACGCACGGCCTGATCCCGCGTACCGGGATTCTCCAACTCTCACGCACGCTCGACCACGTTGGGTTGTTTTCAAGAAACCTGGACGATATTGCGCTGCTCGCGGAGGTACTCGCCGGCTGGGACGCGGGCGATCCGGACACCCGGCCTCGCGCAGGCGTGCCGTTTCAACGCATTTGCGGCGAAGAGCCCCCCATCGAGCCGGTGCTGGCGTTCATCAAGACGCCGCATTGGGAGCGCGTCGACGCGGACGCGAAGGAAGCGTTCGCGGAACTGCAGGAAGCCCTGGGCGAGCGGCTGGAGGAAGTGGAACTGTTTCCCTCGGCCGCCGAGGCCTGGGACTGGCACAAGACGATCATGGACGCCGAGATGGCGGCGAACTTCGAGCGCGAGTGGCGCGACGGGCGCGACAAGCTGTCCGAGAAGCTGCGCGCGCTGATCGAGCGCGGGCGCGAGGTGCGCGCGGTGGACTACCAGCGCGCCGTGTCGCGCATCGGGCCGGTGCAGGAAAGCTTCGAGGAGCTTTTCACCCAGCGCTACGACGCGATCCTCACCCCCGCCGCCCTCGGCACCGCGCCGAAGGGGCTGGGTTCGACCGGCGATCCGTCCTTCTGCACGCTGTGGACGCTCGCGGGACTGCCTGCCCTGTCCCTGCCGTTGATGAGCGGCGTCAACGGAATGCCGCTCGGCGTGCAGCTCGTCGGCCGGCGCAATTTCGATGCGCGGCTGATGCGCACCGCGCGCTGGCTGGCTGCCCGGCTGGCCGCCTAGGGAATCGCAGCGAGGGCCCTGAGCGCCTCCAGCTCGGAGCGCAGGCGCTCGATTTCATCGCGGTCGGAGAACGCCACCACCCAGTGCGTGCGACGCCCGTCCGCGCTGCGCAGCGCGCTGAGGGCGGCCTCGACGTAGCGCGCGCTGCCGTCCTTGCCCCACGCCCGGACCTGCCAGCGCGACGCCGACTCGGCGAGCAGGCGGCCGGCGAGCGAGTCGTCGCCGCGGAACACCAGCTTGGCGAGGGGCTGGCCGAGGGCCTCGCCCGCGCGGTAGCCGAAGAAATCCTCGAACGCCGGATTGACGTAGGTGACGCCGCGCGCGGGAGACACGGCGTCGAGGATGGCGAGCGGGAAGCCGCAGGCATCCAGCGCCGCGCGGGAGAGCGCGCTGTCGGCCAGCAGCCGGAAAAGCGCCGGCGCGGCCTCGGGCCGGCCGATTTTGTTAAGAACCGTCATGCAAGGTTTTTGCCACGATTCGGGCAGCGGGACAAGGGCCGAATTCCCCCGGCAGCCGTCAAATCAGCCAGGAACGTGACAAACCCCACATCATGCCGCCCGGGAAGCTTGGATGGACAGCGAATAGCAGAAGCGGCGCAGCCGGTTCAAGTCCGCGGTCTCGATGGTCTGGCGCAGGAAGTCCATGTTGCCGTCGATCGCCGACTGGTAGAGGTTGGCGCCGCCGAAGTGCGACTCCGCGTAGCGGTCGGCGCCCTCGAGCTTCTTGTCGATCCGCGTGCGCGCCACGTACTCGTAGAACCCGGGGGTCTTGATGATGAGATCGTTGGCCGAGCTGTAGCGCACGATCTCCCTGCCGTCGGGCAGCTCCTCGCGCGCGATCTTGGCCCAGACGAATTCCTCGTACAGGAACTGGCGCACCTTCTCGAGGTACATGCGGTCCGACATCTGGCCGATCAGGTCCGCCGTGCCGACCATGCAGCCGACCATGCGGTCGCGCGCGTCCTCGACCCCGATGTCCTCGATCTCCATCTCGTAGCCGGTGTAATGCACCAGGCGCGCGGCGAGCGGCGCCTCGGCGGCGAAGCCGATCTTCGGCAGGTAGGCGGAAAGGAAATCGGCGCTGCGGCTGACGTGGATCTTGGTGAAGATCGCGCCGTTTTCGACCTCGGCTTCGGAGGCGCGCTTGAGGTAGCCCGAGTCGTGGAACAGGGCGACCAGCACGCCGGTGGCGGCGCGGCGCGCGCCCAGCCGGTCGGCGCCGGCGGCTACGCGGTCGTGGCCGTCGATCAGGCGCGCCATCGCCAGCGTCATGTCCAGCGTATGGCGCATGTCGTGATACAGCGTGTCGCAGGCAAGGTAGCCGGGCAGTTTGCCGGCGAACAGCGCATGGAAATCGCCGAACGCCTGCGTGACCGGCGCGAAGTCGGCGCCCGGATAGCGGGCGGCGAACATGGTCAGGACTGCGTCGCGGACCCGGTACGGATCCTCGACGTTGATCCGGTTGCTGACGTCGTTCTGGTTGAGACGCTGCTGCATCGTGTGCCGCGGCTGGCTCCTTCCGCCCGCCGCCGGATCCCCCCAAGCGGCCGATTATTCCGCCTGTCCGGCGCGGAAGCAAGCCAACTAGCGCACGCCGCGTAAAAACAACGGGAGACGGCCGTTAAGCCGGGTTCTGTGACCCCGGCCGGGCGAACCCGGCGGGGCCGGCAGCCATTCCTCTGGGCCCGAGGTTACCCCGGGGCTCAAGCCACCTACCCGCAAGCTTGGCCGAGCCGGCCCTTCAGCGTGTTGCCACGCCTCGCTTGCCTATTTGGTGTTGCTCCGGATGGAGGTTGCCGCGTTTCACCCCCGCCGTTTCGCCCCTCTTTCGAGGGGCGAGACTTTGGCGCAGCGCGCCAAAGTCCGGCGGGACTCGTCTCTGTGGCCCTGTTCGTCACGTCGCCGTGCCAGGGAGTTACCCTGCATCCCGCTCTGCGGAGCCCGGACTTTCCTCTATGCATCGCTGCACAGCGGCTGCCTGGCCGACTCCCGGGGTCATTTTACCCCGGGGGGGTGGCGAAACACCCGGGTATCGTCGTAGAACGCCGCGCCGGCGCTCTGCGGCAGCCAACCCGGGTAGCCGAACACCGGCAGCGGCGCGAGGTCGCGCGGCGTCGCCGACGCGGGGAGCGCGGCGAGCCAGTCCGCGGCCTGGACGTCGGGGTCGGCGCCCGATGCGACGAATACCACCTTGCAGCTGATGCCCGGCCTGGGCTCGAGCGCCTGCTCGAGCACCGCGTGCCCCAGGACCAGGAAGCGCATCGCCGCCTTCACCCGGCTGCGCCGCTCCCAGAACAGCTCTTTCCAGCGGAAGCCGCGCAGCAAAGCAATCAGCCCCGGGTCGTCGCAGGAGACCAGCGCGCCGCCCTCGTCGAAGATCGTGAGCAGGTCCCGCAGGCGGCCGCGCCGGCCGCGCTCGCGCGGGATTTCGGCCGCGTGCATGGCGTTGATGCGCGCCTTGGTGCGCGGAAAGGCGAGCCAGGCGAGCGCGTTGAACCAGTCGTGCGGGCTCTCGGCGCGCGTCGCCACCCGGCCGGTCTCGAAGACGCTGACTTCGTAGTAGCGGTCGACGTTCGCCGGCGGCACGAAGCGCACCGCAATACCGCTTTCGGTGCGCAGGCCGCGCGACTCGGCGAGTTCGTTGAGCCGCTCGAGCGAACGGCCGGCGCCGAGCCACGGCCGCACGGCGTCGAAAATCGGATGAACTAGATGATTTTCCAGGGCAGCGTTTCGCCGGCGCGCAGCGGCACCAGCTCCTCGCCGCCGAACGGCAGCTTTTCGGGCACCGTCCATTCCTCTCGCACCAGGGTGATGCTGTCGCGGTTGGCGGGCAGCCCGTAGAAGCGCGCTCCGAATTCGCTGGCGAAGCCCTCGAGCTTGTCGAGGGCGTCCGCCTCCTCGAAGGCCACCGCGTACAGCTCGATGGCGGCATGCGCGGTGTAGATGCCGGCGCAGCCGCAGCCGGACTCTTTCGCGCCGCGCGCGTGGGGCGCGCTGTCGCTGCCGAGGAAAAATTTCGGATTTCCCGAGACCGCGGCGCCGACCAGCGCGTCGCGGTGCTCCTCGCGCTTGAGGACCGGCAGGCAGTAGTGGTGCGGGCGGATGCCGCCCATGAAGAGCGCGTTGCGGTTGAGGAGCAGGTGGTGCGCGGTGATCGTCGCGGCGACGTTGTCCCCGGTGACTTCCACGTACTGCACCGCCTCGCGCGTGGTGATGTGCTCCAGCACCACCTTGAGCTTGCTGAAGCGCGCCACGGTCGGGCCGAGGACTTCCTCGATGAAGGTCTGCTCGCGGTCGAAGACGTCGATCTGCGGGTCGGCGGATTCGCCGTGCACCAGCAGCGGCACGCCGAGCTCCTCCATCTTCTCGAGCGTGTGGAAGCAGCGCGACAGGCGCGTGACCCCCGATTCGGAGTTGGTGGTCGCGCCCGCCGGATAGAGCTTGACGCCGAAGACGCGCCCCGAGAGCTTGGCGCGGGCGATCTCCTCGGGCGGCGTGTCGTCGGTGAGGTAAAGCGTCATCAGCGGCTCGAACGCGGCGCCGCGCGGCAGCGCGCCGAGTATCCGCTCGCGGTAGTCGAGCGCCTGCTGGGTGGTGCGCACCGGGGGCTGCAGGTTGGGCATCACGATGGCGCGGGCGAAACGCCGCGCGCTGTCGGCGAGCACGCTCGCCATGGCGGCGCCGTCGCGCAGGTGCAGGTGCCAGTCGTCGGGGCGCTTCAGCGTCAGCCGGTCCATCGGCCGGAATTCTACTTCGCGCGCGCGAGAGCCATGCGGTAGAGAGCCTTTTTCGGCATGCCGGTGATGCGCGCGGCGATCCTGGCGGCGTCGCTCGGCGAATGCTCGCCGAGCAGGATGTCGAGCACCTGCCCGGCTTGCACCGCCGGCGCTTGCTTGCGCTCCCCGGCAGCGAGCACGATCACGAATTCTCCCTGCAGGCGATGCGGGCTGGCGGCGAGCCAGGCGCCGGCTGCGCCGAGGGGCAGGCGCGCGAGCTCCTCGAACTTCTTGGTGAGTTCGCGCGCGATCAGGGCCTCGCGCGCGGCGCCGAGGCGCTCGGCGAGCTGCGCCAGGGTCTTGGCGATGCGGTGCGGCGCCTCGTAGAGCACCACCGGCCAGGGCACGTCGAGCGCCTCGATCGCCCGGGTGCGGGCCGAGCCCGTTGCCGGCAGGAAGCCGGCAAACAGGAAGCCTGGCGCGGGGAAGCCGGCGGCCGAGAAGGCCGCGGCCGCGGCGCTGGGTCCGGGCACCGGGCTCACGCGGATGCCGGCCTTGTGGGCCTCGGCCACGAAATGCGCGCCCGGATCCGACAGCGCGGGCGTGCCCGCGTCGCTGACCAGCGCGACATCGAGCCCGCGGCGCAATTCCTCGATCAGGCCGGCGGCGGCGGCGCGCTCGTTGTGCTCGTGCAGCGCCACCGTCCGCCCGGAGATGCCGTAGCGCGAGAGCAGCGTGCCGCTGGTGCGCGTGTCCTCGCAGGCGATGACATCGGCGCCGCGCAGCACCTCGATCGAGCGGGCGCTCGCGTCGTCGAGGTTGCCGATCGGGGTGGCGACCACGTACAGGGTGCCGCTCGTCGTCATTCAGGTCCTTCAGGTCAACCGCGGCTTTGCCGGGAACGTTAAGCCTGCCATGAACCCGAGCGGCGCGCGAGCCGAAGACCTGTGCGCAAGACTGCTGAGCGCGGCGGGCCTGCGCGTGATCGAGCGCAACTGGCGCTGCCGGCTCGGGGAAATCGACCTGATCGCCGAGGAGAGCGGCACCCTGGTGTTCGCCGAAGTGCGCATGCGCGCGGGCGACGGCTTCGGCGGGGCGGCGGAGAGCCTGACCGCGGCCAAGCGCTCCCGCCTGATCGCCGCTGCCCGGCTTTACCTCGCCGGCCGGCCGCAGGCACCCTGCCGTTTCGATGTGTTCCTGCTCGACGGCGCTCCCGCGAGCGTGCGATGGATCCGCAACGCCTTTGGCGAGTAGCGCGCCGCGCAGTGAGCGCGCAGACCCCGGTGTAAGATGCGCCCCCATGGGACAGGCCGATGCGATGCTCCTGGGGCGAGTGGCCGCGCAGTTCGCCGAAAGCGCGCAACTCAAGCTCTCCGCCTCGCAGACACTTGCCGCTCCGGTGGCGCGCGCGGGCATGCTGCTCGCCGAGGCGCTGCGCGGCGGCGGCAAGGTGCTCGCCTGCGGCAACGGCGGCTCGGCCGCGGACGCCCAGCATTTCGCCGCCGAGCTGGTCAACCGCTTCGAGATCGAGCGCCCGCCGCTCGCCGCGCTGGCGCTCACCACCGACAGCTCGACCCTGACTTCGATCGCCAACGACTACTCGTTCCAGCAGGTGTTCTCCAAGCAGCTGCGCGCCCTCGGGCGGCGCGGCGACGCGCTGCTGGCGATCTCCACCAGCGGCAATTCGGCCAACGTGGTCGAGGCGATCCACGCAGCGCACGAGCTCGGGCTGCGCGTGGTGGCGCTCACCGGCAACGGCGGCGGCAAGATCGCGCCGCTGATCGGCGGCGACGACGTCCACGTCTGCGTGCCGCACAAGAGCACGGCGCGGGTCCAGGAAGTCCATCTCCTGGTCCTGCATTGTCTATGCGATGCGATCGATTTCCAGCTGTTCGGAGCTAAGCCATGACAAAAACGCTTTGGCTGTCCTTCCTGGTGATGGGCGCGGGGCTGCTGCAAGGTTGCGCGCCGATGCTCATCGGCGCCGGCGGCGCGATGGCCTACAGCACGCTCGAGGACCGGCGCAGCGCCGGCGTGCAGTTCGACGACGAGGGCATCGAGCTGCGCACCGCCAATCGCATCAGCGAGCGCTACGCCGACGCGGTGCACATCAACGCGACCTCCTACAACCGCGTGGTGCTGCTCACCGGAGAGGTGCCCGACGCGCGCGCGCGCGAGGACATCGAGAAGATCGCGCGCGCGGTGCCCGGCGTGCGCGGCGTGACCAACGAGCTCGAGGTCGCCGGCGTCTCCTCGCTCGGCGCGCGCACCAACGACTCGTTCGTCACCTCGAAGGTCAAGGCGCGCCTCTTCGACGAAGGCAAGTTCAGTTCGGTGCACGTCAAGGTGGTCACCGAGAACGGCGTGGTCTACCTGCTCGGCATCCTCACCGAAGCGGAGGCGAACCAGGCCGCCGATATCGCGCGCACCGTGGCGGGCGTGCGCAAGGTGGTGAAGGTCTTCGAGTTGTGCAAGCCGACCGACGAAATCTGCCGGCCGCGGCCGAAGGCGCCGGCCGAACCCCAGAAACCCAGGGCGGCCGCCTAGGCCGGGATGCCCGCGGCGCCGGCCCACGAGGCCAAGATCCGGGACCCAGGGGAGCTCGCGCGCTGGATCGGGCAATGCGCGCGGCCGCTGGTGTTCACCAACGGCGTGTTCGACATCCTGCACCGCGGCCACGTCACCTATCTCGCGCGCGCCCGGGCGCTCGGCGCCTCGCTGCTGGTCGCCTTGAATTCGGATCGTTCCGCTAGAAGCCTCGAGAAGGGACGTGGTCGTCCCGTCAATTCGCTGGCGGACCGGCTGGCGCTGGTCGCCGCGCTCGAGGCCGTCAGCGCGGTGACCTGGTTCGACTCCGGCACGCCCGAGGCGCTGATCGCCGCCTGCCGCCCCGAGGTCCTCGTCAAAGGGGGCGACTGGCCGGTCGAGCGCATCGCCGGCGCGGCGCTGGTGCAGGCGCGCGGCGGCCGCGTGTTGTCGATTCCGTTCGAGCACGAGCGCTCGACCAGCGCGCTGCTGAAGAGAATCCGCGAGGTTCCAGAGTAAGATTCCCCCATGCGGCTGCACCAGCTGAAGGTCGAGTACGACGCGGAGCAGGACCGGCTGCTGATGCTGGTGGCGACGAGCGAGGCGATGGAGCTGAAGCTGAGCCTCACGCGCCGCTTCGTGAAGCTGCTGTGGCCGCTGCTGGTGAAGCTCGCCGAGGAGGCGAGCCCGCGCATCCGCAGCCAGGCCAACCCCGAAGCGCGCAAGGCGCTGCTCGGCCTCGAGCACGAGACGGCGGTGTCGAAAGCGGACTTCTCCAAGCCCTACGACGCGGGCGAGAGCACGCGGCCGCTGGGCGACGCGCCGCTGCTCCTCGCGCGCATCCAGACCGGCCACGACCGCAACGGCCAGCCGATCGTGGCCCTGCATCCGTCCGACGGCCAGGGGATCACGCTGTCGTTCGATTCGGTGCTGCTGCATTCGGTCTGCCGCCTGCTGCAGGCCGCGGTGAAGGGCAGCGACTGGGACATGGAGCTCAAGCTCCCCGGCACCGAGCCGCAGGAGGGGAAAGAACGCGCGGCGCGCACGCTGAATTAGCTTATAATTCAACATTATCCCTTCAGCTTTTGAACAACTAGGCCTTATCCCCCCGCTGGTTGCTGCGGTCGCCGAGCTCGGTTACGACAAACCGACCCCGGTGCAGGAGCAGGCTATTCCGGTGGTGCTGGCGGGCCGCGATCTCATGGCCGGGGCACAGACCGGCACCGGCAAGACCGCCGCCTTCGCGCTGCCCATCCTGCAACGCCTCGCGCCGGGCGCCAGCACTTCCGCTTCCCCCGCGCGCCATCCGGTGCGCGCCCTGGTGCTCACGCCGACGCGCGAGCTCGCGGTGCAGGTTGCCGAGTTCTTCCGCGAATACGGCAAGCGCCTGCCGTTGCGCAGCACGGTGGTCTACGGCGGCGTGGACATGAACGCGCAGATCGCCGAACTGCGCCGGGGCGTCGAGATCCTGGTGGCGACGCCCGGGCGGCTGCTGGATCACGTGCAGAACAAGACCGTGATGTTCAACCAGGTGTCGATGCTGGTGCTCGACGAAGCCGACCGCATGCTCGACATGGGCTTCCTGCCCGACATCAAGCGCATCATCGCCCTGCTGCCGAAGCAGCGGCAGAACATGCTGTTCTCGGCGACGTTTCCGGACGAGATCCGCAACCTCGCCAAGTCGATGCTCAGCAACCCGGTCGAAATTCAGATCGCCGCGCGCAACGCCCCGGCCGACCTGGTCACCCACGTGGTGCACCCGGTGGCGCGCGAGAAGAAGCGCGAGCTGCTCTCCTACCTGATCCAGACGCGCGAGCTGCGCCAGGTGCTGGTGTTCACCGGCACGCGCATCGGCGCGAACCGCCTGGCGCACCAGTTGCGCAAGGACCACATCCAGTGCGACGCGATCCACGGCGACAAGACCCAGGCCGAGCGCGAAGCCGCGCTCGACGCCTTCAAGGCCGGCAAGACCACCGTGCTGGTGGCGACCGACGTCGCCTCGCGCGGCCTCGACATCGAAGGCCTGCCGCAGGTGATCAACTTCGACGTGCCGCACTCGCCGGAGGACTACGTGCACCGCATCGGCCGCACCGGGCGCGCCGGATTGACGGGCGAGGCGATCTCGCTGGTGGCGCCCGAGGACGCCGAGGCGATGGCGGCGATAGAGCGGCTGATCAAGAGGAAGATCGATAGCGTGCTGGTGCCGGGTTTCCAGCCGGGCGGCACCAGCGTGGCGGGGATGATGGGCGGGCATGGAAGATCCGCACGGCGCGAGCGAAGGCCCGCGCAGGTCCCGCAGGCGAGAAAACCTTCGGATCCGATATTCTCGAAACCTTATGAACCCGGTGCCTCTCCGGCGCCGGCGGCGAAAGCCGAAACTTCCCAGCAGTCCAAACGCAGGCAGCCTCAAGTCGCCGCCCTGCTGGGCGGACTCAAGCGCGCCTAGGTTCTACAGTCGCCGCACGACGTCAGTCGTGTGGAAATTATTTTTACCTGGCGTGCATTTTCACACGCAGCGCGCGCCGTCCACCTCGATGCACACCCCGCTGATCATCGAGGCCTCGTCCGAGGCGAGGTAGAGGCAGGCGTTCGCGACGTCGAGCGGCGTCGAGAAGCGCCCCAAAGGGATCGTCGCCAGGAATTTCTTCTTCGCTTCCTCGGTCACCGCGCCGCCGGCGAACTCCGCCGACAGCGCCGTATCGGGGCTGAACACCGGGTTGACGCAGTTGACGCGGATCTTGTCGGGGCCGAATTCCGCCGCCATCGACTTGGACATGTTGATCACGGCGCCTTTGGAGCTGTTGTAGACGGTGAGCCCCGGGCGCGGCCGCACGCCGGCGGTGGAAGCGATGTTGACGAAGCAGCCGCCGCCGCGCCTGCGGAATACCGGCACCGCGTGCATCGCCGAGAGGTAGACGCTTTTCACGTTGATCGCGTAAACCTTGTCGAACTCCTCCTCGGTGACTTCGAGGTAGGGCTTGTTGCGATGCGTCCAGCCGGCGTTGTTGACCACGATGTCGAGCTGCGGCCCGGCCTCGCGCACCAGCTTCGCCCAGTCCTCGCCCCGGGTGACGTCGCCCTGGACGAAGCGCCCGCCGATATCCCTCGCGACCCTCTCGCCGCCCCCTGCATTGACGTCGTTGACCAGAACCTTCGCGCCTTCATGCGCGAAGCGCCGGGCGATGCCTTCGCCGAACCCCGAACCCCCGCCGGTGACGATCGCCACCTTTCCCCTGAGCCGCATTCAGCCTCCCGCGTCCTTGAAGGGGCTATGTTCGCACAGCTCGTCCACGTAGCGCGCGATGCCCGCGCCTTCGCGCTCGAGGAAGCTCTCCACGGCGCGCCCGAAGCGCGCATCGGCGAGCCAGTGCGCCGAAAAGGCTTCCACCGGCATCAGGCCGCGGAAGATCTTGTGCTCGCCCTGCGCGCCGCCCTCGAACACCTGGAGCTTGCGCGCGATGGCGTACTCGATCCCCTGGTAGTAGCAGCATTCGAAATGCAGCAGCGGCAGGTGCCCGATCGCGCCCCAGTAGCGGCCGTACAGCGACGTCGAATCCATCAGGTACAAGGCCGCGGCGATCGGGCCGGACTGCTTTTCGGCGATCACCATGGCGACGTTCTGCGGCAGGACCGCGCCGAGGCGCAGGAAGAACTCCAGGTTCAGGTAGGGGCTCGAGCGGTGCGCGGCGTAAGTGCCGCGGTAGCAGCGGTTGAAGAACTCCCAGTGCCGGCGCTCGATGGCGGCGCCTTCGAGCCAGCGGAAGCTGACGCCGGCCTCGCGCACCCGGCGGCGCTCCTGGCGGATGTTCTTGCGCCGCGCGCGGGTGAGCTTCGAGAGGAAAGCCTCGAAATCCGCGTAGCCGTCGTTCTTCCAGTGGAACTGCACCGTGCGCCTGAGCATCATGCCCCGGGCGGCCAGCAGGGATGCTTCTTCTGCTCTTAAAAAAAGCACGTGCAATGAAGAAAAAGCTTTTGCAAGATCGAGGGCGGCGGAAGCAAGCAGCTTCCGATCCTCTTCGCGCGGCGCAAGAAGGCGTCTGCCGCTCACCGGGGTGAAGGGCACGGCGCCGAGGAGCTTGGGGTAGTACTCGACGCCGTGGCGCTGATAAGCGTCCGCCCAGGCCCAGTCGAACACGTACTCGCCGTACGAGTGCGACTTGGCGAACAGCGGCATCGCGCCGGCGAGCGCGCCGGACCGGTAGAGCAGCAGGATTTGCGGCCGCCAGCCGCTGCGCGCCGAGGCGCAGCCGGTGTCGATCAGTGCGCAGAGGAACTCGTGGCGCACGCAGGGCTGCTCTCCCGCGAGCGCGTTCCACTCCTGCGGATCCACGCCGGCGAGGGAATCGACGACCCGTACGCTTTCCAAGGTCCCTAAGATACAATGCCCGCACCACCGCCGGAGGGACTCGGATGAAGAAGATCGAAGCCATCGTGAAGCCGTTCAAGCTGGACGAAGTGCGCGAGGCGCTGTCGGAAGTCGGCGTCACCGGGCTCACCGTCACCGAGGTCAAGGGCTTCGGCCGCCAGAAGGGCCACACCGAGCTCTACCGCGGCGCCGAGTACGTGGTGGATTTCCTTCCCAAGGTGAAAATCGAGGTGGTGGTCCCCAACGGCCAGGTCGAAGGCGCCATCGACGCCATCGTCAAGTCGGCGCGCACCGGCAAGATCGGCGACGGCAAGATCTTCGTCACCTCGGTCGAGCACGTGGTGCGCATCCGCACCGGCGA
>Ga0209640_10004559_pt1 | contig 12130 bp, 10 predicted proteins | sample RifCSP10_1_FD_184018 | JGI IMG/M metagenome (GOLD analysis project Ga0209640, IMG submission 184018) | Soil microbial communities from Rifle, Colorado - Rifle CSP2_sed 10_1 (SPAdes) (version 2) | ecosystem: Environmental > Terrestrial > Deep subsurface > Rock core/Sediment | place: Rifle... | reverse complement strand
CGAAATCGGCGCCGTGGTTCCGGTAGTGGAACAGGCTGATGTTCCAGCGCCCACCCAGCTTGTCGAGGAACCCGGTCAGCGCGCCCGGGCGCTCGGGAAACTCGAAGCGGCAGAGCCGCTCGTGGCGCACGTCCGGCGCGTGCCCGCCCACCATGTGGCGCACGTGGAGCTTGGCCATCTCGTTGTCGGTGAGATCGACCGTCTCGTACCCCCTGGCGTTGAGCATGGCGGCCAGCGCCGCACCGTCCTGTCGCGACTCGGTGGCGATGCCGACAAAGATGTGCGCCTTGCTGCGGCCGCTCAGCCGGTAGTTGAACTCCGTCACCACGCGGCGCCCGAGGGCGGCGCAGAACTCGCGAAAGGCCCCCGCACGCTCGGGAATGGTGACCGCCAGCAGCGCTTCACGCGCCTCACCCACCTCCGCCCGCTCGGCCACAAACCGCAGGCGGTCGAAGTTCATGTTGGCGCCGCTCAACACCGCCACCAGCGACCGATCGCGCACACCCTCGCGCTCGACCCACGCTTTCAGCCCCGCCACCGCCAGCGCGCCGGCCGGCTCCATCACGGTGCGCGTGTCGTCGAAGACGTCCTTGATGGCGGCGCAGATCTCGTCGTTGGTGACGCGCACGATCTCGTCAACGGACTTCTGAACGATGGGGAACGTGATCTCGCCCACCTCGCGCACCGCGACGCCGTCGGCAAAGATCCCGACGTGGTCGAGGCGCACGCGCCGGCCGGCCGCGAGCGACTGATACATGGCGTCGGCCTCGAACGGCTCGACCCCGATCACCTTGACGTCTGGGCGCAGCACCTTCAGGTACCCGGCAATGCCGGCGATCAGGCCGCCGCCGCCGACGGGCACGAACACCGCCGACAGCCGATCCTGGCTGTGGCGCAGGATCTCGGCGCCGATCGTCCCCTGCCCGGCAATCACCAGCGGATCGTCGAACGGGTGAATGAAGGTCCGTCCGGTCTCCGCCACCATCTGGTCGCAGTGCGCCTTCGCGTCGGCGTAGCTGTCGCCCACGAGCACGACGTCGGCGCCCATCGCCCGCACGGCGTCCACCTTGATCTCGGGCGTCGTCTGCGGCATCACGATCGTGGCCTTCAGGCCGAGTTTTCTGGCGGAAAACGCGACGCCCTGCGAGTGATTGCCGGCGCTGGCGGTGATGATGCCGCGCGCCCGCTCATCCTCGCGCAGGTGCGCGATCTTGTTGTACGCACCACGGAGCTTGAAGCTGAAGACGGGCTGCATGTCCTCGCGCTTGAGCAGCACCTCGTTGGAGAGGCGCCGCGACAGGCGCGGCGCCAGGTCGAGCGGCGTCTCGCGCGCCACGTCGTACACGCGGCTCTTGAGAATGTCGTGGAGGAGCTGATTGAGCATGGGTAGCTTCCGGCTTACGCCGGAAGCCACAAGTATTACACGGAGGCGCGCGCCGGCTGCGGCGCGCGTGGAGCCAGCCCGAACGGCGACGCCACGATGCTGATGAAGATCCGCGCCGCGGTCGGCCAGCTGAGAGGCCGGCTCACCACGCGGACCCGCCCGGCCGCAACGGCGCGGCAGATCGACGCCGGATCGGGGTCGGCGTCGACGAGCGAATAGGTCGTGCCAAGCTGCTCGAGACGATGGACGTCGCCGTTGCCCACCATCGGCTTGGCGTGGCGGCGCGCCCACGCGTCGGCCGCGCGATTGAAGTTCAGCGACGCGGTGTACATGGCGTTGTACTCGACGGCGTCAAACAGCGCGGCGTGCCGGTTCATGCACCCGAGCAGGCAGTGCGGCGCCGGAAAGAAGGGATGCGGAGCCACGACAAGCCCCGCGCCGTCGCGCTTCAGACGCGCCACGTCGTCAAACGAGCGCACGTCCTCGGCGCCGCCGGAAAAATTCAGCAGCAGCACGTGCCGCCCTTCGACGGTTCTCTCGATGCCGGGGATCAGCGTGATGCCGCGCTCGGCGGCATAGGCGGCGAACGGCCGGACGTCGAGCTGCCGATCGTGAAGGGTAATCGCCAGCGCGTCATACTCGAGCGCGGCGGCGCGGTCGATGAGGTCGTAGGTGGAATGGGGAATCCGGTCGAGCGGATCGTCCGACGTATGCGTATGAAGCTCGACTTTCAACATCGTCCGCGGAAACCTATTCACAAGTCGCGCCGGGGCTGAGGCCCGGCGCCGGCCGGCGGGACACCCAGAAGCTGCGTCTTGACTTCCTCATTATTCCATAGCGTTGCCGGATCCGTGGAGTGCACGACCGTGCCCTTGCTCATGACGTGCACGAAGTCGGCCACCTTGACGGCAAAGGCGGCGTTCTGCTCCACCAGCAGGATCGAGGTGCCCGCCTGCCTGAGCCGGCGGATGACGCCGGCCACTTCGGCCACGAGCACCGGCGCCAGCCCTTCGGTGGGCTCGTCCATCACGACGAGCCGCGGCCGTGCCACGAGCGCGCGCGCAATCGCCAGCATCTGCTGCTCGCCGCCACTGAGCTCGTCGCCCCGGTTGCTCCCCCGTTCGGCAAGCCGCGGGAACACCGAGAACACCTCGTCCAGACTCCACCCCGCCGCAGTGGGGCCTGCCGGGCGCTCGGCAATCGCGAGGTTCTCGCGCACGGTCAGCGACGAGAAGATGCGGCGCCCCTGCGGCACGAGGCTCATCCCAAGGTCGTGAATGCGATGGGGCGGGAGGTGCGTAATCTCGACGCCGCCAAACGTCACGCGCCCCGCGCGCGCCGGCGTCAGGCCGACGAGCGACCGGCAGAGGGTCGTCTTGCCGACGCCGTTGCGACCGAGCACCGCGGTGACCGTCCCCTGCCCGACGCTCAAGGTGACGCCCTGGAGCACGTGGCTCTCGCCGTAGTAGGTGTGCAGGCCGGCGACGGTCAGCACGTCAGTCGGCTCCCATCCCGAGATAGATTTCCTGGACGCCGCGGTTGGCGCTGACCTCGTCTCTGTGCCCTTCGATGAGCACGCGCCCCTGGTGCAGCACGGTGACCCGCTCGGCAAAGGAGAAGGCGACGTCCATGTCGTGCTCGATGAGGAGCACGGCCATGGCGGGATCCAGCGCCTCGAGCAGCGCGTGCATCGAGCGGCTCTCACCTGCCGAGAGGCCGGCCATCGGCTCGTCGAGCAGCAGCAGCCGCGGCCGCCCGGCCATGGAGAGCGCCACCTCGAGCTTGCGCTGATCGCCGTAGGACAGGTTCCGGGCGAGCTCGTGGACAAGAGCGGAGAGCCCGAACCTCTCCAGCAGCTGCGCCGCACGCTCGGCCAGGTCCGGATAGGACGACAGCGCCCGGTGCATCACCAGCTTCCGGCGGTCCAGCGCTTCACACGCGAGCAGGACGTTCTCGCGCACGGTGAGCCCCGGAAACAGCTTCGTGATCTGAAAGGTCCGGGCGATGCCCCGCGCGGCCCGCTCGTGAGGGGCGCGGCGCGTCACATCCGTCCCGAACAGCGTGATGCGACCCGAGGTCGCCGGCAGCTCCCCGCTGATCAGATTGAACAGCGTCGTCTTGCCGGCCCCGTTGGGACCGATGACGGCGTGCCGCCCGCCAGGCGCCACGCTCAGGCTGACCTCGTCAACCGCCTTGAGACCGCCAAAGTGCCTGGAGACATGGTCGAGCAGGAGCGCCGCGGCACTCATACCGGCGCTCAGGAGGCGGGAACGAATCGGCGTGAATAGAGCGGCTGCCTGAGGTAGTCAGCCGGGTTGTACTTCCAGAACTGCGACACGCGCGGCACGGTGGCAATCACGGTGTTCTGCAGCTCGCCGTTGACGCGCTCCACGCGGCGCATGTAGATGCTCTGAATCGGGTTGCCGTACTCGTCGAGCTCCACCGCGCCGCGCGGCAGGCCGGTCGGCTTCGCCGCGCGCAGCGCCTCGAGCAGCCTGGCGCGGTCCTCGACGCGGCCGCCGAGCGCCTCGATCGCCGCCAGCACCCACTTCCCCCCCGTGTACATGCTCTCGGCGTAGTAGCTCGCCATCTTGTTGTAGCGCCGTCGATACGCGGCCGTGAACCGGCGGTTGTCGGGCGTCTCGAGGGCGGCGCTGTACTGCAGCGACGTGACGGTCCCGATGGCCTCGTCTCCCATGAACGCCAGCACCGCCTCGTCGGTCGTCGTGCCCGACCCGATGAGCGGCACGCGGTCCTTGAGCCCGTACTCCTGGTACTGGCGCATGAACTGCAGCGCGGCGCGGCCGAGAAACAGCGCGTACACGGCGTCGACCTCGCGCGAGATCTGCGCCAGGTACGGCGCGAAGTCGTGCACCGACACCGGCGTCCACATCTTCTGGACAATGCGGCCGCCTTCGGCCTCGAAGGTGCGCTGGAACCCGCCGACCGACTCCCAGCCGAAGGCGTAGTCGAGCGCGATGGTCGCGACGGTGCGATAGCCGAGCGTCCGGTACGCGTACTCGCCGAAGGCGTGGTTCGGCTGGCTGCTGGTCCAGCCGGTGCGGACGATCCACTTGCTGCGGCGGCGCTGCGTCAGGTCGTCGGACGACACCACCGGGAACACCATCGGAATCTGCTGCGCGTCGACGTACGGGGCGAGCGCGTACCCGCTCGAGGCGAGCAGCGTCCCCGCCATCAGATGCACGCGGTCGGACTCCACCAGCTTGCGCGCCTTCGTCAGCGTCTGGGCCGGGATCGCCTCGTCGTCTTCGACGATGAGCTGGATCTCACGGCCGCCGGCGCGGTAGCCCACCTCGTCGAGGAGGAGGAGGAACCCGTTCAGGATGTCGCGGCCGTTCTGCGCAAAGGGGCCCGACAGCGGCACGATGAATCCGATCTTGATGGGGCCTGCGGGAGCCTGACCGCGGAGCAGGCCGGCCGCAGGCACGAGCGCGACAGCGAAGGCGATGAGGGCGAATCGAATTCGTTTCATACCTATCGAGGTCCGGCTAAAGCCGGACACTACGTACGATTCGTACGTAGTGTCCGCCTTCAGGCGGACTTCCGCCCTCCCACATTCCAGATCCCCCGCGGCGCCGCCAGAATAGCCACGATATACACCATGCCCAGGATGAGGAGCCAGCGCGCCGTGTAGGCGCTCATGACGTTCTTCAGGAGCACGATGGCGCCGGCGCCCAGCAGCGGCCCCGCCAGCGTGGCCGGCCCGCCGAGCGTGACCATCAGGAACAGCTCGGAGGACGCCGTCAGGTCCAGGTAGGTGGGGCTCACGAACCCGTTGTAATACGCCCACATCACCCCGGCAACGCTCGCAAACGCGCCGGCAATCACGTAGCTGAGATAACAGTGGATCCACGTCCTGAAGCCGAGACTCTTCATGCGTGACTCGTTCTCGCGGATGCCGCGCAGCGTCAGCCCGAACGGCGAGCGCACGATCAGGATCATCAGCGTGGTGCACACAACAAACACGAGCAGGGTCACGTAGTAGAACGCCACCGGTCCGGATACGGGAAGCCCGGCGTGCGCCTCGAGGGTGGGAATGCCCGAGATGCCGTTGTCGCCGCCGGTCACCGGAATCCAGCGGTAGCTCACGCCCCACAGAATCATCCCGAGCGCCAGCGTGATCATCAGAAAGTAGACGTCGCGCACGTGCGACACGATCAGGCCGAACACCGCGCTGACCGCCGTCCCGATGAGGACGGCCGCGACGACGCACGTCCAGAAGTCGGCGCGGTAGGTGGTGGAGAGCACGGCCACCGCATACGCGGCCACGCCGAAAAACGCCGCGTGGCCGAGCGAGGGCAGGCCCGTATACCCGAGCAGGATGTCGAGGCTCATCGCAAGAATCGCCAGAATCACGATCTGCGTGAGCAGGCCCACCCAGTACGACGTCATGAACACCGGACCGAGCGCCAGGACGAGAGCCAGGCCGGCGACCACCGGCAACCGCCATCCCGGAAACGCCGCGTCATGCGCGGCCATACAGCCCCGTCGGCCTGATGGCCAGCACGATCACCATCGGCGCGAACAGCGTGAAATACGACAACTCGGGCACGAGCGCTTTGCCGAAGTTGTCGATCATCCCCACGACGATGCTCCCGACCAGCGCCCCTTTCAGGCTGCCCATCCCGCCGACGATGACGACCACGAAGGCCAGCGGGAGCAGGTCGAAGTCGATGCCGGCATAGCCGCCGAGAATCGGCCCTCCCATGACGCCGCCAAACGCGGCAAGCCCGGCGCCGGCCGCAAACACGAGACCCGACAGCCGCGCCACGTTGATGCCGGTGGCCGCGGCCATTTCGGGATCGTCCACCGTTGCACGCAGCCGCGCGCCCACGAGCGTCTTCTCGTTCACGGCCCACAACGCGACGCCGACAAGCGCGGCAACGACAATCACGAAGAGGCGATAGAAGGGGAAGACGATCTCGCCGGCGGCCATCGACCCGCCGAGCGCGGACGGATACGGCAGCGTAAACGGGTCGCCGCCCCAGATCATCAGCGCCCCATCCCGAAACAGCAGCGCAAACCCCATCGTCATCATCATCTGCGCCAGCGGGTCGGAGCCGAACCGGCGCAGGAAGAACCGCTGCATCACGAACCCGACGGCCGCCACGACGACAACCGCGACCGCCGCGCCGAGCAACAGGCTCCCGGTGCGCAGGATGACCGTATACGCGACGTACACGCCCAGCATGTAAAAGGAGCCGTGGGCGATGTTCACGATCTTCATCACGCCGAAGGCAAGCGTGAGGCCGCTGGCGATGAGGAACAGGAGCGCCGCGGAGAAGAGACCGTTGAGGGTCTGGGTGAGGAGGTAGGTCATGGCCATGCGGGTGGGGCGGGTAGGGCGGGTGGGGCGAGTGGGGCGAGTGGGGCGGGTGGGGCGAACAGGGGACCCTCTCCTGTACCTTACCCGCGCCCTACCCGCCCTACCCGCCTTACCCGCCTTACCCGCCCCTGGAGGTTACTGCCCGCCGCGGCCGCCGCGGCCGCCGCCAGGACCGCCCTGCCGTCCGCCGCCTTCACCTGGGGGCGGCGGCTGGATGCCGAGCACTTTGCCGAGCGCGTAATACGCGCACGGCTCGTCCATGTTGCCGCCGCCGATGCCGATGGCGCCGATGAGCTGATTCTCGAGCACGATGGGGACGCCGCCGGGGACGAAGTAGTACGACAGCCCGGACTCGCGCCCAAGATCGGTGCGAATCACGCGCCCGTCGACCGTCGGGAAGCGCTCGGCCACCGCCCGCGAGGGCGTGCGGGCGTACAGCGCCGTCCGCGCCTTCATCAGCCCCGTCTCGACGCCAATCGGCACCACGCCGTCCATGACGTGGGCGTCGATGACGTCGCCGTTCGGTGCGAGGACGAAGATGGCGTAATTGCCGGGAGCGCCCTGCTGCTTGCTGGCGAACTCGACGCACGCATCCACGATCTGACGCGCCACGCCGGCGCTGATTTGATACTTGAACAGCGTGCGGCTGGCCACCTCATTCGAGACGACCGCCTTGGCCAGCGGCATCGGCGTCGTACCCTGCGCGGCGGCAGGCGACGGCAGCAGCCAGGCGGCGGCCAGAACGGCCAGGCCCGTTCCGGGGAACCGAGCAATCTTCATCATGAACTTATCCTCCGTGTTCCAGCACAATCTTCATGCGCTGACCACCGCCTTCGGCCCCGAGCATGCCGATGGCGGCCTTCAGCTCTTCAAGGGGCATCACGTCGCTGATGAGCGGCTCGAGCCGCACGAGGCCGCGCTCGACCAGACCGATCGCGCCCGGGTAGTCTTCGCTCTTCGCCACGCGCGCGTTGATGAGCGCGATCTCCTTGTAATACAGGTCGTAGAACGGCAGCGCCCCTTCCCTGGCCGTGATGATGCCGAACATCAGCACCCGGCCCCCGGCGCGCACCATGTTAATGCCGGCCGCCAGCTGCGACACCACACCCGTCGTCTCGATGACCACGTCGGCGCCGCGGCCCTCGGTGGCATCGCGCACCTTCCCGACGGCCTCGTCGCCGCCGGGAATCGTCACCTCCGCCCCGAGCGTTTCGGCGAGCGCCCGCTTGCCGGCGCTGCGCGTCACGCCAATCACGGTGGCGCCGCGCGCCTTGGCGAGCTGCACGTGCAGTTGCCCGGTCACGCCGAGGCCGAGCACCACGACATACTCGCCGGGGAAGATATCGACCTGGCGCTCGGCGTGCAAGCACGTGGTCAGCACCTGGATCAGCGGGGCCGCACGGCGGTCGATGCTCTCCGGCAGCGTGAAGACGTGGGTGGCCGGCGCGGCAAGATACTCGGCAAAGCCGCCGTTGGCGTCGCGGCCGAGCAGCAGACCGTTCGGACAGAGGTGCGTCTGCCCGATCCGGCAGTGAAAGCAGGCGCCGCAATAGAGCTCGGGATCGACGATGACCCGGTCGCCGGGTCGGAACGGCGCGTCGCCGGCGTCAACCACCTCGCCGGTCATTTCATGACCCATGATCCGCGGGTAGCTGACCGGAATCGATCCGTTGAAGATCTTGTAGTCGGTTCCGCAGATGCCGCTGTGGGTGACCTGCACCAGCACCTGGCTGGCGCCGCGGCCCGGCTGCGCGACCTCCTCGAGCACCAGCTCGCCGGGCGCGGTGAGCACCATGGCTTTCATAAGACGCTCGCAACTTCAAAGTGCAAAGTGCAAAGTAGAAAGTAAGTTTCCAAGTTACTTTCCACTTTTCACTTTGTACTTTGCACTTGCAGGGCCTCAGGATTGACCGGGTTGCGGGGCGCCTTCCCGCTCAGCACCGCCACCACTTCCTGGGCCGCCTTGGTCTGCAGTTCCACCAGCGACTCCTCGGAATAGAAGCTCGTGTGCGGCGTGATGATGACGTTGTCGCGGCCGAAGAGCGGCGAGCCGGCCGGCGGCTCCTGCGTCATGACGTCGAGCGCCGCGCCCGCGATGAGCCCGGCATCGAGCGCTTCAGCCAGCGCCGCCTCATCGACGATCGGCCCCCGCGCCGTATTCACCAGATACGCGGTCGGCTTCATCTGCCTGAACGCATCCGCGTTGAAGAGATTCCGCGTCTCGGGCACGAGCGGACTGTGAATCGACACGTAGTCGGAGGTCTTCAGCAGCGTGGGAAAATCGACGCTCTCGACGCCGGCACCCGCGAACACCTCCGTCGGTACGTAGGGGTCGTAGGCAACCACCTTCATCCCGAACGCCTTCGCCTTGGGCGCGACGAGCTGTGGAATGCGGCCGAAGCCGACGAGCCCCAGCACCGTTCCGCGCAGGCGATGGATCGGCACCACGGCCGGCATCTTCCACGTGCCGCCGTGCACCTGCGCATTGATGAAGGGGATCTTGCGCACGACGGCCAGGAGCAGCGCCATCGTGTGGTCCGACACCTCGTCGATGCAGTAGTCCGGCACCTTCGTCACGACGATGCCCCGCCTGGTGGCTTCCGCGATGTCGACGTTGTCGACGCCGATGCCGAAGCGGGAAATGATCCGGCACTTCGTCAGTTGCCCGATCATGTCCGCCGTGATCTTCGCGTAGGTCACCAGGATCCCATCGGCGTCTCTGGCCACCTTCATGATGGCCTCGGGCGTCGGCTCCGAGGCGAGCTGCAACTGGGCCCCGACCCGCGACAGCACGTCGCGGGCCGGGTCGAGGTTGGGAAACACGGAATCCGCGACGGCGACCTGGTATGGCACTGCCCTCTGCCTCCTACCTGGCCATCGCTTCTTCCATGTGCTCCATGCGCGTGAAGACGACGGGGCCGTCCGCGCTCACGAGCACGTTCTCCTCCAGGCGGCAGGTCTGCTCGAGGCCCGGGTGTCCGGCGAACGTCTCGATGGCGAAGTACATGTTCTCCTTGATCTCGGCGGGGTACTTCATCGAGTACGCACGCGACATCCACATCCCTTCATACAGCGTGATGCCGATGCTGTGCGCGAACTGCTGCAGCGTCACGGTGCCGTACGTGTCGTCGTCGTACGTCGGGAATGCCTTCGCCACGTCCGCGCTGGTGTTGCCCGGCTTCAGCTGCGCGATCCCGGCGTACATCGAGTCGTACACCTCGCGGTACAGGTCGATCTCCTTGCCGGTCATCTTCGTGCCCCAGGGGCCGCCGCACTTGAAGCAGCGCACGAAGTCGATGAAGTAGCCCGAGGGGCCGACCGCGTTGATGTCGACGATGACGAGGTCGCCCTGGCGGATCAGCTTGTCGGTGGCCCAGCGGCGATACGGGCTCGTGTTGCCGCCCGAGGCCACGATGATGTCGTAGATGATCTCGCAGCCGCGCTCGAGCATGAACTCGTGCACCTTGGCCTCGATCTCGCGCTCGCGGACGCCGGGCTTGAGCCACTCGTACTTGATCTTCCACATCGCGGCGTCGCCGATGCTCGACGCCTGCTTGAGCAGCTCGATCTCGTCGCGGGTCTTGACCGTCCGCGCCCGGGACACCGCCGGCCAGCCGTTGACGATCGTCAAGCCGGCTTTCTGGAACGCCTCGAAGGCGGGCATGTCGAGATTGTCGATCCCGATCTTCTCCTTCTGGACGCCGTGCTCCTTCAGCACCTCGACGACGCTGTCGGCCATGCGGCCCGCCATGTACGGAACGGCGCCCTCGGCCCACTGCCAGGTGATGGCGGGGCGGATGCGGCCTTCCATCCACGGCAGGTCGATCTTGGCGCACTGCAGGTCGGACCCGGCCGTCTCGAACAGCGTCGGTTTGCCTTCGGCAGGCACGACCGCGTAGCGAATGTTGATGTTGTACTTCCAGTTTCCCTGGTAGGAGGCGGTGGCGTAGCGGATGTTCGCGCCAGCGAACAGCACCAGCGCGCCGATGTTCTCGGCCTTCATCTCGGCCTGCAGCTTGACCAGGCGCTCCTTGCGCAGCCGGTCGAAATCCACGCGGTACTGCCAGTCGGCACCCGTCTGGCTGTACAGGCGCCGCGGATCGTATTCGTGCGGCTTGCCGAGCCAGCTCAGGTCCATTCCGTTGCTCTTGGCTTTCGGGTCAACAACCATGCTCATTGCACTGCCACTCCTCTAGGGAAAAACACTCTGCGCGGGAACGCGGAACGAAGGACTCACCAATATACATCGCGGTTTGCGGGTCAGTCTAGAAAGCGGGGGGATCAGGGATCGGGGATCGGGGGGATCGGGCGGATTCGGGATCAGGGACAAGGATCGGGGCGTCGCCGCAATCCCGATCCCCGATCCCCGATCCCCGGAATTACCGCGTCTCGTTCGGCGCCGGCTGCCCCGGCTTCGGACCCGTGTACTCCAGAACGAACAGTCCTCCGCCCGTGCGATCGGTCGCGTACGCCAGACCGCGGTGGTCGATCGTCACGTCGTTGATCTGGATCGCCACCGGCTGCCCTTCCCCGGCCGGGTGGGACAGCTCGGTCGGCTTTGGAATGTAGTAGCCAAGCTCCCGCATCTGGTACGGATTCGAGAGATCGAGGACCCGAATGCCCGCGTTGAAGTAGGCGATCCAGGCGAGCCGGTTCTCGTGCCGGTTGAGACGTCCGTTCACGAACTCGGCGTGCTGGTGCGGCCCGAACCGCCCGCCCTTCTTGCAGAAGTCGCCCACCGGCACCTCCCATTGGGAGACCTGCGTCGGGTGGGTCTCGTGCGTGACGTCGAACATGTAGACCCTGGCCCGAACGCCGCTGGCGCACGGCATGGTATCGGCCGCGCCGGCCGCTTCGTCCGTCATGAAGATGTACGTCCGCGGGAGCGCATCGCCGTGGAAGTTGGGCAGCTGGTTGTAGACGATCGGCGTCAGCGTGTGCGGCCCGCGGTTCGGCGGGTTGGTATCGTAGGACCAGATCAGTTTCGGGTTCGCCCGATCGGAGATATCCCACGCCCCCATCAGCCCGCTGGTGTTCCTGAAGCCGATGTACATCCGGCTGTTGGCCTCGTCGAGCGTCGGATGATGGACGTACTGGCCCTGATACAGGGACTTGTCCTCGGTGTCCTTCATCCCCGGGAGCCAGGTCCGTCCGACGAACTTCGGACTGGCAGGGTCCCTGAGATCCCAGATGTGCAGCAGGGTGTTGCGGAAGCCGGGCTCGCCGGAGGCCGAGTAGTAGTAGCCGGATTCCTCCGACCAGAAACCCTTGTGCGCGCGGATGATGAACGGCCCGCCGCAGCCGGACCCGCACGAGTTCGGCGGCGTCCCGGTGATCTCCGAGACCAGCTTGATCGCCTGCGGGTTGGTGGCCCGATCGGTGACGTCGAAGATCTGGAA
>Ga0209640_10004557_pt1 | contig 12131 bp, 12 predicted proteins | sample RifCSP10_1_FD_184018 | JGI IMG/M metagenome (GOLD analysis project Ga0209640, IMG submission 184018) | Soil microbial communities from Rifle, Colorado - Rifle CSP2_sed 10_1 (SPAdes) (version 2) | ecosystem: Environmental > Terrestrial > Deep subsurface > Rock core/Sediment | place: Rifle... | reverse complement strand
GCTCGAGCGGCTCGGGAGCCGGCCCCTCCTCGGGGCGCGATACGAACTGCGCGGCCCCGATGATGCAGGGCGTCCTCGGGTCAACCGCCGCCATCACCGCAGCCCGTCATCTCGCCCTCACTTGGCCTGCCAGTTCGGCGGCCGTTTCTCGGCGAACGCCTTGGGGCCTTCCTTGGCGTCCTCGGTCATGAACACCTTGCCCGCCAACTGGCTTTCGATGTCGTAGGCCTCCTTGGCGGTGACCCGCATCCCCCGGAGCACCGACTCCTTGGTGGCCCACACGGCGAGGGGCGCGTTGGCGGTGATGCGGCGGGCCCACTCAAATGCCCGCTCCATCAAGGCGTCGGCTTCGACAATTTCGTTGATCACGCCCATCCGCAGGGCTTCTTCGGCAGGGAAGGCTTCCGCCGTGAGCAGCATCGCCATGGCATGCACGTAGGGGATCTGGCGGGGCAGGCGGACGGTCGTGCCGCCCCCGGCAAACAGGCCCCGCTTCGGTTCCATCACGCCAAACGACGCCGACGGTGTCGCGATGCGGATGTCGGTTCCGCAGAGCATCTCCATCCCGCCGGCGACGGCGGGCCCGTCGACCGCGGCGATGATCGGCTTGTTGAGCTTCACGCCGCGGAGCACGGCGTCGGTGGAGTCCGACAGCTTGCAGCCGTCGAGCTCGGTCACCTCGCCCGCCTGGATCTTCCCCTGCAGTTCGGTGACCTGGGGGATGAAGGTCTTCAGGTTGGCCCCCGACATGAAGGCGCCCGGGACGCCGGTGATGATGGCGACCCAGATGTCGTCGTCCTCCTGGCACCGGTGCCAACCCGCGGCGAGATCGCGGAACCCATACATGTCGAGCGCGTTGCGCGACTCGGGAAAGTCGATCGTGATGACGGCGATGTGGTCGTCGGAGACCTCGAAGTGGATCGGCACCCGTGGATCCCGCTCAGATCGGGGAGTCGGTCAGGGCGATGGTGACGGTCTTGGTCTCGAGGAACTCCTCGATCACCTGGCGCCCGCCTTCGCGGCCGAGTCCCGACTCCTTGAACCCGCCGAAGGGAGCGTTGGGCATCACGGTGTAACCGTTGATGCCGAACGAACCCGCCCGCACGGCTTTGGCGACGCGGAACGCCCGCCGCGTGTCGTTGGTGTGTACCGACGCTCCGAGGCCGTAGCTGGTGTCGTTCGCGATCCGGATGGCCTCCTCCTCGTCGCGGAACGGGATCGCCGCCAGCACGGGCCCGAAGATCTCCTCACGCGCGATCGTCATCGAGTTGTCGACGTCGGCGAACAGCGTCGGGTTGACGAAGTTGCCGTCGGCGAGATCTCCGCCCGGGCGGTCTCCGCCGCACACGAGCCGGCCGCCCTCTTCGGTCCCCTGCTCGATGTATCCGACGACCTTGTCGAGTTGGCGCCGGTTGATCAACGCCCCCGACGTCACCGTCGGATCGAACGGGTCGCCGAATGTCGAGATCCCCGCCATCGCGGTCGCCGCGTTGATGAGGTCGTCGTAGATCGACTCCTGCACGAGCGCGCGGGTGTGGCACACACAGCCTTGACCCGACAGCCCCATCGACACCATGCCCATCGCGGTGGCCGCCACTGAGCCGACGTCGACGTCGTCGAAGATGATGTTGGGGCTCTTGCCCCCGAGTTCGAGCGACACGCGAGCGATGCGCTCGGACGCCGCCGCCATGATGCGCTTGCCCACGAGGCGCGAGCCCGTGAATGTGATCTTCTCGACGTCGGGGTTGGTGATGAGCGCCTCACCGGTCGTCGTGCCCGGGCCGAGCACGAGGTTGAAGACGCCCTTCGGAACCCCGGCCTCCTCGAGGAACTGCGCCATGCGGATGACCGAGAACGACGCGAACTCGCTGGGCTTGAGAACGACCGTGCACCCGGTGGCGAGCGCCGGCGCCACTTTCTGGGCGAACAGCATGACCGGCGCGTTCCACGGGATGACGGCCGCCACCACCCCGACCGGCTCCTTCAGGGTGAGGATCTGAAAGTCGGACCCGGTGTAGGTCGGCACCGTCTCGCCGGTGATCTTGTCGATCCAGCCGGCGTGGTGGTCGAAGGCGTCGGCGCCGAACTCCGCCGACACTTGATAGATGTTGCCGAAGCTGATCGGCAGGCCGTTGTCGAAGGTTTGGATGCGGTTCAGCTCGTCGGCGTGCTCGCTGAACAACTCCGAGACGCGGCGCAGCAGGCGGATGCGGTCCTTGGCTTTCATCTTCGGCCAGTCGCCGTCGTCGAACGCCCGGCGCGCGGCGGCCACGGCGCGATTGACGTCCTCGGGGGAGGCGATCGAGAAGGTCCCGCACTCCTCGTTGGTGGCGGGGTGGATGTGGGTCCACGCCTCGCCGGACGTGCCGTCCACCCACTCGCCGTCGATGAACTGCCGGCCTTCCTTGATGCCCAACTCGTCCTTGTGTGGCAGGACGGAGATCGCCATGGTGCCCCCTGAACGTGGCCTGACCTATTCCTGACGTGTGTGTCAGGTTTACCATCCCAACGCGCGTTTGGCTATGTGATCCCACGGTAAGCGCGCCCTACCCCCGGCTCGGCCGTAAGGGGGGTGATGAAACGCTGCCTTCGCACCCTTGCCCTCGCCTCTCTCGCCTCCCTCGTGTCGCTCGGCCCGTGGTGGGGTGGCGCCGTCCCGAGCGCGCGCGCCGACGAGCACTGCACGCGCATCCAGGACCGCACCGTGCCCGTGCCCTCGGGCGTGCTGGTGCCCGACTCCCGCGTCCGGGTGATCGTCCCCACCGCCTACTGCACCGAGGGCAACACCACCGCGTACCCAGTGCTCTACCTCCTCCACGGCGCCGGCGACACGTGGGCGACGTGGACCAACAACACCGACGTCGAGGAGTTCTCGGCCGCCTTCGACGTGATCATCGTGATGCCCGACGGCGGCCACGGCACCACCCCGGGCAACGAGGCCGGGTGGTATTCCGACTGGCACGACGGATCGCGCGACTGGGAGACCTTCCACACCGACGTCCTCATCGATTGGGTTGACGCCACTTACCGCACGCTCGACACCGCGGATCACCGCGCCGTGGCGGGGCTCTCGATGGGCGGTTTCGGGGCCATGAGCTACGCGGGTCGCCACCCCGACCTCTTCAGCGCCGCCGCCAGCTTCAGCGGCGCCGTCGACACCATGCACGGCTGGCCGGCCAACGGCTTCGGTTACCAGGCCGCGCAACCGTTCTTCGGGACGCCCGACGATCGCGTGTGGGGCGACGCCATCACCAACGCCGACGAGTGGCGCGCGCACAATCCCGCCGATCTCGCGCCGGCGCTCGTGGGCAAGACCCTCGTGCTCGCCACCGGCACCGGGACCCCCGGAGGACCGGCCGGCGACAACCCGTCGAACCCTGGCGGATATGGCGTCGAGGCGTTCATCTTCCAACTCAACGTGAGCTTCCAAGCCCACCTTCGGGTCGCGGGCGCCGCCTTCACCGACCAGGGCTACCTCGGCGGACTCCACGATTGGCCGTACTGGGAGATGGCGTTGCACCACGCCCTGCCCGTCCTCGTCGACGCGATCGACTGATCCTTCCGTGTCTGTGGCGCGTTAACGGGCTATATCCCCGCTAACGCGCCACAGACACGGAAATGCGCGTTAGAACTCGGGCTCCACGAAGTCGGCGGGGCGCGGGTCGCGGCCTTCGATCTCGGTGATCTCCTGGATCCCTTTGGCGCCGATCAGGCCAATCACGATCGCGACGCCGACTCGCAGCCCGCGCATGAGTTTGCGGCGGCGGCGCCCAGGCCACGAGGGAGGCGTACACGACGCCGACGAGCAGGCCTCCGACCAGGAACGGCGGCACCAGCCCGACGAGGATCATCGGGGCGAAGGCCAGCATGCGCGGAAACCGGAGGGGGGTCGTCTCGTAGAACCCGCGCCATCGCTCGGCGATCAGCGACACCACGATCGCGAACACCGCCGACAGCACGACGAACAGCGCCACGGCCAACCACAACGGATCGAGGATCGAAAAGTCGCGCTTGCCGGGCTCAACAAACACGGGCGCGCCCACCGCCATGCCGATGAGGGCGCAGGCGCGCAGCCGGGCGCCCTTGGCCTCGGGGAGGAGGGAGCGAATCAGCGCGTAGAGCCACCCGCCGACGAGCCCGCCGAACGCGCCTCCAAAGATCATGAGGCCGATGGTCCCGTCGAGCGTGAACTCGTTGATCTGCTCGCCGGCGTCGGTGAACGCTCCGTGGACGGCGTCGCTCGACGTGATCGCGAGGATCCGCATGGCGAGGCGACCGCCGAGCCCGATGACGAGCAGTCCGGCGACGATCCCGGAAACGGACGCCCAGGCAAGGCGACGCAGGTACGCGTTGAACTGGGCCCGGAACGGCGGCGCAACCGCCGTGGGTGCCGCCTGCATGCGGACCAAGTTAGGGCAACGCGGCGATGGCCTCGCCCGCCACCTTCACTTCCCCGTCCTCGTTCGCGAGCGACACCTCGAGATCGACGAGGTTCTCGCCGCCGTCCTTGCGCTTGGACGTAACCGTCACCTTCGAAATCAGGGTCTCGCCGGGCCAGGTCTGCTTTGTGAACCGAACCTTGTAGGTCTTGAGGTTCCCGATCCCGACCCAGTCGGTGATCGCCTTGCCGAGCAGGCCCATCGAGAACATCCCGTGCCCGAATACGGACGGGAGGCCGGATTCCTTGGCCTTCACCTCGTCGTGGTGCATGGGATTGAAGTCGCCGGACGCGCCCGCGTACATGACGAGGTCGGTGCGGGTGAGCTCGTGGCGAAGCTCGGGCGCCGCGTCGCCTTCGTTGACATCATCGAACTTGAGTTTGTCCTCGGCCATCAGCGGCATCTCCTCAGTCGTTCCTGGCGCTGGTGCGCTCGATCGCGGGCGGGCAAGCAAGCAGGCGGGCGGGCGGGCGATCACTTTGGAGTTTCCTGACATGCGTGTCAACTTCGTCGCCCATTGTGCCGGACCCAACGGCCCGCTTCTCGCATCGGGATCTACAGTGACGGCGTGGCCGGCGATCGAGACGACGACTTCGTCACCCAACTCGTTTCCTTCCCCTTCCGCCTGGCGACGGAACTCCTCATGGTTCCCAACTCGCTCAAGGCGCTGCGGGAGTTGACCGAGGACCTCGCAGCCACGTCGCGCGTCGTGCGAGACACGATCGCCGAGGTCGCATCGGCGCTCGAGCCCCTGACGGGCGCCGTCGACCGGGTCGCCAACATCGATCGGGCGGTCACCGAACTCCACGCCATCTTCTTCACCGTCCTGGAGCGGGTGCCCGGCGGGAAGCGGGCTATGCGCGGGCTCCCGGGCGACCGCGAAATCGAGACGTCCGACTCCTGACGACAGAACTCATGCCGCGGTGCCCAGCGCGCTGCTCACGACGCTGCGCAGTTGGTCACCGGTGAACGGCTTGTTGAGAAAGGCGCTGCATCCCGCGGCCCGACACCGCGCTTCGGTTCCCGGCGATCCGTGAGCCGTCAACACGATCACCGGAACATCAGCAGTCGCCGGCTGCGCGCGAAGGTGCTCGAGTACTTGCCAGCCGTCGATTCCGGGGAGCCGGAGGTCGAGCAGCACGGCGTCGAACGTCGCCTCCGAGACGGCCTCGAGCGCCTCCTCGCCGGTCGCCACCGTGACGACGCCGTACTGCCGCGCGAGGTGGAGCTCCACGAGGAGCCGCAGATCGGGCTCGTCGTCGACGACGAGAAGGCGTGCGGTCATGGTGAGGGAACCTCCTCGGCGACATCCGAGTCCGGGTCGTGCGACGGGAGCGTGAACCAGAAGGTTGACCCCTGGCCCAGGGCGCTGTCGACCCCGACTTCGCCCCCGTGCAACTCGACGTATTTCGACACGATGGTGAGTCCGACCCCGGTGCCGCGCGTAACGTCGCCGGTGCCGCTCGCACGGTAGAAACGCTCGAAGATCTGCTGCTGGTCCTCGGCCCGGATGCCGACTCCGCGGTCGATCACCTCGACCTTGACACCGGCATTCTCCATCGCCGCCGCGACCGTGATCGTCGAGGCGGCGGGTGAGAACTTCGCCGCGTTGGCAATGAGGTTGACGAGGATGCGCTGGAACGCTTTCGCGTCGGCGCGCGCCTCGAGTCCGTCGGGCACGGCCACGACGACCTCACGATCGTCCACGAGCTCCCCGACACGGGTAAGCGAGTCGTCGATGGCGCTTCGCACCGAGACCAACGAGGGGTCGATGCTCACCTTTCCCGCCCGGAGTCGCGAGAGGTCGAGGAGCTGGTTGGTGAGCTCCTCCATCACCTGCGCGTTCGTGTAGACGCGGTCGAGCAACCTCGCTCGCGTGGACTCGTCGAGGTCCTCGGACGACGTCAGGAGTTCGGCGAACCCGGCGATCGCCGTCAGCGGGGTTCGCAGTTCGTGGGCGGCGATGTCGAGGAACTCGTCCTTGAGGCGATCCGCCTCTTGGAGCTCGCGGCGCGCGCGCTCGAGGTCGTGAACCGACGCCTCCAACTCCCTCGTGCGATCGTCGACGAGGGCGAGGGCGTAGTCGCGCCTCCGCTGGAGCACCTCCAACAGAGCGACCACCGCGACGGTGAAGAGCGTGCCGAGTCCGGCAACGAGGACGGGAAGCCGGCGCGTGGCGCCGCCGACGAGCGATCGGCGGGGTGCCGCCTCCATCAGCCAAACGTCGGCGCCGAAGTCGAACTCGATCTCTTCGACCGGGCCCTTGAGCGGCCACTCCACGGTATTCGCGGCCAGGATCTGCTCGCGGCTGGCCTCACTGGTGCCGTAGAGCACGACTTTGATCTCGGCGAACGCGGCGTTCGGATCTTCGGGTTCGGCGGGCGGTTGCACCGCACTCTCTCCATAGATGGCGCGGCCCTCGGCCAGAAGGGGGGCACCGATCGCGGCTCCCCAGCGCCGTTCACCCTCCACTTCGAAGACGCCCGTCGAGACGAACCGGGCCCCCGAGCGCGCCACCGCCCCGGCGCGCTTGCCAACCAGCGTGGCCCCCGAGCGGATGCCAGAACCCAGGGCGGTGAGGACCTTGGGGGCGTCGCCGGTCGTGTCGACGAGCGCGAGGCTCTCAAAGCTCCCCCCCTGCTCGGCGACGAGCGACTCCGCCACCTTGTTGAACGTCTCGAGCTCCGAGGGGCCGACCTGGAGCGCTCCGGCGACGATCAGCATCCGCTGCTCGATGGCTCCGATGGCGACGTCGAGGAGCGACCTCGTCTCCGCCGCGCGCGACTTGAGGAGCGATCGCTCCTGGTCCTGCACCGAGGAGCTCGCCCCGAACGTCGCAGCAGCGGTGGCGGCCGCGAGGACCGCGAAGGCCACGACGGTAATCCAGCGAAACCGTGGTCGCGAGACGCGAGAAGGTGCGATGAGAATCCCCTGTGTCCGATGCGAACGGGTGTGTCGCGACGGAACCCCGACTCTACTCGTCACTGGGCGCGCCCACCTTCCGGCGACGGACCTAGCCCGCGGATCCCTTGTCCTCGTAGCGAATCAAACCACGCCGCACCGCGCGACCGACGCCGGGGAGGCCGTACATGATCCCAACGGCGCCGTATCGACGGGGGACCGTGAGGTGGTGGAGTTCCTTCTCCACCATGCGCGCCACGCCATCGGCAACCACCTGCGGAGGGAACTTCGGGCCGTCGTAGCTCGCCGGGACCTCGTCCTTGCCCCAGATCTCGGTGTCGATGGGCCCCGGCGAGAGCACGCCCACGTGGACCCCCGTTGCGTGCAGATCGACGGAGAGCCCGTGCGACCAGAGCGACAAGGCCGCTTTCGACGCCCCGTACGCAGACTCCTTGGGGTTCGGGATGTAGCCCGCCACCGAGGTGACGTTGACCACCGAGCCGCGACGGCGGGCCAGCATGCCCGGGAGCGCAGCCATCGTCGTATACACGGCGCCGAGGAAGTTCACCCCCATTACGCGCTCGATCTCCTCCACGGTCGTGTCGGCCGCGTGCTTCCGGGTGGAGATCCCCGCGTTGTTCACGACGACGTCGAGCGTTCCGAGTCGGCTGATCGCCTCGGCGACCGCTGCCTCCGCATCCTCGCGGCGCGACACGTCGGACACGACGGCGAACGAATCCGGCGCGTGCACACGACACGCCTCGGCCGTTGCTTCGAGTTCGTTTCCTCGCCGGGCCGTGACCACGACCGTGGCGCCGCGCCGCGCGAGATCAACGGCAACCGCTTCGCCGATGCCCGACGACGCCCCGGTGACCAACGCGACCGAGCCCGCGATGCGCATCGTTCGGCTCAGCCTGCCGTGCCGAAGAGGAGGTCGGCGAGTCGCTCGTGATGCCACGCCGAAGTGCCCATCAGATACTCCGACGCGTACGCGCGTCGCATGAAGAGGTGGAGATCGTGCTCCCACGTGTAGCCGATGCCGCCGTGGAGTTGGATTCCGTCCTTGGCAGCGTGCGTCGCGGCGCGACCCGCCGCCGCCTTTGCGACGTGGACGGCGCGGTGACGATCGGGGTCGTCCGCGTCGACGGTCATCGCCGCGTAGTACACGGCGGCGGTGGCGCGTTCGACGTCGAGAGCCATGTCGGCAAGCTTGTGCTGCACGGCCTGGAACGACCCGATGGGCCGGTCGAACTGCACCCGCTCCTTCGCATACGCGACCGTCATGTCGAGGATGCGTCGCGCCGTTCCCACGAGTTCGGCCGACAGCGCGACCGCCCCCCGGTCGAGCACGTCCCTCAATGCCTCGGGGGACAGGGGCTCGGCCGAGTGCTCGCCCATCGGCACGTCGATCTCGAAGACGCGCCTCGTCGTGTCGAGCGTCTCCATCCGCCGCGCCGGGAGGGACGTAGTGACGATGACGCCGGGGCCGGGCACGAGGATGGCCGTCTCGTCGACGGCGTCGGCCTCGATGACGAAGGTTCGAGTGCGGTTGCCGTCGACGGCACCGGTGAACGGCCATTGGCCCGACGCCCCTGCTGCAGCGATCGTCCCGGTCTCGGCCGGCGTGCGACCCAACGCGGCCATCAGCGGGCGATAGAGGGCGGTCGTCGCGAAGAAGGGCCCCGGCGCGAGAACCTCGCCTGCCTGCTCGAGAAACAGGCACAGGTCGACGAGCGATCCGTCGCCGAGCTCGACCCACTCCGACAAGTGCTTCCACAGGCCTTGGGCCGACGACGGATCCTCCGCGTGATCGCGGACGAGCGAGATCGGACACTCCTTGGCGAGGAGACCCCGCGCCGTCTCCCGGAGGAGTTGTTGTTCGTCGGAAAGAGCGAAGTTCATGTCACGCGCCTCGCGGGAGGCCGAGGACCCGCTGGGCGATGATGTTGCGCTGGATCTCGCTGGTGCCGCCGGCAATCGTCCCGGCGAAGCTGGCGAAGAACCTCCGCCACCACACCATGTCCGCCCCGTCGCCTCCGGTGACCGCGCCGAACGGTCCTTCGAGTTCCATCCCCATCTCAAAGAGGCCGCGCAAGAGCTCCGAGTACGCGAGCTTCATGTAGGAATGCTCGGGCGCGCCGCCCGCGCCGTCGCTCGGGCCCGACGAGAGCGCAGCGAACCCCTTGTGTCCGAGCGCCCAGAGGCTGGTGGCCTCCTCGTAGACGGCGGCGATGTCGCGTCGAATACCCGGGTCGGTCTCCAACCCTCGACGCTGCGCCACCTCAACGAGTTCGTCGACCGTGGCTCGACAGCGCGCCACCCCGCCGACCCACAGCCCACCCCGCTCGTGGGCCAGCGAACCCGTCGTGATGCGCCATCCAGCGTCGAGTTCGCCCAGGAGATTCGCGCGAGGAACTCGCACATCCGTGAAGAACACCTCCGCGAATTCCGCCGGTCCGGTGATGTGGCGGATCGGCCGGACGTCGATCCCCGGTGTGTCGACGTCAACGATCAACACCGAGATGCCCTTGTGCTTGGGAACGTCGGGGTTGGTCCGCACGTAACACATGCACTTGTCGGCGACCATGGCGTAGGACGTCCAGACCTTCTGGCCGTTGACGACGAAGTCGTCGCCGTCAAGGGCCGCCCTCGTCTGGAGCCCGGCGAGGTCGGAACCGGCATTGGGTTCGCTCATCCCGATGCACCACACCGTGTCGCCCCGAATGGCCGCCGGGGCCATGGCGCGCTGGTCGGCGTTCCCAAACTCGAGGAGGCTCGGACCGACGATCGCGTACCCAGGGAAGTGGAGCGACCGCGGGATGTCCCGGGCCGCGAGCTCCTCGAGATAGATGAGGGTCTGGACGGGCGTCGCGTTCCGCCCGCCGAGTTCGGGCGGATAACCCGGCACCATCCACCCGTGGTCGAACAGCGTCGCCTGCCACTCGCGCGCCCACTCGGGGAGGATGCTCGGCGCGTCGACATCGGGATGGCGCGTGTACTCGCGGGCCTCAGGCGGACAGTGCTCCTCGAGAAAGCGCGCCAACGCCGCACGAAACGCCTCGTCTTCTGCACTCCACGACAGCTGCACGATCGGCGCCCTACTTTCTCATCGCCGGACCCGACAGGACTGACACGAGCGTCAGGTACGCTACCGGCCCATGCCTACCGAGGCCCCGCTCGAAGAACAGGTCACCTACGCCGTCGACGCCGGCACGGCGACCATCACCATCAACCGTCCCGACATCGGGAACTCGCTCTCGTTCGAGATGCGCGACCGGCTCATCGAACTCTTCGATCTGGCGTCGGCCGATCTCGCCACCCGGTGCGTGGTCCTCACCGGGGCCGGCGACCGCCACTTCTGCACCGGCGCGAACCTCGGCGGCGCGCCGCGAACGGCGGCGCCGAAACCAGAAGGCGCGCCCGACCGAGTGGTCGGAGACGCTGCCCGAATCATCCGGCGCGGGTGGCAGCGCCTCGTCACGGCGATCCTCGACTGCGAAAAGCCGGTGATTGCCCGAGTCAACGGCACGGCCGCCGGCGGCGGCGCCCAACTCGTGCTCGCCGCCGACCTCGCGGTGATGGCCGACGATGCCCGCTTCATCGAGGTGTTCATCCGGCGGGGCATCATCCCCGACGCCGGCGGCGCCTACTTGCTGCCGCGCACCGTCGGCATGAAGCGGGCCAAGGAGATCATGTTCTTCGGCGACGACGTCCCCGCCGAAGAAGCGGAGCGCATCGGCATCGTGAATCGCGTCGTGCCGCGCGATGACCTCGACAAGATCGTCGGAGAGTGGACGGACCGGTTCGCCAACTTGCCGACGCGGGCGCTCGCCAACATCAAGGGCCTCCTCAATCGCAGCTTCGAGTCCAGCCGGGTCGAGGCGTTCGAAGACGAGGCCGTCCTCCAAGAGCTGAACAACGCCACCGCCGACGCGCGGGAAGGCATGATGAGCTTCGTCGAGCGAAGGGACCCCGACTTCAAGGGTTGGTGAATCGGTCCGGCATTGCGGTGGGCCGCGTCAGTCGAGGAGCCGGAGGTCGACGTCGAGGCTGAGGTCCTGCACCAACTCGGCGGTTTCCCCCTCGGATCGCATGGTCAGCGCCATGGTGCCCGACGCGGTCGTCGCCGACCTCGACGGGAACACTTCGCCGAGGTCCATCACCGATTCGCCCTCGCCGTGGATACTGCCGCCCTTCACGGCCACACGAACGTCCGCCGGCACCCCGGGAATCTCGGCCGCGCCCCGGACCATCGTTTGCTCGTAGCGCACGTCCACGGTGATCTCGTCACCCTCGATCTTGAGCACCTCGAAGCGAAAGACGGTGTTGAACTCGATGCCGAAGAGGCGCATGGCGAGGGCGGCGTCCCAGGAGGCACCTTCGCCGACTTCCTCTTCCGGGAGCGGAACGGCGAGCGCGCTGAGCTGCGAGCGGAACTGGTCGAGGGTCTGCTCGAGCATCGGGTTGGTCAGCTCCATCTCGTTGATGGTCGCATCGGTGACGATCCCCCGGTTCGTCATCGTGTACCGGCCGGACATCCCGACGAGTTGATCGAGCTCGGCCTGCATGGCCTCTACCACCGCGGGATCTGCGCCATCGTCGACGACCTCGTATTCCTCGACGACGAAACGTTCCGAAATGGTCCCGTCAGCGGCGACGTCGTCGACCGTGATCGACATGACGAGCCGCATCGGTGGCGTGTCGACGGTGGGCGCCCGCCGGCCGTCGATCACCTGGCGGAGCGACACGTCGAGAACCATCTCGGCCCTCGACGTCGAACCCTCCTCGGGG
>Ga0209640_10004556_pt1 | contig 12131 bp, 10 predicted proteins | sample RifCSP10_1_FD_184018 | JGI IMG/M metagenome (GOLD analysis project Ga0209640, IMG submission 184018) | Soil microbial communities from Rifle, Colorado - Rifle CSP2_sed 10_1 (SPAdes) (version 2) | ecosystem: Environmental > Terrestrial > Deep subsurface > Rock core/Sediment | place: Rifle... | reverse complement strand
GCGCAGGATGCCGTCCGGCACGCCCACCTTCCCGATGTCGTGGAGCAGACCGGCCAGCCGCAGGAGGCGCAGATCCTCCTCACCGAGTCCCATCGCCTCGGCCAGGAAGAGCGCGTGCACGGTGACGTCCTCGGAGTGCGCACGTGTGTAGTGATCCTTCGCGTCCACGGTCGTGACCAGGCCCTCGAACACGCCGAAGATGGTGTTCTGCGCCGCCAGTGAGCCGATGGTCGATTGGTCGGCCACCCGGGTCACGGCCCCGCCGCCAGTCTTCGCCTCTCGAAGAGCGGACTCCGCCACGCTGATCAGCTCCAGCGGCCGCGTCCCATCGGCCGGTGCGCGCGCCACACCGATCGACACGCTTATCGGAAGCACCTCGGTGCCGGAGAAGCGCAGCTCGACCGCGTGCAGTACGTCACGGAGGGCGTCCAGCGTCGGGAGCAGCCGGGCGCCAGCATCGCTGAAATCGGTCAGCAGGAACTCGTCGGGACCAAAGCGTCCCGCGATCTGGTCAGGGCGCGCCACTGCGTCGAGCGCGTCCGCGACGGCACGCAGCGCCTGGTCGCCCGCTCGGTGCCCGTGCCCGGCGTTCAGCAGGCGAAACGCGTCGATATCGATGACCGCGATTCCCCCGGCGTCGTGCTGTGACAGATTGCGGGTGAGGCGCTCCAGGATGTACCCATGATTCGCGAGACCGGTCAGCGGGTCGCGCACGGCACGCTCGCGCAGTTGACGGTTCTGCCGGTCGAGCAACCGGCTCGCCCCGCTGAAGGCGAGCCACAGCACGGCGAAGAGGGCGAGTGCTGCGCCCAGGGCGATGAGCAGGACCACGTTGCGGGCGCTGGCCACGGCTGCCTGGATGGGGCGCGCGTCCTGGTAGACCTCGTACACGCCAAGTGGGTTGCCGTCGGTCATGCCGCGAATCGGGACATACAGCTCGAGGAAGGGAACGGGCAGCTTCGTCGTCTGCACCGCGGCAGCCTCGTCCTCCGCCACGGTGCCATATTCGGCGACGCTGACTCCGACAAAGGCCTCGGCCAGCTCGTGCCCGACGGAGAAGAGACGTCCTCTCAGTCCCGGGTCGGAGCTGTAGACGACGCGTCCGTCCGGCGCCCAGATCACGACACGGCTCATCTCGCCGCCTTGCACCAGGAGCTCCAGCTGCGCGTCGAGCGCGGGATCGCGCGGCGCATCGGGCTGCAGCGCCTCGCTGGCCAGTGAAGGATCGAGATTGGCACGCACCACCGACTCGGCGTGCTCCAGTGCGGCGTCGATCGCCAGATCGCGAAGCCGGTCGGCCACCACGTTGGAGATCACGACAGCCATCCCGATCACGATCGCGAGTGCGGCCGCACCCACCAGGAGGCGCAGGCTCGGGCGCCACCCCGCGGCGGCCGCGAGGTGGCGGTCAGCGCGAGACGGTACGCCAGGCTCGGTCGGCGTCGTGGTGGTCACCATTCCCGCAACCGTATCGGTGAACCGGCGAGCGGGGAATAGACCGATCGGCTATGACCGTGGTACTCCGCCGGTCCTGCGCCCGCACACACAGCGCGAGGGTCCCGGCTGAAGCCGGGACCCTCGCGTCGGTGCTTGGGGAAAGAGCGGGCTAGTAGTCCATCCCGCCGCCGCCCATGCCGGGCATCGACGCCTTCTCCTTCTCCGGAAGGTCGGTGATGATCGTCTCGGTGGTCAGCATCAGGGCTGCGACCGATGCGGCGTTCTCGAGCGCCGAGCGGGTCACCTTGGCCGGATCGATGATGCCGGCAAGGAACATGTCGGTGTACTCGCCCTTCTGGGCGTCGTACCCGTTGCCGGGCTTCATCTTGCGGACAGCCTCCACGACGACGGATCCCTCCATCCCCGCGTTGGCCGCGATCTGGCGGAGCGGCTCCTCCAGCGCGCGGCGCAGGATGTTCACGCCGGTCGCCTCGTCACCGAGCGCCTCGACCTTGTCGAGCGCCGGAACCGCGTGGAGCAGGACCGAGCCACCACCGGCGACCATGCCCTCCTCGACGCCCGCACGGGCCGCCGACAGGGCGTCCTCGATGCGGTGCTTCTTCTCCTTGAGCTCGACCTCGGTGGCCGCGCCGACCTTGAGCACCGCCACGCCGCCGGAGAGCTTGGCCAGGCGTTCCTGGAGCTTCTCGCGGTCGAAATCGCTGGTCGTGTCCTCGATCTGGAGCTTGATCTGCGACTTGCGCGCCTCGATGGCGGCCTTGTCACCCTTGCCCTCGACGATGGTGGTGTTGTCCTTGGTGGCCGTCACGCGGCGTGCCTGGCCGAGATCCTCGACCGTGACGCTGTCGAGCTTGCGCCCGACCTCCTCGCTGATGACCCGCGCACCGGTCAGGGTGGCAATGTCCTCGAGCATGGCCTTGCGGCGGTCGCCGAAGCCGGGGGCCTTGATGGCGAGCACGTTGATCGTGCCGCGCAGCTTGTTGACCACCAGCGTGGCGAGCGCCTCGCCGTCCACGTCCTCGGCCACGATCAGGAGCGGCTTGCCGTGCTGCACGACCTTCTCGAGGGTCGGCAGGATATCGGCGACCGCGCTGATCTTCTTGTCAGTCACCAGGATGAACGGGGCGTCGAGCGTCGCCTCGAGCTTGCCGCCGTCATTGCTGGTCACCATGTACGGCGAGATGTAGCCCCGATCGAGCTGCATCCCCTCGACGTACTCCTTGTCGAGCTTGAGCCCCTGGCTCTCCTCGACGGTGACCACGCCGTCCTTGCCGACCTTCTCCATGACCTCGGCGATAATCTCGCCGATCTCGGTGTCACGGGCGCTGATCGCCGCGATGTGGGCGATGTCGTCCTTGGAGTCGACCGGCTTGCTGAGGCGCTTGATCTCCTCGACCACGGCTGCGACGCCGCGCTCAATGCCGCGCTTGAGAGCCATCGGGTTGGCGCCCGCGGTCACGTTGCGCAGGCCCTCGGTGATGATCGCCTGGGCGAGCACGATGCTCGTCGTGGTGCCGTCACCGGCGATGTCGTTGGTCTTGGCGGCGACCTCCTCGAGCAGCTGGGCCCCCATGTTCTCGTAGGGATCCTCCAGCTCGACGTCACGCGCGATGGTCACGCCGTCGTTGGTGATGGTCGGCGAGCCGAACTTCTTGTCGAGGAGCGCGTATCGGCCGCGCGGGCCCAGGGTGACCTTGACGGCATCGGCCATCTTGTCGACCCCGCGCTTCAGCGCGCGTCGTGCCTCCTCATCGAACAGGATCTGCTTTGCCACGTTGTCCTTCGTCCTCCTGAAAATGCGTCCACCGGCATGCCGGGGAGATCGGTTACTCGATGACGGCCAGGATGTCCTTCTGGGAGAGGATCAGCAGATCCTCTTCGTCCAGCTTGAACTCGGTCCCGGCGTACTTCTGGAACAGGATCCGCTGCCCGACCGAGACGTCGATCGCCTCGCGTGAGCCGTCATCCAGGATTCGTCCCGGTCCGACCGACAGGACCGTCCCCTCCTGCGGGCGCTCCTTGACCGTGTCCGGCAGGACGATGCCGCTCTTGGTCATCTCCTCGCGCGGTGCGGGCTTGACGACCAGGCGATCCCCAAGGGGCTTGAGCCGTGACGTCGGCGTGCTGACCTTCTTGGCCATGTGTGCGTGATGCCTCCTAGACCGATGATGTGCATGGCTGTGCTCATGACTCCCGCACGGGAGTGCCTGCCGGCCGATGCGACCGCGTTGGCACTCAACCACCGAGAGTGCCAACGATGCTACTGCCCCGCCGCCCGCGGTGTCAAGGCGCGCGGCGTCGCCGCGGGCGCGACCTCAACCGCTGACGAGGGCGCGATAGGCCGTTGCCACCGACACTGCAACCGCCTCGGGCGTGCTCCCCCGCAGTCGTGCCACTGCAGCGGCCACGCGGAGCGCCGTGGTGGGCTCGTTCCTCGCTCCGGCGCCGCCCGGCGCCAGCCAGGGCGCATCGGTCTCCAGCACGAAGCTGCCGTCCGGCAGTGCCGCGGCGGCGGCCCGTGGGCCGTGGGCCGAACTGAAGCTGACCGGCAGCGCGAAGGAGATCAGGTATCCGGCGGCCGCGAGCTCAAGCGCCAGCGGCGCATCGCCGGAGTAGCAGTGCAGCACGCCGCGAATGGTCCGTCCGGGCGGTCCCGACCAAGCCAGCAGGGCGCTGCGCACCGCATCGTGCGCCTCGCGGTCGTGGACGAGCACCGGAAGGCCAGCGTCCGCCGCGATCGACAGCTGACGCTCCAGGGCGGCCTCCTGGGCCGCGCGGGGCGACAGGTTGCGGAAGAAGTCGAGCCCGATCTCCCCCACCGCCACGACACGCGGATGCCTCGCCAGTGCGGCCAGCTCTGCCCAGTCACCGGCCAACGGCGCCGCAGCAAAGTGCGGGTGGACGCCGACCGCCGCGTCGATGAGATCCGGGTACGCCTCGGCGAGTGCGATCGCCGCGCGGGACGAGGCGAGGTCGTAGCCCGGCACGAGGATGCGCACCAGGCCGCCGGCCCGCGCCCGCTCGATCACCGCGTCGCGGTCGGAGTCGAAGGCGACGTCCTGGAGATGGCAGTGCGAATCGACCAGGCCGGAGAGACGCGCCGGGACCCCGCGGCTCAGGGTGCGGCCCCCTCGGTGCCCTCGGTGCCCTCGATCGCCTCGTCGTCTGGCAGCTCCACCCGCGGGAAGAGTGGGATCGGCGCCCCGGTCTGCCAGCCACCCGGCACAGAGCCCCAGGCCAGCAGACGATCGAGCCCCGGGCCGCCGGCGCCTCGGTCGTCGTACGGAGCCGGAACGCCCAGCTGGTCGTGGAGGCGCCGCGCCGCCGCGGGCGTGAACGGGGCCATGAGATGGCCAAGGATGCGGCACGCCTCGGACATTGCCGCAAGCACCTGCGCGGTGCGCTCCGTCTGCCCGCCCTTGTGCAGCGACCACGGAGCCTGCGATTCGGCGTATCCGTTGGTGCTGCGAGTCAACTCGATGACGGCCGCGAGCGCTTCGTCGAGGTGCTGACGCTCCATCGCCACGCGATACGACGCCACGGCAGCCTCGGCCGCGGCGCGCAGCTCCGCGTCGGCGAGTGAGGGCTCCTCGCTCAGCGAAGGCAGCGCCCCGCCGAGGTAGCGGCCACTCATGCTCACCGTCCGGTTGACGAGGTTGCCCAGGTCGTTGGCCAGGTCGGCGTTGTATCGGCGCACGAGACCCTCAAAGGTGATGTCGCCGTCGCGGTCGAACGGGATCTCACGCAGGACGAGATAGCGGATGCCGTCCACCCCGAACAGCCGCACCGCCTCGTCGGGATCGAGGACGTTGCCCCGCGTCTTGCTCATCTTCTCGCCGCGCAGGAGCATGAAGCCGTGGGCGAAGACCTGGCGCGGCAGCTCCAGGCCGGCGCTCATCAGCATCGCCGGCCAGTAGAGGCAGTGGAAGCGGGTGATGTTCTTGCCGATGATGTGCAGATCGGCCGGCCAGAAGCGTGCGAACGCCTCGGGGTCGTCGGGGAAGCCGGCGCCGGTGACGTAGTTGGTGAGCGCGTCGAACCAGACGTAGATGCGGTGCGCGTCGTCGCCGGGGAACGGGATCCCCCAGCTGCCACCGGCACGGGAGACGGAGAAATCGGTCAGGCCGTCTCGCAGCCAGCCGAGCACCTCGTTGCGGAAATGCTCGGGCTCGCAGAAGGAGGGATTCGTGGCGTACAGCTCCTCCAGCGCCGCCTGGTAGCGCGACAGACGGAAGAAGTAGTTCTCCTCCTCGAGCCACTGCAGCTCCAGGGTCGGGTGATCGGGACAGCGTCGATCCACGATCTGCGCATCGGTCTTGAACTCGTTGTCGCCGGTGCAGTACCAGCCGGCGTAGGTGCCCTTGTAGATATCGCCGTTGGCCTGTGCGCGACGAACCATCTCGGCCGATGCCCGCAGGTGATCGGCGTCGCTGGTGCGGATGAAGCGGTCATAGCTGATCGAGAACCGATCGAAGGCGCCGCTCCAGGCTCCCGCCCACTCGTCCACCATGGCGCGCGGCTCCACGCCCCGCTCAGCGGCCAGTCGCTCGACCTGGGCGGAGTGCTCGTCCATGCCGGTCAGGAACCTGGTCTCCTGCCCCGCCAGCCGGTGGTAGCGCGCGATGGCGTCGGCGCCGATCGCCTCGAAGAGCGAGTGCAGCGGCGGAGCCGGGCTCGGATAGAAGATCGCGGTGGTCAGGTAATAGCTATCGCGCATGGTGGCCGCGATTGTAGCGTCGGCCCCGTGCTGCGCCCGTGCGCTACCCTGCTCGACGATGAGCGGACACCACGACGACGAGCGCGCGATCAGCCTGGAATCCGACCTGTACAACGCCCGACTGGTGCGACGGGAAGACGAGACGGATCACCTCGGCTACTTCTGGGTACGGTTCGACGACGAGCCGACCCCGTTCGAGCCAGGTCAGTACATGACCATCGGCGTGTATGCCGATGGCAAGCTCGTGCAACGGCCCTACTCGGTGGCATCGGCTCCGCGCGAGGCGGGGACGGACGGGTACGAGTTCTACGTGCGCCTCGTCCCGATCCTGCGCTTCACCTCGCTCCTGTGGCGGCTGCCGATCGGCCACGGGATGCGGATGATCGGTCCCAAGGGGAGGTTCGTCCTCGAGCCCGACGACGACCGCACACACCTGCTCGTCTCGACCGGAACCGGCATCGCGCCGTTCATCTCGATGATGCGCCAGACGCTGGGCGAAGGGCGGCCACGCAAGGCGGTGGTGCTGCACGGCTGCTCGTTCGCGGACGAGCTCGGCTATCGGGAGCTGCTGGAGGACTGGGAGCGCGACGGCACCTACCCGGTGACCTATGTGCCGACCATCTCGCGCCCCGACGACCCGCGCAACGCCGGCTGGACCGGGCGCGTCGGACGTGCCGAGTCGGTGGTCGGCTCGGTGTGCCGCGACCTCGGCCTGCGGCCCGACGACACGGTCGTCTACATCTGCGGCAATCCCGAGATGATCCTCAACGTGGAGCGCGAGCTGATGGACCGCGGCTATCCCGAGTTCCACGTCAAGAAGGAGCTCTATTGGCCGAAGGGCAAGCCCGGTGCACCGGCCTGAGTCGCGTCGTGGTCCCGCACGCGCAGTGACCTTCGGCCCCCAAAAACATGCGCATCGGTGCATGAGCCGGGAGCAGGGGCGGCCGCATGATCGGAGTGAAGCCGTAGACACCGGTGTCGCATGCACCTGATCGTCGACAAGTCACAGCTCTCCCCCAACGTCACGCGGCTGGTCGTTGAGGCGCCGCGGATTGCCGAGATCCGGCAGCCGGGCCAGTTCGTCATCGTCCGGCGCGGGCCTGGTGCGGAGCGGATCCCGCTCACCATCGCCGCTGCCGACGCGGCGGCGGGCACCATCAGCCTGATCATCCAGTCGATCGGCAAGAGCACCAGCGACCTGGTCGAACTCGAAGTCGGCGACGCCATCACCGACATCGCCGGGCCGCTCGGCCGGGCCACCGAGCTGATCTCCGAGGGGCACGCGGTCTGTGTGGGTGGTGGCGTCGGCACGGCCGTGATCCTGCCGATCGCGCTGGAGCTGGCGCGGCGGGGCGTGCGCGTGACCAGCGTCATCGGCGGCCGCTCCCGCGAGTGGGTGATCCTCGAGCCGGAGCTGCGGGAGGCCGGCGAGGTTGTCGTCTGCACCGATGACGGCAGCTATGGCCGACACGGCTTCGTGACCCAGGCGCTCCAGGATCTGCTCGACGCCGGAGGGATCGACGAGGTGTTCGCAGTCGGCCCGGTGCCGATGATGCGAGCGGTCAGCGAGATGACGCGGCCGTTCGGCGTGCGAACCACGGTGTCGCTCAACGCGATCATGGTGGACGGCACCGGGATGTGCGGCGGCTGCCGCGTCTCGATCGATGGCGAGACCCGGTACGCCTGCGTCGAGGGGCCCGAATTCGACGGACACACCGTCGACTTCGCCATGCTGGCCGATCGGCTCCAGACCTACCGGCCGTTCGAGCAGCAGGCGATGGAGCGGCGCGAGGCCTGCAAGGTCGGGCTGCGCCGGCCCACCCCCACGGCAGGCACCCGCCCGTGACCGACCGACCCGCGCTCACCCCCAAGGAGCGCATGGCGATCGACCGCGTGGCCATGCCCGAGCAGGACGCCGAACTCCGCGCCGTCAACTTCCGCGAGGTGAACCTGGGTCTTGCCCAGCAGATCGCCATGCTGGAAGCCGAGCGCTGCCTGATGTGTCCCAAGCCGTACTGCGTCGATGGCTGTCCGGTGCGAGTCAACATCCCACGCTTCATCCGCCTGCTGCGAGAGGGCGACCTGCCCGGCGCCGCCGATTCGCTGCTCGACGACAACGCCCTCCCGTGCGTGACCGGGCGGGTCTGCCCGCAGGAGACGCAATGCGAGGGAGTCTGCCTGCGCGGCAAGAAGGGCAACCCGGTGGCGATCGGGCACCTCGAGCGCTTCGTCGCCGATTGGGCCATGGCGCATCCCGAGGGGATCACCCACACCACACCGGTTCCCTCCGGGCGCACGGTGGCGATCATCGGTTCGGGTCCGGCCGGACTCACCGCGGCCGGCGAACTGGTCAAGCTCGGTCACGACGTCACGATCTTCGAAGCCTTCCATGCCGCCGGTGGCGTCCTCATCTACGGGATCCCGGAGTTCCGGCTGCCCAAGGACATCGTCCAGGCCGAGGTGAATCGACTGCAGGCGGCCGGGGTGAAGATCGAGCCGAACATGATCATCGGCAAGACCTACACGCTTCCCGAGTTGAGCGCGCGCTTCGACGCGGTCTTCATCGCCGTTGGGGCCGGGCTGCCGGTCTTCATGGAGATCCCCGGCGAGAACCTGAAGGGCGTCTATTCGGCCAACGAGTACCTGACCCGGGTCAATCTGATGGGCGCCTGGACTCCCGATTCGGATACACCGATCCTCCACGGCCAGCGGGTCGCCGTCGTCGGCGGCGGCAACGTGGCGATGGACTCGGTGCGCACTGCCCGGCGCCTGGGCGCCGGCGAGGCAGCGATCGTGTACCGACGCGGCCGCGAGGAGCTGCCAGCGCGGGCCGAGGAGGTGCACCACGCGGAGGCCGAGGGCGTGCGCTTCGAATACCAGGTCGCGCCGCTCGAGGTGCTCGGCGACGAGTCAGGCTGGGTGACCGGTTTGCGCTGCCAGCGCATGGAGCTCGGCGAGCCGGACGATTCCGGCCGTCGTCGCCCCGAGCCGATCCCCGGCTCGGAGTTCGTGATCGATGCTGACATGGTGGTGGTCGCGATCGGCACACGCAGCAACCCGCTGCTGACCTCAACGGCCCCCGATCTGAAGGTCAATCAGTGGGGGTATATCGAGACCGATCCCCACGGGATGACCAGCATGCCGGGCGTCTTCGCCGGCGGCGACATCGTCCGCGGCGCGGCTACGGTCATCCTGGCGATGGGCGATGGCAAGCGCGCGGCTGCGTCGATCGCCTCCTACCTGGCCGGCGTCTACCCGCCGCCCGCGCCCGAGGAGTCGGCGCCGCCGGCGAAGCGTCGCAGGGCCGAGGTCGCGGCACAGGCCTGACCTCGGGCGCGTAAGGGGACGGCTTGCCAGCGGCGATCCCATCGTGGACAGTTGCGCGCATGCCAGCCGACGCCGAGCCGCGCACCCTCAACGTCGCGGGGCTGCTGCTGCCCCTGCGCGAGACGGTGGTCGTTCTGGTTACCACGTTCGTGCTCCTGCTCGACTACTACCGCGGCCTGGATCTCCCCTTCGGTCCTGATCTGAGTCGGGGCGCGGAGCGCCTGGTCCTGTTTCTGGTCGTCCCGCTCCGCACCCTGCTGATCCTCCGCGAGCGACCCTCCGCCTACGGCCCGCGAGCCTGGGGGAGTGGCAGATCGGACTGGCGGTCGGGCTGGGACTCGCGTTGGTCGCCACTCCAATCATCCTGGCCGTAGGCCGGGCTGCCCGATTTCAGCCGCTACTACCGCCGCTCCGATGCGGCCCTCGCATCGGTCCTGGCCGGCAACGCCGTGGACGTGCTGGCGGCGGAATTCCTGTTCCGCGGCTTCCTGATGTGGACGCAGGTGCGCCTGGCCGGACCGATGGGCGTGGTGGTGGCCACCTTCCCATTCGTCTTCACGCACCTCGGCAAGCCGGAACTGGAGACGTTATCGACCTTCTTCGGCGGTCTCGGCTTCGGATGGCTGGCGTGGCGGACACGGTCGATCGTGTACGGGGCGCTCCTGCACGTCTATCTGATCAGCCTGATCGTGGTCCTCACCTCGACGTGAGGTCCGGCGGGGATTCGGGTACATCTCTCCATGGGTCGACCCGGACCCGCGAACGGGTCAGTCAATGCCGTCCTATGGTGGATCTCGGCTCACGTAACCGCACGCGACGAACACCTCGTCCGCCTCATCCATCCCGCCTCCCACGTACACCGTGTCGCCCTCGGTCGCGACTACCATGCCGCGAGCATCACGGAGGACGACGTTGAGGGCCTGCTCGACGCGGTAGCCATCGGGCCATCGAACTGTCTGCGGACCGAACTCGGTGATGACGAGAGCACCGCCGCGATCATCGGAAGCCAGACGTCCTTCCAGGAGGGCAGCTGGGCACCCTTGGGGAGCTGGGATGAGGGAGCACGCCGTCACAGCGATAGCGCCTGCGCTGGCCCAACAGATCATCAACGTCTTCACAAGAGGAGCATCGGCTCGGCCAGCCATTCGGTCAAGACGCTCGGCTATCAGCCGAGTGGGGAGGAGGCACCCAAACCAACCCCCTCCCACACCGACCTCACATCGCGACGAGCGCTTCGGCAGCCGCACCGTCGGAGGGTGCCATCGCCGCCGCCGGCAGGCCATCGGCGCCGGTCTCGGCCACGGCCTTGGCCTCCTTGGCGTACTCCTTCTTGCCGCGCCCCGAGAGCATCTCCAGGCCGCCAATCACGACCTCCGTCTTCCAGTGGCGGATCCCCGCGTCGTCGTCCCATTGGCGCGTCTGCAGGCGCCCCTCGACGTCCACCAGCTGCCCCTTGGACAGGAACTGGCCGCAGATCTCGGCCAGCCGGTCCCAGGCGACCAGGTTGTGGTACTCGGTCCGCTCGGGCGCACCGTTGCCCCGGAACTCATTCGTGGCCACCACGAAATTCGCGACCGGCTTTCCGCTGGGCAGCGTGCGCAGCTCCGGGTCGCGCGTCAGGCGACCTACCAGAAACACCTTGTTCATCCGAACAACACTCCTCCTGCCCGCATGCCGGGCTGACCGGTGCGCCGGGCGAGGCGGCCACCAGATGAGGGGAGCGTAGGCAGCGGGGATTACACCGCCATTAGGCGCGCCTTACTGCGCGGCGTCATGCACCGCGGCGTACGCATCACGCCGCGAGAGTCCCGCAGCGCGCAGGAGCTCGACGGTGGTCCTCGTGGTCAACCCGGCCGCGCCGGCGGCCACCACCAGTCCAGCGGTGTTCACCGGCGCGCCCGCGGCGTCGCCCGTGGCGATCCCACCGATCACCACCGTGAACTCCCCGCGGGGTTCGGTGAGCGCAGAGGCGACCTCCGCCGGCGTCCCGGTCAGGACCTCTTCGTACAGCTTCGTCAACTCGCGGCACACCGCGACCGACGCGTCCGGCGCGACCGATGAGAGCTCCGCCAGCAGGGACCTGACGCGGTGCGGCGCCTCGAACAGCACCAGCGGCAGGCCCATCGCGCCGGAGCCGGTCAGCAGACGCTGGAGCGCCGCCCGCCGCGATGAGGCGGGACGGGCCGGGAGGAAGCCGCCGAACACGAAGCCGGGCGACCCAATCCCCGAGAGTGCCATGGCAGCGGTGACCGCGGAAGGCCCGGGGACGACCTCCACCGCGGCTCCTGCGGCCCGCGCCGCCTCCACCAGGCGCGCACCCGGGTCGGAGATGCCGGGCATCCCCGCGTCGGTAGTCAGCGCCAGCGTCTCGCCTGCCGCCAGGCGCGCCAGCAGACCGGGCAGACGCTCCGCGGCGTTGTGCTCGTTGAGCGACGAGGTCGGCCTCCGCGCACCCAGATGACGCAACAATCGTGCAGCGAATCGCGTGTCCTCGGCAACCACGAGGTCGGCGGTGCGCAGGGCATCGGCGGCGCGCGGCGTCAGGTCGCCGAGATTGCCGATGGGCGTCCCGACCACCAGCAGCCGCCCGCGCCCGGCGGCCACGACCCTCAGCTCCCCCGCCGGGAGC
>Ga0209640_10004555_pt1 | contig 12132 bp, 9 predicted proteins | sample RifCSP10_1_FD_184018 | JGI IMG/M metagenome (GOLD analysis project Ga0209640, IMG submission 184018) | Soil microbial communities from Rifle, Colorado - Rifle CSP2_sed 10_1 (SPAdes) (version 2) | ecosystem: Environmental > Terrestrial > Deep subsurface > Rock core/Sediment | place: Rifle... | reverse complement strand
CAGACCATCGAGGTCCGCGGGATATCCGTGAATGGCTCGGGCGAAAAGTCGCTCGCCGGTCCCCTGCAGCTAGTCATCCTGGGCTCTGACCCCGCGCCTCAGTGCGTCGCGACAAGCTAAGGGATCTGGCTTCCTTTGCGGTTGCCGCCGGGGACTCCGCCCGGCCGGGGCGGGGCCGGTGAGAGGCGCGGATTTATGGCCTGCGGCAAAGCCTCAGCGACTCGAGGATCTTCTCCTTATGCCGCTCGATATCGCGCCCGATGAAGACCGCCTGATTGACAAACGGATCGGGAACGTCAAGCGCGATCCAATCGAAATTATAGCGGCCGCAGACATAGTTGAACAGGGATGGCTGGGTTTCTTCCTCAAAGTGGACGATGCCTTTAGATCGATAGGTTTCCTTCGGCAGCTTTTTCAGGAAGCGCTCAAATTGGCGGCGATCCAGGCTACCAGGCTCCCGGCAGACGAAAGACTCGAAACCGTTTTCCGCAGAATGGGCATGGTTGGGCTGCCGCGCCGGGCCCGCCAGCTCGCGGTAGCGCCGGGCGCTGGAGGCAAACAGCAGGTCCGTTTCCAGGGCGCCGAATTGGGTCCTGAAGATGAGCGCGCGGGAATTGAGTCTGCGCAGGTGCTTTTCCGCTTCGTCGAGGCGCCCCGCCCCGGCGAGGTCGGTTTTGTTCAGGACCAGAAAGTCCGCATTTTCAACTTGCTCCCTGGCGACCTCGCTCTCCCTGGAGGTTTGTAGGAAGTTTTCCGCGTCCACCAAGGTGATCACCGAGTCGGTGCGCAGCCCGATGCCGCGCAGCTCTCCGACCAGCGGCGCCGCCTCGGCGACTCCGGAGGTCTCGATGAGAATCACCGCGGGTTCCACAGTATCGATGATTTCCTGAACGGCCACTCCCAGTTGGAGAAACCCCGAGCAGCAAATGCAGCCGCTGCTGAGCTCCACCATCTTATCGACGTTGATGCCGCGCAGGACCTGACCGTCAACTCCCAAGTCGGCCATCTCGTTGACGATGACGGCCACCCGCTCCTTTCCCAGGCCATGCGTGAGAACATGGCGAATCAAGGTCGTTTTCCCGCTGCCGAGAAATCCCGTAATGATGTTCGCCGCTATGGGATACGCCATCTCTTATTTCTCCCTCGGGATACTCGCGCGGAGAAACAGGTGAACCCGAGAAGAAAATCATTTCATACGGTTTTTGCCTGCTTGTCAAGGTTATGTAGCTCGCCCAGCCGTTCTTGTAGAGGGGCTTTGAGCCGGCGCTGGAATCCCGGTGACAGGGGCAGCCGTTGTGATTGCAGGACTTCGTCATTTGGAAAGAAAAGCGCCTATACTTAGAAGACTGGTCTCGTTCTTGGCCATGGTATCTCTCCTGTTGCTGGCGCTGGCGTCCCCGTCGCACGGACAGATCTCCTTCACACCCTCGGCGGACTTTGCGGAAAATCCTTACACCGATCACGTCGGCAGGTGGGCCGGCGACATCAACGGGGACGGAAAGCCCGACCTCGTAGTTGTAAACGCTGAGTCTGGCTCGGTGTCGGTCTTGCTCGGCGACGGCAGGGGAGGGTTCGGGCTGGCGCGGGATTTTGCTACTGGGGAAAGCCCGGTTTCCGTCGTCGCGGGAGATCTCAACGGGGATAAGGCGCCAGACCTCGCCACGGTAAATCTATTACCCGGCACGGTGTCGGTTCTGCTCGGTGATGGCTACGGGAATTTCGGGCCGAAGAGGGACTTTGCCACCGGGCAATCTCCGGTTGCCTTGGTTCTGGGGGATCTCAACGGCGACGGCAAGCTGGACCTTGCGGTAGCCAACTCTGTCTCCGATACGGTTTCCGTCCTGCTGGGCGACGGCAAGGGAAATTTCGCGCCGAAGAAAGAGTTTGCTACCGGGGAATCCCCGGTGGCGTTGGTTTTAGGAGATCTCAACGGAGATGGCAAGTCGGACCTTGCGGTAGCCAGCTCTGGCTCCGATACGGTTTCTGTCCTGCTGGGCGACGGCAAGGGAAATTTCGCGCCGAAGAGGGATTTTGCCACCGGGCAAGGCCCTGTTTGGGTGGTCCTGGGGGATCTTAATGGTGACGGGAGGCCGGACCTTGCGGTAGCCAACTCTGGCTCCGATACGGTCTCTGTCCTGCTGGGCGACGGCAAGGGAAACTTTGGCCCAAAGGTAGATTTCGCCACCGGACCTAGACCTCACTTCGTCGCTATCGGTGATGTCAATCGGGACGGCATGCTCGATCTCGCCGTCGGCAATGCCGCCTCCGCCGAGATCGCTATCCTTTTAAACACCTCGCCTTCCAGGAAGCCCGCCGGCCGTTGACGCCAGCGCGGCAACAGCCGGCCAGAAAATCCTCCCCGCTCCTTTACCCTCCCGTATTTGCTGAGCCCTCTCTCGCCTCCACGACTTCATACCCAGTCCGTCCCATCTACGCGTCCGACCACCACCCCAGCCGCTGATCCCCTCCTCGAAGTCCTTCCGCTCCGCGACTCATCTTCCTTCTCCAAATCGCTCCTTCTCTTATTAGAAAGGCAGTCGGTAGACGGTTGCCGCCGTTCGGCAGCGGCCCGGCCGTTTGATCCCCCGCATGCGCCCGTTCGCGGGCGCCAGTTCTGCCGGTCGCGCTATCGGCTTATCCTTACGAAGGCGGAGCCCACACGGAGAAGAGTAAATTTGTAGAAAAAAGTGCGCGGCTATGGTAGGTTGGATCTAGCTTGTTTTGAAATCAGACACACGTTACCATAAAAATTGTTAAAGCGGAGAGATGGCCGAGTGGTCGAAGGCGCACGCCTGCTAAGCGTGTGTACCCCTTAAAAGGGTATCGAGGGTTCGAATCCCTCTCTCTCCGCCATTTTACTGCGCGAATCCGGGCGCTTTATTTGCCAACATTAGGAAGTCCGGCGGGGAAAATTCCTAGTTCTTGGAACTGAAGGCCCGAAGAGCGCGGCCGGACCTTCCTATGGGGCCGTGTTGTTGGCACCCATCTTGCTAACTTAATTTTGGCACTCAGAACTCGATGCCCTTCGTCAACGCGCGGCTGCTGGAAGCTTCACGGTGCGTCAGTGGAACAGAATTTAGTCTCCTTTTTCGAGTCCAATGCGCGCCAGTCCGCGGAAAAGGCCGCCGTGGTTTGGGAGGGCGGCACTCTTCCGTGGTCCGAGCTCGACCGCAGGGCATCCGGCTTTGCTCGTCATCTTGCCGGTCAAGGGATCAAGGCGGGGGACAGGGTCGCCATATTGATTCCCAACCGGTGGTCCTTCGTTGCCGCATTCATGGCCGTCCTCAAGGTCGGAGCGACGCCCGCGCCGCTCAATCCCGGTCTCAAAAACGAGGAGCTCAAAGAAATCTTGTCGGATCTGCGGCCCAAAAAGGTCGTTGACGACGTCAAGGTATGCGACGGCGAATGGCTGACCCAGAGGTTTACCGAATCTCCGGGGCTCATCCTCTATACTTCGGGCAGCACCGGGCGGCCCAAAGGGGCGGTCTTCAGCCACCGGTCGCTCATCTTTGCCAGCCGCTCGTGGGGCGGGCCGATCCTGCAGCTCACCGGCGAAGATGTGGTGCTCGCCGCTCTGCCGTTGGCTCACTCATTCGGCCTCTATGTGGCCTTGCTGGCGCCGCTTTTTTTCGGGGCGTCGGTCGCTTTGATTGAGCGCTTCACGCCGGAGGCGGTCTTCGCCGCCGTCAAGAAGCTTCACGTGACGGTCTTTCCCGCGGTCGCCACGATGTTTCATCGACTGCTTCAGTCTCCGCTATTTTCCCAAGCCGACCTGTCGAGCCTGCGCGTGGCAGTTTCAGGGGCGGCCCCCTGTCCGTGGGAGCTCTGCACCGACTGGCACGACAAAACCGGCCTGAGAATTCTCTGCGGTTACGGCTCGACGGAGGTCCCGCGTCCGGTCTCCTATTTCGCCGACGATGCGCGCGAGATCCCGGGTGCCAGCGGGCAATTGATCCCGGGCGCAAAGATACGGGTGGTGAGTGAAGAGGGCAAGATGGCGCAGCGCGGAGAGATCGGCGAGATCTGGATCCATTCCCCTACGGCCATGGAGGGCTACCTGGACGATCCTGTTGAAACAGCGGCTGTCCTGAGAGAAGGCTGGTTCAGGACCGGCGATCTCGGCACGGTTTTGCCTGGAGGGTTCGTAAAGATCGTCGGCAGAAAGCGCGAGCGCATACTTCGAGGCGGCTTTTCGATTCTGCCCCAGGAGGTCGAGGCGGCCTTGTGCTCCCATCCGGCGATCGCCGAGGCCGCGGTGGTCGGACTCCCCGACCCGGACGTGGGCGAAGAGGTGGCCGCCTTTGTAACCCTCAAGCCGGCGGCCCGGGCCGGCGCCGAGGAGCTGATCGTCCACTGCCAGCAGCGGCTGGCGCATTACAAATATCCCCGGCGCGTGACCATCTTGAGCGAGCTGCCCAAGGGGCCCACCGGAAAAATCCTCAAATCGGAGCTCGCCAAAGAGCGGTCTTAGCTTCCTGCCGTCAGGATTTCTGGAAAATAGCGATCCCCTGTGGTAGTCTCACCCTGCGGCATTTGGATTTCAGTTGCTCTGCGATCTGAGATCTGAAATTTGAGATCTGATATTCGCGAAGCGTACGCGCCCGTAGCTCAATTGGACAGAGCACCAGACTACGGATCTGGGGGTTGGGGGTTCAAATCCCTCCGGGCGCGCCAGAACTTTCAGCCTGCGCCCCGTCACTGGCATCTTCGTTCGTGGATCGACCATCTTGTCAACGCGACAACAAGGATTGCAGTCAACCGATAAGGGAGGGCGCCTATGCCTGCGGTCAATCGAACGTTAAAATTTAGCGCGGAAGAGGCTCTTGCCCGCTTGCGCCGGGCGGTGCACGCCAAGGCGGCAAATTTCTACGCGATGTATTCCAGCGTGCTCGGCGGCATTGTGACGGATCCGGCGCTGATGGTTGTGCCGCTCGACGATCACATGGTGCACCGCGGCCACGCCGTGTTTGACACGGCGGTTCTGGCAAACGGCATGTTGTACCAACTGGACCGGCATCTGGACCGCTTGCTCCGTTCGGCCCAAATGGCGCGCATCCCTTTGCCCTTCCCGCTGGACCAGTTGCGGCAGGTCATTATCGACACCTGTGCGGCGAGCGGCCGTAAAGACGCTTCAGTGCGTTACTGGCTTTCCGCCGGTCCCGGCGGATTCGGCCTGGCGCCCGGCGAGTGCGTCGGCAGCAGTTTTTACGTCGTGGTGTTCAGCGCGGATATCTACCCGGCTTCCTACTACGCGCAAGGAGTCAAAGTAGTGACCAGCGGGGTGCCTATCAAGCCGGCGTTCTTTGCCCGCGTCAAATCCACCAACTACCTCCCCAACGTGCTGGTGGTCGTGGAGGCCAAAGATCGAGGGGCCGATAACGGAATCTTCATCGACGAGCGCGGCATGGTGGCGGAAAGCTCGAACATGAACGTGGCCTTTGTCACCAGGGATCGGGTATTCCGGCATCCGCCGTTTGACGCCATCCTTTCCGGCATCACGGTGCAGCGCATCCTGGAGCTGGCTCGGCGCCTGGTAGAGCAGGGGGACTTGCGGGATATCCGCGTCGCCGATATCTCCGTCGAGGAGGGCCGTCGGGCCGCCGAGATGATGCTGATCGGCAGCTCGATTAAGGTGGCGCCGGTGGTGAGCTGGGACGATCGCCCCATCGGCGACGGCAAGCCCGGGCCCATCGCCAGGAAGCTGCTCGACTTGTGGCACGAGGATGTCCGGGCCGCGCCGGACCAGCTGGTGCGGGTCCCTTATCCTGAGGCGTGATCTCTATGTGGGGTTACACCGAGGGGAGGGAGAGAAGAACGAGATTGGAAAATTCCCCGATTTCGGCTATTTTTGTTCTGCCGGCGAATCTGCCGGGTGAAAGATCAGGCGGAGGTGAGCCGTGTCCTTTTTGATAATATCGCTGCTGCTCTTCATGTCCGCTTGTTCCAGTGTGCCTTCCAGGAGGGGTCCGGGTCCGGCGAATGACATCGCCGATCGGAGCGAGGACCCGTCGAAACCTCAAATCTACCGGGTGGGCGAGCTGGAAATACTCGTTTACAAGGATCGGGATGAGATGGTGAAGCATCTGCCGGAGCTGCCGCGGCTGGTAGACGGCTTGAGATTCGGCAACCAGCAGATAAAAATCTACGGTTATCACGATCGGGACAAGAAGCGCATCTACAGCGTGGACGATATTCCGACCCTGATCCACGAATTCAGGCACTACCTGGAGCCCAACTGGGAGCATCCCGCGCCGCAGTTCACGGACGCAAAAGCCGGCGCGCCTACCGCTGCCCCACCTCCGGTCCGCGCCGTGGAGAGCCCGGCGAGACGAGATAGAGTTCCATTGCCCAATCTCCCCTGTCTTCCGGTTTGCCTGAAATAGGATCTCATCGGCGAGACGGCGGAGTTTTAGCACCGGAGACAGATGAACGGGCACCGCGACAGCTGGAGGAAGCTCTATCCCTTCGAGTCCCATTTTCTCGACCTGGAGGGGGTTCGCTACCACTATGTGGACGAGGGGCGGGGAGAGCCTGTCGTCATGGTCCACGGCAATCCCACCTGGTCCTTTTATTATCGCCGCCTGATCATGGATTTGCGGCAGAGCTATCGCGTGATCGCGCCCGATCATGTGGGCTGCGGCCTTTCGGACAAGCCGCAGCGATATGACTACACGCTGGCCCGCCACATCGCCAATCTGGAAACGCTGCTGGAGCGGCTGGGCTTGAAGAAAATCACGTTGGTGGTGCACGACTGGGGCGGGCCGATCGGCATGGGATACGCGGTGCGCCATCCGGATCGCGTCGCGCGCCTGGTGATCTTCAACACCGTCGCCTTCTGGTCTCCTGAGATTCCCTGGTTCCTCCGTCTCTGCCGGCTGCCGATTTTCGGCCCGATCACGATCCGGGGCCTGAATCTCTTTGCCGGCGTGGCCGCGCTGGTCGGCTGCCGCCATCGGGAGCGGATGACCGGAGAGGTGAAGGCCGGCTATCTGTCGCCGTACGACAGCTACGCGAACCGCGTGGCGGTTCTGAGATTCGTCCAGGATATTCCGGTCCATGCCGGGCATCCCACTTTCAGCGTGCTTCAAGCCGTCGAGGGCGGCCTGGCGCAGTTCCGGGGCCGTCCCATGCTCATCATGTGGGGCGGCCGGGACCCGGTTTTTACCAAGCGCTTGCTGCAATCGTGGAGGGAGCGCTTTCCCGCCGCCATTGTGAGAGAGATAGACGATGCGGGACATTACGTGGTGGAAGATGCCTATGAGCGGATCATCCCGTGGCTCCGGGAATTTCTGGAAAAAACGGCCTGAGGATGGAGGGTATGAACATCGCCGCCCATTTGACCGCTGCGGCTGCCAGGGCGCCGGCGAAAACGGCGCTCTTTTATCCGCACCGCTCCCGCGCTGGGGCGCGGGCCTCTTACCGCGCGATGACCTTCCAGGAGCTGAACGAAGAGAGCGATCGCATCGCCCACGGCCTCAGGGAGATCGGGGTCGGGCGCGGCTGCCGGGTGCTTCTCATGGTTCCGCCCGGAGTGGAATTTCTCGCGTTGACCTTCGCGGTCTTCAAGCTGGGGGCCGTCTTGATCCTGATCGACCCGGGAATGGGCAAGAGGAATTTGCTCCACTGCATTAAAGAAGTGGCGCCCCAGGCGCTGATCGCCGTCCCGTTGGTCCACGCTTTGAGGAGGCTTTACCGGAGCCGTTTCCGGGAGGTGGAACAGGCCGTCACTGTCGGGCGGCGCTGGTTCTGGGGCGGCGCGACGCTGAAGCGGCTGCGTGATCGGGTCTGGAGTCGGTTCCCGATAGAGCCGGTGAACGGCGAGGATCCGGCGGCGATTTTTTTCACCACGGGCAGCACCGGCATCCCGAAGGGGGTGCTTTACCTTCACGGCATGATGGGAGCCCAGGTACGATCCATCCGGGAGGCTTTCCAGATCGGCGAAGAGGAGGTGGGGTTTCCCGCCTTTGCGCCGTTTGCCCTGCTCTGCATTGCCATGGGTACGACCTGTGTCCTGCCGGATATGGATCCGACCAAACCGGCCGAGGTCGATCCGGAAAATATTCTCGCGCCGATCCGGGATTACGGCGTGACCTATTCCTTCGGCTCGCCGGCCTTCTGGAACCGGGTCAGCCCGTATTGCGTCGAGCGGGGTCTCAGGCTCCCTGCGCTCAGAAAGGTCCTGCTTGCCGGAGCGCCGGTACCGGGCGAGCTGCTCAAGCGGCTCAGAGAGATACTGCCGGCGGCGGGGGAGAGCTATACGCCCTACGGCGCCACCGAGGCGTTGCCGGTGGCGTCGATAGCCGGCTCGGAGATTTTGGCCGAAACGCTGGAGCGAAGCAGTGAGGGCGCCGGCATCTGCGTGGGCCGCGCCCTTCCCGGGATCACGCTGAAGGTCATCAGAATCTGCGATGAGCCGATCCCCGCGTGGGACCAGAGCCTGGTGCTTCCCGCCGGCGAGATCGGCGAGATTGTCGCCCGGGGACCGGTAGTCACCAGGGAGTATTACAAGAGGGCGGATCAGACCGCGCTCGCCAAGATCCGGGACGGCGACTCGCTCTGGCATCGCATGGGCGACGTGGGCTATCTCGACGACAAGGGGCGGCTCTGGTTTTGCGGCCGGAAAAACCACCGCGTCGTCACGGCGCAGAAAACCATGTTTACCATACCGTGCGAGGCGATCTTCAACCAGCATCCGAGCGTGTTTCGTTCGGCGCTTGTCGGCGTCGGCCCGCGGTCGAGCCAGCGTCCGGTGATCGTCGTGGAGCCGAAGGATGGCGCCATGCCGGCGCGCGCCCGGGATGCCGAGAGGTTCGCGCGCGAGCTTCTGGATCTGGCAGGCAAGAGCGAGCTTACCAGGGATATCCGGGACGTGCTGTTGCATCGCGGATTTCCCGTCGACTTCCGCCACAACGCCAAGATCATCCGGGAGCAGCTCGCCCTGTGGGCGGCGGACAGGATTCTTGGTTCGGCAGGTTCCCTTCGGCGAGGGAAATCGGGCTAATGAACGCCCTGGTAACGGGAGGCGGCGGATTTCTCGGCCGCTACATCGTCGAGAGGCTGGCGGCGCGGGGGGATTTTGTTCGTGTCCTCGGGCGCAGCACGTATCCGGAATTGGCGCGGCCCGGGGTCGAAACCGTGCAGGCCGACCTGCGTGATGCGGCTGCCGTCGCCAAGGCCTGCGCGAAGATCGACGTGGTTTTTCATGTCGCCGCCCTTCCCGCCATCTGGGGGAGATGGCGCGACTTCTACGCCGTCAACGTGCGGGGCACGGAAAATGTCCTCGCCGGGTGCCGCGCCCACGCCGTGGCCAGGCTCGTCTACACCAGCACGCCGAGCGTGATCTTTGATCGATCCGATTTGTGCAATATCGATGAGACCTATCCCTATCCGGATCGCTACGACTGCTATTACCCTGAAACCAAGGCCATGGCGGAGCGGCTTGTGGTCGCCGCCAACGGGCGGGAGGGGCTCCTGACCACCGCGCTGAGGCCTCATCTGGTTTGGGGGCCGCGCGACAACCATCTTATTCCCAAGGTGCTTGAGCGCGCGCGGGCGGGACAGCTTTTCGTCGTGGGCGACGGCTCGAACAGAGTGGACGTCACTTACGTTGAGAACGCGGCCGACGCCCACCTGCAGGCGGCGGATCATCTCACGGCCGGCTCGCCGGTCGCCGGGCAGGTCTATTTCATCAGCCAGGGGGAGCCGGTCGTGCTGTGGGATTTCATCAACCGTCTGCTCGAACGGCTCGGTATCCCGAAGGTCGACAAACGGATCTCCTATCGCACCGCGAAGAGCCTGGGAGCGGCCCTGGAGGTCGTCCATACGCTGTTGTTCCTCAGCCGGGAGCCGCGCATGACGCGCTTTCTTGCCGCTCAACTCGCCAAGTCCCACTACTTCGATGTCTCCAGGGCGAAGCGGGATTTCGGCTACGCCCCCCGCATCACCACGGCCGAGGGGCTGGAGCGCCTCGTCGCTTACCTGCAAAATCAGTAAAAAGCTGCTCAAAACGTTCAAGTCGTTTAAACGTTCAATATAATATTAAATTTTTTGACGCTTTGAACGGATTGAACTGTTTGAACCACCGGCCCGTTCGTGTGTTGACACCTTGAGTCATTAACGTATATGTTTATCTTTTTGGAGAAGCCATCGGGTAGGACTCGTTGTGATGGACAACTCGGGTAAATTTTTCAGCGGGAGGTAGATTATGGGTGTATTTGACATGGCCAAGAAAGCCCTGCTGGCGGGGTTGGGGGTGCAGGAATCGGTCAAGAATTTTGTCGACGACCTGGTCAAAAAAGGGGAGCTCAACGACGCCGAAGGGGCTAAACTAATCAAGGACTGGATGAATAAGGCCGAAGAGAGCGCCAAGGACTTGGAACAAAAAGTGAACGAGAGGGTGAACAAGACCTTGGGTCTGATGAACCTGCCGTCGCGCGACGATATCACGCGCCTGGAAAAGCAGATTGAAAACCTCTCCAAGCTCCTCAAAGAGACCGCGATGAGGAAATAGGCATGCCCTATCATGAAGCCTGTCGGGTTATTCCGGATCCGCCGCACGTATAGAAACCTGGGGCGGTTCCGCGATATCATTAATGTATTCTTAAAACACGGCCTAGGGCAGATCATCGAGTGGCTGGAGATCGAGCAGTTTGCGCCGATCCGCTGGTGGTATAAGCCGCTCCACAAGCGACTCGAAAGGGAAGAGGCCGTCAACCTGCCCGAGCGGCTGCGCATCGCCTTGGAGGAGCTGGGGCCCACCTTCATCAAGTTCGGCCAGCTCCTTGCCACCCGTCCCGATATCGTTCCCCGCGAATACGTAAAGGCGTTCGATTCGCTGCTCGACCAGGTGCCGCCGTTTGCCAGCGAGCAGGCGCGCCGGATCATCGAGTCGGAGCTGCAGGCGCCGCTCGCCGAACTGGTCGCCAAGTTCGACGACGCGCCTCTGGCCGCGGCCTCCATCGCCCAGGTGCACCGGGCCACGCTCTGGAGCGGCGAAGAGGTGGTTTTCAAAGTGCGGCGCCCCGGCATCCAGGAGGTGATCAAACAGGACATCGACATTCTCCACCGGGTGGCCGATCTTATCGAGCGCTATGTGCCGGACCTTGCCTTTCTCAATGCCAGGGGCCTGGTGGAGGAATTCGAACAGGTGATTCAAGAGGAAATGGATTTCCTCCGGGAGGCGGAGAACGCGGCCCGCTTCAGGGCGAATTTCGAGGGGAGCCGGGAACTCTATGTCCCCAAGGTGTTTCTCCATCTCACCACCGAGCAGGTGCTGGTCATGGAATACCTTGAGGGCGCGCGCATCGACGATCTGGACAGGCTGCGCGAGGCCGGCGTGGATCTCGATAAGTTGGCCCGCCGGGGGAGCGAGGTCCTGTTCAAGATGATCCTCACGGACGGGTTTTTCCATGCCGATCCCCATCCGGGGAACTTCCTGGTTTTGAGCAACGGGCAGCTCGGCTTCGTCGATTTCGGGGTTGTCGGAAGAATTCGCGAGGATCTGCTCGACGCCATGGGCAGCACCTTTATCGGGCTCTTGAATCGCGACTATGACGCGCTCACCCGGCAAAGCATCAACCTGGGATTCGTGCCTGAGAGCGTGGACCTGGAGCGATACCGTCAGGAGATGCGCGGAGATCTGGAGAATACCATAGAGCCGCTGGTGGGCCGCAAGCTCAGCCAGATCCCTCCGATGGTCTATGTAGAGAGGATCATGGGGCTGGCCTTAAAACACCATCTCCGTCTTCCGCGAGAGCTGTTTCTGGTGGGAAAATGTCTGGTGCTGTTTGAAGGGCTGTTCCGGCGGCTTTCCCCTGAATTGGATTTCTTTGCCATTGCCCGGCCCTACGCCCGGCGTCTGATAACGCAGCGCTCGATCATCGGGACCTTTACCAGAAAGCTTCGGCGCGAGGCGATGGATCTGCTCGATGTGGCCAGCTCGCTCCCGCGCGAGATTCATCTGGCGCTCAGGAAGCTCACCAGGAATGACATCCAGGTAAAGCTTCACCTGATGGGACTCGATCCCTACGTTCGCAGGCTCGACCGGGCCAGCAACCGGCTGACCTTCGCCGTCATCATTTCGGCGATCATCGTCGGATCCTCGATTATCATCCCTGCGGCTCGGGATGCCGC
>Ga0209640_10004554_pt1 | contig 12132 bp, 12 predicted proteins | sample RifCSP10_1_FD_184018 | JGI IMG/M metagenome (GOLD analysis project Ga0209640, IMG submission 184018) | Soil microbial communities from Rifle, Colorado - Rifle CSP2_sed 10_1 (SPAdes) (version 2) | ecosystem: Environmental > Terrestrial > Deep subsurface > Rock core/Sediment | place: Rifle... | reverse complement strand
GGTGAAGACGGCGAAGCCGATGAGGCCGGCGCCGGGGAAGGGCAGCAGCAGGAGCGCCACCACGACCGGCGTGGCCGCGATGCGGGCCACGCCGAGCATGTTCGGCAGCGTGGTCAGGCGCGGGCGGGGGGGCGGGCCGGTCACGCGCCGATCCTCCGCTCGGTCCCCGCGCGGAGCCGGGCGATGTTGTCGCCGTGGGCCCAGGTGACGAGCAGCGCGCCGCCCAGCGCCAGCGCGGCTGCCTGCCAGCCGGCCTGGCCGAAGGCCGCCAGCGCGGCGGCCACCGGCGGCGCCAGCAGCGTGCCGGTCAGCGACCCGAGCGAGACGTACCGCGTCCGCCAGACGACCAGGGCCACGACCGGAACGACCAGCACCAGCACCAGCGGCGCGATGGCGAGCATCGCGCCCGCGAAGGTGGCCACTCCCCTTCCTCCCCGGAAGCCGATGAAGACGGAGCGGATGTGCCCGGCGATCGCGGCAAACCCCACCGCCGCGGCGACCCACGGCGGCGATCCCGCCGGTCCGGCGACGTACAGCCAGCCGACCAGCAGCACCACGGCCGCGCCCTTGGCCGCGTCGAGCGCAAAGACGAGCACGGCGGGGAGCGGCCCGACCGTGCGCAGCGCATTGGTGGCGCCGGTGCGTCCCGAACCGTGCTCGCGCAGGTCGACCCCGCCGGCGAGGCGCCCGACCAGGACGCCGAACGGGATGGCGCCGACGAAGTAGCCGCCGATGACGAGCGCGAAGGCACCGAGGCTGCCGGTCACGCCCGAGCCCTCGGCCGGCGGGTCAGCGCCGGGCCGCGCCGCGGGCCACGAGGGCGCGCACGCCGAAGGCAGCGACGCTCCATGCCGCCCATGCGCCGGCGCCGACGTACGCGGCGAGCGGCATGCTCGGCCAGGCAAGCGAGAAGGCGATCAGCCCCACCGCCGCTCCCCCGCCCACGGCCCACAGCAGGAAGCGGCGCGACAGCCCGCCCGGCGCCGACGGGGAGCTGGCCGCGCGGCGCGCGCGAAGGCGCTGCTGGCGCTCGGCGCGAGCCCGCGCCGCTCCGCTGGCGGGCAGCGCATAGGGGTCCTGCTTCCTGGTCATGCGCTGGTAGGCGCGTCGCTCTTCGCGAGACATCGGTCTGAGTCTACCCCCGCTTCGGTCTGTACCATGGCGGGCGCATGCACGAGATCTTCGACCAGTTCAAGCAGCAGCTGCCCGACGCCGACCCGGCCGAGACGCAGGAGTGGCTCGACTCGCTCGACGCGGTGGTCGAGCAGGGCGGCCGCGAGCGGGCGCGGTTCCTGGTCTACAAGCTGCTGAAGCGCGCCCGGCAGCTGTCGGTCGGACTGCCGCCGCTGGTCCAGACGCGCTACGTGAACACCATCTCGCGCGAGCAGGAGCCGCCCTTCCCCGGCGACGAGCAGATGGAGCACCGCGTGCGGCGCATGATCCGCTGGAACGCGCTGGCCATGGTGCTGCGCGCCAACTCGCGCTTCGAGGGGATCGGCGGCCACCTCTCCACCTACGCCAGTGCGGCGGGGCTGTACGAGGTCGGCTTCAACCACTTCTTCCGCGGACGCGATGACGGTGGAGCCGGCGACCAGATCTTCTTCCAGGGCCATGCCGCGCCGGGCATCTATGCGCGGGCCTTCCTGGAGGGGCGCATCAGCGAGGAGCAGCTCGACCACTTCCGGCGCGAGACGGGCGGACCGGGCACCGGCCTCCCCTCGTACCCACACCCGCGCACCATGCCCGACTTCTGGCAGTTCCCCACCGTCAGCATGGGCCTGGGGCCGATGGCGGCCGTCTACCAGGCCCGCTTCAACCGCTACCTCGCCGCGCGGGGCATCGCCGACACCTCGGCCAGCCGCGTGTGGGCCTTTACCGGCGACGGGGAGATGGACGAACCGGAGGCGCTCGGCGCCCTGGGCCTGGCGGCGCGCGAGGGGCTGGACAACCTGACCTTCGTCGTCAACTGCAACCTCCAGCGCCTCGACGGGCCGGTGCGCGGCAACGGCAAGATCATCCAGGAGCTGGAGGCCACCTTCCGCGGGGCGGGCTGGCACGTCATCAAGGTCATCTGGGCGTCCGAGTGGGACGACCTGCTGGCACGCGACACCGAGGGCGTGCTGCTGACCAAGATGAACGAGACCCTCGACGGGGACTACCAGCGCCTCTCGGTGGCTGATGGCGCCTACATCCGCGAGCACTTCTTCGGCCCCGATCCGCGGCTCAAGGCGCTGGTCGCCCACCTGTCGGACGCCGAGCTTGCGCGGCTGCGGCGCGGCGGCCACGACTACCGCAAGCTGTACGCGGCCTACGCCGCGGCGGTGGCCCACACCGGCGCCCCGGTCGCGATCCTGGCCAAGACGGTCAAGGGCTGGACGCTGGGCCCCGGCATCGAGGGGCGCAACGTCACGCACCAGGCCAAGAAGCTGACCATCGAGGAGATGAAGATCTTCCGCGACCGGCTGGAGCTGCCGATTCCCGACGAGCAGCTGGGTGAGGCGCCCTACTTCCATCCGGGGCCGGACGCCCCGGAGATCGCCTACATGCTCGAGCGCCGACGCGCCCTGGGCGGGCTGGTGCCGCGCCGCATCGTGCGCGCCAAGCCGCTCCCCGCCGCGGCGGAGACGGCCTACGCCGAGCTCTTCGCCGGGGCCGATCGGCCGGCCAGCACGACCATGGCCTTCAGTCGCCTGATCCGCAACCTGGTGCGCGACCCGGGCATCGGGCGCCGCATCGTGCCGATCATCCCCGACGAGGCGCGCACCTTCGGCATGGACCCCCTCTTCAAGGAGGTCGGCATCTACAACCCACTCGGCCAGCGCTACACGGCGGTCGACCAGGAGCTGCTGCTCAGCTACCGCGAGGCGTCCGACGGGCAGATCCTGGAGGAGGGCATCACCGAGGCCGGCGCCATGGCCGACTTCACCGCCGCGGGCACCAGCTATGCCACCCACGGCGAGCCGATGATCCCGTTCTACACCTTCTACTCGATGTTCGGCCTCCAGCGCACCGGCGACCAGATCTGGGCCTTTGGCGATGCCCGCGGGCGCGGCTTCCTGATGGGCGCCACCGCGGGACGCACGACGCTGACCGGCGAGGGCCTCCAGCACGACGACGGCCACAGCCACATCCTGGCCAGCACCCTGCCCAACGTCCTGGCCTACGACCCGGCCTTCGCATACGAGCTGGCGATCATCGTGCGCGAGGGGATCAGGCGCATGTACGGCGACCCCGGTGAGGACGTCTTCTACTACCTGACCCTGTACAACGAGAACTGGCCGATGCCGCCCAAGCCCGACGGCGTCGAGGAGGGGGTGCTGCGCGGCCTGTACCGCTTCCGGGCCGCCGAGAAGGGCTCGCGACGCATCCAGCTGCTGGCCTCAGGCTCGATCCTGCACCAGGCGCTGCGAGCCGCCGATCTGCTCGCCGAGCGCTACGACACGGCGGCCGACGTGTGGAGCGTCCCCTCGTTCCAGCAGCTGCGCAACGACGCCCTGTCGGTCGAGCGCTGGAACCGGCTGCACCCCGAGGCCGAGCCGCGCGTCCCGTACGTCGTCCAGCAGCTGGGCCAGACGACCGGCCCGATCATCGCGGCCACCGATTACCTCAAGGCGCTGCCGGAGATGGTGGCTCGCTGGATCGACCGGCCCTTCACGGTGCTCGGCACCGACGGCTTCGGCCGCAGCGACACGCGCGAGGCGCTGCGCATCCACTTCGAGGTCAGCCCCGAGCAGATCGCCTACGCCGCCCTGCACGGGCTGTGCCTGACCGGCGCTGCCGACCGCGGCGAGCTGGTGAAGGCCCTCGGCGAGCTCGGGATCGACCCTGAGCGCACCGACCCCCGCGAGGCGTAGCCGCCTCACTCTGGCCTTCGTGCCCGGCCATCGGCATCGGTCCAGCCCATCCATGCGCTCAGAGTGAGCACGCTGACTTGCCATTCTGACGCCTGACTGTTAAAAATGAGAACTGGGTATTGACAAGTCGAAAGAGTGTGTCTAGTCTACGACTGTCACCTGCCAAAACACGCAGTCAACTTGGCAGAACGTAAGGAGAGTAGACCAAATGTTGGACAACCAGTTCCAGTTCGCGATCCAGGCCACCGAGGACCGGATCCGCGACATGCGCTCGCGCAAGAGCGCGACGGACAATGACAGCAAGCGCATCTACCGCCTTGGCGGCGAGCGCCAGTCGGCCCGGCAGACCGGGCGCAGGTAGACGATGGCTCGCGACGTCATCTCGACCTGCCCGGTCTGCGAGGGAGAGCTGGCCATCACCCGCCTCCACTGCCGGACCTGCGGGACCGCGCTGGAGGGTGAGTTCGGAGTCGGTCGGTTCGGTCGCCTCTCGCGTGAGCAGCTCGCCCTCCTCGAGTCCTTCCTCCGCTCCCGCGGCAATCTCAAGGACCTTGAGCGCGAGCTCGGCATCTCCTATCCCACCGTCCGCGGGCGTATCGAAGCCCTGCTGCGAGCCCTCGGCCTGGCCGACGGCGACGCGCCGGCCGTTGATGAGCCGATGGCCGCCGACGCCCCGAACCCCACCAGCGACGACGACGCCGGCGAGCGCCGCGCCATCCTCGACCGTCTCGCCCGTCGCGAGATGTCGGCCGAGGAGGCCGCCGACGCGCTCCGCGCCCTCGGGGGTGCGTGAGCCATGGGCACCTACGTCCGCACCCAGGCCATTGACCACACCGTCGGCGAGAGTGGACGAGTCTCGCTGAACGTCACCTCCGGCGACGTGCGGATCCGTGCCATTCCCGGCGGCGAGGCCCACATTCGCGCCACCTTCGAGATCTCCGCCTCGTCCGACGCCGACGCCGACCGCATCTTCGAGGCGATCCAGCTGCGCGTCGATCGCGCTGCCGGGTCACTCAGCGCGGAAGAGTCGGGGGGCCACCATTCCGTGGGCTCCGTCATCGGTCGCCTGTTCGGGGGGAGCGGTGACTACGAGCTGACGGTGGAGGCCGATGTGCCGACCATGGCGCAGATGCAGCTGACCGCCGTCTCCTCCGACGTGACCGTCACGGACCTGCACGGTGAGCAGCGTTACCACACCGTCTCGGGCGATCTCAGCGTCAACAACTCGGGCGGGTCGGTCCGGCTGGAGACCGTCTCCGGCGACGCGACGATCCGTGCCGAGGTGGCGGTGGCGGTTCAGGCGCAGACCGTCTCCGGCGATCTCAACATCACCACCCCCACCCTCCGCTCGCTGCGCGCCACCACGGTCTCGGGCGATGTCGAGCTGGAGGCCGAGCTCAGTGGGAGCGGAGATTTTCGCGTCGAGACGGTCAGCGGCGATCTCAGCGTTGGCCTGGTCGGGAGCGCGACCTTCGAGATCCACGGCCTCTCCACCGACGTCAGCAGCGAGATCGATCATCGGCTGGAAGGCCAGATCGACCGCCGACGCCTGATCATCGGCAGCGGCGGCGCGCGGCTGCTCTTCAACTCGATGTCGGGCGACGTCGACATCCGCCATCCACGACGGATCAGCGCGCGACCGCCGGCCGCGGCCGAGGCGGTGGCCGAACCGACTCCGGCCGAGCAGGAGTCGCAGCTCGAAGTGCTGCGGGCCCTCGAGCGCGGGGAGATCGACGTCGACGAGGCGACCCGCCGCCTGGCAGGGGGTGCCTGAGATGGGCGACGAGCTGGCAACCGTCCTCCGCCTGGTGAGCGAGGGGAAGCTGAGCGCGGAGGAGGCGGCACCGATCATCGAGGCGCTGGGGCGTCATCGCATGCCGCCACCGCCCGAGCCACCGACCCCACCCACGCCCCCCGGCTCCGTGCCTGGCAAGGGGCGCGGGCGTCGTGTCCGCATCCAGGTCAGTGAGCGAGGGCGGCGCGTGGTCGACGTGCGCGTGCCGCTCGCCTTCGCCGCGATGGCTGCGCGGATGGTGCCCGGCATCCCGGACAGCTACGCCGCCCTGATCGAGCAGGCGGTCGACAGCGACACCATCGGCCCGATCGTGGACGTGGCCGAGGACGAGGATGGCGATTCAGTCCTGATCAGCGTGGAGTGAGCGAGATGAACGACGCCCACGCCCTGGGCGCAGCGGCTGCCGCACCGGCCGGTCCCGCACTCCTGCGCCCGCTGCGGGTGCGGGACTTCCGCCTCCTGTTCACCGGCGAGACGATCTCCGTGCTGGGCGACCACTTCCACTTCGTGGCGCTCGCCTGGCTGACCCTGCAGCTGACCGGCTCCGGCCTGGCGCTGGGCAGCGTCCTGATGGTGGCGGCCATCCCGCGCGCCATCTTCATGCTGCTCGGCGGAGCGCTCTCTGACCGCCTCTCCCCGCGCAGCCTGATGCTCTACTCCAACGCCTTCCGCGCCGTGCTGGTGGGCATCGTCGCCACGCTGGTCATCACCGGCAACGTCGAGCTCTGGCAGCTGTACGTCATGGCCGGCATCTTCGGGGTGGTCGACGCGCTCTTCTACCCGGCGCTGAGCTCGATCCTGCCGATGCTGGTCGACGAGCCGACCCTGCCGCCGGCCAACGCCCTCATGCAGGGCAGCCAGCAGCTGGCCGGGCTGATCGGGCCGGCGATGGCGGGCGTGCTGGTGGCGCTCGTTCAGACGGGTCCTGCCTTCGCCATCGATGCGGCCTCGTTCGCCGTGGCGGCCGCAGCGCTCATCTTCATCGCCGGCGGGCGCCGGCGAACGACATCGGCCGAGTCCGCTGACGGCACTGAGTCGGGCCTGCTCGGCACCATTCGAGCCGGCTTCGCCTACGCGTGGACCGATCCGGCGGTGCGGTCGCTGATCCTGTTGGTCGCGGCATTCAACTTCGCCTTCACCGGGCCGTTGAGCGTTGGGCTCCCCTTCCTCGCCGATCACAGCCTGGGGGGCGGCTCGGCGACCTTCGGCGTCCTGCTCAGCGCCTTCGGCGCCGGGTCGCTGCTCGGAGCCGTCGGCGCAGGCTCGATCTCGCGCGTTCCGCGGCTGGGTACCGTCGTGCTCAGCATCGCCGTCGGGCTCGGCGTCGGGCTGGGCCTCATCGGGGTGGCCCCCAGCGTGCTGACGGCCTTCGGCCTGCTGGCCGCCATGGGCCTCGGCGCCGGCTTCATCAACGTGCACGTCGTGTCGTGGCTGCAGGGCCGTACCGCCGACGCGATGCGCGGCCGGGTGATGAGCATGGTCATGCTCGGCTCGGTCGGGCTGGCGCCGGTCAGCTACGCCCTGGCCGGGCTGATCATCGACCTGGGCGCCGTGACAGCCATGTTCGCCGTGGCCGGCGCGATCGTGGTGGTCGCATCGCTCATCGGCTTCGCCTCAGGCGTGGCGGGTCGGATGGCCTACTCAGTGGAGGATGCGTGATGGCAGCCACCGCCAGCGGACCCGCCGTCGAGGCGGTCGGGCTGGTCAAGGAGTTCGAGAAGGGGCGCCGCACCCTCTGGCAGCGGCTGCGCCGCGAGGAGGACCTCCGCGAGCGCTTCCGCGCCGTTGACGGCATCGACCTGCACGTCGAGCGCGGCGAGATCTTCGGGGTGCTGGGCCCCAACGGCGCCGGCAAGACGACCACCCTCAAGATGCTGGCGACGCTGCTCGAGCCGACCAGCGGGACGGCTCGCGTGCTGGGCCGCGACGTGGTGCGTGAAGCCCGGGAGGTGCGGCGCCGGATGGGAGCCGTCCTGTCCGACGGGCGCAGCCTCTACTGGAAGCTGACGGCGCGCGAGAACCTCGAGTACTTCGCCGCGCTGTACCACGTCCCGCCCGGGACCAGGAAGGAGCGCGTCGCCTCTGCCCTGGCCGCCGTGCACCTCGAGGACCGGGCCGATGACTACGTCGAGCGCTTCAGCACCGGGATGCGCCAGCGCCTGGTGCTGGCGCGCGCGCTCGTCCCCGATCCCGAGCTGCTGATGCTCGACGAGCCGACCGTCGGCCTCGACCCGCAGTCGGCCCGCGACCTGCGCGACCGCGTGCGCGAGATGCGCTCCCAGGGCCGCACGGTGCTGCTCACGACGCACTACATGGAGGAGGCGGACCAGCTCTGCGACCGGATCGCGATCATCGACCACGGGCGGATCGTGGCGCTCGACACGCCGGCGGCGCTGAAGCGGACGATCTCGGCGACCGAGGTGGTCCGGCTCGAGATCCAGGCCGGCCCTGACGATGCGAGGCTGCTGGCCCGCCTCGAGCAGGTGGGCTCGCTCGCACACCGCGAGCACACCAACGGCATCCTGTCGGTGACGGTGCACTGCCGCAGCGCGCGCGACTTCGTGCCGGCCGCCTTCGACGCCGCGCGGGCGGAGGGCGCCGCCATAGCCCACGTCGAGGTGGTGCCGGTGACGCTCGAGGACGTCTTCCTGTCGCTGACCGGGCGAGCGCTGCGCGAGTGATGGTGCGGGGCCTGCTCGCCGACCTGAGCGCTTTCGCCGCGGCCGGCCTCAAGGAGCTCCGCATCCTGCGCCGCTACCCGACCCTCTTCCTGGGCTTCCTCTTCTGGCCGATCGTGCTGCCGGCCGCCTACGTCCTCCAGGCGCGCGGCTTCGCCGGCAGCAGCCCCGCCGCCATGGACGCCTTCGCCCAGCGGGCCGGCACCTCGGACATCGTCGGCTTCCTGTTCCTGGGGTTCACCGCCTACATGTGGCTCAGCATGATCCTGTGGGGCCCGGGCACCGCCCTGCGCACCGAGCAGGTGCGCGGCTCGCTCGAGGCGCTCTTCCTGACGCCCGCCTCGCGGCTGGTGATCCTCTTCGGCCCCGCCTTCAGCCAGATCGTCTGGGCGCTGTACATGTTCGGCCTGGTCGGGCTGGCGCTGGTCTTCCTGTTCGGCGTGCCGATCGGTCTGGCCGAGGCGGCGCGGGCGCTGGTCGTGATCGCCGCGTCGGTGCCGGCGCTGTACGGGCTCGGGGCGCTGTTCGCCTCGATCGTGCTGCGCTTCGGCGAGGTGAGCGCCCTGGTGCAGACGGTGCGCGGCGTCTTCACCGTCTTCTGCGGCATGACCTACCCGATCATCATCCTGCCCGAGTGGGGCCGCGCCGTGGCCCTGAGCCTGCCACCGACCTACCTCATCGGCGGGCTTCGCAGCGTCCTGCTGGCCGAAGCCGATCTCGTGTCGCTCATCCCGGAGCTGGCGATCACGCTGGCCATCGGCCTCTTCCTGTGCGGCGCCGCGATCGTTGCCTTCCGTCGCACCGAGCGCTACGCCCACCGCGGCGGCAGCCTGGCGCAGTACTGATGTCCGACGCCGCGCTCGAGCTGAACGCCGCCTGGGCCATCGCCCGCAAGGAGCTGCTGACCGCGCTGCGCTATCCGCTCCAGCTGGTCACCGAGGTGGCGCAGCCGTTCTACCAGTTCCTGTTGCCCAGCCTGCTGCTGGGGGCCACCTTCGCGGTCGGCGGCCGCTCCATCGGCCTCGAGTCGCTGACCGGCAGCGACAACCTGGCCGGCTACCTGTTCCTGGGGGTGATCGTCGGCGGCATGGTCGGCACCGCCTTCTGGGACATGGCCTTCAGCTTCAAGCGCGAGATGGACGTCGGCACGCTGGAGCAGACCTGGCTGTCCCCCACCCGCCCGGAGACGTTCGTGCTCGGGCGCGCCATCAGCGGCGGGCTGGTGGCGGGTGCGGCCAGCGCCATCCTGGTCGGCATCGGGCTCGTCTTCTTCGGAGCCTCGATGGGGCCGGGCCTGCTGCTGGCCCTGCCGGCGCTGCTGCTGGCCATGGCCAGCATGGTGGGCATCGGCTACCTGGTCGCCTCGGTCGTCCTGGTCCTGCGCGAGCCGAACTTCTTCGTCGACGCCACCAACTTCGTGTTCGCCATGATCAGCGGCGTCGCCTTCCCGGTCCTGGTGCTGCCGATCTTCATCCGGCCGATCGCCTACCTCCTGCCGACCACCTACGCCGTCGACCTGCTGCGGGTCTACGCCCTGGGCACCCGTCCGCTGCTCGATCCGGCCCTGGAGTGGCTGGCGCTGGCCGTCCTCTCGGCGGCGCTGATCGTGGTCGGGCGGTTCGTCTTCCGGCGCACAGAGCATCGCCTGCGCGTCCGGGGCACGCTCGGCCAGCACTGAGGGGCGCTCGCCGGCCGCGCGCCGGATGACGGGCGCCGCCCCCCGATCGGTGCTGTAATACCCGCCGCATGGCAGGCAACCGCCCCCCTGACCGCGGCCGTGAGCCCGAGGAGCCGCGCGTCGATCCCCTGCTGGAGGTCCGCGAGAAGCGCCGAGGCCAGCGACCCGGCGACAGCTACGTCCGCATCGTGCGGCCCTTCGAGGACGAGTTCGAGCGCGAGGAGGGGCGCCTGGTCGCCACCGAGCGCACGGTGCTCGAGCGCAGCGGCTGGACCCGCACCCTGCGCGGCATCCGGACCTTCCTGATCGGGCGGCCGATCAGCTCCGACCACGAGCAGCACGAGCGCCTGACCAAGGTCAAGGCGCTGGCCATCTTCAGCAGCGACAACATCAGCTCATCGGCCTATGGGCCGGAGGAGATCCTGCGGGTGCTGGCCCTGGCCGGCGCCGGCGCGCTGACCCTGACTCTCCCGATCGCCGGCCTGATCATCGGCATGCTGGCGATCGTGACGATGTCGTATCGGCAGACGATCAAGGCCTACCCGCTGGGCGCCAGCAGCTACATCGTGGCCAGCGACAACCTCGGCGATCGCGCGGGGGTGCTGGCCGCGTCGGCCCTGCTGATCGGCTACGTGGTGACGGTGGCGGTGTCGGTCTCGGCGGGGGTCGCCGCCATGACCTCCATCCTGCCCGGCCTGTACGACTACCGGGTCTACGTCTCGGTCGCGATGGTCGTCCTGCTGACGCTCGGCAACCTGCGCGGCATCCGCGAATCGGGCTCGATCTTCATGGCCCCGACCTACCTGTACATCGTCACCATGCTCGGCATCATCGGCTACGCGCTGGTGCGCAACGTGCTCGGCGACCTTCCGCCGTACACCCCGCCGCAGGAGTGGGCGTTGAGCGAGGGGACCCAGGTGCTGGGCCTCTTCCTGCTGCTGCGCGCCTTCTCCCAGGGTGCCGTTGCCCTGACCGGTGTCGAGGCCATCTCGGACGGCGTGCCCGCCTTCAAGGCCCCCGAGTGGCGCAACGCGCGCACGACCCTGACCTGGGCCACCGCGATCTTCGGCATCCTCTTCCTGGGGATTGCCTACCTGATCACCACCCTCGGCTTCGTGCCCGATCCGACCGAGCAGCAGACCGTCCTCAGCCTGCTGGTTCGCCACGTGACGGGCAATGGAGCGATCCTGATCCTGGCCCAGGTCGCGACCGCACTCCTGCTGGTGCTGGCCGCCAACACGAGCTTTGCCGACTTCCCGCGCCTCTCGAGCTTCCTGGCGCGCGACGGCTTCATGCCGCGCCAGTTCGCCTTCCGCGGGGAGCGGCTGGCCTTCACCACCGGCATCGTGGCGCTGGCGGGGCTGGCGATCCTGCTGCTCGTCTCCTTCAGGGCCAGCGTCACCGGCCTGATCCCGCTCTACACGCTTGGCGTCTTCATCGCCTTCACCCTCTCCCAGGCGGGGATGCTGCAGCGCTGGTGGCGGCGCCACGAGGCCGGCTGGCGGCAGGGAATGGTGATCAACGGGCTGGGCGCGGCCACCACCGCGGTGGTGGCACTGGTGGTCGGGACGAGCAACTTCTTCCAGGGCTCATGGATGGTGATGGTGCTGGTGCCGGCCCTGATGGCCCTGTTGATGGGCATCCGCGCCCACTATCGGCGGATGGAACACCAGCTGCATCCGACCCCCGACGCCGATGACGACAAGGAGCCGGACCCGATCGTGATCGTGCCGCTGGCGCGCCTCGACCGGCCTGCGCGTCGCGCGCTGGCCTTCGCTCGCACCATCTCGCCGCACGCCACCGCGGTGCACATCACCAACGATCCGCACACCGCCGAGCAGCTGCGCGAGGCCTGGGGCAGCCTGGCGGGGCCGATGGAGCTGGTGGTGGTCGAGTCACCCTATCGGGCCCTGGTCGGCCCGCTGCTGCGCTACATGGATGCGCTCCAGTCGCTGCATCCGTCGCGCCCGATCGTGGTGGTGCTGGCCGAGGTGGTCCCGCGGCACTGGTGGGAGAACCTGCTCCACAACCAGACCAGCCTGCGCCTCAAGCTGCGCCTCTTCGGCCGCAAGAACACGATCGTGGCCGACGTCCCCTTCCACCTCGACGACTGAGGGTGGGTGGAAC
>Ga0209640_10004553_pt1 | contig 12134 bp, 10 predicted proteins | sample RifCSP10_1_FD_184018 | JGI IMG/M metagenome (GOLD analysis project Ga0209640, IMG submission 184018) | Soil microbial communities from Rifle, Colorado - Rifle CSP2_sed 10_1 (SPAdes) (version 2) | ecosystem: Environmental > Terrestrial > Deep subsurface > Rock core/Sediment | place: Rifle... | reverse complement strand
CTGGGTCTTCGTCGAGCGCGGCTCGGCCTCCGCCGCGCGCCTCGCCCGGCCTTGAGGCGCCCACATCAAGACATGTCGAGGACGGTCACCGCGACGCTCGTCCCGAAGCCGCCGATGTTGTGCGCAAGCCCGCAAGCGGCGTCGACCTGCCGCCCCTCGGCCTTTCCGGCAAGTTGGAGGTAGACTTCCGCGACCTGCGCGAGCCCGGTGGCCGAGAGCGGGTGGCCGCGCGCCTTCAAGCCCCCCGACGGGTTCACGGGGAGCCCGCCTTTGAGGTCGAGCTCGCCCATCTCGAGGGCCTGTACCGCGTGGCCGCGCTCGAAGAACCCCATGTCCTCGAGGTTCACGAGCTCGAGGGGCGAAAAGGCGTCGTGGGTCTCGATCACGTCGACGTCGTTCACCGTTTTCTTCGCGCGCCGCAGCGCTTCGGCGGCGGCCGCGCGCGTCGCGGCGAGCCCGCCGAGGTCGGCGCGCAGCGCGTAGGAGGCGAGGTCGTTGGCCTGCCCGATCCCGGCGACGCGCACGGGCTGGCTCTTCGAGGTCAAAAGCACGGCGACCGCGCCGTCGGAAAGGGGCGCGCAGTCGAGGCGCCGCAGGGGGTCGGCGACGAGGGGCGAGGCGAGGACATCGGCGACCGACACCTCCTTTTGGAAATGGGCCTTGCGGTTGCGGGCCCCGTTGCGGTGCGCCTTGACCGGCACGAGCGCGAGCTGCTCCCTCGTGAGCCCCGTCTCGGCCATATAGAGGCGCGTCATCATGGCGACAAGCGCGGGCATCGTGACGCCGAGGGCGCGGTCGTGCTGGCTCAGGATGTCGCCGAGCACCGTGGCCGTGCGCCTGGCGCTGAGGTGCGTCATCTTCTCGCCGGCGGCCACGAGCACGCCGTCGTACTGCCCGGAAGCGACCATGTGCCACCCCATGTGGAAGGCCGAGGCGCCCGTCGCGGGCCCGTTCTCGACGCGCACGGCGGGGATCGGCGTGAGGCCGAGGAAGTCGACGAGCTTCGTGGAGATGTAGGCCTCGCCGCCGAAGGACTCGGGGCTCATCGACCCGACGACAATCGCGCTGAATTCTCCGATCGCCGCGGCCTCGATGGCCTCGAGCGAGGCGTCCAGGAGCATTTGCTCCACGGAGCCCTTGTAGGACCCGAAGGCCGTCTGGCCTACGCCGGCAAGGTAGACGTTTCGCACGTTGAACAGGGCTCGAAGGCCGCGCGCGGTTATAGCGGTGACTGTGGAGAAAGCCGGCGCGCGCGTGGCGTTGGCCAGGCAACGTTAACGAATGCGTTCCCAGCCCAAAGGGTTTATCTCCCGTCGTTTGGAACCTCGGATGCCCAAGTCGGGACGGAGGCACGAGCGTGGCCAGGCGATCCCGGGCGCTTGTCGCCCTCTTGGGCCTTTTCCTCGCGCTCTCCCCCGCAATCCTCTACGCGGCCCCGGCGGCCTTTGCCGCGCCCGCCCTCAGGCAGGGGATCCTCGACCAGTGTGACGACGGCTCGACATCGAAGTCGGTCCTTTTCTCAAGCCCCGGCAACCGCACGGACTGCTACCTCGCCTTCGACAACCACGCGTCCGTGGACCGCGCATTTGTCGACCTCACGATCCAAGGGACACGCTCGAGCTCGCGCCCGAACCCCTTCGACCGCACGCCCGACGCTTTCCCCGAGACCCCCTACCTCGACGTGTCGGGCAACGGCTCGCGCGAGTGGGCCTACGACTCGGCCCAGTGGGGCCCGCTCGGGCACACGACGCGGTTCTCCGACGGCTCGGCCTCCGCGTCCGTGACGCTCGGCCCCGGCGCGCACTACGACCTCTCGTTCGACGTGCCGACGAACGCGGAGATCATCAACGCGACGATCACGATGTCGGGCGACCCCGTGCCCTACTGGGCCCAGCAGTACCCGCTCACGGACGCGGGCTGGTCGGATGCCGAGGAGGGCCCGTTCCTCATCTCCTTTGCCGGGCTCCTCTGGGCCGCCTGGTCGTCCAGCGACCCCGCGCTCATCAAGGGCTTCTTCGACCTCGATGTGGTCGTGCGCTCCTACGACGGGGCGAACTGGAGCGCGGTGACGGATGTCTCGGAGTCCCCGGGCGACGCCGAAGATGACCGCGAAGTAATCATGACGGTCTACCGGAACGAGCTTTGGGTGATCTGGTCGCACGGCCAGGACGAAGGGACCACGGGGCACACGGAACTCCTCTACAGCCGCTTCAACGGCTTCACGTGGTCGGCGATCGGGCACATCTCGCCCGACCCCACGGACGGGATCAACACGTACGAGAGCGCGATCATCCACCAGGGGCGCCTGTGGTTCCTATGGAAAACCACGGACACGGCGATCTCGGCGGGAAACTCGGGCGCGGTGAAGGACCTCGACATCGTCGTGCGCTCGTATGACGGCGCTACGGACACGTGGGACGCCACCTACGAGCTTACGGACCCCTCGAACGTCTACCTCGACTGGATCTCGGACGTCAAGTCGTTCGGCGGAAAGCTCTACGTCGTCTGGGAGGCCTCCTACTGGAACCTGTCGAGGGTCTACACGATCGGCAACTTCCCCCAGCACAGCGACATCAAGATGCGCGTGTGGGACGGGATCGCCTGGGGGCCCGAGCAGATGATGAGCCAGCAGGCTGACGACTCGGAGGGCGTGAACGTCGAGGACCAGTCGCCCCGGCTCGCGATCTACAACAACCCGGTCTCAGGCCTCCAGGAGCTCTACCTCATCTGGATGCGCGGGTGCCTCCAGGAAAACGGGTGCTCGCCGGACTACGACATCGCCTACCGTACGTTCAACGGAGCGGCCTGGAGCCTCACGGGTTACATCACGGACCCCTCGGACACGGACCAGGACATGTTCCCCTGCATGGTCGAGTTCACGAGCATCCTTTACGTGTTTTGGGTCTCCGGCGTCAACGTCACGCAGACGCCGGCCGAGAACGTCATCCTCATCGCGGCCTACGGCGACATCGCCTACCGCGCGTACAACGGGCGCGAGTGGTCGGAGGTCAAGGAGGTCACGCCGCTCGGCTTCCTCGACAACGTGTCGCACCCCGCCTGCGCCGCCTACAACGACCGGCTCTACGCGGCTTGGGAGTCGCCGACGAACTACGCGAACGGTTCGCGCGAGTGGGACATCACGGTGCGCAACATCGACTTCAACAAGGTCCAGGTCACGGGGACCTACGGCGGCGTGGCCGAGAACTACTCGGCGCCGGTGAACCTCAGCTTCTACGACACGTCGTTCCCCTTCAACCTCGCGGCGCTCAACGGGCTGCTTGGCGACCGTCCCGTGGGCTCGGACGCATGGGGCAACGAGATGTCCCGCATCCCGCTCGACCTCTCGACGGGCGCACCCGCGCGCGTCGAGGTGACGGGGATCGACATCCGCTACTCCTACACCGTGCGCGTGGACGTGAAGCAGGCCCTGAACGACCAGATCGCGCGGGAGAAGGGCGACCTCTACGCAACCTCGACCGTGAGGGTTCCCCTCGAACTTGGCATGGAAGGCGGCGCAGGGCGCATCACGATCAACCAGGTCGAAGTCGAGTACCGCATCGACTACCCGCCGACCCTCATCAAGTCGCTGGCCTCGCTCAAGGTCGACGAGGACTCGGGCGTCGCGCCGCCGATCGACCTCAACCTCTACTTCACGGACGATTGGGACGCGGGCCACCTGCGCTTCGAGATGGGGAACGCGACGAACACGCAGCACGTGTACATCGCGCTGCAGGGGAGCCAGCTTACGATCGGGACGCTCACGCCGAACTGGTGCGGGGTGGCGACCTTCAAGGTCACGGCCTTCGACCGCAACGCGTACTTTGCGCGCTCGAACGACGCGGCCGTGTTCGTCCGCTGCGTGAACGACCCGCCGCAGCTCCAGCCGATCGCCGACATCAACATCTCCGCCTCCCAAGTCTACTCGGGCGACGTCTCGGCGCTCGACCCCGACATCGGCGACCTCCTTTCCTTCTCGAGCGACTCCGAGTGGGTGACGGTCGACCCCGAGACGGGGGCTTTCCGCGTCGGCGACAAGCCGGGCACGCCGGAAGTCCTGATGTTCAACATCACGGTCACGGACCTCGCGCTGGCTTCGGACACGAAAAACGCGACCTTCAGGGTGTGGCGGACGACGGACCCCGTCTATTTCGTCTCGGAGCCCACGACCGTGGACTTCCCGTACTGGCTCTTCCTCCTGCTCCTCGGGCCTGTGGTCGGCTACATCGTCTACCGGGTGCGCTCGCAAAGGCTCGAAGCCGAGGAAGAAGTGCGCGAGGAGCTCCAGCGCCAAAGGGACAAGGAAGACCTAAAGGAAATCGACGGTTGATGGGCGGCGCCGCGACCGAGTGCGGTCTAAAGGTTCATAACGGGCGCTCCGGGTTCCCGCACCCGTGCGGCCCCCCAGCGACCCCGAGGTCATCTTCTTCGACATCGGCGGCACGCTGCTCAACTTCAACATCGAGCCCTCGCAGCTCTTCTCGCGGATCCTGAAGGACCATGGCCTCGCCGTGGAGCCGGGGGCGCTCTACCGCACGATGCGGGCCGTCGAGGCGGACATGCCAGCACCCCTCGGGACCGCGGCCCAGTCCGAGGCGGCGTACTGGCGCGCCTTTGACGAGCGCATCCTCGAACGGCTCGGCGTTAACCCCACGCGCGAGGTCCTCGACGAGGTGAGCCGACGGTTCCAGAGCGAGCTTACGCTCGAGCCCTTCGCGGAGAGCCTCAAGGTGCTGGAGGCCGTCCGGGCGAGGGGCCTGCCCCTCGGCGTGATCTCGAACGCGAGCCACGGGATCCTCGGCGACATCAAGCGGACGGGGCTCGCGCCGTTCTTCAAGCACGTCGTGTACTCGCAGGCCGTTGGCGCGGCAAAGCCCGACCCGGCGATCTTCCGGGAGGCGCTTGCGCGCTTCGGCGTGGCGCCGCCGAAGGCCTGGCACGTCGGGGACAACCCCGTCGCGGATGTCGAGGGCGCCCGAGGCGTGGGGATCCACCCAGTGCTCGTCGACCGCGGGGGCCAGCACGCCGGGCTCGACGTCCCGCGCGTCGCGGATTTGAACGGGGTCGTCGACCTCTTGGGGGGTGCCTGACCCCGTGGCCGGCGAAAAGCTCCCGCGGCCGGAAGTGATCTTCTTCGACCTTTTCGGGACGATCTTCAAGTGGTCCAAGTCGCCGCGCGTCGCGATCTCCGAGGTGCTCACGGCGCACGACTACCATGTGCCGCCCGACGCCGTGCTCAAGGCGCGGCGTGAAATCGAGCGCAAGCTGCCGGCGCGCGACGAGTTCCCCACGGACTTCGAGCCGCAGTACTGGAACCACTACAACGAGGAGCTGCTTGGGAAGCTCCAAGTCCCGCCGACCCCGGAGCTCCTTGCGGCCATCGAGGCCGAGATCAAGCAGAACGTCGACCTCGGCCTCCAGCCCGACGCGATGCCCGCGCTCCAGGCCCTCAAGCGGACGGGGGTGAGCCTCGGGGTCATCTCGAACGCGACCTTCGGCGCCAAGAGGGACTTCACGCGCCTGAAGCTCGGCCCCTTCTTCCCCCAAGTCGTGATCTCCCAGGCGGTCCACGCGCGGAAGCCCGACCCGCACATCTTCCTCATCGCGCTGTCGAAATTCGGGTGCGCGCCGCCCCGCGCGTGGATGGTCGGCGATGAGGTCGACACGGACATCAGGGGCGCGCGTGGCGTGGGGATGGTGCCGATCCTCGTGGACCGCGAGGGGACGGCGCCGCCCGACCCGCGGGCCACGGTGGTCCGGGACCTCCACGAGGTCGTGGCGCTCTACAGGGACTCGGAGGGCTGAGCGCGGTCGGCGCCGCCGGAGCGGTACCCCTGCGGGTCGACGAAGGCCTGGCTGAACCCGAGGCTCTTGAGGGACTGCGTGAGCTCGCGCTCGCGGGCGCGGGCGCCAGCGACCGACGGTGCGTCGACCTCGATCCGCGCCACGCCCCCCGAGTCGCGGACGCGGACGAGTTCGATCCCCAGCGTTCGCCGGACGGACGACTCGGCAAGGGCCACGCGGTCGAGTCCCTCGAGCGTGATGAGCTGGCCACGGGGGAAGCGCGAGGAGAGGCAGGCGAGCGCGGGCTTGTCCGCGTTGGGGAGCCCGCGTGCGCGCGCAAGCAGGCGCACTTCGTCTTTCCAAAGGCCGGCGTCTGCAAGGGGGCTCAAGACCCCCCGACGCTTGACCGCACGGAAGCCCGGGCGCACCCCGCGGAGGTCCGAGGCGTTCGTCCCGTCGGCAACGGCGGCAAGCCCGCGCGCTCTTGCGACTTCCGTCAGAATCTCGTAGAGGTCGTCCTTGCAGTGGAAGCAGCGGTCGGCCCCGTTCACGGCAAAGGCGGGGTTCGAAAGCTCCGAGCGGCGCACGACGAGGTGGCGCCACCCCCGTGCGCGCGCAAGCGCGCGCGCCTCGTCCACTTCGCCGGGGAAGATCGTCTCGGAGTCGGCGGTGACCGCGAGCATGTCGGGGCCGAGGGCTTCGTGGGCCAGCGCGGCAAGGACCGTCGAGTCGACGCCGCCCGAGAAGGCGACGAGCGTGGGGCCGGCGGCGCGGAAGGCGGCGCGGACACCTTCGGCCTTCGCCTCGGCGGTCATCGCGGGGACCTCCAGGGCTTGGCGCCGGAACGGACGGCAACCTCTGCGAGTTCCTTGACTCGCGAGAGGCTCTCGCCGGAGGCCTCCGCCGCAGCCGCCGCGTCCCCGTGCTCGGCTTTCACGCGGGCGAAGCCGGTCTCATCGCGGATGTACTTGACGCGCACGTCGAAGGGCTTGCGGCCGGCTCCGAGGCGCACGCGCACGGTCGCGGTCTCGGGCACCCGTTTGAAGCGAAGGACGCGGGACGATACCCGGACGCCCCACGAGCCGGTGAGGGACCCGACCACGCCGGCGAGCCGCTCGGCGTCCTCCTCCCGGGAAAGGACATTGAGCACGTAGCCCGGGCGGCCCTTCTTCGCCAGCGTATGGACAAGGTGCGCGTCGAGCGCCCCCTCTGCGAGCACGGTTGAAAGCGCGTGGCCCGCTTCCTCGCCCGTGAGGTCGTCGAGGTTTACCTCGAGTTCGGCAACCGGGTCGTGGACGGGGTAGGCGGGCGAAGCGTCGAGGCGCCTGCGGACCTGCACGTGGAGGAGGTTGGGGCGGTCGGGCAGGTCGAAGGACCCCGCGCCGACCCCGCGGTGGAGGAGGACGGAGGGCGGAGGCGGCCCGAAGCTCGGCCGCAGCATCGCGAGCATCGCGAGGCCCGTGGGCGTCGCAAGCTCGCGGTCGCCGTGCTGGGAAAAGGGGATGGCAAAGCGGTGGAGGATGAGCTCGGACACAGGCGCGGGGACCGGCGTGGTCCCGTGGGAGAAGGACACCGTGCCCGACCCCACTTCGACGGGGCGCGAGAAGATCGGGCCGCCTGCGAAGGCCCCCGACTTGTCAAGCGCCCAGGCGCCTGCCACCGCGTCGAACACGGTGTCGTACCCCGCAAGCTCGTGGAGGTGGACCTTGGAGCGCGGGACGCCGTGGACTTCGGCCTCGAGGGCGACGAGGAGGTCGGCGACCGATTCGGCGTAGCTGGTAGGCCGCTTTGCCATGCGAAGGGCCTTGGCGGCCTTCCGGATTTCGGGCTTGAGGTCGCGCGTTTCGAGCTCGATGTCGGTGCCGTCAACGTAGAAGCCGCGGAACCCGTGCCTGCGCACCTCCGAGGCCGCGAGGCGGAACCCCTTCCTGCCAAACGCGCGCCGCAGGCGCGTGACGGCAGCTGCGCGTTCTTTGACGGGCATCGCGTCGAGCAAGGCGCCGACGAGCATGTTGCCAGAGATGCCCGCGGTGGACGGGTCGATGTAGAGGAACGGGGCCGAGGCGCCCGGTCGCGGCATGGGAAGCGCCCACGGCGCGCGCGCGTCTTAACTCCTTTCCTTGGCGCTTTTTCCAAGGGCGACGACCTTGTCTCGGGTCGCTTCGTCGAACCAGGGCGGCGAGCCGGCGAGGGCGTTCTCGGCCATGTGCGCGGGGTTGCGGGTCCCAGGGATTACAGCCGTCACCCGCCGGTCGGAAAGAATCCATTTGAGGAGCACCTGGGGCCAGGTCTTGCAGCCGAACGCCTCGAAGTCCTTGAGCGCCCCGGCAGGGGGCGCGCGGGCGGTGAGCTGCCCCTGCTGGAAGGGCAGCATCACGAGGACAGCGAGCCCGAGGCGCTTTGCGGCCGGAAGGACCTCGCGCTCGACGGCGCGCTCGGAGGGCGAGTAAGGCACCTGCACGGCGTCGAGGCGGCCGGACTCCATCCACGTGAGCAGCTCGCCGAAGGCGGACGGCTGGTAGTGCGTCGCGCCAATGGCCGCGACTTTCCCTTGGCTCTTGGCCTCTTCGAGGATCTCGAGCACCTTCCCCGTAAGCGACAGGTTGTGCACCTGGTAGAGGTCGACCCGGCCTCCATAGAACGTGAGCGCGTCGCGCACCTGGCTTCGCGCCTGGTCCTCGGAGCTTGCAAAGACCTTCGTGGCCACGACGGCCTCCTCGCGCCTCCCGAGGAGGCACTCCGCAAGGACGTGTTCGCTGTGACCGTACATTGGCGAGGAGTCGAAGAGGTTCGAGCCTGAGGAAAGGGCCTCGTCGACGACCCGCCTGCAGATCGCCTTGTCGCGCGCCGACGTGACGTCGAAGACATTCCAAGTCCCTAGGCCCACGGCCCCGCAGGATAGGGGGCTTCGCCCGAACGCACGCCGTTCCACGGCCCTTGCGAGGGCTCGCGGGCGGATAAGCCCCCCGGGGGCCGGCCCGACGCCTTTTTTGCCCGCCCGCGCTTCGCTCCACCTCCATGGCCGCAAAGGGGAAAGCCCCGAGCACCCGGGTCGCTAGAGCCGTGCGGCGCCTCCAGGCGGGCCGCCTCTCGGTGGAGGCCTTCCTCGAGGAGGTCGCACCCTACGCCGTCCACGAGGTCGAAGGTCTCGCGAAGCTCGACGGGGGGCGGCACGCGCGCACCGGGGTCGCGGAGGCAGTGCTCGCGGAAGGCAAGGACGACGACACGCTCGCCAAGGTCGTGCGCGCGGCGGTGCGCCACCGGGGCCGGGCGCTCATCACGCGCCTTGCGCCCGCAAGGGCCCGGCGGCTCGAGCGGACGCTGAAGGGCGTGACCTTCGAGTTCCACGCGCGGGCGCGCGTGGGGGTTGCCCACGACGGGAAGACGCCGCGGCCAAGGAGCGGAGGGAAGGTCGCGATCCTCACGGCGGGCTCTACGGACCTTGGGGTCGCGGAAGAGGCGCGCCTTGCCGCCGAAGAGCAGGGTTGTGAAGTCGACCTCTACGGCGATGTCGGCGTGGCGGGGATCCACCGGCTCTTCCCCGCCCTGCGGGAGGTCGAGGCGAAAGGCGCGCACGCCGTAATCGTCGCCGCCGGGATGGACGGTGCGCTGCCCTCGGTTGTCGGCGGCCTCATTTCGGTTCCGACGATCGGCCTGCCGGTGTCGTCGGGCTACGGGGTGGGCGGCAAAGGCGAGGCCGCCCTCTTGGCGATCCTCCAGTCGTGTGCGCCCGGTGTGGCGGTCGTCAACATCGACAACGGCTACGGGGCGGGCGTGCTCGCGGCCAAGATTGCGGCGACGGCCGCGAGGGGTTCCCGTGCTTCGAGCCGCCCGAAACGGCGCAGGACGTCGCGTCGAGGGCAACGTTGAAACGGCGCGGCCCCATCGCGGGGGACGGGACGGCTCCGATGGTCCGGTCGGCCAAGATCTTCGAGAAAGACCGCGCCACCCAGGAGTTCCTCGACACGGGTGTCGTGATCTTCGAGGACGGCCGCGTCGAGGGTGGGGACGAGACGCTCCAGGCCGCCTACAAGGAGCTGCTCCACATCAACCTCAAGCGCAACAACAGCTGGGGCCAAATCCTCAAGAACTTCTCGGACGGCTACAAGAAAGCCGTCGAGGTGCGTGACGGGCCACCCGCAAAGCCCCAGCCGCAGGCGACGAGCGGGCAGGGCGCACCGCCGAAGGCTTAGGCCTTGGGCCGGGGGCCGCGCAGCGCGCGCGGCGTGAGGAGCCACTTGAGTTCGCCGGCGGGCCTACCGTGCAGGTCGTCGACTTCGAGGCAGGCGGCCGCGCCCTTGGCCATCGAGATCCTTGCGTCCTCATCGCCCGCGACAATCGTTGCGATCATGACCGAGATCGAGGGGTTGTGGCCCACTGCAAGGACGTTTGCGGCGCCCTGGGCCACCAGGGGGGCAAGGACCGCGCGCAGCTGCCCCCAGTCGGCTTCAGGCAGGAGCGCGTTGGTCGCTACGATCTTCTCTTTGATCGAAAGCCGCTCGCGGAGGATCTCCGCGGTCTGCTCGGCACGCAGGTAGGGGCTGGACAGGAGCCGCAAGGGGTGCTCGACGGCCCCCCGGAGGCGGTCGGCCACAACGAGCAGGTCGTCGCGCCCCTCCGCGGTGAGCGAGCGCTCCGCGTCGTTCTTCCCGAGTTTCTCCTCCGCCGCCCCGTGGCGCACGAGGTAGAGACGCACGCCCAGAGGAGGGGGGTCGGCTTCAAAAGGGCTTTGCCGAGCCAAGGGGGGGCGAGGGGCAAAGGCGCTGCCACCGGAAAGGTTAATCCTGTCCGCGCAGGATCGAAAGCCGCGGCGCGAGCCGGGGATGGGCTAAGGCGCTTGCCCCCGGAAAGCGCCGGGAGCGTGGCTTGAGGCGTGGCGAAGGGGCCGTCCTCCTTCCACGAGTGGCTCGAGGCGCTCGGCGCGTCGAAGGCCCCGCTTTCCGTGCGCGTCGACGTCCCCTACACGCCGCCGCCCGAAGAGCTCACTCTCGCGCGGCGCACGATCGGCCACGTGATGGCCGACGCCGACGTGCGAGGCCGGCTCGCCTCTTTCAAGGTTGAGCCGCTCGTGAAGGCGGGCGCCATCGTGCTTGAGGAGGCGCGCCAGGGGAAGGCTCCCAAAGCCCAGAGGGAAATCGTCGGGTCCGTCGTGGAGTTCTTCGATGTCCTCGACCGCGCCTTCGGGCCCACGCCGACGGTGCTCAACAACCGCGGCTTTGCCAAGAGCCTCGTCGGTGACCTCGCAGGCGCCGACAGCGACCTTGCGGCCGCGCGCAGGCTCGCTGGCAGCTTCATCGCGCCGCGCGTGAATGAGATCGCGGTCCTTCGCGCGAAGGCGGACTTCGCAAGGCTCGAGCGGGTCGGCGAGGAGATTTCGCGGAGCGACCCTTCGAACACGGAGGCGTTGCGCGCGCTCCTCGACGCCAAGGTCGCCCTGCGCAGGCCCCCTTCCGAGGTGCGCGAGGTCGGCGAGCAGCTTTACGGCGCCAAGGGCGCGAGGCCAAACGACCTCCTGCTCCTCGGCAGCCTGGCGGCGTCCGACTCAAGGAGCGAGGACGCGGAGCGCTACTTGCGCGAACTCGTGGCAGCCGCGCCCCACGACATCGAGGGCCACGTGCGCCTGGCTGCCGCGCTGCTTGAGGTGGGGAACTTCGTCGAAGCCGTGGCCGTCTACGAGCGCCTCACAGAGCTCGACGGCCCGAAGCACGAGTACCTTCTCGCAATCGCGTTGATCTACGACCAGATGGACCGCGTGCAGGACGCGGCAAGCGCCTTCGAGTTTGCGCTCGATAACGCGTCGGCCCGCGACCAGGAGATCATCGAGCAGGCCTTCAAGGAGTTCCAGCAGCGGCGGGCCGCAGAATCGAGGGCCCCCCCGCGCGAGAAGGCGCCCCCCGCGAAAGGGCCCGCGGGCCCGTTTGCCCACGAGGAAGCGGACTTGGGGGGAGCCGAGGGCGCGAAGGAGGCGGCGAAAGCGCCCGGCGAGCTTGCGCTCGACCTCACGCACGATGAATTCGAGCCCAAGGCGATCGGGGACGCCGAGGTCTTCGGGGTCGGGGAGAAGGAGATTCCCATTGAGGGGGAGGCCCCGGCGGCGCCGGCCGCCCCCGCGCCCACGAGTCCCGCCGCGCCGGCGGCGAGCGCGGAGAGCGCCGAGAGCCTCATCCCGTCGGAAGAGGTGCCGGTTGAGGGCGTAACGACGGCTCCCGCCCCCCCAGAAGCCTATGCGCCGCCTACGCCTCCCGAATCGCCTGCCCCTGCGCCCGCCGAGGGGGAACCGGAAAGGCCCGTTTCGGACGCGCCGGGCGCCGCCGAGGCCCCCGAGGAGGAGCGGCTCGCGGCGGCCCTCGAGG
>Ga0209640_10004552_pt1 | contig 12138 bp, 9 predicted proteins | sample RifCSP10_1_FD_184018 | JGI IMG/M metagenome (GOLD analysis project Ga0209640, IMG submission 184018) | Soil microbial communities from Rifle, Colorado - Rifle CSP2_sed 10_1 (SPAdes) (version 2) | ecosystem: Environmental > Terrestrial > Deep subsurface > Rock core/Sediment | place: Rifle... | reverse complement strand
GTACGGCTCGTCGTCGGCGTAGAACTCGGTTTCCTTCACGGCATCGGTGGTCCACGCCTGCACGGCGGGCGCGGCGAGCAGGGCCTGCTGATAATCCAGTGCTGCGCCGGTTAATTTCACGTCATACGTCACAAACCGGGTAGCGACCGGCGCGTAATACGCGTCAGCAGCGGAGAATGTGCCGAACAGATAAGGCCCGCCGCTGCCGAACTCCTTTCTCACCGCAGTCCACAGCGTTGTGATGCGCGCGATGTCCTTTGCCACGTCGGCATTCATGCCCTTGCCCGGATAGCGGCCGCGGAGGTTCATCGGCATCGCGGCGCGCAGCGCGCGAAAGCCGGCGTGCATCTCGGCGCAGATCGAGCGTGCGCGCGCCCGCGCGCGCGGGTCAGCGGGCCAGACTCCACCGGACGGAAACAATTCGTCGGCGCGCTCGATGATCGCGAGCGTGTCCCAGGTTGCGAAGCCTGCGCCCGGCTCGCCCTCCCAGAGCACCGGAACGAGTCCCGAGGGCGATAGCATTGCGATGTGGTCCGCCCAGTCTTGCGACTCGAATTTGAGCTGCCTCTCGCGAAACGGGATGCCGGCCGCGCGCAGCGCGACCCAGGGCCGCATCGACCACGACGAGTAGTTCTTGTTCCCGATGACCAGTGTAAGCGGGTCGCGCATGGAACGTGCATTTGAGCGTGTTCTGCCTCGAGCGGCAAGCGGATGCCGAAGCGGCCGGACGCACCCGGAGTGATCTCCCGACCTCCTTTCCCTTCCGGTGCGCCGGCGCCGCGGTTCGGACGAGCGGACTACAGCGTGGCTGCGGCGGCGAGCACCAGGACCAGCCAGAGCAATGATTTCCCGAGGCCTCGTTCCCGCGTTCGAACCGCGAAATCGGCCGGAAGGGCGCACTCGACGCCGAGCGCGACGTCGCCGTAATTCATGCCTGCACGCTTCCGGCGAGAAGCAGGGTGGCACCCGCGAGCACCATGCTCACCGTGAGACCAATCGCCAGTGCGAGCGCCACCTGCGTGGCAAGTTCAATCGCGAACACTCGGATTCTGCTCATACGCTCTCCTGATTCCTTTCTCGAATTGGAGCCCCGGAATCGGCACGCCGGCGGCCCCCGCCATGGCAAGGCGGAGAAGAAACATGGCGAGAAAATGACGCAGCGCCTTCCGGTATAGTCGCCGGCATGCCCCGCCGCATCGCGATCGTCGAGGACGACCCGGTCATTCGCGCCAATTACGCCGACGCGCTCAAGCGCTACGGCTATGACGTCGCCGCCTATGCCGGACGGCGCGAGGCGCTCGAGGCTTTCCGCGCCCGCCTGCCGGACCTTGCGGTGATCGACATCGGTCTGGGCGACGAGGCCGAAGGCGGATTCGCGCTCTGCCGCGACCTGCGCGCGCTTTCCGCGCAGCTGCCGATCGTGTTTCTGACCGCGCGCGATTCCGACTTCGACATCGTGTCGGGCCTGCGGATGGGCGCCGACGACTATCTCACCAAGGGCGTAAGCCTGCCGCATCTGCTGGCGCGAATCGGCGCCCTGTTTCGCCGCGTCGATGCGCTGCGCGAGGAAAAACCGGTCGAAGAGAGGATCGTGCGGGGCGCCCTGGAGCTCGATCTCAAGCGCTTCAGCGCGCAATGGCGCGAGCATCGGATCGAGCTGACCCTCACCGAATTCTGGATCGTGCACGCGCTGGCGCGCCACCCCGGACACGTGAAGAGCCGCGACCAGCTCATGCGCGACGCCGAGCTGGTGGTCGACGACGCGACGATCACCTCGCACGTCAAGCGCGTGCGCGCAAAGTTTCTGGCTGCCGATCCGGCGTTCGACGCGATCGAGACGGTGTACGGCCTGGGCTACCGCTGGAAGGCCTGACGGTGATTCGCCTCACGCTGCGCGCCAAGCTCGCGCTCGTTGCGCTCGTGCTGCTGGTGCTGCCCTGGGCCGGCTGGCGCTATGTGCGCGAGATGGAGCGCTTTCTGCTTGCAGCGCAGGAGCAGGCGCTCGCGGCGACTGCGCGCGCCGTGGCTACTGCGCTGCACGACCGGCCGCAACTGCTCGCCTACCGCCCGGCGGACGAATCCGAGCTGCGCCGCCAGGCGGAGCGGGAGCTGCAGCGGCTCAGCGGCGGTGCCGCGGTCGAGCGCGCCGAGCCACCGGGCGAGCCCACGGCCAATGCCGAGATTGCGGCGATCCTGAAAGGCGTCGAACGGGCAAGCTCGCGCATCTGGGTGGTGAGCCGCGACTATCGCGTGCTTGCGCTCGCCGGCTCGCTCAAGCGCGCCGAACCGGAACCGGCGGGGCTCCTGCAACGCGCGCTCGGCTGGCTGGTCGGCGAACCAGGCGAAGAATTCGATGAAGCGATTGCGGAGCAGGCGCTCGCCGCGGGCCGCGAGGTTGCCGCGGCGCTGCAGGGCGCCGCGGGAACGCGCTCGCGCAACACGCCCGACGGGCGCGCCCTGATCGTGTCGGCGGCGCATCCGATCTGGGTCGGGGACGAGGTGCACGGCGCGGTCGTGGTCGAGGAAACGACCAGCCGCATCGCCTCGCTCCGCAGCCAGGCGCTCGAGCGCCTGCTGCTCGTGACCCTTGCGGCGTTCGCGTTGGTCGCGATGGTGCTCCTCTGGTTCGCGACCCGCATCTCGAATCGCATCCGGCGGCTGAGCGAGGAGGCGGAAGCCGCGATCGATGCCCGGGGCAGGGTCACGCGGCTGCTCACCGCATCCGGCGCGTCGGACGAAATCGGCGATCTTTCGCGCGGCTTCACGACCGTGCTCTCGCGCCTCGCGCGCTATAACACTTACCTCGAGGGAATGGCGGGCAGGCTTTCGCACGAGCTGCGCACGCCGATCGCGGTGGTGCGCTCCTCGCTCGACAATCTGCGCGCTTCGCGGACCGCGGACGAGGCGCAAACCTACCTCGAGCGCGCGGAGGAAGGCTTGGCGCGGCTCTCGACGATTCTGGCGCGCATGAGCGAGGCAAGCCGTCTTGAGCAAAGCCTCGCCTCCTCCCCTCGCGAGATCTTCGATGCCGCCGCCGTGGTTCGGAGCTGCGTGGACGGATACCGCCTTGCCTATGCGCCCCGCGCTTTCGAGCTGCTGTTGCCCCAGGCGAGCGCGCCGGTGCAGGGTGCGCCGGACCTGCTGGCGCAGATGCTCGACAAGCTGGTCGAAAACGCGGCTGACTTCGCAACCCCGGACACACCGGTGCGGGTGATGCTGTCGCTCGAAGGCGAGCGCGTGCTGTTGCGCGTGGAGAATCAGGGCCCGCCGTTGCCCGATGCGGTGCGCGAGGCGCTGTTCGAATCGATGCTGTCGCTGCGCAGCGGGCAAACCGGCGGCGTTCCGCACCTCGGGCTGGGCCTGTATATCGCAAGGCTGATCGCCGAGCACCACGGCGGCGCGCTGCGCGCGGAGAACCTCGGCTCGGGGCGCGGCGTTGCCTTCGAGGCGTCGCTCCAGTCGGCCGCGGAGCGGGCCGTATAATCCGCCGCTTGCAGCAGCCCGATCCCCTCACCGCAACGTACGACCTGCTGGTCGTGGGCGGCGGCATCAACGGCGCAGGCATCGCGCGCGACGCGGCGGGCCGCGGCCTGTCGGTGCTGTTATGCGAAAAGGACGATCTCGCCGCGGCGACTTCCTCTTCGTCGTCGAAACTGATCCACGGCGGGTTGCGCTATCTCGAGCAGTACGAGTTTCGCCTCGTCGCCGAGGCGCTCGCCGAGCGCGAGGTGCTGCTTTCGATCGCACGCCACCTGGTGTGGCCGGCGCGCTTCGTCATGCCGCACGTCCCGGAGCTGCGGCCGCGCTGGATGATCCGCACCGGGCTGTTCCTCTACGATCATCTTGGAACTTTCGCGCGGGCGCTGGGCCCGCGCCGCGTCTCGCTGCCGGGCTCGCGCAGCGTGCGACTGGACCTGCCGCCGCTCGATTCCGGCCTCAAGCGCGAGTTCCGGCACGGCTTCGAGTATTCGGACTGCCGGGTGGACGATGCGCGGCTCGTCGTGGCGAACGCCATGGACGCGCGCGAGCGCGGCGCGAGAGTGCTCACGCGCACCGAGTGCGTATCTGCGCGGCGCGAGCGGGGCGTGTGGCGGGTCACGTTGTCCAGCGGAGAAACGCCCACGGTGCGCGGCATCGTCAACGCGGCCGGCCCCTGGGTCAAGCGCGTGCTCAACGAGCGCGTGGCGCAGGCTTCGCGCGACGCCGTCCGGCTGGTCAAGGGCAGCCACATCGTGCTGCCCAGGCTCTACGAAGGAGAGCACGCCTTCATCTTGCAGAACGACGACCGGCGAGTCGTCTTCATGATCCCGTACGAAGGCCGGTTCACGCTGGTCGGTACGACCGATATGCCGGTCGAGGAAGCTTCGCGACCGGAAGCGACGGCGCAGGAAGTCGAATACCTGTGCCGCGCAGTGAATCGGTACCTCGCCAAACCCGCAATGGCGGCGAACGCGGCCTGGCGCTACGCCGGCGTGCGGCCGCTCTACGACGACGGCACGAGCGATCCCTCGGCGGTCACGCGCGACTACACGTTGCGCGTGGACGACGAGGCGGGCACAGCGCCGGTGCTCTCGGTGTTCGGCGGCAAGATCACGACCTACCGGCGCCTCGCCGAGCACGCGGTCGATAAATTCGCGCCCTATTTTCCCGGAATGAAAGCTGCGTGGACGGCGCGCGCGCCGCTGCCGGGCAGCGAGTTCGGGGAACAGGGCCGCGACGCGGTGCGCGCCGCGCTCGCGGCGCGCTATTCGAAGATTCCCGGTGCCACGCTGCGGCAGCTCTTCCGCCGCCACGGCACGCTCACAGCGGAGGTGCTGGGCGATGCGAACAGCGCCGCCGATCTCGGCGAGGACTTTGGCGGCGGGCTCACTGAGCGCGAACTCGCCTATCTCACCGCGCGCGAATGGGCGATGACCGCCGAGGACGTGCTGTGGCGGCGCACCAAAGCCGGGTTGCACATGACGGAGTCCCAGCGCGCGCGCGTCGCTGCGCGCATGGGAACCTGATGCGCCCGCTCGCGGAGTTGCGTGCGGCGCGTTTCCGCGGGCTCCTGTTCGATCTCGACGACACGCTGACCACCCACGGCAAGCTCACCGCGCAGGCCTATGCAGCGCTGGAAAATCTGAACGCCGCGGGAAAGCTCGCCGTTCCGGTCACCGGAAGGCCGGCAGGGTGGTGCGACCACATTGCGCGGATGTGGCCGGTGGACGCCGTGGTGGGCGAAAACGGTGCGTTCTATTTCTGGTACGACGCCTCGGCGGGAAAGCTGCGCAAGCATTACCTCGATCCGGCGCAGGTGCGCGCCGAAAAACGCGCCGCGCTCGACGCCCTCGCGAAGCGCATTCTCGGGGAAGTCCCTGGCTGTGCGCTCGCCTCGGACCAGCCGTACCGGGAAACCGATCTTGCGATCGACTATTGCGAGGACGTGCCGGCGCTGCCGCTCGAAGCGGCCGAGCGGATCGCCGGCATCATGCGCGACGCGGGGCTATGCGCCAAGATCAGCTCGATACACGTGAACGGCTGGTTCGGCGATTACGACAAGCTCTCGACGACGCGACGGCTGCTCGCCGAACGCTGGGGGGTGGATCTGCCGCGGGACGGCGCGCAGTTCGTGTTCGCAGGCGACTCGCCGAACGATGCGCCGATGTTCGCGTATTTCGTCCATTCGGTCGGCGTGGCGAACGTGGCGCGGTTTGCCGGACGGCTTGCGGCCGAGCCGCGGTACGTGACCCGAGGCGCAGGCGGCGCCGGCTTCGCCGAACTCGTGTCGCATCTGCTGAACCCCCCTGCCGGCATCCCCGCTCCGCGAGGCAGAGCGTAGTGTGGGCGTGGCGATGGACTGGTGGTTGGCCTACCTCGCGATCGGCGCCGCGGTCGGATTCCTCGCGGGGCTTCTCGGCATCGGCGGCGGCATGGTGATGGTACCGATGCTCGTGTTCGTTTTTACGGCCAAGGGCTTTCCCGCCGAACACATGATGCATCTGGCGCTCGCGACTGCGCTCGCCACCATCGCCTTCACGTCGCTCGCCAGCGTGCGCGCTCATCACCGCCACGGCGCGGTCGATTGGCGGATCGCGCGCGCGATGTCGCCCGGGATCGTCGCCGGCTCGCTCGGCGCCGCGATCGTCGCAGGATTCGTCCCGACCAAGCCGCTGGCGGTATTTTTCACCGCCTTCCTGTTCTACGCCGCGACGCAGATGCTGGTCGAGGTCCGGACCAAATCCACGCGCACGCTCCCGGGGCGGACCGGCCTGTTCGGCGCAGGTGCGGCAATCGGCGCCGTCTCGAGCCTGCTTGCCGCGGGCGGCGCGTTCCTCTCGATTCCGTTTCTGGCGTGGTGCAACGTGCCGCTGCGCCGCGCGATCGGCACCGCAGCCGCGAACGGTTTTCCGATCGCACTCGCGGGATCGGCCGGCTACGTGTTGCAGGGCCTGCGCATTTCCGGCCTTCCCGAAGGGAGCGTCGGCTACGTCTATATACCTGCCTTGCTCTTGATTGTCGCGACCAGCGTTCCGATGGCGCCGGTGGGCGCGCGGCTCGCCCACCGGCTGCCGGTCGGCAGGCTGCGGCTGGTATTCGCGCTGGTCCTGTTTGCGCTTGGAGCGCGGATGCTCGTGGCGTTGTGGTGACCGGAGCTACTTCGCCGAATAAGTCGCGCGCAGCACGTTCTTCTGCACCTTGCCCATGGCGTTGCGCGGCAGCTCGCGGGCGATGAAGACGCGCTTGGGAACCTTGAAGTTGGCGAGCCTGCCCTTCACGTAGGCGATCAACGACTCCTCGGTAAGCTCCGTCCCCGGTCTGGCGACCACGACCGCGGTGACCGCCTCGCCGAAGTCCGGGTGCGGCAGGCCGATCACCGCCGATTCGTGTACGCCCGGGTGCTCGTCGAGCAGCATCTCGATTTCCTTGGGGTACACGTTGTAGCCGCCGGAAATCACCAGGTCCTTGGAGCGCCCGGCGATCGAGAGGTAGCCGTCGGCGTCGAACGTTCCCATGTCGCCGGTGCGAAAAAACCCGTCGGGCGTGAACTCCTCCTTGGTCTTCTCCGGCAGCCTCCAGTAGCCCGGCAGCACGTTCGGCCCGCGCACCTGGACGTGGCCGATTGTTCCCGCCTGCATGGGCATGTTGGCGTCGTCGACCACGCGCACCTCGATTCCGGGAAGCGGAAAGCCGACCGTGCCGCCGCGCCGCTCGCCCTCGCAGGGATTGGACGTATTCATGCCGGTTTCCGTCATCCCGTAGCGCTCGAGGATCGTGTGGCCGGTGCGCGAGCGGAAGCCATTGAAAGTTTCCGCGAGCAGCGGCGCCGAGCCGGAGACGAACAGCCGCATTTGGGCGCACAGCTCCGGGGTGAGACCGGGCTCGGCGAGCAGCCGCACATAGTGGGTCGGCACGCCCATGTACACCGTCGACTGCGGCAGGTAACGCAGAACCTGCCCGGCATCGAACCGGGGAAGCAGAATGATTCGACTTGCGTTGAGGAGCGCGGTGTGAAGCGCGACGAACAGCCCGTGGACATGGAACAGGGGCAGGGCGTGCAGCAGTACGTCGCCGGCCCGGAAGCGCCAGTATCGGTGCAGCGTGAGCGCGTTCGAGACCAGGTTTCCGTGCGTCACCATGGCGCCCTTGGAGCGGCCGGTGGTGCCGGAGGTGTAGATGATGGAGGCGAGGTCGCCCGGCGCGCTCGCCACGGTGCGGAACGTTGCGGACTGATTCGCCGCGGCATCGGCAAGGGAGCCGCGGCCGCTTGCGTCGAGCTCGAAGAGCTGCGGCACGCGTGAAAACCAGGCGCGCGCCTCCGGCCGGCACACCGCCGCCTTCGGCTCGGCGTCGCCGACGAAGTACGAGACTTCGCCCTCCCGGTACGCGGTATTGAGCGGCAGATACGCGAGCCCCGCACGCAGGCAGCCCAGATACAGGAACACCACCTGCGCCGATTTTTCCACCTGCACCGCGACCCGGTCGCCGCGCTCGAGGCCGAGCGATGCGAGCAGGTTCGCGCAGCGCGCCGATTCGGCGTCGAGCTCGGCGTAGCTGTAGCGCGTGCCGTCGTCGAGCTCGAGGCAGACATCGCCGCCCGCCTGCGCGAAGCGCGAGGCGAGCATGGCGTAGAGGTTATCGCTCAAAGCTTCAGCTTCGGGTCGAGCCAGTCGCGCAGGCTGTCGCCGAACAAATTGAAGGCGAATACCGCGAGGCTGATCGCCACGCCCGGGAACACGATCATCCAGGGCGCCTGCTGATAGAAGTCGATCGCCGAACCCGAAAGCATCAGCCCCCAGGCCGGCGCCGGCTCGGTGACGCCCAGGCCGAGGAACGAAAGCGAGGCCTCGAGCAGGATCGCCTGGCCGACGAATGCGCTGAGCATGATCAGGTACGGCGCCGTCACGTTCGGCACGATGTGGCGGAAGATGATGCGCGCGTGCGAGAAACCCGCGGTGCGCGCGGCGTCGATGTAGGGCATCTCGCGCACCGCGAGCGCCGAGGACCGTACCACGCGCGCGACCTTGGGCACCATGGGAATGCCGATCGCGATCACCAGGTTGATGTCTACGCCGAGCACCACGTTCTTGCCGAGGATCGCGACCACGGCGAGCGCCAGCACGATGATCGGAAACGACAGCAGCACGTCCATGATTCGCTGCACGATCATGTCGATGCGGCCGCCGAAGTAGGCCGAGGCGACGCCGATCGACGCCCCGAGGGTCGAGCCCAGGATCGAGGCGAGGAACCCGACCGACAGCGCGGTCTGCGAGCCGTAGACGATGCGCGAGAGCACGTCGCGGCCGAAGTTGTCGGTGCCGAGCAGGTGGTCCCACGACGGGCGGGCCAGGATGTTGTCGTATGCGACTGACAAGGGATCGTAGGGCGCCACCCATTTCGCGAGCACCGCCGCTGCGATCATCAGCACGATGACCGCGAGTCCCGCGGCGCCGAGGGGCTGCTGCAGCACGAACGTCGCCGCCGCGTGGCGCCGCTTGGGCACCCGGTAGTCGATTGCGGGCGTCCCGGGGACGGCGCTCATCGATAGCGGATGCGCGGATCGAGCCAGGCGTAGAGCATGTCGATCGCGAAGTTGACGACGATGAATGTGGTGGCCACCAGCAGCACCAGCCCCTGCACCAGGGTGTTGTCGCCGCGCGTCACCGCCTCGACAAAGAGCTTGCCGATGCCGTTCAGGTTGAACACCTGCTCGGTGACCACCAGGCCGCCGATCAGGAACGCGAACTCCAGGCCGATCACCGTGACCACGGGCAGCATGGCGTTGCGCAGCGCGTGGCGCATGATCACCAGCCGCTCGAACACGCCCTTGGCGCGTGCCGTGCGGATATAGTCCTCCTGCAGCACTTCGAGAATCGTGGATCGCATCATGCGTGTCGCCACCGCCGAGTAGCGGTAGCCGACCGCGAGCGCCGGCCAGACGAGCTGCGAGAGGTTGGCGATGGGGTTCTCGGTGAAGCGGGTGAAGGTGAGCGGCGGGTGCCAGGTGAACAGCGTCAACAGCACCAGGATGATGATCATGCCGAGCCAGAACGAGGGCACGGCCAGCCCGGCGATCGAGAACACGCGAATCACCTGGTCGATCCAGGTGTCCTTGTACAGCGCAGAGAGCGTGCCCAGCGGGATCGCGATCAGCACCGCGAGCAGCGTCGCCATCAGCGCGACCTGCAGGGAAAGCTCCAGGCGGATGGCGATCTCGTACGCGACCGGCTGACCGGTCCACATCGACATGCCGAGGTTGCCCTGCAGCAGGCCCCAGAACCACTTGCCGAACTGCACCCAGATCGGCTGGTCAAGCCCGAGCCGCGCGCGCTCGGCGACGATCACCTCCGGCGGCACGCTGCCGCCCTCGCCCTTGAACATCACGTCGGTAATGTCGCCGGGCATCGCCCGCAGCATCAGGAACACCAGCAGCGCGACGCCGAGCAGCGTCGGGAGGATCAGCACGATCCGTTGGACGATGTAGCGCAGCATGGAAGATGGAAAAACCGGGAATCAGGGTCCGGGGCACCACGCCGTCCCCGGATCCTGAATCTTGGATCCTGAACCCCTACTGATCCAGCCAGACGTCGGCGAGATCCTGGTTCAGGTAGTGGCTGGGCGTGATTTCCCAGTCCCTGAATTTCTTGTTGGCGACGATGATGCGGTGCCACCAGATCGTCGGGATGATGTAGGACTGCTCCAGCACGTGGCGCTCGAACTCGCGCAGGATCCCGACGCGCTTCTTCTTGTCCAGTTCGCCCGACTGCCGGTCGTAGAGCTCGTCGAGCTTGCGGTCGACATAGCCCGCGTAGTTGATCGGCGAGCGGTCGTGCGACAGGTATTTGATCAACTGGAGATTGGGCTCGTCCATGAAGTCGCAGTTGAAGTCGAGCGCCGCGTCGTAGGTCGGGTTGTCCTTCTGCTGCGCGGCGAGATAGAGCTTCGTGTCGAGCTGTTCGTGCTGGACGTTCAGCCCGATCTGGCGCCACTGATCCACCAGGAACACGCCCACCGGGGTGTACGGCATCGCGATGTTGCGATTGGTGAGCTTGAACACGAGATTCTCGGCGCCGGCCTCCTTGAGCAGCCGTCGCGACTCGGCGCGCGAAGCCTCCACGTTGCGCGAGAAGCCGGGCAGCTTCTCCAGGTCCGCGTTGCTGACCGCGAGCTCGTAGCCCGGTCGCAGCACGCCGCCGACATGGCGCACGAGCGCGATCTTCTCCAGCGCCTGGGCGCCGCCCCAGCGGTCGATCGCGAGCGACAACGCCTTGCGGACGCGCACGTCGTCGAAGGGTTTCTTCTTGCCGTTGAAACTCACCACCAGGTTGCAGACCCAGGGCGTCTCCATTACCTGCGCGGTGTCCTTCATCGAGCCGAGCAGGCGGTCGCGGTCGGCCGGGGAGTGGCCGCGGAACTCGATCATCACTTCGCCGGCGGCGAGCGCATTCACCATCGGCGCGCCGCGGATGAAGATTGCGCGGAAGCTGTCGAGGTAGGGCTGGCCCTTGACGAAGTAGCCGTCGAAGCGCTTGCCGATCCAGTGCGAGCCGGCGGCGTGCTGCACGAAAGTGAAGGGTCCCGTGCCGAGGATGTTGCGTTCGGGGAATTTCGGGTCCTGCTTGAGCTTCGCCGCGCTGTAGACGCAGTCCCACGGCGAAGCGAAATTGGCGAGCATCGAGGCGTTCGGCTTCTTCAGCCTTACCACCGCGGTCAACCTGTCGGGCGTCTCGATCGAGGCGATGTCGTCGTAGGCGGCCTTCCTCACCGAGCGCGCGCCGCCCTGCGGATCGCGGATGCGGTCGTAGGTAGCCTTGACGTCCTCCGACGTGAGCCCCGAGCCGTCGTGGAACTTGACGCCGTCGTGCAGCTTGAAGGTGTAGCTCAGGCCGTCGGGCGAGACGGTCCACGAAGCCGCCAGGTCGCCCACGATCTTCGGGTAGTTCGGCGCATCGAATTTGAGCAGCGTGTTGTAGTGCGGCCGCACCGGATGGATGAACGCGAACGAGGTGTTCGCGTGGCAATCGTAGTTGGGCGGTTCGGCGCTCACTGCGAACTTCAGATCGCCGCCGCGCTTGGGCGTGGTCTGGGCAAGGGCCGGGGTGACCGCGACCGCGAGCGCCGCGGCAGCCAGCAGGGTTCTCGAGTTCATGCGTTCCTCCTTTGTTGGTTCGCCCGCGCGTTTGCCGTCGTGCCGAGCGTGCGCCTATAGTTTGACACAGGCTGCCCAGTGCAGCGGCCGCACTTCGCGAAGCGCGGGCACTTCCCTGCGGCAGCGCTCGTCGGCCAGCGGACAGCGCGTGTGGAAGACGCAGCCCGAGGGCGGATCGAGCGGGCTCGGGATCTCGCCGCCGAGCGGCGCGCGGCCGCGCGCGCGCTCCAGTTGCGGGTCAGGGACCGGCACCGCGTCGAGAAGCGCCTGCGTATACGGATGCTGCGGTGCACTGTAGAGCGCGTCGCGCTCGGCGATCTCCATCACCTTGCCGAGATACATCACCACGACGCGATCGGAGATGTGGCGCACGACGGCAAGGTCGTGCGCGATGAACAGGTAGGTGAGGCCGAGGCTTCTCTGCAAATCCTCGAGCAGGTTGATGATCTGCGCCTGGATCGAGACGTCGAGCGCCGAGACCGGCTCGTCGCAGACGATGAAGCGGGGCT
>Ga0209640_10004551_pt1 | contig 12139 bp, 11 predicted proteins | sample RifCSP10_1_FD_184018 | JGI IMG/M metagenome (GOLD analysis project Ga0209640, IMG submission 184018) | Soil microbial communities from Rifle, Colorado - Rifle CSP2_sed 10_1 (SPAdes) (version 2) | ecosystem: Environmental > Terrestrial > Deep subsurface > Rock core/Sediment | place: Rifle... | reverse complement strand
GGGGGCCCAGAAATGGCCCCCGCCCTCCCCCATTGCGCGCTTCGCGCGCCCCAGCGGGTCATCAGAGCCCCCTCATGTACATCTCGCAGATCTCGAGATCCGTCCGGGGGTTTCGGAGCGGCACGGGCATCCGGAACGTGGCCTCGGCGGCCGCCTCGTGCGGTCCCGGTGCCGGCCGGATGGCCACCGGCACCAGGTCGGCGCCGCTGCCGGTGGCGTCGGTGAGCGCCAGGTCCATGCTGGCCACCTGGTTGAGATTGGGCATCTCGAGATCGCGGGCGAAGGGCGTGGCCCAGTGACCGAACTGCTGGAGGATCACCGCCACGTCGGGGCGGACGCCTTCTCTTAGGATGGCGCGACCGCTCGTGCGACCGGTCGGCGACTCGATCTCCACGAGATCACCGTCGTTGATCCCGAGCCGCCGGGCGGCCCCGCGGTTGAGCATCACGCCGAAGTGCCCCTTGACGTGACGGGCGACGTCGGCCAGCACCGGCAATGAAACATTGGAGCCCCAGGAGTACTGCATGCTGCGGCTGGTCAGGAGCCAGAAGGGAAACTCCCCGGGCGTCCGTCCCTTGAGCGTCGCCGTCTCCCGCCAGATGCCCGGGAAGTCCCTCCACTTGGGCAGCGGCTGATACTCGTCGAGCTGCACGTCCCACCACTTGATGCCGCGCTCGTGGAGCCGCGCGGACAGCTCCTCGCCCACCCGCTTGATCCGCTCCTGGTAGGGCAGCTCGTAGCGCAGCCCCTGCGCCACCATCGCCCCGTGCAGGAAGTACTGCTTGCTCGAGAACGGCACGAAGAACGCGCCGTGGCGCTTGAACCACTCCAGATCGTGCTCCACCGCGCCGTGGCTCAGCGACACGGTGGCCGCCCGGCTGACCCGGTCCCAGATCTCGTCCGCGGTGGGCCGGACCGCCTCCGGCAAGGAATAGTCGTAGTCCTCGCCCTTGAGCGGCACCGTGGTCCCGCTGCCCCGGTTGAGCGCGGCCAGATAGTCCGTCAGGATCCCGGTGCGCGCGGCCAGCTCGGTCGCGATGTCGGTGAGATCCCGGGTGTCGAAGGGCGGCGTGACGACGGGTTGGCGCAGGGCCCAGCCCGTATGCTGCCAGTACTGCTCGATGTACTTGGTGCCGCCGATCCGGTAGAGCTGCAGCGATTCGAGATCGGTGGCTTCCGGCAGGAGCAGATCCGCGTACCAGTTGGTCTCGTCCTGGGTGTAGGCGAAGGCCGCGACGAACGGGAAGCGCTCGAGCTGCCGCTCGATGCGTCCGACGTCCCAGTTGGAGATGGCCGGGTTCGTGCGGTAGATGATCCAGACGTCGGGCATGGTGGGCGCCGGCCACGCCTCGGGCGGGCTGTCCATGAAGAGCCACGGCAGATGCGCGGGGCCCAGCGCGGCGGACCACGGCGAGTTGTCGGCCAGCGGGACCAGGGTGCGATAGGCGTTGCGGATGTGGGGCGCCGCCTTCCACTTCCCCTTCTCGGTCGGGTTGAGCGGCTGCTCCATGAAGCCGTCGGGCCCCGGCCTCACCGAGTCCTGGCGGTTCTGGGCCGGCCGGTTCAGCCGCACCGTCGTGCCGAGGATGCCGCCGGGGACCTCGAGGGCGCCGACGAGGGCGGCCAGCAGCGTCCGCGCCCAGCAGCACTCGTAGCCGCCCCAGCCGTTGGTCACGGTCTTGCCCAGCAGCACCGCCACCGGCCGATGGGGATACTTCACACCCTCGATGGCGATGGTGGACCCGACCCGCGCATGCGCGAGATACTCGCGCGCGAGGCGCCGGATCGTCTCGGCGGGGACATCCGCGATCGCCGCCGCCCATTCCGGGGTATAGCCCTTCACGTGCTCGAGGAGGTGCGCGAAGGCCGGCTTCACCCGCTCGCTCACGCTGCGGCACGCGCCGTCGGCGCCGATCTCGACGCCGGCGGCGATGCACTCGCCCTCCATCGCCGGTTTCAGGCAGTCGGGGTCGTCGAAGGGGACCGCGCGCTCCTTGCCCGCGTCCCAGATCAACGGCTTCTGGGTCTTCGGGTCGCGCAGGAAGTACCCGCCGGGGCCGACGAGATAGGGCGAGCTGGTCATGCGCTCGAGGAACGGGACGTCGCACACGGCGCGCCAGTCGTGCTCCAGCAGGATCACGTGGAGCAGGGCGAAGAGCACCGCCGCGTCCGTCTTCGGGCGGATCGGCACCCACTCGGTCGCCCCGGCGCCCGTCACCGAGAGGTGCGGCTCGAGCTGGACCCACTCGAGGCCGCGGGCCCGCGCCTCGGCGTGCCGGAACACGCCGGTGACCCCGCCGGAGGCGTCGCCGTTGTAGCCGAAGGAGAGGACGAAGTCACAGCGCGGCACGTCCGCCGCCACCGTGAACGCGCGGTGCCAGAACTCGCCGTAGAGGTGCTCGGAGTGATAGCACTTGACGCCCTGGCCGCTGCCGATGCCCTGATCCACCGGCCCCCACGCGGCCAGGAAGGCGGCGAAGGTGCCGAGGTAGGCCGGCGCGATGCCGCCCGAGCCCAGCGTCACCGCGAGGCGCGGGTAGCCGGCCTCGTCCACGAGCCCCTTGGCGCGGAGGCGATCGAGCCGCTCCGCCAGGATGCCGAGCGCTTCCTCCCAGCCGATGGGCTCCCAGCCCGGATCCTGATCGCGCCCCTTGCGCGGGTTGGTGCGGCGCATCGGCGTCTGGATGCGCGCGGGGTTGTAGAGCTTCTGGATCAAGGCGTAGGCGCGCACGCAGACGGTTCCGCACGCCGGGTGGACGTCGGCCATCTCGGTGTTCGGCTCGACGCCGACCGCCACCCCGTCCTTGACCACGACCCGGAGCAGGTCCGGTCCCGCCACGCACTGGTAGCAGTACACCGGGATCTTCTGCAGCCCGCCGTCGGTGGTCATGCTACGCGCTCTTCCCATGTCCGCTCGCCTCGCTCTCGGCTGCGGCTCGCCCGGCTACGAGCTTCTTGTGCTCGAGCGATTCGAAGAAGGCGTCGATGCGATTCTTGATCTGGGCCTCCGCGTAGTAGCGCGGGTCCTCCAGATCCGACTCCACCATCAGGGTCGGCACGCCGAGCTTCTGGGTGAAGTAGTCGCGCATGTCCCCCTGCCCGGCCGAGAACAACCGGCAGGACTTGATCGAGTGGATGACCAGGGCGTCGGCCTCCCACTCCTCGACGTAGCGCTTGATCTGAGCGTAGCGGGCGACGATGGAGCGGTTGGTGAGGTTCTCGCGCAGCATCTGCTCCGCGATGGACTCGAGGGGGCGGCGCGGGTCGTGCCGGAACCCCCACTCCCAGATGCCGCCGACCGTCGAGTACGTCGAGGCCACCGCCACCGCGCCCCACTTGGCGAAGAGATTCCGGAAGCTCTTGTAGAAGGGATACGGGGGCGGGCCCTCCACCACGGTGCGGAAGCGCTCCTCGCTGAGCGGCCCGAGGCCCCGGGCGACCAGGTCCTCGAACTCGGCCACCGCGACGTCGAAGAACTCCGCCGCTTCCCGCGTCCCGCGGAGCACGTTGATCGGGCCCATCATGTTGATGGCGTCGAAGTAGGCGTCGAAGGGGGCCGGGTGGCGCTTGCAGAGCTCCTTGGCCCGCGCGTACCCCTCCTCGGCCCGCGCCGCGTGGGCCAGGATCTCGCGCAGCTCGTCGATGTCGAACTTCTTGCCGGACACGCTCTCGCAGAGCGCGATGAGCTCCCGGAGCTGGGCGACGACATATTGCACGTCGGCCGGGCTCGGCTCGGCGGTCCGGGCGAACGGGACGTCCAGCATGAAGAGCTTCGATCCGCTGACGTCCGCGAGATGCTCGAACCACTTCACGTAGACGTTGCAGCCCACGTAGTTGCAGACCGTGATGGTCGGGAACGGGATGGGCTTACCCGGCCCCATGCCGCCCTCCAGGAAGAGCCCGATGTCGGCCTTGACGTAGGCGCAGTTGTCGCTGGAATACCCGGCCTGCTCGGCCTTGAGGATGAGGGGGAGCGACTTCTTCCGGATCGCGGCCTGGAGCGCGGTGACCTCCGGGAACATCGGCAGGATGTGGCAGGCGCGCAGCAGCTCCACGCAGTTGCCCGAGATCATGAGGGCGCCGGTCGGCCTCCCCTCGCTCTCGGCCCGGGCCAGCTCCTCCATCCAGGCGGCCATGAGCCGGCGCGAGTGCTCGTGAGCCTGTCCCTGGTACTGGCGTTCAGCGACCGGTGTGACCATCAGGCTCCTCCCTGGCTCTCGGCTCACCGCCCCCTCACCCTGCCCACTCCCCCTCCGGGGGCGAGGGTGCCGGACCCCCTCTCCCCTCTGGGGAGAGGGCAGGGTGAGGGGTCCTACTCGAACAGCATGGACTCGACGAACGTCTCGATCTCGTTGCGCGTGCGCTCGAAGGTCCACATCTTTTCCTCGAACTCGACGAGGAGATGCGGGATCCGCGCCCGCTCCAGCCCCTGCTTCATCAGCACGTAGTCGAACAGCGCGGGCTCGCAGAACTTGGCCGGCATGAACACGACCGCATCGGCCCGGGCCCGCCGCACCTTCTCGATCAGGCCCTCGGATCGGTGCTGCCGGCTCTCGTGCCGGGTCGACGAGGGAACCGCCTGGTTCACGTAGGCCGAGCCCAGTCGCTCGAACGGGTCGCCGTCGGTGGCGACGTCCGAGGTGAACCAGCGCCAGCCGAGCAGCAGGTCGTCCTCGACCACGTAGCAGCCCGCCTCCTCCAGGATCTCCAGCAGCCCGAGCGGCGGCTGCTCGCAGAAGGCGCCTTCCAGCACCACCCGGAGCCGGTCGCGAGGCCGGCCCTCGCGGCGCGGAAGGCCGTCCAGCAAGACGTCGAGCCAGGCGATGCTTTCTTCCGGGGGCGTCATGGTGATAGCCCGGAGCACGACGTAGAGCTCCGCGGTGGAGAGCGTCTGGGGCTGGGCGATCCTCAGCGCGTAGAGGGCGCGGAGCCGGGCGCGCAGGGCGTTGTAGGTCTCGACGCTCTTGGCGAGCGCGGTCGGGGTCACCGCGAGCCCGAACGCGGCGTCGAAGGCCTCGGCGAGGCGGCGGAGCTCGGCGGCCGCGTATCCCGCCACCGCGGGCGAGGTGGAGTTCTGCGGCAGGTGCAGGTACTCGACGAAGGCGTCGGGGAAGTTCCGCTTGTAGATGCTGGACAGGTTGCGGGCCACGTCGCAGATGTTGGAGAAGACGAGGCCGTCTACGCCCTTGACCAGCCCCTGGAAGCCGAGCTCGAGGGTCGACTTGGCGATGGAGCACACGAAGGACTGAAAGCGCGCATCCGCGTGGGTCAGCTCCACGGACGTGCCGCCGCCGAGCAGCGACAGCGGCAGCATGCCCGCCGCGTGGATCAGCTCGGCCGGCGCCCACACCGGATAGGCCGCCACCGCCCGGCCGCCCGGATGCTCGGCCTTCCATCGCTCCGCCACGGCTCCGATCGGCCGGGCCGCCAGGTCCCGGCAGCGCTCGATGATCAGCGAAGGCATCATGCGGGCCTCCTCAAGGCGAGGCGCGAGGTCTCCTCGACGCCGCGCGGGCGCTCGAGGAACCCGTGGAGGAAGAGCCCGCCCACCTGGACCGCGAGGGCGCGCGCGTCACCGGCGGAGCGGAGGAACGGCCGCGTGGCGATGCCGTTCAGCATGCCGAGCAGCAGGTTGGTGGCCGAGAAGAGCTCGCTGTCCGACCGGCGGTGCGGGTCGAGATCGCGCAGCACCGCCAGCCCGCGCTGCAGGTAGGCCTGCCGCCTGGCCGCGATCTCGGCGCGCCGCGGCTCGGCGAGCAGCTCGTGGTCGCGGTTGATGACCCGGAGCGCGTGGGCGTGGTGGAAGCCGAAATCGAGATGGGTCTGGATCAGGGCCAGCAGGCGGCCCTCGGGCGTGCCGGCCTCCGCGAGATTCCGGTCCAGGCTCTCGAGGAGGCGATCCAGCGCCCGGCCGAGCACCAGGAACAGCAGCTCGTCCTTCTCCCCGACGTAGTGGTAGAGGCCGGCGAGCGACAGCCCGGCCGCCCGGGCGATCTCCCGGATCGAGGCCTGATGGAAGCCGCGGCGCGCGATCACGCCGCATGCCGCGTCCAGGATGCCCTCGTACCGCTCGCCGATCGCCATTCCGAACCTCCTACCAATCAACTGTTCGGCTGGTCCTACCCTAAACGGTCACTTCCGGCCATGGCATCCGGCGGATGCCTCATTTGCCTAGTGCAAACGGCCTGGTCCTACTTCTTGAGCGTCCGGATGTACTGGACGAGCGCCCAGCGGTCGTTCTCCGGCAGATGCCGCCAGGCCGGCATGGCGCCCCGGCCGCTCGTGATCTTCCAGAAGAGCTCGCCGTCGCTCTCGCCCTGGATCTTCTTCGAGGTCCAGTCGGCGGGCTTGGGGTTGAGCGCCATCGCCGCGGCGCCGTCACCCTTGCCGCTCTTGCCGTGGCAGGAGGCGCAGTTGACCTGGGCCACCTTCTTGCCCTGCTCGACCACCTTGTGGCTGGCCGCGATCGGGCTCTTCTTGCTCTTCTCGGATTCGGGCGCGGTCCACGGCGCCTGCGCCCAGGCGCCGCCGGCGACGCCGAGCCCGATCCCAACGGCAGCCACGACAACCGCACGGCAGACAAGTGATCGCATCGTCGATCCTCCTCTCGGCTCGAGTTCGCCCACCTGCTCCAGTATTGGCCAGCGTGTCCGGGGCCGGTATGACCCCGGTCATGGACGGGAACGGCCCCCTCACCGGGGGGTGTGGATGTAGAACGATCCGGTGGCCAGCGCGACCAGCCGGTCGCCGTCGGCCTGCACCCGGGCTTCCAGCACCGCGACCCGGGCGGTCCGGGCCACCACCCACGCCTCGGCCGCGAGGTGCCCTTCGGAGACCGGAGCAAGGTAGTTGATCTTGATCTCGAGGGTGGCGCACCGCTCGCCCGGCCCGAGACGCGAGGTGACGGCGCCGCCCATCGCGTAGTCCACCAGCGTGTACACGACGCCCCCGTGGACGACTCCGTGCGGGTTCATGTGCTCGGGACGGACCGTGGCCCCGAAGCGGCACCGCCCGTCCTCCATCGTGGAGCGCCGCAGACCGAGCAGGTCGGCGAAGGGCCCCACGCCGGGATCCTCCGGCGTGGCCATGCCCCCGCGGGCGTCCGTCATGCGCGCTCCTCGCGGGCGCCGATCGCGCGCGCCAGGTTGGCGCCGACGCACGCGACGGCGATCCAGACCAGGACGCCGGAGAGCGCGACCCAGGGGGCGGGCGCCGGCCATCCCGCGCCGACCAGCACCTCCGCGCTCCTCAGGACGACGCCGGCGGCCAGACTCCAGAGCGCCACCGGTCGGAGCCGCGGCCACGGGAGCGCGCGGCCCTCGAGGACGGGGATGAGGCGGAACGCCATCGCGACCACCACCGAGGTCAGCACGCCCACGGTGACCAGGTGGCGGACCGCGTCGGAGAGCAGGCGCACGTCGAGCCCCGCCCACGCGGCCGGCACCGCCGCGGCCGCGCCGATCGCGGCGGCGCCGCCGGACAGCATCGCCACGCGGAAGATGCGCGATTCCTCGGGACCCCGGGCCACCATCGGGAGCGCGCCGCGGGCCGGCCGCAGCGCGCCACCGAGCACCATGAGTCCGGCGGCCCCCGCCAGCGCGATGACCTCGCCGAGCCGGGCCAGCGCGGTCCCGATCGCGGCGCTCCAGTCTCCCGCCTCGCCCCAGGCGGCCACGCCCACGCCCAGCGCCAGCACCCATGGCAGGAGGCGCGCCGCCCCCGCGGGGGCCCGCCAGCGCGCGAGGAACATCGGGCCGGCCCGCAGGAGCACGCCCAGCACCCAGCCGAGGACGCCGCCGAAGAGCCCCATCAGATGGACGACGCGGAGCCCCGCGAGGGGCGGCAGCGGAAGCCCAGAGGCAAGCGCGTCCCAGCGAAGCCAGGCCTCGAGCGCGCAGCCGCCGCCGAGCCAGACCGTGCTCGTGGTGAGATGCCACCTCAGGAAGGCGAGCGGGCGCGGGTCGAGCATGCGCCATACCCAGGACGCGAAGAGCACGAACGCCAGCGCCTGGAGCAACGATGCGACGACAAGCGGTGCCGTCCGATCGGCGGCGGTACCGAGCCCTCTCAGCGCGAGGCCGGCACCCTGGAGGCCCAGGAGCCAGAGCATGAACGGGCTCCGCGAGACCGGGCGGCCGGTGAAGCGAGGCAGGAGGTGCTGGGCCACACCCATGATCAGCGTCCCGAAGAAGCCGAAGATCTGCAGGTGGGCGTGGAGCAGGACCCACTCCGCGGGGACCGCGGCGACCCCCAGGTAGAGCCAGGCCAGCAGCCAGACGCCGAGCGGGATCCCCCCCGCCAGCGTCGCGGCCAGGGCGAGCAGGGCAAACGGGCGATAGACGGGCGGCTCGCGGACCGGATCGATCACCCCCGGCATCGCGCGGCCGCGCCGCGTCCGGAAGCGGTCAGCGCGGTCCGGACCCCTTGGGCCCACGCGGTCCCGCATCCCGGTCCCATCGCGGATCGAGACTCCTCTCGGGCGGGTTCAGTCATCCCGCGCCTTGCGGTCCTTCGTCCCCAGCGTGGCATCGAGCCCCGCGATCAGCGCCTGAGCCTCCGCCGCCCCGAGTCGAGCATCTCGCTGGATCAGCGTGTAGAACCACGGCGGCATCTCTCCCTTGCGCACCGTCTTGGCCGATTCGCGCGCCTCCTTCTGGGGCCGGTCCCATTCCGAGAAGTTGAGCTTGCGGCGCCCCTCGTCTACGTCTCGCTGGGCGAGCCACGACAGCGGGGCCACGTGGGAGTACCACGGCCAGGCGGTCTCGTTGCTGTGGCAGTCGTAGCAGGCGCGGACGGCGAGACCCCGCGTCGCCGGCGTATCCCAGCGCGGCTCCACGCGACCGGCCGGGTTCGTGTGGCTCCGGCCATAGGGCACCAGCTGAAGGGTCAGGACGGCCACGACTACGCCGATCCCGAGCCAGCGGAGCCCTCGCGCCAGGCTCACAGCAGCCGCTGGCGGGTCGCTATCGCGACGGCCTCGAGGCGGCTGTGGGCGCCCAGCTTGCCGAGGATGTTCTGCACGTGATTGCGCACGGTGGCCGGGCTGACGTGGAGCTTGTCGGCCGCGGTCTTGGTGCTCACGCCGGTGGCGATCGTCCGTAGGATCTCCAGCTCGCGCCGCGTCAGCACATCGCGGGTCGCCTCGGTGCCGGGCGGCGCCGTCAGTCGCTCCCGCACCAGACCCAGGAGCTCCTTCGTGGCCGTCACATCACGGAACAGGTGGACGGTCAGGGATCCGTTGGCCGGGCCGGTCGGCACCGTGAGCGTGCTCAGGTTCACCCAGATCGGGCGCCCCGCCTTCGTTCGGGTCCGCATGTCGAAGCTCTGGATCGGATCGCCCATCTTCACGAGGCTCATGACGTGGCAGCCCTGATAGCAGAGGCGGTTGCCGTGGTCGTCGTAGCCGATGAAGAGGTCGCAGCACAGACGGCCGATCGCCTCGCGCGCCGGGTAGCCCAGCATCTTCTCGGCCGCTCGGTTCCACAGCACGATCTTGCCGTCCGGGCCGATGGCGAAGGCGCCGTCGGCGGCGCGCGCGAGGGCTTCATCCAGGCCGTTCGTCTCAGGGTTCTTCACGCGCGTCCTCCGGAGCCGGCTCGGGCTCGGCCATTGGGCAGGAAAATGCGTCGGCCTCCTGGATCGGGTCGTAGCCCGAACGGCCGAGCACGACGCTCGGGGTGGTCCCGAGGCGCTCGCTCTCGGCCTTCACCCAGGCCCCCAGGAGGTCGGCGAGAGCCCCATAGTACGGCAGGGGCGACGCGTCCCGGAGCGCATCGGCGAACGTTCCGGACCATCGACCGAGGTGATCGCCGACGAAGCGCGACTGGGCGGCGCTGGTGATCGCGACGCCCTCGTCGTCACCCTCCGCGAGGGCATAGGCCTCCTTCAGCGCGAGCGCGCTCATGAACTCGCACTCGGCCGCGATGTGATCCTCCACGTCGGGCTGGGACTCCCCGGGCACGAGCCCGAACGCCGCGTAGAAGCCGGCGACGTCCGCCAGGAGGGCCGCCTTGCCCGCGAGCTGCGGTGCCTCCCCCCACGCGCCCTCGTAGGGCGGCACCTTGGCGCCGCGATCGAAGAGGAACACGTACTCGTCGCAGACGGCCGCGGCGTCCGTCCCGCGGGCGGCCGCGGCGAAGCGCGCGAGCGGCTCCGCCACCGCCGGCTCGACCGCGGGCGCCAGCGCCTCGGCCGCCTCCGCCAGCTCCGCGAGGCGCTCACCCTGGGGCCGCGCCAGGGCGCCTCCCAGCAGACGGTACAGGCTCGCGCGCTCGAGCCGCTCCTGGACCGGACGCTCGGCGGCGCTCATCGCTGGATCACGAGCGGCACCCAGGAGGCCCACGCCTTGCGCGCGCCGACCTCGCGATTGCCGCCGTCCCACACCGCGAACGCGACCACGGTCCGGTTCCCGGGCAGCAGGCGCGGCCCGTTGAGGTCGTCGGAGACCATGGGTCGCGTGATCACCACCCGCCACATCCCGGCCTTCCAGACGCCCTTGCCGAGGGCGTGCTGGTCCGGCTTGACCGTCATGGTGCCCCACCCTTCCGCCATCTGGTCCAGGACCGGCGTGACCCGCCCGCGCGAGATCGGGTTCTCGATCCCCAGCGCGCCGCTGTAGGGTCGCGCGTCCGCGGCGCCCAGCACCTCGTCGGGATACACGTCCGCCCACGCGTTCGGGTACAGGGAGCGCACGGTGGGAGGGCCCTGGTCCAGGTCGTGCTGGAAGGCGGCGCGCCACTGCATGATGTTCACCCGGCCGCCCGGATTGCCCATCATGGGCGACGGGGGATCGGCCTTGATGTCGACCGGCAGCTCGACGGCCACCTGGTCCCCGAAGTTGTCGAGGACGACCCGGTCGGAGAGGGTGGTGTCTTTCCACTGGATCAGGAACGCGACCCACCCTCCGTTGTGCACCGCGCGGACGGCCAGCTCCTTGATGGCGGGCTCGGGATGGTTGGGCAGCGCGACGGTCTGGGGCAGCATGGTCACCTTCACCGGCCGCGCCAGCTTCCAGGCGGGCGCCGACGGGTCGGCGATGGGGCCGGCCCCGCTCACGCGGGCAACGGTGAGCGGCGCCTGGGCGGAGGCCGATCCCGCCCAGGCGAGCACCGCGGCCAGAGCCAGCATTGCTACTCGAGCACGCATGGCCGGATCTCCTCTCACGTGATGTTGGTCCGGAAGGCCTTGTGCTTGACGTCGTAGAGCTCGCGCACTACCACCGGCTCGCGGAGCGGGACCCGGACGATCTCGGCCTGCTTGGCGTCGTAGCCGATCACGGTGTCGCCGTCCACCCGGAAGTAGTGCGAGATCTCGGGCGTGGCCCCGAACAGGGTGAGCGCGCCGAGGAGCTTGCGATCCTGGGCCGCCGTCCGGTACGTGGCGATCGCCTGCTCCGCACCGAAGCCGAACATCTGGTGGAGAAAGATCGGGGGGACGTGCACCGGCGGGATGTAGTAGGTGTTCGGCTCGAGCCCGAACTGCGGATAGAGCGGCAGCGCGATCTTCTTCACGAGGACGAGGTAGTCGAGCGGATTGTCCTCGTTGGCCTTGTCGGGCGCGCCCATGAACCCCTGGATGCGGATCTTGCCGATGCAGGAGATCGTGCACTGCGTCTGCCGTCCGCCCTCGACGGCGGGGTAGCAGCCGATGCACTTCTCCGAGACCCGCGTCTGGGCGTTGAAGTAGACCTTCTTGTAGGGGCAGCCCTTGACGCACTCCCGGTAGCCCCGGCAGCGGCTCTGGTCGAGCAGCACGATGCCGTCTTCCGGCCGCTTGTAGATGGACTGCCGCGGGCAGGCCGACAGGCACGCGGGATAGGTACAGTGGTTGCAGATCCGCGGCAGGTAGAACATCCACTGCATGTGCGGCATCGTGAGGTGCGCGCCCTGGGGCATGAGGCCGGTCGAGTCGTCCTCGCCGATATTGGGATGGGCGTAGTCGAGATCCTCCGGCAGGTAGCCGAGGATGATCTCGCCCTGGGGCGCGGCGTCGAAGAGGGTCTTGCCGTCGTAGACCGGGCCGGTCATCTCCTGGACGCCGAGCTTGTCGAGGATGTTGACGTCCCAGCCGAGCGGATAGTACCCGTAGGGCTTCGTCTCGACGTTGTTCCAGTACATGTATTCCTGCCCGCGGCCCGGCG
>Ga0209640_10004550_pt1 | contig 12139 bp, 9 predicted proteins | sample RifCSP10_1_FD_184018 | JGI IMG/M metagenome (GOLD analysis project Ga0209640, IMG submission 184018) | Soil microbial communities from Rifle, Colorado - Rifle CSP2_sed 10_1 (SPAdes) (version 2) | ecosystem: Environmental > Terrestrial > Deep subsurface > Rock core/Sediment | place: Rifle... | reverse complement strand
CGTGCATGTCCCCGTTGGCATAGGGCCAGGCGACGGAAACGTGGATTAGCTCAGTCATCGTTTGTCACGGCTTTCCTCTAAGTCGCATCCGAGGGGACCAACTTCCCGAACCGGAAAACAAAACGCCAGCTCGAGGCTGGCGGTGGGTGTGGGCTGGCGACGCCTTCAGTCGGCGCGCCGCTCCCCGGCCGATGGGCCTCGCCCCATCGGCGCCCGGTCACTGCACATGTCCATAACAGGCGCCGCCACAGTCAGTTCATGCCTCGTGGGCGTCAATTCTAACCGGGGTGTGGGGGAAGTCAAGGCAGGGGATGGGAGCACTATATCCAAGCCGCGCTGGCCGTGTCGGACTTCCCTTGGACTGACTCTATTCTCAATTCCTGGGCGAGCTTCGCTGGAATACAGAAATAGGTGACGCTGATCGAGGGATTCTTGTGCGTCGGCCTTCGATAGGGATAGATGCTTCTACTGCGGTACGAGAATTCATCCAAGAAGACATATCCGGCAAGTTCGCCGCACTTGCGCCAGCTCCACCGTTGCGCTCCGTGCTCGCCTTCCGCGGGCGGGCGCAGGCCCTGCCCTGACATCTCGTGTACGTAACGGAAGCCGGCATGATAAGTGTTCCAGGCGGTGTCAAGCAGGGCCTCGTCATCCAGTGCCGATTCTTCCGTGAATATCAACACAAAACCTGCGTGCTCGTATCCGCGGAAGACCTCGACCATCTTCTCGTTGGTCTGATTGCGTATCTCATGAAAACCGTTCCCTACCATCATGACCGTCGGCTCACCGGCCAGCTCCTGTCGGGCAAGGAACTGGATCACTCGATCCGGCTCGCCAATATCCGCGGAGCGAATGAACTGTAGGCTGGCGGGCAAAATCCCTTGCTCCTGCAAGCCAATCGCTTGATCGATCGCGGTATCTTCCAGGTCGGCTGCAAAATACTTCGCCTGCTGCTCCCCGTCCCGCAGGTATCGCTGCCGGATCGCCTCTCCGCGCCCGGCCGCGTGCTCAATGAACACCCGGTATTCGTACCGATACTGCTTGCAGAAGAGATCCAGCTTGTCATTGGCGATCTCGAAAGTCTTGCGGTTCGCATCCTGGCTAGCCGCGACGTTTTCGGCCCGGCGCACCCAAGTCCCGGACAACCGAGAGCGGAGAATGTCCTCCAGGTTACTGACGTAAGGATGATAGGCTGCGATGATTCCAAATACGCCTGGTCCCCGCTCGAACCCTCGGGCCCCGAGTTCGCTGACGACCCCGGATTCGGACCATCCGGCCAGTTCGAATAACCGCTCGAGCACCGTCGGGAAGTTTGGAACGAGGGTCGCGAGGCGAGCTCCACGGGCCAGCTGTTTGGTGATCTCGAGCGTCCGCAGCGCAAGCACGCAAGGCAAGAGCCGGTAGCCCAGCTCCACCTGAAAGTGGCTGGCTACCCAACTTCCGGTAGGCTGGTCATCTATTCCAAGGTCGAGCCAGGAGCGAAGCTGCGCGTCGTTCCGGGTGGGCGAGGAGAACCACTCTCCGAGCCGAGGCACTAAGTTGGGCCGAGGCTCGGAAGGAATTGCCGCTAATTGTTGCATCACATTGAGGATAGCCGGATTCGAGGGGAGCAAGAATGCTCCATCCCCCTTCAACAGGTAACCCCTCGAGTGCAGAAAACGCAGGTCGGTTTCGAGCTGTCTGAAGTTCAGGCTGTGCTCGCGAGCAAGAACCTCCGAGTGCAGGGCACGCCCGGAGAGCAGCCACTCGAGGATGCCCAGCTCCTGGTGAGCGGAGATTAAGTGTTTGAGTAGCCAGAGGTCTGGCGGCGCAGTGATCCCGGCGGTAAGCACCACCGTCCGAACGACGGTGATGGCCCGCTGGATCGACTCAAGCTCGCCGGGCGAGAAATCCGTGCGCCGCGCAAGAACTTCCTCCAAAGCGGCCAAACAGCCCAGCACCGCAGCCCCCTGGCGAAACAGATGGGGCACCTGATCGCGAAGGATACGGAAACTGGTGTCGGAGATGTAAGGGAAACCGGCGGAGCTTAGGTCAGTCTCACCGGTGACAATCTCGAGCAGCCGCTCGAATTGAGGGTGTTTGCGAAGGCTGGGGATCTGCGCGAGCACCTCCCGCGCGGTGCGACCTTGCATCTGGTTGTCCGAATGTCTCCTGCTCCTCAACAAGAGCTGGTGCGAGAGTCAGCGGGCGTGCCCGCGGTCGCCGGCTGGAAGGCGGGGGAACGCGGGATTATCATCCAATCCCTGGCAGGCGTGAGCTGCTCCGGCCGATCCCGCCCGCCGCTGCTTGATGAAACAAGTTCCGAAAATCACACCGCAGGAAGCCGCTCGGATGGTGCCCGAAGGCGCACGGCTCATGGTGGGTGGCTTCGGAATGACCGGAAATCCGGTCCACCTGCTGCACGCGCTGGCTGAGACCGGCACCAAAGACCTGACCTATATCAGCAACAATATCGGAGAACCGGGGATTGGGGGCGGACTGCTTCTTGAGCAGGGACAGATCAAGAAAGCGATCGGTTCATTCTTCACGTCCAATCCGAAGGCGGTCGCGGCAGCTCAGTCAGGACGAATCGCGCTCGAGCTGCTTCCCCAAGGCTCTTTCGTCGAGGCCATTCGGGCCGGCGGGGCGGGGCTGGGAGGCTTCTACACTCTGACCGCAGTCGGGACGTCGCTTGGGCAGCAGGCAGAAACCAAACTAATCGATGGCAAAGTCCACGCCTTCGTCCCCGCGCTGCGGGCCGAGGTCGCCTTGATCCACGCCTGGAAGGCTGATACTGCAGGCAACCTCGTCTATCGAATGACAGAACAGAACTTCAACAAGAGCATGGCGACCGCCGCCGACCTGGTCATCGCCGAAGTTGAACAGATCGTTCCGCTCGGGGCGTTGGATCCTGACCAGATTCACACCCCGGGCTGCTATGTCGACTACCTGGTGGAGGTGCACACGAAGCCGGAAGACCTGGGATCCTCGGGTTCGGTCGCCGCCCGCGAGGCAGGGGTTGGCGGAGCGCGGCTAAGGATCGCCCAGCGGGCACTGCTGGAGCTGCAGCCGGGAAGCGTCGTGAATCTGGGTGTCGGGATTCCGACTCTGATGGCCGAACTAATCCGCCCGGAGCACGGCGTGACCGTGCACTCGGAGAATGGGATGCTCGGGGTTGGGCCCTCCCCCGAAGAGGGGGGCGCAATGGACTATCCGGTCAACGCCGGAAAGGTCCCGGTTACCGCGCTACCAGGGAGCAGCTACTTTGACAGCGCCGACTCGTTCGCCATGATCCGGGGAGGTCACGTGGATGTGGCAGTCATGGGCGGGCTGCAAGTCGATGAACTGGCCAACCTGGCGAATTGGGCCGCCCCAGGCCGGCCGCTGCTCGGGGTCGGAGGGGCGATGGATCTGGCGGAGGGGGCCAAGCGCTTGATCGTCACCATGACCCACTGTGACAAGGATGGGCGACCGAAGCTCGTGCCTCGTTGTGACCTGCCGCTGACCGCAGCGCAGGCGGTCGACCTGCTGATCACGGAGCTTGGAGTGTTCGAGTTCAGCGAGGAAAAACCGACCCTGATCGAAGTGATGCCCGGGTCGTCGCTCGATGAGATTCGGGCCAAGACCGGCGCCGAGTTCCGAACTGCCTTGCGGGATCGGCCGGGCGGCTAGGGTGCCGCGGGACTCGCGGCCAGCTGATCTGCCCGGGCGGCGAACACAAAGTCCGCCTCGGAGAGGCCCCCAATGCTGTGAGTCCAGATGGTGATGGTGGCCTTGCCCCACCCCAGGCAGAGGTCCGGGTGGTGGTCGACCGATTCCGCCAGCTCGCCCACTCGGTTGACGAAGTCAAGCGCCTCTTGGAAGTTTTGAAACCGATATTGTTTCTCCAGCAGTCGCTCGTCGATCACCTGCCACTCGGCGCCAAGCTTCTCGTGCAGCAGTTGCAGCTCGGCGCCCTTCAGTGGCTCCACCCCGCCACCCTTTGGCGGCCGCAGCTCCCGTCCCGCAAGTTCGCTCATGCCACCTTCCTGGGGGTCTCTTTCACCAGCATCAGGCCGTCCTCGCCTCGGGCACCCGTTCGGCCATGGTCTCGATGATTTCGGCCGCCATATCATACCGCCCGAAGGGCGGCATCAGGTAGGCGCCCTGCGAGATGCCTCGCAGCTGCTGCAGGATCTCGACTGCGATCGCGATCCCGGCCTGGGGTGCCTGCTCCCCTGCCGCGTTGATGCGTTTTCGTATCTCTTGCGGGATGGAAATTCCCGGAACCTCGTTGTGCAGGAACGAGGCATGCCGCGAGCCATAAAGCGGAAGCACGCCGACCAGTACCGGGATCGGAAGGGGGCCGAAGCGAGCCTCATAGGCATTGAGGGTTCTCTTCACCCGGCGGGAGTCGAACACCGGCTGGGTAAGCACAAAATCCGCCCCGGCCTCGACCTTGCGGTTGAGTACTCGCACCTCTCGCTCGATATCCTTGGCGCTCGGGTTGAGGGCGCAGCCGACGAAGAATGAGGTGGCCTCCCCGATCTCAGTCCCATGGTGATCCAGTCCGAGATTAAATCCTTGCTTGATCAGCCGAATCAAACCGGAAGGAACGACGTCGTAATTGTCGGTCGCCTCGGGATAGTCGCCAATCGAGGTCGGATCACCCATTACTACGAATACGTTGCGCACTCCGGTGGCATGCGCCGCCAGCAAATCTCCCTGCACCCGCAGTAGATTGCGGCCCCGGGTCGGAAAGTGCAGCGCGGTTTCCAGGCCCACCTGGTTTTGGATCAGCTGGCAAACCGCCCAGGGACTCATTCGAAGGCGGGCCATCGGGCTATCGGCCACGTTGATCACGTCCGCACCGGCTTCGGCCAACAAGTGGGCGCCGGCCAGCAGCTTGTGGACCGAGAGACCCCGGGGAGGGTTGACCTCGACCGAAATGACAAACTTGCCGGACGCCAGCCGCGAGCTGAGGTCGGTGGGAGTCTGCGGCCCGACCTGGTGTTCCTCGGTTTCGCCGTTCGGCTGAATCAGGGGAGAAGCGCCGGCCCGCAGCACCGGATCCAGCAGGGCCGAGTGCATCGCGGCGATGTGTTCGGGAGTTGTTCCGCAGCATCCCCCGATCACGGCCGCCCCGGCCTGATGGAAGGCCAACGCATGCTCGGCGAAGTAGTCCGCGGAGGCCGGGTACATGATCCGGCCCCCGATCTGCTCGGGCCAGCCGGCGTTCGGCATCACGGAGAACTTGGCTCCCGGTACCGCCCGGCGCATCGCCTGCAACACCCGCAGCAGCTGGGCAGGACCTCCGGAGCAGTTGGCTCCGATCACATCGGCGCCGGCCTCGGCCAGCATCCGGGCGGCCTGGGCCGGGGTGTCGCCGAGCAAAGTTCGGTCGTCGCGGGTGAACGTCACCGATCCGATGACCGGAAGGTCGCCAATGTCCTTGGCGGCCCGGATCCCTTCGCGCAGCTCGTGGAGGTCGTTCTGGGTCTCGAGCACGATAAGCTCGGCACCAGCCTCCACCAATCCGGCGATCTGTTCCCGGTACGCCTCGTAGGCCTGTTCGGGCTGCACCCGGCCGAAGGGCGCCAGGCGGACCCCGAGCGGACCCACGCTGCCCGCGATCAGCGCCTCGCGGCCGGTCTCTTCGATCGCCCGGCGAGCCAGCCTAACCGCGGCCGCGTTGATTTCAACCACCTGATCCGCCAACCCGTGGCCGGCCAGCTTGTGCCGATTAGCTCCGAAGCTATTGGTCTCGATGATCTGGGCACCGGCCTCGAGATAGGCACGGTGGATAGAAAGGAGCAGCTCGGGCTGGCTGAGATTCAGCTCATCGAAGCAGATATCGAAGGGAACCCCGCGGGCGTGCAGCATCGTACCCATTGCCCCGTCGGCCACGATAGGCTTGCCGCCCGCCAACCACTCTCGGAATCGATCAGGAACCGGGGGCACTTGCCTCCTCCCGAATCTGGCGCACCGCCTCGACGATGTTGCCCAGCGAGGGGAGCACCTCCTCCCAGTTGCGAGTCTTCAGCCCACAATCCGGATTGACCCAGATCTGCTCCGGCCGGAAGTGTTTGGCAAACATTCGAAGTTTGTCCTTGACCTGCTCCACCTCGGGAATGTTTGAGCTATGCACGTCGTAGACGCCGGGTCCGACCTCTCGGGAGTAGCCGAAGCTGGACAATTCCTGCAGGGTCTCGTCCCCGCTGCGGGCATTCTCGATCAGAATGACGTCCGCGTTCAGGCCATCGATGGCCGGCATGATGTCGCCGAACTCGGCGTAGCACATGTGGGTGTGCACCTGAGTTTCATCTCGGGCGCCGCCGGTCGCCAGGCGGAAGGCATCCACCGCCCAGTCCAGATACTCTGCCCAGCGCTCCGGCTTGAGCGGTAGGCCCTCCCGCAGGGCGGGCTCGTCCACCTGAATCACTTTCGCCCCGGCGGTTTCCAGATCGCCGATTTCTTCGCGTAAGGCCAGGGCGAGCTGGAAGGCGACTTCACTACGCGGGATGTCGCTGCGCACAAAAGACCAGTTCAGGATCGTCACCGGGCCGGTCAGCATCCCTTTGACCGGCTTTTGGGTGAAGGATTGAGCCTTCTGAAACTCGCGCACGGTCATCGCCGTTGTGCGGCGCACATCGCCCCAAATGATCGGCGGCCGCACGTAGCGGTTGCCGTAGCTCTGGACCCAGCCGTGCTTGGTGAAAGCAAACCCGGTCAGCTTCTCGGCGAAGAACTCGACCATGTCCGAGCGCTCGAACTCCCCATGGACCAGCACGTCGAGCCCGAGCCCCTCTTGAGTTCCAATGGTATAGGCAATCCAAGCGTCGACCCCTGCCCGGTACTCCTCCTCGCTGATCTCGCCTCGATTCAGCCGATTCCTCAATCTCCGGACTTCTGCGGTCTGTGGAAAAGACCCGATCGTGGTTAATGGGAAGGGAGGCAGGTGGATCTGTTTTGCTCTTCGCTCGGGGTAAGGGGTCTGTCGGGCATAAGAGTTGGAACGCAGCTCCTGCAGCCTCGCCCGGATCCCCGGCTCTCCCAGGGCGAAGGACTTGAAATCCTCCCAGGCCCGACTGGCGGGTTCGAGCTGAGCGCCCCCGGCGGCCAGGGCGGCGAGCTCGTTCAACTTCTCGCCCGCAAAGGAAAGCACGGCCTGCAGCTGCGGCGCCAGGTGGGTCTCTCGGTCGGCGCGATAAGGCACGAACTGGAGCGAGGACGATGCGCTGATCCGCAGATCGGCGACCTGCTCAAGCTCCTCGACCAGCGGGGTCACTTGGGCCGGCCGGATTCGCCAGATGTTCCGGCCGTCAATCACTCCGGCACCAAGAATCTTGTCCTTTGGCCAGCCGTGGCGGCGGATTAGTCCCAGGTTCTCTCCCCGGGTGAAGTCCAGCGTGAGGGCGGAGACTGGGAGTTCCACCGCCCACGGGTAGGCGGCACCCAGGTCGTCGAAGTAAGTCACCAGGTTCAGCGGCAGTCCACCTTCCGCCAGGGCTGCATACGCTCGCTGATAGAGCGGCTTGAGCTCGGGGCTGCCACCCACGACCAACTGCGGCTCGTGAAGCTGGACCTCGGGGACTCTCCGCTTGGCCAGTTCCTGGAACAGCTCCCGATAGCGCGGGAGCAGCGCCTCGAGGACCTGCTCGGCCGGGACGCCGAGTCGGGCGAGGCTGAGCAGGGTCACCGGACCGAGCACAATCGGAACTGCCCGCTGGCCCAGCTGCTCCCGACCAAGGTCAAGGATCTCGAGGTAGTCAGCGAAGTTCGCCTCGAGTTCACCCAGCTGGTCAATCTCTGGAACCAAGTAGTGGTAATTTGTGTCGTACCACTTGGTCAGGCCGAGCGGTGGGATACCTTCCGTTCCGCGGGCCATCGCAAAATAGCGGTCCAGCCCTTCGTAGCCACGAAAACGGGCTGGGATCAACCCGAAGCGAACAGTCCAATCGAGGACATGGTCGTACAGGGTCGCGTCGCCGATGCCGATCCAGTTGACTCCCGCCTCGCGCTGCGCGGCGATCCCCCCGTGCTGGACCTCCCGGAAGCTCGCCAACAATTCGGCCGCCTGGGATTTGCGATTCCAGTACCACTCCAGAGCCTTCTTGAGCTGGCGCTCGCCACCGATGCGGGGAAATCCGATGGTCTGGGTCTGATGTACTTTCATGACCACCTCTCCGACTGACCGCAATAATTAAGGCCCCTCTGAGAGGGGCCAGGGTTGATACTCGCTCATCTCCCAGTACGGCTGCGGTGGTCCCGCAGCTTCTGCCGGAATTGGCACCATCCGATAACGGTGGTTGCCGAGGCTTCACAGGGCCGGTCCCTCCGCCTCTCTGGATGAGTTCCAGGTCTAATTGTTGCGAGCAGTGTACCACATCCGCCTGAACTGCGTTGACGGAGGCATCCACCTGTGCTATCCTGCGCCCGTTCTGACGGGGGACCGAATCCGCCACGTCGTACCCGGCGACCGGTCCTTGCACGGAGGGGACTGTACTATGGAAGGCAACCGCAAGTCCGGCACGGTCAAGTGGTTCAGCCGGGTGAAGGGTTACGGATTTATCGCGCCGGACGATGACGAAAAGGAAATATTTGTGCACTTTACCGGCATCGAAGGGGAGGGTTACCGCAACCTGGAAAAGGGCCAGCGGGTGTCCTTCGTCGTCGAAGACACCGATAAGGGCCCCCAAGCGGTGGCGGTGCGCGACCAGGGAATAGAAGCCACTTCCTGGACCGCAGAACCAAGCGATGAAGGAATGGAGGACGGATCCGAGGGCGAGGCTCCGGACCTGGTAGCCTGAACAGCAGAAGCGCAAACTCAGGGCCCGTGGTCAGCAACCTGCCACGGGCCTTTTGCTTTGCGGCAGAGGACGGAGAAGTCGCTCTGCTAAAATACGCGGGTGGGCATTCTGTATCTGGTTGCGACTCCCATCGGCAACCTGGAAGACATCACCCTGCGGGCGCTGCGGGTGCTGCGCGAGGTGCAGTTGATCGCGGCGGAAGATACCCGACACACCCGCAAGCTGCTCACTCGCTACCAGATCAAGACCCCGCTGCTTAGCTACCACGAACACAACAAGCAGGCCCGGCTTCCTGAGTTGCTGGAGCGGCTGGAAGGCGGCAGTGTGGCGTTGGTCTCGGACGCCGGAACGCCGGGGCTCTCAGATCCCGGATACGAATTGGTGCAGGCGGCGGTGGCGGGCGGCCACCAAGTTTCCCCGATCCCCGGGCCGGCGGCGCCGATCGCCGCGCTGGTCGCCTCTGGTCTACCAACTGACCGCTTTGTGTTTCTGGGATACCTGCCCCGCAAGGCGGGCGAGCTGGACCGTCTGCTGAAAGAGCTGCTCGGCGAGCCGCGGACGATGTTGGCATTCGAGGTCCCGCACCGATTGCGTTCGACCCTGGCAGCGGTGGGGCGCGGCTTCGGGGACGATCGCCCGATCGCGGTCTGCCGCGAACTGACCAAGCTGCACGAAGAGATCGTGCGCGGAACCGTAGCGGAGGTGCGCGGCCATTTCGGTTCAAGCGATCCGCGGGGCGAGATTACGCTGGTGATCGCGGGCGCCGGCTCGGCGGTGGAATGGGACGAGCAGGCGGTCCGGAAGGCGGTCGCGGCCCGGATAGCGCAAGGGCTGCGGCGATCGGAGGCCGCTCGGGAAGTGGCCGCAGAAGCCGGCTGGCCGCGCAGCACCGTTTACCGGCTCGCAGGTGAGCGGGAGTGATCCTCGACCAGCCTCAGCGCTTCGCCCAGCTTGATCCGCAGGATATGTTGGGCGAGATTGACGGCCTGCCGGCGCAGCTCCAGGCCGCCTGGGAGCTGAGCCAGGAACTCCCACTTCCCAGCCTCAGAGCGCTGCGCCAGGTCGTGATCGCCGGGATGGGAGGCTCTGCCATTGGAGCCGACCTGCTGGCGGCCTACGCGGCGCCGTTTGCCAAAGTGCCGATTCTGATCTGGCGCAACTACGACCTGCCTCGGTTCGTCGGTCCGGACACCCTGTTGATCGCCTCCTCCCACTCCGGGAACACGGAAGAGACCCTATCCGCCTTTGACAAGGCAGTCCAGGCGGGCGTGAGTGGGTTGGCTGTGACGACCGGTGGCCTGCTGGCCGAGCGGGCCGAGGCGGCCTCCGTTCCACTCTGGCGCTTTGAACATGCCGGGCAGCCGCGGGCGGCGGTGGGGTACTCGTTTGGCCTGCTGCTGGGAGCGCTGGTCCGGCTCGGGGTGCTGGAATTCGATCCAACCGAGCTGAGCTCGACCATCCAGGCCATGCAGGAGCAGGCTGCCTCGATCCGAGCCGAAGTGCCGGTGGCCAAGAATTTGGCCAAGCGAATGGCGGGTCAGCTCATGGATCGTTGGCCGACCATCTTGGGAGCCGACTTGATGGTGCCGGTGGCCCGCCGCTGGCGGACCCAGATCGCGGAAATTGCCAAGGCTATGGCCCAGTTCGAGGAACTGCCGGAGGCTGATCACAACATGGTGGCAGGAGTGGAACACCCCAAAGGGATGATCGGTCCGACGATGGTCGTCTTCCTGCGCTCTTCCTTTAATCATCCACGCAATCTGAAGCGGCTGGAGGCCACCCGCCAGGTTTTGATGCTCGAGGGTTTCAACACCGACATCATTGATTGCCCCGGACCGTCCCGCCTGGCCCAACAGTGGACCGGCCTACATATGGGAGACTACCTCGCCTACTACCTGGCGATGGCCTATGGCGTGGACCCCACGCCCGTGATGGCGATCGAAGATCTCAAAGCGCGGCTGAGCGCGAGCTAACCAGGCCAACCTTCCTGACGAACGATGCGAATGAGACGCGGGACCTTTCTCGGCGTTGTGGGGCTCACCGTAGGATTCCTGCTCGTGGCGTATTCCGCCGCGCCCCGCGTCACGGGCTTCAGCCCGAATCCCGACAGTCCCCACGTCGCCAGCCTCGCTCCGATTCGGTTGCAGTTCAACCGGGCCATGGACCAGGTCTCGGTCGAGACCCGCTTCGAGGTCAGGCCCGAAGTCCCCGGCCGCACCAGCTGGGAAGGCAACACCCTGGTATACGCGCCCTTCGAACCGTGGCCGGCTGGACAGGAGATCGTGGTACAGGTGGCTGCCGGCTCACGCTCGACCCGCTTCTTGCCCATGCTCCGGGCGTTCCGTGGGTCGTTTCACAGCGGAGAGGCCCGGCTGGCCTACTTGTGGCCTGCCGACGGACCGGCTGATCTGTATCTGTTGACTCCAGACAGCGGCGAACGGGTTCGGCTGACTCAGAGCGAGGCGGGGGTGCTGGAATACACGCTGGCTCGGGATGGAAGTGTGGTGGTCTATGCTGCACTGCGCAAGGACGGCACCTCCGAACTTCGCCGCCTGGACCTGACCACTCAAGCCGACGAGCTGGTCCTGGCGTGCCCGGCCGGCAGCCGCTGCCAGGCCCCTGCCCTCTCACCGGAGGGCGACCTGCTGGCCTACGAGCAGTTCGAGTGGCAGACCAGTGATTCGGGAGGGCGCGTTCCAGGTCCCCGCCAGGTCTGGCTGCTGAGCCTGGCCGAGGGAGCCGAACCGGTTCAGGTACCGCCGCCGGGTCAAGTCACCAGCTCCCCGATTTGGTCACCCGACGGCCTGCTTTCGTTTTACAACGGCTCGCTGCGGGCCGTCGGCCTCGTTCGCCCGGAGAATCTGGTTCCGATCAACATGATCCCCAACGGATTGGGCCTGCTCGGCTCCTGGTCGCCGAATGGCGAATACCTGCTGCTCCCCGAGATCGTTTTCGAAGAAGAGAAGCCGACGGATCAGGCGAGCGCTTTCTCCAGCCATCTCTTCCGGGTCGAGCCAGAAACTGCGATCCGGCAGGATTTCAGCCTGGGCCTGGTTGAGGACGCTTCGCCCGCCTACTCGCCGGATGGGGAGTGGATCGCGTTCGGGCGCAAGTACCTGGATGAACGCTGGACGCCCGGCCGCCAGCTCTGGCTAATGCGGTCGGATGGGTCCGAGCCCCGCCCGCTGACCGATGAGCCGGACTTCAATCATTCCTCGATCAGCTGGAACCCGGATTCGGGGTCGCTCGCCTTTATGCGAGCGAGCTCGGTCGATCCTAATCTACCGTCGGAGATCTGGGTCACTGACCTGGCAGGTTCGGCCTCTCTGCTCCTGGCAGAAGGAGGCTATTTGCCGAAGTGGATCCCGTAG
>Ga0209640_10004549_pt1 | contig 12139 bp, 11 predicted proteins | sample RifCSP10_1_FD_184018 | JGI IMG/M metagenome (GOLD analysis project Ga0209640, IMG submission 184018) | Soil microbial communities from Rifle, Colorado - Rifle CSP2_sed 10_1 (SPAdes) (version 2) | ecosystem: Environmental > Terrestrial > Deep subsurface > Rock core/Sediment | place: Rifle... | reverse complement strand
AATAGTAGTACCCAAAATAGCGCAGATTAGTATGATTTGGTCACGACTAAATTCAATCGATGGCGTAAAGCCTTGACGCAGGACGTTTCCCCAATCTAAGTTAGCCAGCAGAGCTGAGGCTACATAAGCCAGTAGAACTAAAGCCAGCCATTTCAGATAACGGGCATAGCGGGCGTAAGGTAAATAAATCTGCAGCAGCAGGCTTAAGACGGCAAAACCGAGGACGGCTAAATAAAAATTAACTCCTCCATTAAGCAGCTGGACGGCCTTAGCCATAGCCCCGAGATCGGCGCCGATGTTGAATGCATTGGCCGCAAACAGCAACAATGTACATAGGTAGAGTACGCGCCTGGAAAAATGGGCTCGTATATTGGCGGCTAGGCCGCGGCCGGTAACTATACCAATGCGGGCACACATTTCTTGCACTAAGCTCATTAGCGGGAAAGTGAAAGGTGATAGCCAAAGTAGCTGGAATCCGTATTGAGCTCCAGCTTGCGAATAAGTCGCAATTCCCGAAGGGTCGTCGTCGGAGGCACCGGTCGTCAGTCCAGGGCCCAAGACATTCCAGTATTCTTTGGTTTTCTTTTCAGCCTTCTTTATATCGTCCTTGGCATTTTGCTCTATAGTCTGGGCCCGCGGTATAGCCTGGGCAAATTTGCTGGTCTTGGCTACCGTCTCATCAAGCAAATCGGCCGGTAATTCGGCAACTTTTTCTATCAGGTTTTTATCGCGGCGCATTTTAGTTTTTAGCCTTTAGCACTATGGTATAACCTCTGAGACCAATAAGCAATCAACAAAGAACAATAAACAGCTCGACTCTATGCTTATTGTTTATCGCTTATTGTTTTTGGGCTATCGCGGCGTCAATTACCTGGGCAAATTTGTCGACGCTGGGATTGCCGTTGGCATCTGAGAGATCTTTATTCTCAATGTATTTGCCATCCAGGAAAAAGGTCGGCGTAGCTTGTGACTGGCCGGTCTTGGCAAAGGCTGCCAAATCAGCATTGATGGCGTCATTAACCTCTTTTTTGGCAAAATCGGCAGTGAACTTATTGACATCCAATCCTACCTCTTGGGCGTATTGCTTGAAGAGTGAAAAGGCATTATTAGAGTTGGACCAAGCGTTCTGGTTTTCATACAGCTTGTCGTGCATCTCGAAGTACTTGTTCTGCATGCCAGCGGCTTCGGCGGCACGGGCGGCGGCAAAAGCATTCGGATGAATACTCACCAGTGGCAGATTACGGAACTGGAAGTAAATATCCTGGGAAAAGCGGTCATAGACCTGTTTGAGCGTTGGCTCATAGACCGCGCAAACTGGACACTGGTAATCACCGTACTCAATCAGTGTGACAGCTTTTTTACCTTCACCCTTGATATGGCTGGTCGGTTTTTGCTGGCTGTTGCTGGTATTTGTTGTATTGTTATCGTTTCCGATCTGGGTAATGACGAAAATGCCTATAAAAATGGCGATAATCCCACCCAAGATTGCCAAGAAACGCTTGTCCATTAATCCTCCTATGTTCTCTTTTATCATATCACGCGAGCAATACGTGTAAGATAGAGGCGTGAGGATAGCATTAGCAATTATCTTGGCAGTTTTTTTCTTGCTGGCTGTTCTGCTTGATAAGACGCTGCGTAATCTACCGGCTAAAGAATTACGCCGCCGCGCTCGGGCTCATCAAGACAAACGCGCGGCGGCAGTGTATAAATTGGCGGCGTTCAACCGCTCGGCTGAATTATTTTTGAGGTTGTTAGGCGTTTTAAGCGCTGCCGGCTTGATATTACTGGCTACAGATACTACCTGGTGGGTCGGTTTGGCAGTAGCATTAGTCATTGCTTGGCTGATGTGGACTAGCCGTTTGCCAAAACCGATTAAAGGTTGGCGTCTAAGCTTGGCTGCATTGGCGGCACCATTTTTGACGGCAGCGGTGTCTTTTTTTCAACCCATTCTTGGCCGGATTACTGATTGGTCCAAGCGCGTAAGGCCGCTGTATCCGCCGACTAGCCTGTATGAAAAAGAAGACTTGTTGGAATTTTTGCGAATCCAGGCCCGGCAACCGGACAACCGGATATCTGAAGAGGAATTAAAAACCGCCCGAGGGGCGCTGAGCCTGAACGATAAAACCGTCAGCGATATCATGCTTCCACGGCGCAAAATCAAATGGGTGGCAGCCGGTGAAGCAATTGGCCCAATGCTCATGGACGAGCTACACCAGAGCCGCCAAACTCGATTCCCAGTTGTTAAGGAAGTTACCAAGGCCTCGAACCCGGAAATAGTCGGAACCCTATATCTTAAAGATCTGCTTGATCAATTGGAAGACAAAGGGCGCATCAGCGGCATCATGCACCCGGGCGTCGGCTATATCAATGAATCTCAGAATTTACGTAGTGCGCTCGACGGCTTTTTGAAATCAGGACAGTTACTGCTTGTGGTGGTCAACAATTTTGAAGAGGTTGTCGGCGCCGTCACTTTAGAAGACGTACTGCAGCAAATCCTCGTTGATAAGGTAAATGGCGAATTCGACCGCTACCATGATATCCGTTCGGTTGCCAGCCATATACGGGATCAGACTCATGACCAAGACGCCAACAATTAGGTCTGTTCTCCGGATGAGCAGCCCGATTAGTGTCAAGGGTACCAGCCCTTGACCTAAATAGAGAGCTGGTAGAATTACTTAACCGGCGAGCATTACAAAATGTGAACCATTTTGGCAGGCATCGATGAGAAACCGCGAAGGGGTTTCTCATGGTTGCTATGGTAGAATAACACCGATGGATAGAGTTTTGACGCGCGAAGTGGCCAAGCACGCCGGCTCACAGGTTATTTTGCGCGGTTGGCTGCATAAAAAACGCTTGATTGGCGGCATCAATTTTATTTTGTTGCGCGACCGCGGCGGGATAATCCAAGTTGTCGTACAAGACGAGGCCGAACTGGAGAAACTACGAAGCTTACAGGTCGGCACGGTGTTGTCAGTCATTGGTAAGGCTGTCGAAGAACAGAGAGCACCGGGCGGGGCAGAGGTCCACGAGCCTAAAATCACCGTCGAAATACCCGTGCATGACGAACCGCCGATTGAAATCGATAAGCCTCTAAGCCATGAATCCGAGCACCTAGACACCCTGTTTGATAATCGTGTAATCGGACTGCGAAACCTGCGTGAGCAGGCGATTTTTAAAATCCAAGCCGAGGTTGAAGAATCCATCAGCCGATATTTAAAGAGCCAGGATTTTGTGCAATTCAACTCGCCTAAGCTATTGCCGGGTGCCACTGAGGGCGGGGCAGAGGTATTTAAGCTCGATTATTTTGGCAAAGAAGCCACACTGGCCCAAAGCGCCCAATTTTATAAGCAAATCATGGTAGGGGTTTATGAGCGGGTATTCGAAATCAACCCGACTTACAGGGCAGAACTATCGGCTACAACGCGCCATATGACCGAATTCATTACCATCGATATGGAAATGGGCTTTATCACCTTCCCCGAATTACTTGACTCGTTAAGTAATTTGGTAAATTCGGTTGTGAACGACGTCTGGCAAAAATGCGAATCCGAGCTTAAGGCCTGGGATGCCAATAAACCGGTTTTATCCACCCAATTCCCGGCTCTCACCATGGCCGAAATCCATAAAAAATACACCGAGGCAACCGGCGAAGACACGACAAAAGAGTTGGACTTAATCCCCAAAGAAGAACGCTGGATTTGCGAATACGCCGCCAAGGAACTCGGCTCTGAAGCGGTTTTCGTCACCGAATGGCCGGTGGCCGACGCCAAGTTCTATCACAAATTGTATGACGGCCGCCCTCACCTGGCTGAGCGCTTTGACCTGCTCCTGCGCGGCGTCGAAATCGCCACCGGCAGTATGCGTGAGCACCGCTACGACAAACTAGTGGCGCAACTCAAAGAAAAGACCGGGGCTTCACCTGACGACGCCGGCTTCAAGTATTTCCTTCAGGCTTTTAAGTACGGCATGCCGCCGCACGGCGGTTTCGGCATGGGGCTCGAGCGACTAACCGAAAAAATCATCGGATTGAATAACGTCAAAGAAGCCACCCTCTTTCCGCGCGACATCAACCGATTATCACCTTAGTTCAGCGTATAATCGTAAATATGGTGGAAAAGAGCAGCGCCGAAGAGGACTACCAGGAGCCAAAAAGCGGTTCCCCAATTGAGGACGCCGATTATCAGGCGGCTGGCAAGTCGACGGCTGATTATGCCAATTACGAAAAACCGCCAATGCCGCGCAATCCAATTTGGGCTAAACTTAAGCCCGGTCGTAAGCTCGGTGTAGTAGTCGCAGTTGTGATATTGGTAGCAGCTCTGGGCGGCGGGGGCTATTGGTTCTACAAGAATCGCCAATCTGATAGTAAGCCGGCTGAAACTTCACAAACCAACCAAAATTCAACGCCAGCGGCCGCAAAAATCACCACCGAGACCAAACACTACGATTCAGCCAACTTCAGGCTCGGCTTTGATTACCCCGGCAACTGGACGGCCAGTGAAGATAACGCCGAGCAAATAACCGTGCTCTCGCCAGGTATTAAACTGAAGGGGACGGACGGCAAAGATGTAACTGGGCAAATCTATTTTCGCATCCGCGCCAAAGGCCAAAACTTAGAGGGTTTTGAGAACAATGCAGCCACGGCGCTGATGGCCTCGGAGAAAATCGCCTACACCAGCCCCACTCAAGTTCAGCGGGCCTCAACCTACATTAGTTTTTTGCGCTACGCCGAAAACAATGCCGGCTTGGATGCCGTTTATATAACCGGAGACTTAGGCTATGAGAAGGGCCAAACTGTTCCAAAGACCGATATCGAAAAGGTTGACCCAATTATTAGCATTGAATTTTATCTGTGCCCGAACAGCGGTTGTGTTGAACTTAGCGGGATTTATGGGATAGGCGAACAGACTTGGGAAGATGAAGATATTTCCGGCCCGCTCAAAAATATGCTCACCTCACTTGTAATAAACTAGGAACCTTTATTGGCAAAGAGAAGAAGAGCGCTTATAGTTTAAGTGCAAACTCTATAGTAATGTTAAATAATTTAAGGGAAAAAGAGCAGCCCGCGCGGCGGATTCATTCCGCGCTCGGCGCGATGAGGAAAAACCGTAGGTTTGTCCTCATAGGGCGGTAGCCCCTCTATGGACGAAGAAAAAAAAGACCAACCTCAACAACCATCGGCCGAGCAGCCGGAAGAATCGCCGCCACCCAAGGCGACCGTCATGAGCAAATCGTATTGGCGAAGGTTGCGTAACTGGTACCTTTTCAATAGGAAATGGACAATACCAGCCACGGCAGTTTTGATTCTGTTGCTTTTGGTGGCTGTTCCGTGGACACGCTACAAGGCAGCCGGAATAGTTGTTAAGAAAAATTTTACGGTTGAAGTTCTAGACTCCACAAGCCGCACTCCGGTAAGTGACGCCACTGTTAGAGTCGGTTCGCTCAGCTCCCATACCGACGGTAATGGCCGGGCTACACTTCGTCTAAGCGCCGGGAACCACGCCGTTTTGATTAGTAAAAAATACTATAAAGAGCGCCAGGCGAATGTGCTGGTGCCGATTTTGAGTCAAAAATCCACACCCGCCATTGAGGTAGAGGCCACTGGCCGGCAGGCTAAAATCGTCGTCAAAAACCTTATAACGCAAAAGCCGCTGGGTGACGTTGATATCAAGGTGGCCGATATTAACGCCAAAACCGACAAGGATGGCGAGGCTGTGGTTGTGCTGCCGGTAGGGACAGATGAACAAAAAGCCACCTTGGGGTTGAAGGGCTATAACGATTCAGCGGTCACCATAGAGGTTAGTAGCCTGGAAGTCATAGAAAATAATTTTGCGCTTACACCAGCTGGCAAGGTTTATTTTTTAAGTAAGCGCACCGGTAAACTCGATCTGATGAAGGCCAACTTAGATGGCACTGAAGCCAAAGTTGTGCTGGCTGGGACTGGCAGCGAGCGTGATTACGATACCGCACTTTTGCCGTCGCCTAATTGGAAATACGTGGCTTTAGTTGCCCGGCGCTCCACAGCTTACCCAACGCCGCAGCTTTACGTTTTATCAACCGCAGAAGATAAGCTGCTGGATGTAGACAACGGGGATGTTGACGTAAGCTTAGTTGGTTGGAGCGGCGATAATTTAATCTACACTATCAGCCGCCGCGACCTGCCAGAGTGGCAAACCGGTAAGGATAAGTTAAAAAGCTACGACGCTGGTAGCGGCAAAAGTACATTGCTTGACCAAATCTCAGCTACCGGCGATGCCGCAGCCTCAGCCTACGAATATTACGCCTTTACGATGGTGTCAGGCGAAAATGTCGTCTATAGCAAGAGCTGGTTCCCTTCAGACGAAGCTATGGCTGATGAGCTGCTCAATGCCAAAAAAAGTAGCTTATCTATAATCTTATCAAGCGGACAGGGGTATAAGCCGGTGGCCACCTTTGACGCTCGAGACAATATCCAATATTCGAGGCACAGCCCCTCGGCGGTTTATATTTGGCAGCAAGCCGGTGATGCCGCCAATTTTTTTAATTACACCGTTGGTTCGTCAGCGCCGAAGTCAATAGCCATTAACGAAGAAAGTTTCTACGATTCATACCGGATTTTCTATCTCTCGCCTTCTGGCAAGAAATCACTTTGGGCCGAGAGCCGCGATGGAAAATACACAATTTTTGTGGCTGATGCCAATGGTCTTAATCCGGCGACAATCGCTTCACTGACCCAGTACAACGCTCACAGTTGGTTTAACGACGAGTACATATTAACCACCAGAAAAGACAGTGAACTGCACATTATGAACGCCGGCGGCGGTGAGCCGGTCAAAATTACCGATTTTCAACCCACGACCTACAGTGGATACTAAACAGCATTCTGGCTTATGCTACACTTCTAGATTAGAGGGGGATTAATTTAATGAATCCGCCATCTTCGCAGGCACCAAAGACTGGTCCGACGCTCGTACGTGACGTTACACCTCCGACTGAAATCAACGCCGAGATTGTCAGTGATATTCCGGTCAGGAATCCATTAGGCACTAACCCGTCCAACCCGCAGCCGCTAAAAGGCCCGGTGGCCCAGATTTTCCAGCCGACAAATAAGCCGCCAGCCAACTCCGGCGACCAAGAGCTGGATTATATTCTCAAAGATGTAAACAGCTCCGTAAAGCGATCGGAGAACTCTATCGAAGCCAAATTCGAGCACTTGAGTGGTGTCCGCAAAAAGGTAGCTGTAAAAAAGGCAAAAATCAACGAAGCCCATCATGGCTCACCGCCGATTATCGCGACCATAGTGGCCTGTATGGTAGCTTTGCTACTTACCGCCGCGGTTTTCTATGTTTATCGCAATGGCTATTGAAGATGAAAATCACCAAATTCGTTCACTCATGTCTTTTGATAGAATCCCCCGGGATCAATGCGCTAATAGACCCAGGCAACTATACCTGGGGTAGCCACTTACTCCGAGTCGATAGATTACCCGTGCTCGACTACGTCGTTATCACTCATGAGCACCCGGATCATTACGATGAATATGGCCTCAGGGAGCTTAGTAGGCATTTTCCTCACGCTGCCATTATCACCAACACTGACTTAGCCAATAAAATCGCGACTCTCAAGCTACCAAACCCGGTACGCGCCGGCAGCGAAGATAATCTAACAGTGTTTGAGGCCAAGCACGAGCCATTGCCGCTGGCTACTCCGAATGTTTTAAACATCGGCGTACATGTGGCTAATAAGTTGACCCACACCGGCGACTCTTATGATTTGCCACAATCGCGTGAAGTTCTGGCACTGCCTCTGACCGGGCCGTTTGCCAGCTATAGGCAAGCGCTTGATGTTATCGTCAAACTTAAACCCCGGGTTGTTTTACCGATTCATGACTGGGAATGGCACAAAGCTGCACGCCAGAACCGATACAGTCGTGCGAAGCAGCTGCTCAATAAGTACAATATTGAATTCATCGAACTGGAGAGCGGCGACCCAGTCGAGCTCTAAGGCGCGAAATTCTGCCTAAGCCACTCATCTAAGGAGCCACCACCACCACCACTCAGGCCGATTACTAAATCGCCTTTTTTAATGTGTTCGAGGACGACAGTTTTTAGCTTGTCATTTAGTCCCATTGGTCTAGCCACCGCTCGTGCCTGCGCATCGAGGTTTTTAATCAGTGTGGCTGGTTTAAGTACCGGCTGCGAAGGATCCTCGCGCGCCAAATAACTTGGCACCCAATAAAGCCCGTCCGCTCCGTCAAAGACGTCCTGGTGTTGATCTCTCATGTAGTGCATGCGCCGATTAGTGAGCGGCTCGTAGATGATGACTATCTTCTGTCCAGTTTTTTGGGCTGTTTCTAGAGCCACGCTCATAACGCCGCGGATTTTATCCGGCGTGTGGGCGTAATCGGTGTATAGATTGTCGGTTATTTTTTCGAAGCGGCGGCTGACGCCAGGGAAATCGCGCATCAACCGAACCAGTTGCTCAGGAGACTCTTGTGTCAAATGGGCTACGGCGCGGATAGCCAACCAGGCATCAAAACGGTTATATCTACCTAGCAGCTTAATCTTATCTATGTAGGTATTATTCTCCGATTCGACAAATACTCCTGGCGACGAATTACTTAACAAGTTAAGCTTTTCGGCATCCGCTTGCCAAAGCACAACTTCGTGGCTCTGCTTGGTAAACTCCTTGAAGGCATCATAATAATCTTCTTGTGTTGGAAAAATTTCGTGGTGGTCCCAAGCCAAACCGGTAATGACGGCCAGGCGGGGCTTAAAAGCCAAAAAATTGCGGTCGAATTCGTCGGCTTCGTAGATAAAATATTCGCTTCTGGGCTCGTATTGGCCCATCTCGCCAAAACTGGTTTTAGCGCCTACGCTATAACTCATCGGGACTTTGAGCTGTTTGAACAACCAGATGACCATAGCTGTAGTTGTAGTTTTGCCATGCGTTCCGGCTACCGCGACCATCTTTAGTTGTTTTTGCGACAAAATCTCATTTATAAACCCGTCTCGTCTCGATATTTTGATCTTGTTTTGATGGCAAAAAAGCAACTCCGGATTGTCATCCTTCAACGCTGAGGTATGAACAAACCAATCAATCGGTTTCCGGGCATGGACCGCTGCGACTTTTTCCGGCGTTTGTCCAATGTGTATCTCATTTATTCCATGGCCGCGCAGATATTTGATGTATTGACTGTCTTTTTCATCTGAACCACTAACATCGTATCCGGCCTGTTTGGCAATCAGAGCCAGCGGACCGATGCCCGCCCCGCCAATGCCCGAAAAATAGACATGCATAGTAAAAGGTTACAGGTTTTAGGGTATAGGTGCCAGTAATTTCCTCGGGAAGGTAGCCCGAGTATCGGATTCATTCCGTACCCGGCGCGATAGGAAACCCCGAAGGGGTGTCTTATAAGGCGATAGCCGCAGGTTATAGGAAATAGGAGTTAGGAAATAGGGATTAAAATGTATCATAGGTTAAGCATGATTAGAAAGATTTCTTCACTTTTTTACTATGGACCACGCTACGTTTTTTTAATTTTGTTTGTAGCTAGTGCTTTGTTGTCGGTCTATGCCCTACGGCAAAACAATCTGACGATGGTCAAACTCAGAGATAAGGTCTACGAAGTCGACAAAAACGGCGGCGATGTCAACGCTGCTCTGAATGATTTGCGCCAATATGTTTATTCCCATATGAATACCAACCTCTCGAGTGGTAATAATGCTATCAAGCCACCTATTCAACTCCGGTACACCTATGAGCGGCTAGTAACCGAGGCTGAAAAGGAGGCCAACGACATTGACTTGTACACCGAAGCGGCTAATTACTGTCAGGAACGGATTCCAGCCAGTGTCTCGATATCCGGTCGCAGCCGTATATCCTGCGTACAAGACTACATATTGAGCCACGGCGGCCAGCGGGCAGAGAAAATCCCGACCGCTCTTTATCAATTCGACTTTGTAAGTCCCTCGTGGAGTCCAGATTTCGCCGGCTGGAGTTTAATCCTAACGGCTGTCTTATTCTTGGTTTTTGTGGCCAAGATTTTTTACGACAAAATTTTAGGCACCCAACTTAGGCAGCAGTACTAAGGGCTGGTGTTGTTTTGATTTTGGCTGTTTGGTTGCGTGGAACCGGAGGTATTTTGGGTGCTGGTATTTGATTGAGTCTGGTTGGTCTGGTTGCTACAATCTGGACCGTTTGGATTCTGCTTGACGTATTCGGAAATTGCTTGGGCAACCTTACCGTCACTCTTGAGGTTTTCCCAAAAGGCTACTTGGCTTCGGTTAATCACCATTTCATCGTATGGTGAATGTAGTTGCTGGCAGCCCAACTTGGTTAACTGTGGGTTAGATTGGTTGTTATTGGCGCTTTGCTCGGTGGTTAGATAGTAAATATCCCGCAGCACGATGTATTTATCGGTCATTTTAGTGACGTGCCCGAAATAGGTTGAGTAGAGCACCGAACCGCTAGTGGCGCCGCCGTTAAGGAATACGGCCTGGTATTTACTTTTGTCGACTCTGTCGAACTCTGAATTGGTGGTGACGCTACCAAATCCAAGGTAGAGTGAAAGAGCTCCAAGCAACAGAGCAGAGCCCAGGATTAATATAAATAACTCTATGCGTACTGTTCTGGTAGCCCAGTCGATATGTTTCCGGCGCCCAGTATGGACCGGCGTATGCGCCGCACTATTAGCTGTATTTAGGGGTTGGGAGACCCGTCTATCTCCACCTCGCGATAGGAATTCCATCTGTTAGTATACCTCTTTTATTTACAATACTCTTTCATGATAACGCATAAGCGTTTTAATGAGCAAGTCTGACAAAAATCTTTAGATAACGATAGAGGTTGACAGATGATATAACCTCAGGTTATTTTAGGGGTACCATTAGTAAGTAACGGAGAGAGAGGGAGATAAGCAATGGCTTATAAGCATACAAACAGTAAAGGTGTTACATATCACTTAAACTCCAAAAACGTCACCCTTCGCGGGGGTAAGAAACAAATGATCTATTACTTTAGTAAAGACGAACGCAAAGATACCGCTGCCGACCTGCCAGGAGACCGCAAAGTCCAGGAAAACCCGCGCAACGGATTTCTGACTCTTAAGAGAAAATAAACCCGCTATACTGAACCGACAAAACACCCGCCTGCAGGCGGGTGTTTTTGATTACCTCCCCGAGGAAGATATTTCTAATTTCAAATCCTTAACCTTTATACTAAGTGCAGCATGAATCGATGGCTCACCCGCGCAAACCAGCGTATCTCACTCCCTGGCGCTGCAGCATTACTTATCGGTGCTTCACTTTTCGGGCAATTGCTGGGTTTTATACGCGTCCAGATTATCAATGGTAACTTTAACCGTCCCGGCGATATAACCACCGATGCCTACTTTGCAGCCTTTAAAATCCCCGACTTCTTTTTCTACACCATAGCTGCCGGCGCCCTGGGCGTGGCTTTCATGCCTTTTTTGGCCGATAAGCTGGCTCAGGGAGACAAGCGTGCCATCTGGCAAATCACTTCAGGCTTGCTCAACTTTCTTGGAATTCTGATGGCGTTGGTTGGCATTATTATGTTGGTTTTCACTGAGCCGCTGATAAAACTGGTGGTTGGCAATAATCTAGGTCCTGACCAAATGCACGACGCCGTTACCATCATGCGCATTGTCGCACTCAATCCTTTGTTGTTTACAATCTCTGGAATTTTGACTAGCTTGCAGCAAACATTTGGTCGCTTCTTTTTCTTCGCCTTGGCCCCTATTACTTACAATGTGTTCATCATCGCCAGCGTCTATGTGTTCAAAGATAATCTCGGTCTGATTGGACTCGGTTTTGGCGCCTTGGCTGGAGCCGTGGCTCAACTGTTAATTGTCTGTCTGGGTCTGATTGGGATGAATTTTAAATGGCGGCCGGTAATTAACTTTCGCAGCCCTGACTTTCGAGGAATATTGCGCAATCTGCCACCGCGCTCTATCGACCAGGGAATCGACTCCATCAACTCAATTGTTGAAACCAACCGGGCCAGTGTGCTTGGACGAGGCAACATCACATTTTACGAAAACGCCTACACATTACATCTGGTCCCCATCTTGTTAATCGGCACAGCCATTGCCACCGCCGCTTTTCCGCGGCTTAATGACCGGTTATCGCAAGGGCGAAGCGAC
>Ga0209640_10004547_pt1 | contig 12143 bp, 12 predicted proteins | sample RifCSP10_1_FD_184018 | JGI IMG/M metagenome (GOLD analysis project Ga0209640, IMG submission 184018) | Soil microbial communities from Rifle, Colorado - Rifle CSP2_sed 10_1 (SPAdes) (version 2) | ecosystem: Environmental > Terrestrial > Deep subsurface > Rock core/Sediment | place: Rifle... | reverse complement strand
ATCGAGACGCGTTCACTGCCCACTGCCTACTGCCTGCTGCCAACGTTCTGGAGCGGGAGACGGGGATCGAACCCGCGACCAACAGCTTGGAAGGCTGTGACTCTACCACTGAGTTACTCCCGCCTACGCGATTCGCGCTTCGGCGCGGCACGCCCGCCTTACGCCAGTGCCCTTCCACCCCGACTCCGCTTCGAACCTTCAACCGTCTCGCCCTGTTCGGCCGTCCGCCTCCGCCGCTGTGCGGCTCCAGCGCACCAGCCTCCACACGCAGGCTGGCTCGCCGAGCCGGAGCGCGCTCGCGTCTCACGCGAGCGGAGGCTGGTGGGGAGGGGAGGGTTCGAACCTCCGTAGCCACTAGGGCGGCAGATTTACAGTCTGCTGCGATTGACCGCTCCGCCACCTCCCCGAGAAAACCCGTTCCTCACGCCGTCGGAACCAGACACGGGCGCGGGACCCCACCAGGCGCGACCCGCGAATCCGCGCGTGTATCCGTGTGTCTTGGAATCCGTGTGTTTGGCGCTTCCCTGAAGATGCGGCTGGAGCGCCCGATGGAGCTGGCGGAGGGATTTGAACCCCCGACCGGCTGATTACAAATCAGCTGCTCTACCGGACTGAGCTACGCCAGCCAGACAAAGGGCACATAGTAGCACTTACCGTGCCAAATTGGCAACCAAGCCCCCGTGTTTACCCATGTTTCCCCCCACTGGCCGCTCGGCGACGTTGCCGGATCGCCTCAAAAAGCACCACTCCAGCGGCCACCGACACGTTCACGCTCCCGACCTGTCCGCTCATGGGGATCGAGGCGAGATGGTCACACCGCTCCCGCACGAGCCGCCGCAACCCGCTGCCCTCGGCGCCCAGCACGACGGCTGTCGGCAGCGTGAAGTCCACCTCGTCGTACGAGGTCGGGCCGTCCTCGGCCAGACCGACCGTCCAGACCCCAAGGTGCCTCAACTCGTCGAGGGCTCGCGCGATGTTCACCACCTCGGCAATCTTCACGTGTGCGACAGCACCCGAAGACGCCTTGGCCGCGATAGCCGAGCGCGCCGCGGATCGCCTCGTCTGGACGACGACCCCGCTGGCACCGGTCGCGTCTGCCGTGCGAAGGATGGCGCCAAGGTTGTGCGGATCTTCGACGCCGTCGAGCACGACGACGAGCGGAGGACCAGACGCCCCGCGCACCAAATCGTCGACGCTGTACTCGGTGGCGTTGTCCACGTCGGCCACCACCCCCTGATGCACCCCACCCGCCGCGCGGCGCGCAAGCACTTCCAGGCTCACCTGCGTCGGCCGGACACCGTGGGTGCTGGCAAAGGCCAGTAACTGCCGCATGCGCTCGTCGCGGCGCTCGGCGATCCACAGCTGTTTCACACGGCCGGCTCGCAGGGCCTCGGTGACGGGATTGATGCCATAGACGATCATGGACTCGTGGCTCTCGGCCTTGGGCCTTGGGCTTTGGGCTTCTGGCGTTAGTAGGCTCTAGGTTCCCGGTTCAACGCTGACGCGAACTCGGCGGCACGCGCGCGCGCGCTGGGAATCGACCTGATCGCGGACCGCTCCAGTGTCGCCCCCGCTTCGATCGCCGGGACCGCGATGTCGAGCTCCAGTCCTTCGGCTTCACCGGTCAACGCCAGACGGATCGGATGAAACAGCGCCTTCCCTTTCTGCCCGGTCCGATCGCGCACCCGTGCCGCGGCCGCACGAAATGCCTCGCGGTCGATCAGTGGACCCGACTGCTGGAGCTCTTCGCCCAGGGCCACGATCACCGCGCGCGACGAGGCGGCTTCAGCCTCGATCCCAGGCACAGCGAGCGCGCGCTCGGCGGAGTAGTCGAAGAGGAACGTGAGTCGCGCCGTGATCTGTTCGATCCGGTCCACCGACGCAGCCGCAACCGGCACAACCTTCGCCAGAAAATCGAGGTCGGACCGAGTGGGCTCGGCCAGCCATCCCTCGCGCTGCAGATACGGAACCGTCAGACCCACGAGTCGTTCGGGCGAGGCAACCTTCAGGTAGTGACGATTGACCCAGGCGAGCTTCTCGACATCGAACACGCCGGCGCTGTGCCCCACATCCTCCAGGCGAAATCGGGCGACCAGTGCCTCGACAGGCAGCAGCTCCTCGCCACCGCCTGGCGACCAGCCGAGGAGCGCCAGGTAGTTAGTCAACGCCTCAGGCAGGTAGCCACGAGCACGGAACTCTGCCACCGATGTCGCTCCATGGCGTTTCGACAGCGGGCTGTGGTCCGGGCCCATGACGAGCGACACATGCGCGAACGTTGGCGGGCGCCACCCGAACGCCTCGTAGAGCAGCAGCTGCCGCGGCGTATTCGAAATATGGTCTTCGCCGCGGACGACGTGGCTGATCTCCATCAACGCGTCATCGATCACGACGGCGAAGTTGTAGGCGGGAACACCGTCCGATCGCACGATGACCGGATCGCCAATGACATCGGTTGTGAACGAGACGGTTCCACGGACCACATCGTCGAAGCGGATCTCGCGGCCTTCAGGCACGCGGAATCGAATCGTGGCTGGTTCGCCGCGCTCAACGCGGCGACGCGTTTCGTCCCGCGACAGCCCACGACACCGGCCCGCGTACTTCGGCGGCTGACCCGCAGCGCGCGCGGCCACACGATCAGCTTCGAGCTGCTCCGCCGGGCAGAAGCACTGATACGCGTGCCCGAGGGCCATCAGCTCCACGGCGTGTGCGCGGTAGATGTGCAGGCGCTCAGACTGTCTGTAGGGGCCGTGGGCACCGCCAGCATCGATGCCTTCGTCCCACGTGAGGCCCATCCACCGCAAGTCCTCGAGAATCGCCTCCTCCGACGGGCGGCTCGAGCGCTCGAAGTCGGTGTCCTCGATGCGAAGGACGAAGGTGCCCTTCTGGCCGCGCGCGAGCAGCCAGTTGAAGAGCGCCGTCCGGGCATTGCCCACGTGCAGCTGGCCGGTCGGACTGGGCGCGAAGCGGACTCTCATGGCGCCCCGTGCAGCAGGACCACGGCATGAACCGCAATCGATTCGCCGGCACCCATCGAGTCGACGCCTTCGTTGGTCTTGCCTTTCACGCTGACCTGTGACGGCGCACAGCCGAGCGCCCCGGCGAGATTCGCGCACATGGCGTCGATGTACGACACGAGCTTCGGTCGCTGCGCGATCACGACGACGTCCACGTTCACCACAGCGAATCCCCGAGCGCGCGACACCTCCGCGGCGCGCCGCAACAACTCGAGGCTGTTGGCGCCCTCCCAGGCCGGGTCGGTATCGGGAAAATGCCGACCGATGTCGCCGGCAGCCGACGCGCCGAGCACTGCGTCGGTCACCGCGTGAGCAATCGCGTCGGCATCGGAGTGTCCCTGGAGGCCCCTGTCGAACGGGATCGTCACCCCACCGAGAATCAGAGGGCGGCCTGGCACGAGCCGATGCAGGTCGTAGCCGTTGCCCACTCGCAGCGCCGGCGCCGCTGGGGCGGACCCTGCCAGCAGGCGTTCGGCCATCTCGAGGTCGGCGGGCGTCGTGACCTTCAGGTTCCGGGGATCGCCTTCGACGAGGCGGACGCTGTGGCCGGCCAACTCAACCAGCGTCGCCTCGTCGGTGACATCGCCACCAAGCTCCAGCGCGTCGCGCAGCACCGCGGTCCGAAACGCCTGAGGGGTCTGCGCCAGATAGATTTCCTCTCGCGGCAGCGTGCCGAGGACGACGCCCTCGCCAGTGGCACGTTTCACGGTGTCGCGCGCCGCCACCGCCGCGATGGCCGCCCCGAATTCGGCTGCGGCGGCAACGGTGCGGCCGATCAACTCGGAGGTAACGAGCGGCCTCGCCGCATCATGGATGACCACGACGTCGGCGCGTTCGGCCACGCGCGCAAACGCGTGGGCCACCGAATCCCGCCGGCGTGTGCCACCGGCCACAATGTCGATTCGCTTCGCTCCCCCGCGGAGGTAGTCGGGTGGGAGATCGGCGATCTCAGCTGGCACCGCGACCACGATGTCGTCGATCACCGCGCACTGCCTGAAGACGTCGACGCTGCGCGCGAGCATCGGCTGCCCGCCGATCCTCAATAACTGCTTCGGGTGCGCACCGCCGTAGCGGAGGCCCCGGCCGGCGGCGGCGATGATGGCAGAGACGTGCACGCGCTGGAACTCGGATGTGGTAGTGATTCTAGCTGTGTGACCGCAACGCCGCCACTCCGGCGCCCCGCTCACTGTAGACTAGTCGACCGTATCGACTGAACGTGCAGGATCCGAACACGCCCTCGCCATCTTTGCACTCTATCAGGTTCTCCGCATGACACTCATCGAGCGCGTGAAGGGTGTCCTCGTGCTGAACGTAAGGACCTTCGAAGACATCGAGCGGGACGGGGCGGCCAACGGCCAGGCGTTCGCCGTCGTCATCGGCGCGAGCGTGGCCGCCGGGCTCGGCGCGGGGATGCAATCCGGCGCGTTCGGATTGATTCGCGAGACCCTCGCGGCGCTCATCGGATGGGTCATGTGGGCCGGGGTGACCTACGTGATCGGCGCGCGGCTGATCCCCGAACCCCAGACACGGACGGACATGGGGGAACTACTCAGGGTCATCGGCTTCGCCTACGCCCCAAATCTGTTCGCGTTCTTTGCTTTCGTTCCGGTGCTGGGCGGAGGCGTGCCGACCGTCGTCGCCTTCTGGCTGCTTGGCACGACAATCGTCGCGGTCCGTCAGGCGCTCGACTACACGAGCACCGCGCGCGCCACCGCGGTCGTGCTCACGGGGTGGCTCTTCTTCGTCCTGATTCAGTGGACCCTCTAGGACTTCAGGCCGACTGATCCTCGGCCTGCGCCAGGAGGCGCAGTCGCTCGACGGCGCGCACGATCTGCGCCCGAGTCTCCTCGGACAGGTCGACGAACTTCACCGCGAAGCCGTAGTCCGGGCGGGTATACAGCGTCTCGGCGTCCACCGTGATCAGGCCTTCGTACGGGAGCTCGAGGTCGAGCTTGATGCGCCGGCCAGGCGACACCTCGGTCAGAGACTCAATCAGGCAACCGCCCACGCTGAGGTCGTAGATCCGAAGACTCACCGTCAGCGCGCCGCGCCGGCGGCCTTCGAAAGGGCCGATGACGCGCGGGGTCAATCGGCGATCGGACACAGGCGGATTGTTCGAAGAAGCTGACATATCCGGACTGATAGCAACCTCGCTATGCCACCTATCGGCGCCACGCGCCAGGATCGACAGGGGTACGCCCCCGAATTAGCCAGCCTTAGCCAGCCTGTCGGCCTGTCTCGCGGCAGCCGGTGAACTCGGTCATGCGCGCCGACGTGGCATCGAGCACCCGTGCGAGGGTCGCCGCGTCCACGTCGCGGGGCGCGAAGACAACCAGGAGTGCCCGCGTGGTGGCAGCTGTCACCATGGTCCTCGCGGAATCGGACGTGGGATTTCCGAACGGCCCGCGACGATCGGCCAGCGTGATGCGGCCGCCTACGTGGACCTCGTCCTTGCGAATGCCGGGATAAGACTCGCCCGGGCGCCCGAGCCTGAGTTCAACGTCCTCCCCGTCGATCCGCGCCGCGTCGTAGAGTCCGTAAGGAAGCTGGAACTCGAGCGAACACCAGTTGCAGACGTCGACCATCGTGTTGATGCGGGGCAGCTTCTCGCCGCGCCGCACGCGGCGCAGCAACGCTTCTGAGGAAGGACGGGTCTTGGTCGGATCGAGACCGATTCGCTTGTACATTGTCCTCACCGCGCCGGTGTCCTCGGGAGGATGAGTCCGCGCGGCTGCCTCGACCGCGGCAAGCGGTGGATTGAGGCGACCATCGTGTTCGACGACTGTGGCTCCCTCCAGCCACAGCACGCCCGGACGAATGACCGCGGCCAGGTCAGGCGCGAGCGTGAACCGCATCGATGTCTGGAGGGGCCGATCCACAATCCGCCTCAGCGCTCGGGGCGATGACGCGTCGAACCTGCTCGCCGAACTGCTTCGGATCGGTGCCCGCCAGGTCCCGGGTATCGATTGGGTCGTGCACGACGAGCCGCACGGTGCCAGGGTACGTGGCCAGCCGTCCCCTCAGCATGACATGGCGGCTGCCAACGATTGACAGCGGCACGACGGGCAGGCCCGCTTCGAGCGCCAGGTAGAAGCTGCCGCGCTTGAACCGGCCCACACGGCCATCTCGGCTGCGCGTGCCCTCTGGAAACACGACGAGTGACAGGCCGTTAACGGTCAGCCGGGATGCCCAGTCGAAGATTCTGGCGCGGTCCGGACGGCGGCGATCGACGAGCATGTGGCCCGTGCGCCGCAAGTGCCAGCCAAGAAACGGAACGCTGCCAAGCGAGGCCTTCGCGATGATTCGCAACTGGTACGGCAGCGACCAGAACAGAATCGGGATGTCGTAAGTGCTCTGATGATTGGCCACAAACACGTAGGTGCGGCCCGGCTCGAGGCGCTCCAGCCCGACGCATTCCACGCGAACGCCTGTCGTCACCAGAATAAGGCGGGACCACGTGCGCGCGCACCAATGCGCAACGTAGCCACTGCGCTCGAACAGACTCGAGGCAATCGACAGTGTGCCCAGGACCACGGTGTACACACTGATGGCCGGAATCAGGAAGAAGACCGTGCGCCACCAATGGAAGGGAGGCATTCTCGCCTCATTTGCCGGCCGCGGCGGCCGACGAGGGCATCTGTGGGCGAGGCCGGCGAGGGGAGTCGGCCTCTGCAGGCACCGCCGCAGCCGGCGCCGCGGCCTGCGCGGCGCCAGTCTCGATGAATCGCCCGAAGATCATCTTGCCCGCCGTCGTCTGCAGGACGCTCGTGACCACCACGTCGATCGTTCTCCCGATCATCCTCCGTGCGTTGTCGACCACGACCATCGTGCCGTCATCCAGATAGGCGACTCCCTGGTTGGGCTCCTTGCCCTCCTTGAGGATGAATACCTTCATGAGCTCGCCAGGAAGCACGACCGGCCTGAGCGAGTTCGCCAGTTCGTTCACGTTGAGCACTTGCACGCCGCGCAGCTGCGCGACCTTGTTGAGGTTGAAGTCGTTTGTGAGGATCTTGCCCGGTAGCGCCTTGGCCAACTCGATGAGCTTCAAGTCCACTTCGCGGATCTCGGGGAAATCCACGTCCGAGATCATGACGTCGACTCCTGCCATCTTCTGGATCTTCTGCAGGATGTCGAGTCCCCGTCGACCGCGGTTACGCTTCATCGAATCGGAGGAATCGGCCACCATCTGCAGCTCTCGCAACACGAACTGCGGAACGACGAGCGTGCCGTCCATGAAGCCGGTCTCACAGATGTCGGCGATCCGCCCGTCGATGATGACGCTCGTGTCGAGCACTCGATAGCGCCTGCGCGGACCGGCCGATCGGAACAGGCGGACCAGGTTCTCCGGCTCCAGCCACTCGCCCCTGCGCGCGCCGATCACCAGGCCGAGATACGGAAGCGCCAGAAGAATGACGCTGTGCAAGAACACCACGCGACCATCGCCCAGATTCGCCCAGTACATCGCGGCGCCAATCGTTTTGGCGGCGACCAGGCCCACGGCCCCGCCGAGCAATGCGCTCACCAAGTGCGTGACCGAGATGTTCTTGAGGCGGACCTCCAAGGCCACGACGAGCAGGCCGAGCAGCAGCCCGAACAGGGCGTTGAGGAAGAGGCGCTCGGCGACAAGTGGCTGAAGCTGATACGCCGAATAACCAAGGGCCGCCACGAAGGCGGCGCGGACGAGCAGGAACCACACCATGACAGACCCCCGGGAACAAGCAGCCGACCGGTATGAATGACTGAACCTTAGAACCGCCCGTCCCGAAAATCAAGCGATCAACTCGTCGAGCGCCTCGCCCACCGTCCGGACACCGACGAGTTCACAATCCCCTTCGCCCACCGTTGAACCCGTGGGGGCAACGTTGCCCGCCGGCAGGATGATGCGACTGAAGCCCATGTGCACGGCTTCTCGAATGCGCAGGGCCGCATGCGGAATGCCTCTGATCTCCCCGCTCAGGCCGACTTCGCCAAACACCGCCGTCGAGGGCGACAGGCTCCTGTTCCGAACGCTCGACGCCACCGCCGCGACCACGCTCAGGTCCGCAGCGGGCTCGTCGATCGTCATCCCCCCGGCGATGTTCACATACACATCGTCGCCCGCGAGCGACAGGCCCGCGCGCTTTTCGAGCACGGCGAGCAAGAGGGCGAGGCGATTCTGGTCCACCCCAATCGCCATGCGCCTCGCGTTGCCATAGGTGCTCGTGCTCACGAGCGCCTGCACTTCGACCATGATGGGGCGCGACCCTTCCACGCAACACAACACGGCCGATCCGGGCGATCCCGCGGCGCGCTCGGAAAGAAACAGCGTCGAGGGGTTCGGCACCGGGCGCAGCCCGCTGCTGGTCATCTCGAACACACCGAGCTCACTCGCCGCACCGAAGCGGTTCTTCACGGCGCGCACGACGCGGTGCGCGTGATGCCGCTCGCCCTCGAAATACAGCACCGTATCGACCACGTGCTCGAGGACTTTCGGCCCGGCAAGCGCGCCGTCCTTGGTGACGTGGCCAACGAGCACGGTGGGAACGTTCTGTCCCTTGGCGGCAAACAGGAACTGGGTGGCCGCCTCACGCACCTGACCGATGCTGCCCGGCGCGGACTGAAACCGGGCAGACCACACCGTCTGCACCGAATCGACCACGAGCAGGGCCGGCTTCAGCCGCGCCAGTTCTTCGAGAATGCGCTCGATGCACGTCTCGGCGAGCAGATACAGCGGCGCGGAGCCAATCCCGATCCGATCGCCGCGTATCTTGATCTGGTGTTCGGACTCCTCACCCGACGCGTACAGCACCGGACCCACGGTGCGGGCGAAATGGGCAGCGGCCTGCAGGAGCAGTGTCGACTTGCCAATCCCGGGCTCACCCCCGAGCAGGATGAGCGAGCCCGGAACCACGCCGCCGCCGAGGACACGGTCGAACTCGCCAATACCAGTCGAAAGACGCAGCCCCTGCGCCATCTCAACGTCTGCGTACGCCTTGGCGGTGGATGTCGTCGCAAATTGCCCGAACCGGTTGCCAGCCGCGCCCTGGATCCCGGGTTCAGCCGAGCGCTCCTCGACCAGTGAATTCCAGGCTCCACACTCCGTGCAGCGCCCCATCCACTTGGGCGCTTGAGCGCCACATTCCTGGCACACGAATACGACTTTGGGGGCCTTCATGCGTTCAACTCCCAACTGTATCGCGACTCCAACCCCCAACTCCCAATGTTTCCACACGGACTCACGTTGGAAGTTGGGGGCAGAGTCACGTTTGGGAGTTGGGAGTTGAGTCGTAGTGCCTTTCGATACGCGTACCGAGACGGCAAACGATCTCCCACGGGATGGTGCCGATGGCGGCGGCCATCTCCCGCGCATCGATCTGCTGCCAACTCTCATTGCCCTGGCGCCCGAGGATGACCACCTCGTCGCCCGGTTGCACCTGTTCCAGGTCGGTGACGTCGACCGTGAGCATGTCCATCGACAGCGCGCCAACGATGGGTAATCGGCGTCCCCGGATGAGCACATGGCCGCATCCGCACAAACGCGTGTCGAGGCCGTCGGCATAACCGGCCGGCACGACGGCGATACTGCTGGGCTCTGGCACCTGATGCCGCCATCCGTATCCCACCCCTTCCCCGGGCCTCAGTCCCTTGACGGCGACGACGCGACTCGTCAACGACATCACCGGGGTGAGTGCAATGGTTGTCGCGAGCGGCGGCGGCACGATGCCGTACAGCAGGAGACCAGGACGCACCGCGTCGTACCACACACGGGCGTCGCGTAGCAGCGCGGCGCTGTTCGACGCGTGCCGCACACGCGGGCGGGCGCCCAGCGCAGACACCGTGGCGAGCGCCTGCTCGAACCGATCGCGCTGGTGAGCGAACACGTCGCTCTCGGGCACGTCGGCGGACGCAAAGTGCGTGTACACCGCATCGAGCTGTAGATTGGGACTCGCGAGCAGTTCTGGAAGAGTGTGCCGCAAATTATCATGACGAAATCCGAGCCGGTTCATACCGGTGTCGATCTTCAGGTGATAAGCGACCTTCGACCGGTGTCGTGCCGCCGCGGCTTGCACCGCCCGGGCTGCGCCGGGTGTAGAAATCGTCGGTGTCAGCTCGAATTCGAAGAGCCCGTCCAGGTTGCTGACGCTCAGGGCACCAAACACCAGGATCGGCACACGGACACCGGCCTGGCGCAACACGATGCCCTCTTCGATGTCCGCGCACGCCAGCATCGTGGCGCCAGCCTGCTCGAGCGCGAGGGCCACTTGGGGCGCCCCGTGGCCGTAGGCGTTGGCCTTGACGACGGCGATGATGGCCGGAGGAGAGGCCGACACGGGGGCCGAAGCCCCCTCGCCACCGGCAAGAAAAGCCTGAATCGCCGCGAAGTTGTGTTTCAGCGCATGGAGGTCAACGCGGGCGATGGTGCTGCGGATCAATGCTCTACGCACCCTGGGCGAGACTGGCGAACCGCGTCTGTTCCCGCAGGAAGGCCAGGCGCACGACGCCCGTCGGGCCGTTGCGCTGTTTGGCCAAGATCAGCTCCGCGATGCCTGCGTCCGGACTGTTCGGATCCCGGTTGTACACATCGTCCCGGTAGATGAGCACCACCACGTCGGCATCCTGTTCGAGCGCGCCGGACTCGCGCAGATCGGACAACTGAGGCCGGTGGTCCGACCTCGACTCCGGAGCCCGGCTCAACTGCGACAGCACCACGATCGGAATGTTCAGCTCTTTCGCCAGTCCCTTGAGCGACCTGGAGATCGAGGCCAACTCGAGCGTCCGGTTCTCGAAGCGGCCACGACTGCTCATGAGCTGGATGTAATCGACCACGAGCAGGCTGAGACCATGCTCGGCCTGGAGCCGGCGAGCCTTGGCCCGCATCTCGAGGACGCTGACATTCGCCGTGTCGTCGATGTACAACTTCATCGCGTTCAGCGTCTCGAGCGCGTGGGAGATCCGGTGATAGTCGCTGCCTCCAATGGCGCCCGCCAGCAGCCGATGCCCGTCGATTTGCGCCTCGGCGGTGAGCAGACGCAGAAACAGCGACTCTTTCGACATCTCCAGGCTGAAGAAGCCGACCACGTGGTCGTCGAGGACCGAGACGTGCTGGGCCACGTTGAGCACCAGACTGGTCTTGCCCATCGACGGCCGCGCCGCCACGATGATGAGATCGCCACGCTGAAAACCACGCGTCATCTCGTCCAGATCGACAAAGCCGGTCGGGACGCCCGTGATGAGGCGCTTCTGTTCGAACAGTTGCTCGATCTTGGGGAAGCTCTCCTTCACCAGGTCCCGCATCGGCACGAAACCGGCCTTCAACCGGTCGTCGGCCACGGCGAAGATGGCGCTCTCGGCCTCATCGAGGATCAGGTCGGACTCCTGGTCCGCCTCGTACGCGTTGCTGAGGATCTTGCTCGCGGCGTAAATCAGGTTGCGCAGCGTCGCCTTTTCCTTGACGATGCGCGCGTAGTACTCGACGTTGGTGGCACGCGGCACGCCATCGGCGAGCGAGGCCACGTAGGCGGGCCCGCCCACCTCGTCGAGTTCACCGGCACGCGCCAGTTCCTCTTTCAGTGTGACGAAATCAATCGCGTCGCGGCGCTCGCTGAGCGCCACCATGCGCTCGAAGATGCGGCGATGCGCGTCGCGATAGAAGTCGCCGCTGTCGATGACCTGCGCGGCCAGATTGAACGCGTCGTTGTGGACCAGGATCGCGCCGAGCACCGAACGCTCGGCTTCGAGGTTGTGCGGAAGCGTTCGCTCCGCAGCGGCAACAGCGGTATCGGCCATGAACTGACGTACAGCGGAAGTGTGGTACGCGGAGAACAGGCAGTGTAGCAGACCCGCGAACGATCTTACAGGCTCGCCAACGCCTGCTTGACCTTGGCGTAGTCCGGCTCGTTGCGCGCGTCCTCGAGCACCTCACGGTAGCGCACGATTCCACCGCGGTCGATCACGAAGGTCGAGCGCTTCGCGATGTTCTTCAGGCCGATCATGTCCGGATTGACCACACCGTACTGGCGAATCACGTCCTTGTTGAAATCACTCAGTAACGCAGTAGTGTCCGGTTAATTTCAGGATCATCGACTTGAAAGCCAATAGTGACGCGGGGTTCGGGGCAAGAGGAGGTGTCCCCGACTTGAATTGGAAATC
>Ga0209640_10004546_pt1 | contig 12146 bp, 13 predicted proteins | sample RifCSP10_1_FD_184018 | JGI IMG/M metagenome (GOLD analysis project Ga0209640, IMG submission 184018) | Soil microbial communities from Rifle, Colorado - Rifle CSP2_sed 10_1 (SPAdes) (version 2) | ecosystem: Environmental > Terrestrial > Deep subsurface > Rock core/Sediment | place: Rifle... | reverse complement strand
TGGCCTCGTAAATCAACCGGCACCAAAGCAAGTGCGAACAAGAACGAACTCGCACTCGCCGCCTAGTCGAATCTAGGTAAGGCGACGCCGACCCGGGTTCGGCCCGAGACCCGGGAGCCGGCGCCAACGATCGGGCTCGGCGCCGAGGGAGAGCCAATCGCCCGGAGCGCGACACTTCAGGATGGCTGGCCCGTCGGTTGGTCGTTCGCGAACCGGCCGGTGGGCGAGATCAAGCGCGAACTACGCTCGTAGACGCTCTGTTCGGTGCGACCGCGGACGCGGGTTCGATTCCCGCCGCCTCCACTCTGTAAGAAGAGGGCGAAGGAGTACGACAAACGACAAACCGCCCTGTGCAGGAAGAAAGCCTGCGCAGGAGTGCGAACGGCTCCGCACAGAAAGTGGCCGATTTGCGACCAGGTCTCGTCGTCGCGGTCGCAGCCGGGTAGCAGCCGCGCGGGCGTTGGGTCGCATGCGACCCACGGCGGCGCGGCTGGGCTCGGCAACCGCACGTCGACGGAGGTTCGGTGGGCCGTCGTCGTAGCACCACCTTCGGGGACGGCTCGGAGCAGCTGTCGCTCGTCCAGGTCGAGCCTCCTCCCGGTCGCCGGCGTCGCACGAGGTACGTGCACGTCCATACGCCGGAGGAGCTGGCCGCCTTCGACCGTTCGAAGGCGATCATCGCGGAGATCCGTGGTGACAGTCTCGGTGCGGACGAGAAGTGGTGCCCCGGCGGCTGCGGGAAGCTGATCCGGCGGGAGCGGCGCTCGTGCGGGCGGCGGTGGTGTGATGCCGTGCGTCCCTCATGGGCATCGTCCTTCCGCTCAGTGATCCACTCGGCTCTCGATGCGTACTGCGACCTGTTCGGCTCCGAAGCGAAAGTGCTTCAGGGCGTGCTGACGTGCACGGCTGAACCCTGGTGGTGGGACACGTCGAAGTGCACGCATCCTCCCGACGTCGCATGTTCCGGGCCGCTCGGATGCCGTGTTCTCGACTCGGTTGCAGAAGAGCAGCGGCGGCTCTGGTCGGCACGACGTCACGAAACATTGAACGCAGCTCGGACGGCTGCCATCGGGCAGCTGCGGCGCGAGGGATGGACAGAAGAGAAGATGCCGAGCCTGCTCCTGTGGGTTCTGGAAGATCAGTCGCGAGGAGTTCCGCACCTTCACTTCGTCCTCGGGCACACGACGGCTCTCGAGAAGGCATTCGCTCGCACGTTCTTCCGAGATTTGAAGTCGCCGGCGTACGCGCACGGGCTTGGTCATACGACTACGTACGAGACGGCTGTGCTTGAACAGGGGAGGTACGAGGCTCGTCGGCTCAGGAACTACGTCTCCAAGCTCGGGCAGTACCTCTCGAAGAGCGAGGGCGCGGCGGCGTTCCTCTTGCGCCATTCGGGCGAGCGTGTGTTCTACGTCGCACCGTGGCTCAGCCGGATCTCTGGCGTGACGATGACGGTGGCCCGCTTGTCGCGGCGCGTGTGGGCAGCGCGGAAGGGCTTGATCGACATGCCGAGGATGACCGAGTCACAAGAACAGGTTGTGCTGCGCCTGCTTGATCCAGCGGCATGCGCACCTAACGCACCGTGATGATTACGTCCGCACGTCCCCGTAACGTCAACCCGTGTCTACGAGCAAAACCCAGGTGGACGCGTCGGATGCAGAGCACGACGACGTCGTTCTGCGCTGGGTAGCGCGTCGCCTCTGGGGGCTTCAACAGCGTCTCAACGGCGTTCTGTACTACCGCCTAGCGGCACCGTTCGAGCGCCGGAATGACGGACAACCGTGGCTCTACTTCAATTACGTCTACGTCTTCGCGCTGTGGGTTCCAGTGGTCACCGCGGCGTACTTCCTCAGCGGTAACGGAAGTGGAGGGTGGTGGCTCTTGCTCGCCGTCCCGGGGGCCTGGCGCTGGCTTGAAGTCCTCGTCTGGTGGGTGAAACTGTTGCTTGACAGGACGCACACCAACATCCTGGCGGCCGAGCGGAACCTCATGTTCCTTGCTGTCGACGCGGCCGTTGTCATCGCAGCGAGCACGGTGATCTGGCGGACGTCGGGATGGGGCAAGAGCGTGTCGTGGGTCGATGCGTTCGCGACGTTCTCGCTCAACGGGCCGCCTCCGGCAACACAGGGCGCCGGTCCAGAGCTGCTCGCGGGGTTACTAGCTCTAACCGGCCTGCTGCTCCTGGGTGGCGGGCTTGCCCTTCTGATCGGGATCGTGGGAACACGTGTGAAGGTCGTCCCCGAGCAGTACACCGGCCCCCGCGGGTCGTCCGAGTAGGTCTACCGCTTCAGTCTGCGCCCGCTCGCCCGCGACTCCCCCGGCGGACGGCTCGGCTTGGGGGCCACGCGGGAGCGAAGCGATCGCGGGGGCCGGGCCGGACGACGCGCGGGCGGGCGCTCTCGCTAGATCGGCCAGGGTGGTGTCCAGACCGGCATCTCCTGCTTGAACTCACATTCCCACAGGGTGCGAAACACGTCGTGCGCCAGGCGCTCGAGATCCTGAGCCTCGCGACCGGCGATGAGAACCTTGTAGATGAACGTAGGCAGCGCTGACTTCACGACAGCGTCTTCGTCGATCTCAATGGTTGCTACATGCGACTCCCCGGGTCCAAGCGGCCGACCTGTTCCGAGCTTTGTGAAACTGACGTTGGTCTCCCGGGCTGCAACGACGAAGACCTCGTCAACGACCGCTGCGACCGTCGCGAGCGTCTGATGCTTGTCCTCGTTGGAGAGCTGAGCGAGGCGAAAGAGCGGCTCCCACGCTCGTTCCTCAGCGTTCGTGGCTCGCACGTAGGGCTGTGCGCGTCGGATCGCCGCGAGTACCTGCTCGTCTACAAACGCGCAGGCGTTTCGCGGATTGGATCGGGTCTTCGCCTGTCTGAACTCGTCGCCCCTGTCGCAGATCGGGAATCCAGTCCAGCGTGTTCGGTACTGCGGTGGTGTCGCCGCCCAGACGACGTGATCAAGCGCCGCCCTCAGGTTCTGAACTACGTCACCCGCACGCAGTGCCCAGTGAGTCTCCGGCGGTTTCCTTTCACGGGCATGACACTCGAAGCGCGTTACACGGCTCGACACCATCTGGATGGTCGTCGGGAATTCGTACGCCTTGGCGTCTTCGTATTCGTCGATCTCGGTGATGAGCTGGTGGAGCAGCGCGATCCCATGTTCCAGTTTGCGACGAGCCGAAGTTGCGTGCCAGCCCGCGCCGTCCATCCACGGCCACAACTCACTGTCCATCGGCGCGATCATCGCAGGATGATTTGCGACGACGTCTGCGGACTTGAAGGATGGCCGGACGACGGTCGTTCCCAATCAGCCTCCAGAGGATCACTTCGAAAGTTACGACGTCACATGGGCGCCCAATGGGAAGAGCCTCGCTTTCGTGAACGGCGATCGGGTGTTTACGATTGCCATCGACGGTAGCGATCTCCGCAAGCTTGGACGGGGATCGTTCCCCACATGGGCCCCTGACAGCGAGCATGTCGTCTTCGCGTCTGGCGTGTACAGAGGCCCCGAACTTGACATTGCAGTCATCCGGGCTGACGGCACAGGGGTTCGGTTACTCGGGCGCGGTCTCTACCCGGACGTGTCGCCCTCCGGCGACGAGGTCGCTTACTCGACGTCGACCGGAATCTTCGTGACTCCGTTTGAGGGAGGAGAACCGAGGCTCGTCGTCCCGAACGGCTTCGGACCTGTGTGGTCGCCAGACGGCAAGTTTCTGGCGTTTACGCGCTACACAGAGTGCGGCCACGCTGCCTGCAGCGGGCGCATTTGTCGTGCCGGTCGAGGGCGGAGAGCCTCGTGCAATCGGACCCACGATGGGTGACCCCGGAGGCCCCGGACAATGGATCCAGTGACCCGAGCTGCCGCTCTCTGGGCGTCAGCCTCGGGATCCGGGTCGCAGGAAGGACGCAAGGCGGTCTGACGATGGCTGTGTTGAGCGGATCTTCGCTCCTCTCGAACCCATCGCCTCCACTTTCCCTCGGAATCGACATCTTTTCGGCGGGAATCGAAGCTGTTGGGGCGGTGCGATTGATCGGTGGTTGCGCGATCGCCCACTTGACGCACTCTGCCTTCACCTGTACCTTTACTTCGTATGAGAGAAGTAAGGAAAAGACGTCGTGGGTTCACGCGGATCAGCGCCAAGCATCAGGCCACCATCCCGGTGCACGCTCTCAAGGAGGCAGGGCTGAAGCCGGGCGACGAAGTCCGCGTGGTGGCGGCCGGCCGAGGTCGCCTCGTGCTCGAGCGGGACGTGAACGTCGTCGAGCGTCACGCCGGCGCGCTCCGCGGCGTCTACGACCGCGGCGAACTCGACCATCTGCGCGACGAGTGGCGCTAGTCGTCGTCGACGCGTCGGTCGTCATCGGGTTCCTCGACCCGGACGATGCGCTGCACGAGGCGGCCGTTCGCGCGTTGACCGAACACCAACACGACGAGTTGGTCGTACCGGCTTCCGTCTACGCCGAGATCCTGGTTGGGCCATACCGCAAGGGAGCGCAAGCAGTTGCCGAGGTCGAAGCGTTCCTCGAAGACTTCGCGGTCAAGATCGAGGCGATCACCCCTGCGATCGCCCGAGCGGCGGCGCGTCTTCGCGGCGGATCGAAGAGCGTTCGCCTCCCGGATGCACTCGTCCTTGCGACGGCGGACGAGGTCGGCGCAGACAGGGTGCTTACCGGCGACGACTCATGGGCCAGGATCAGTCGCCGCGTGACTCTCGTTCACAGCCGCTGACGCGTCGGCGGGAATCTTGCGCGGGTTCGATTCCCGCCGCCTCCACTCTCGACTCTCAGCTGACGACCGGGCTCGGAAGCCGAGCGGCGACGATGCTCCCTGCTGCCTCGGCACTCGCCGGATGACCGGTCACCGTGGCGACGAACGTCTCGCGGTCGAGGGCTCCTAGACAGAGAGGCGTGATCGCCCGAACCGTCGCGGTGCGCGGCACGTCACGAAGGAGCGCGACCTCGCCGAAGAAGTCGCCCGGCCCGAGCGTGCGTATGCGTCCGTCGCGGGTCTCGACGGCGGCGCGTCCGTCCGCGATCACGTAGAACCGGTCGCCCTGATCACCCTCTTCGAATACCGCAGCCCCGCCTTCGACTCGCGCTTCGACGAGCGCTTTGGCAAGGCGCTCCAGCGCCGGCGCTGCGAGCGGCGCGAAGATCGGCACACGGCGCAGTAGCTCGACTTGCTCTCGGGGCGCGGCCGCCGCCCCGTCGATCGCCGTCAGCGGGCGCCACAGTGGAACCAGGATCACGGGCAGGATCAACCCCGCGACGAGAGTGGCACCGCGCGTGCCCAACGCCGAGACGAGAAGAGGCGCGAGTAACGATCCGAAAGCCATTCTGTTGCAATCGTCGTGGTGCTCACTCTGGCCGGCTTACCGTCGGTCGCCGCCGACATCGGGTTCTCGCTCTCTTGAGCTGATTTTTTCCCAGCGGTTGTAGATTATTACACTCGTGAGACAGGAGTCAGGCGTCACGGAAGAGGACGACGAGGAGCTGGTGGTCGGCGACCCTTCGGTCGTCGCGGCGTTGTACGACCCGCTGCGATATCGCCTCTTCCGTCTGCTCGAGACACCGAGGTCGGTGGCCGAGCTTGCGGCGGAGGTCCGCATACCGGCGAACCGGCTCTACTACCACGTGCGCCGGCTCGTCGCGTGCGGTCTCGTGCGCCAGGTCGACGCGCGGGCCTCCGGTAGGCACACGGAGCGCATTTACGGCGCCTCGCGGATCAGGTTCTCCGGCGACCTCGAGGTGTACAGCGGTGGGTTCCTCCGGGGCGTCACCGAAGAGCTCGAGGTCGGTCTTCGGAGCGTCCGGGACGATACGCCGAGCCTTATCTCGTATCACGCCGTCTCGCTGACACCGCAGCGTGCGAAGGAGCTCGAGGACCGACTCCGCGGCCTTATCGCGGAGTACGAGAGAACGGGCTCGAGGTCGAAGGCGGCTCGCCGTTACGGCGTTCTCGGGGTCCTCGCCCCCCTGCGAGAAGGAGACCCGCAGTGATCGAGATCCGCGACATGGCGAACGGCGAGATTGCGTTCCTGCAGGAGATGCTCTATGCGGCGCTCGCGTGGAGGCCGGACGTCGAGCTGCCGTCGAGGGAATGGGTGCTCGAGCATCCCCAGGTCGTGATCTTCCACAAGGGCTGGGGTCGCGCCGGAGATACTGCGCTCGTCGCGGAGGAGGATGGACGGCCGATCGGAGCCGTCTGGTGCCGGTTCTTCACCCAGGCAGAGCACGGCGAGGGGTACGTCGACGAGGAGACGCCCGAGCTCGCGATCGCTGTCGTCGACGGCTTTCGCGGACGCGGCGTCGGCCGGAGTCTGATGGAGGAGATGCACGAGCGCGCGCGACGCGATGGCCTCGAGCGCATTTCGCTCAGCGTCGACGCGGACAATCCGGCGAAGCGGCTCTACGCCGCGCTCGGCTATGTCGACTACGAGCCAGGCGACGGTCTGGGGAGGATGATCCTCGACCTGCGCTGAGCTTCCGGAGGTCTTTCGGGGGCCCGCTCCGAGGGCTCAAGAGCCTCGAGGACTAGACCGATACTTAGCAGCGGATGTCACCTACCCGGACCCTTCCCCTCCGGACGGCCCCGACGGGCCTCCAGCCGCACGCCCGAGTCGGGATCGCCGCGGTCGCTCTCCTGCTGACGCTGACGATCTACGTCATCGGCTTCTCGGTCGACCACACGGACGCGCCGCTGTTGCTGCTCGCAGTACCGCTGGCGCTGGCCTCGATGGCGTACGGGATGCGTGGCGGGATCGGAATGGGCGTCCTCGCGTCGTTCGTGGCAGCGGCGTGGTGGGTCGCGAAGAGTCAGTACGGAGGTATGGCCTGGATCTCTTGGCGTGTCATCACGTGCTTGTTCATCGGTGCACTGCTCGGCTGGTTTGCCGGCTCGCGCCAGTCGCTCGCGCGTGCGGTCGCGAATCACCGATCGCTCTCACTGGACTTGATCGCCACCGCCAGCTTCGACGGGTACTTCACCGAGGTGAACCCGGCGTTCACGCGAACGCTTGGCTTCACGTCCGAGGAGCTCCTCTCCGAGCCGTTCGTCAACTTCGTTCACCCGGACGACGTCGAGCCGACGCTCGCCGCGATTGTCGAGCAGACCGAGGAGGGGCGCGACGTCCTCAACTTCCAGAATCGCTATCGGACGAAGGACGGGTCGTACCGGTGGCTCGAGTGGACGTCGAGTCCGGATCCGCGGGGCCGCGAGCTGATCGCAGTCGCTCGTGACGTCACCGACCGCAAGCAACTCGAGGAGCTGGAGCGCGAGTATCAGCACCGACTCGAGAACGATGTGCGCGAGCGGACGAAGGAGTTGAACCGGCGGAACGCAGACCTCGACGCGGCGCGACGCGAGACGCTGTATCGACTCGCGCTCGCGGCCGAGTACCGCGACGACGACACCTTCGAGCACACCGAGCGCATCCGCGATTCGGTCGCTCTCCTCGCCGCCGAGCTCGGGCTCCCCGAGAGCGATGTCGAGCTGATCCGGGATGCTGCTCCGCTGCACGACATCGGGAAGCTCGGAGTGTCGGACGCGGTGCTTCTGAAGCCGGGCAAGCTGACGGCGGACGAGCTCGAGCACATGAGGCGGCACGCTGAGACCGGCGCGAGGATCCTGTCGGGAAGCTCATCGGACGTCCTCCGAGCAGGCGAGGAGATAGCACGCAGTCACCACGAGTGGTGGGACGGCACGGGCTACCCCTCGCGGCTCCGGGGCGAAGAGATCCCGCTCTCGGCGCGAATCGTCGCCGTGGCTGACGTGTTCGACGCGCTCACGCACAAACGTCCGTACAAGCCGGCTTGGCCCATGGACGAGGCCGTTGCGGAGATCCACAGGCTCCGTAGCCTCCAGTTCGACCCGCTGGTCGTCGACGCCTTCGACCGGCTCGATCCGTACCGGCTCGCCGGTATCCCGCGTACGGACGAGGCTCGGCCACTGGCGTCGAAGCAGACCCGGGCCGCATAGCGCGATTGCGCGATCCGCGGGCCGCGTAGGCTGACTTCTTTCCCGTAGGAGAGTTGTTTTGGACCCGCTCGTCCCACCCCCGCTTGCAGGCAGGACCTTCCACTCGGCCCGTCGGATCCGGCTTGCCGATCGCGATGGCCAGGGGCGACTGAGGCTCGACGCGGTGGCGCGGTTCTTCCAGGACGTCGCCACCGACGATGCCGATGAGACGGGCTGGGGCGCGCCCGACCACCTGTGGGTGGTGCGACGCCTGCGAATCGACGTCGTCGCGCCGTTTCTCGACGACCGGGAGGCGGAGCTCGTCACGTGGTGCTCCGGAACGGCGGCGCTCGCAGCCGGGCGACGCCTGTCGCTCACCGGCGACCGCGGTGGACGGATCGAGCTCGACAGCGTCTGGATCCACCTGGGCCCGGACGCGAGGCCCGCCAGGATCGAAGGGTTCGGTGTCTACGCCGAGTCGGCAGGCGGCCGTGTGGTCTCCACACGGCTCGAGCTCCCGGAACCGCCGCGGGACGGGCGGCGTGCACCCTGGCCGCTGCGAACGAGCGACATCGACCTCCTGGGCCACGTGAACAACGCCGCCTACTGGGAGGCCGTGGAGCAGCGTCTGGCCGAGGTCGGCCCGGACCCTCGGCTGCCGGTTCGGGCGCGCCTCGACTACCGTCACGCGATCGATCTCGAGGACGAGATCGAGCTCGTGGAGTCTTCCGAGAACGGGCGGCTCGCGGTGGCGTTTACGGTTGACGAGATCGTCAAGGCCGTCGCTTCGGTGGAGCAGCTCGCGTAGCTCAGGGCGCCTCGAGATCGCGGCGCTCGACGAGCCGCGAGCCGGCGAGCAAGACGACGAGCGCCGCTACGACAACGGCAAGCACGCCCCAGCCGTCGGCGCCCTTCTGAAGCGGGGACGAGCCCACGAGCCAAAACGGCGACAGAACGCGAAAGGGATCGAGCCAGCCTGCGAGCTCGTGGAGGCCGCTCACCAGATACGCCGCGGCCGCAGCGCCCGCCGGGATCCCGATCGCGAGCGTCCGGCTCGGAACCGCGGCGCCGACCGCCAGCGCCAGCCAGCCGAAGAGGAGTCCGAGCGCGGCCAGAGACATCAGTGCGGATGCCAGTCTCGGGAACGACAGATCGAGTCCGACGAGAGGGTCGAAGACGAGGATCGTGATGCCGGCGGCGACACACACGACGACGATCTCACCGGCGACCGCGGCGCCCTTGGCGAGCACCGCGTCGCGCCGGCGGAGGGGATACGAGAGGACGAGCTCGAGCCTGCCCGCGTCCTCCTCGCCTGCGAACGTTCTGGCGCCGGAGCCGATCGCGAGGACGAGGACGAGGAGCGGCAGCATGAAGCTCCAGAGCTCGACGTCGAGGTAGCCGGCGCCGGAGGTGATGTCACCCCCTTCGGCGATGCCGAAGAGCGACTTCAGGACGTCCGGATAGCTCTCGACCAGCTTGTTGAAGTCCGGCGAGCTCTCGATCGACGGGAAGATGGCCGCCACGAGGGCCACGTAGGCGGCCACTCCGGCACACCAGCCGACGAGTGCGCGTCGGTGATCGCGTACTCCTCGACGGAGGAGCTCAGCGGCCGTCGTCGTCCTCCCGGTACAGCTCGAGGAAGATCTCCTCGAGATCGGCCGGCTGCGACACGAGGTCGGCGATCGCGTGACGGGAAGCCGACTTGACGAGCGCATCCATCGCGGTCTCGGGCGCCGAGAGGCGGACGACGGGCCCGTCGACGCTCACGACCCGGACGCCGTCGAGGGACCCGAACGCCGACGGGTCGATCGGCTCGGCGAACGTGATCGTCACATGCCGCAGCGAGCGCTCGCGCAAGCTCTCGACGGCGTCGACATCGACGAGCCGGCCCGACCGGATGATTCCCACGCGATCGGCGACGTGCTGCACCTCGTCGAGGGAATGCGACGAGAGGAAGACTGTGCTCCCGTCCGCCGCGGTCTCGCGAAGAAGCGCGCGCATCTCGTTCTGGAGCAGTGGATCGAGCCCGGCCGTGGGCTCGTCGAGAACGACCAGCTCGGGGCGGTGCATGAAGGCCTGCACGATCCCGATCTTCTGTCGGTTTCCTCTCGAGAGCTGGCGGATCGGCCGGTCGAGGATGACGCCCAGCCGCTCGCACAGCTCGTCCCGCAGCGTCTCGTCGACGCGGCCGCGAAGCCGTGCCAATGACTCGAGCTGCTCGTGCCCGGTCAGCCGATCGGCGAGGCGGAGGTCGCCGGGGAGGTAGCCGACGCTCCGGCGGCTCGCCACCCCGTCGGTCCGCGTATCGAGCCCGAGCACCGACACGCGGCCCGCGGTAGGGCGGATGAGGTCGAGGAGAAGCCGAATCGTCGTGCTCTTTCCCGCGCCGTTCGGACCGAGGTAGCCGAAGACCTCGCCGCGCTCGACGCGGAGATCGAGATCGACGAGCGCGCGCACCTTCCCGCCGTACGTCTTCGACAGCCCCACGGTCTCGATCGCAGGCGGAGCGGACACGGATCGATCGTACTCGGGCGACTCTCCTGGCCCTGCAACCCCGTCGTCCAACGGCGTACCTGGGTCGGACACCGGCTCTCCTTCACCAAGCTCTTACCCAGAACTCAGTTCCGCGTGCTTTCGTATGTGGCTCCGAGGCGCGAAAGAAGGGACCGACATGACCGAGCAGACCACGGGCCACGCGGGTCCGACTCCGCAACAAGCGAAGGCCGAGCTCGAGCAAGCGCTCTTCGAGATCCGCCGGATCATCGCCGGGCAGGACGCGATGCTCGAACGGGTTCTCGTCTGCCTTCTTGCGCAGGGCCATCTGCTGATCGAGGGCGTGCCGGGGCTCGCGAAGACGCTCACGATCAAGACGACGGCGGGCGTCCTCGGCGGCACCTTCGCGCGCGTGCAGTTCACGCCCGACCTCGTTCCGTCGGATCTCGTCGGAACGCGGATCTACCGAGCCGGGGACGGCTCGTTCGACACCGAGCTCGGTCCCGTCTTCTGCAACTTCCTCCTCGCGGACGAGATCAACCGGGCGCCTGCGAAGGTCCAGTCCGCGCTCCTCGAGGTCATGCAGGAGCACCAGGTGACGATCGGCCACGACACGCATCCCGTTCCCGATCCGTTCCTCGTGATGGCGACTCAGAACCCGATCGAGTCGGAGGGGACGTACCCGCTGCCGGAGGCGCAGATCGACCGCTTCATGCTCAAGGTCGTGATCGGGTACCCGGAGCACGACGAGGAGCTCACCGTCGTCCAGCGCCAGCTCGTGGACGCTCCAGAGCTTCGGCAGGCGCTCTCGCTCGACGAGCTCAAGGCGCTCCAGCGTTCCGTGTTCGATATCTACGTGGACCCCTCGCTCGTGAGCTACGCGGTCGACATCGCGACTGCGACGAGGGATCCGGCCGCGCACGGCCTTCCGAATGTCGCGCAATACGTCTCGTACGGCGCCAGCCCGCGTGGGCCGATCAGCCTCGTGCAGGGTGCGAGAGCCCTCGCACTCATCCGCGGTCGGGACTACGCGCTCGTCGAGGATCTGCAGGCGCTTGCTCGAGACGCATTGCGGCACCGTCTCGTTCTGTCGTACCAGGCGCTCGCGGAGGAGGTGAGCCCCGACGCCATCCTCGACCAGGTGCTGGCAGCCGTTCCGGCACCTCAGCTCGATCTAGCCCGCGTGAGCGCTGCATGAGGTCGGCGAGCGCGCTGCTCTCGCGCCCCACTCCGGAGCGCCCCGGGCCCGGCCCGATGCCCGAAGGGCTGCTGCGCGCGCTCGACATCACGATCGGGAGGAGGGTGGAGGGGCTTCTCGCAGGCGACTTCCGGTCGAACCTCCTGGGGACAGGCTCGGAGTTGGCCATGGTCCGGCCCTACGTCACCGGCGACGACGTCCGGCGGATCGACTGGAACGTGACCGCCCGCACCGGCGAGCCACACGTACGCGTGGACCTCGCCGAGCGGGTGCTCGTGACGTGGCTCGCTCTCGACATCTCCGCTTCGATGCAGTTCGGCACCGCCGATCGACGTAAGGCCGATGTCGCCGAGGGCGTCGCCATCGCGCTCGGACACCTCGCCACGCGCCGCGGAAACCGGCTCGGCGTCGTGACCTTCGGAGGCGAGGCATCGCGTGCGTTGCCGCCACGGCAGGGCATGGCCGGCCTCGTCGGTCTCCTCTCCGCTCTCCGG